>Ga0209270_1002897_pt1 | contig 16449 bp, 14 predicted proteins | sample MTBAKSrepl1MetaG_FD_187456 | JGI IMG/M metagenome (GOLD analysis project Ga0209270, IMG submission 187456) | Enrichment culture microbial communities from Arthur Kill intertidal strait, New Jersey, USA, that are MTBE-degrading - MTBE-AKS1... | ecosystem: Environmental > Aquatic > Marine >...
CATGAGGAAGTAGACCAGATGATCCTCCGGAAGCCAGTCGTTCATGTTCGGCGGCAACAGGAGCAGTTGGTGGGGTTCATACGGCTTGAAGCGTCCTTGCGTTTCCATGCCTGCAAGTATACCCCCACATCGAAACCACACAATCCCCTATCCGCCCAGAACCGGGGTTCTCCGACAGGCTCCTAGGGGTCCCTGTCATTATACCCGTTTCTACGGGTGCGACAAGAGAAAAAGAGACAAAAAGGTAGGACTTGGCAAGAGAAGATCGGCGTGCCGGAGAAGGGCCGCACGTCCCGCCGCGGGTCAGATCGTGGTCTTGACTGCTCGGCTGGAACGCACACCATGCCGAGGACCGGATGGCGCCGGTATCAGGCACACCAAGCACGGCCGCGGCGACGGTGTTTGTCGATCACGGCCCGGGCGACTTGGGCGTCCTCGCCGACCTGCCAGTCGAACATGCCCACGCAGATGAAGTCCGCCCCGCCCTTGAACGCGTAATCAAAGCCGCTCGCCGGCGGGATCGCCCCGGCGGCCAGGACCTTGAACGCGATCCAGGGCTTCTGGATGTCCGCCATCACATCGATGGTCGTCTCCGGATCGAGCGACCAGTAGTTGTCGCGGATGTTCTCGATGATCTCGCGCCGCGGCTCATTCGGCATGTTTGACCAGTAGTCCTCGTGATGCAGGGTCTTCATGTAGAGGTCCACGCCCAGACCCGCGGCCTCCAGCGCGATCGGCACGTCGATACTGTGGCACGCGACGCCCACGGGCACGTTGCGTCGCTTGACGTACGTAATGAACTTTTCGATCAGGTCGAGCCGATTCTCGCGGACCCAGCGGTCGCCCCGCTCGCCCTGCAAGATGGCCACGACCGCGCCGTTGTCGATGGCCCGGGCCGCGTCGCCGGTCAGGTCCGTGGTCGACGGCTCGCACTGGGCCAGCCACTGGATCCGGCCGCCCCGCTCCTTGCGGTAGCGGTTGAGTACCCGTAGCGTGGGGTCGTTGCCGCCGGCATAGGGACAATCGACCGTGCTGATCATGGCGTTGACGCCGTGCTCCTCGCACCGCTGCCAGGTGTCCATGATCTTCTCATCGGTGAAGTACTGCCGGATGAGCTCCGAGACGTAGATCAGGTCCCGCGCGTGGGCGAAACCGTTCAGAAGATTCCCCCCGCAGATCAGCCGGCTGATCTGCGCGTTGCCGATCCGCCCCGTGGGCATCTTGGCGCCGGACGCAACCGGCGGGGATGGTGACTCCGCCCCGGCCGCCAAGAGAGCCCGCTCTTCAAGACTCAGCCCGACCACGCCCGCCGCCGACACCGCCATGACCCGCTTGGCAAACCCCCGTCGATCCATCCCGTCCGCCATGATCCACCTTTCGACAATCCTATCCCGGAGCCACAGAGAACACCGAGATCACCGAGATACGTCTGTATTCACTCGATCAGGCCAGCCAGCGTCACCGGCACAACTGGACCGAGTCCCAAACAGCCTGCCGACGATCGGCGGAACATTATCATGGGAACGAAACCATAAGCGAAACCGCGTCAAATCCCTCTTGGCACTAAAAGCAAACCACCCCGCTGCCTGGCTCTCTTGATGTCGCCCCTCGGCCCAGAAAGCCTCATCGTCACGCATTGACTGCGCAACGCTTACGTTCCCCCATGGGCCCGGCAGCAACAGCGGCTCAGATCCACACAAAGCATCTTGGAACTCCGTGGTGTCATCCGACCACATCCCGGTTACAAGAATCAGATTGTCCTGACCCAGCGCGAACTGCCTATACGCCTTACGCAATGTTCTGCGCAACCTCATGACATCCTCTACAAACCGACATGCCCCGGTGACCATCAATCGTACCTTCTTCGTATAAGGCCACGGTTTCACCTCGCATTCCGCCAGCGTCTGACCACAGCCATCCTTGAAACTGTATTCCCCCGCAAACCCTTGCTCAAGGAGGTTCTTTGAGAACTGATAGAATTCCCGCATCTCTGCGTCTGTACAGTCTCGGTAAAAGACGATCGCACAAAGAACAGGTCGGCTGATCTTCCTGAGGGGCTTCAATCTGGACTGTAGGTTCCATTGGTCCTGAGACGCTTGATCCATTCGAAGAAACTTCACATGGATATACAGTACTCCTTCATCCCTACAGACTCTGAAATCCGCCGCCCGGCCACGTCGGGTCGGGACCTCATAGTCTGGAACCTTACCTGTCCTTTGTATGATGTGCCGAGCGACCATCGCTTCCGCCCAAAACGGAATTGCGTTTTTCTGAGTCTCGAGCGTCTCTCGAAGACGCGCCAGCGGATGGGACCCTCGCCAAGTCTCAATGTCATCGAGAATGGCGTCCGGAACCTTACCTCTCAAGTTCTTTAAATCCATGGCCCTACCTCGCAAGCAGCGATCTCGGCCACGACTCCATGGGGGCCGATCTTCGTCGCAGGCACCCCGCGAAAAGCCTCCGATATACGCAATCTCTTTTCTTCCATGGAACCGTCGTCGTCAAGCACGGATTCTCGTGAATGGGTTCCACCTGACACCCGGATCGGACCGCCCGGTATCCGCGCCCGCTACGCCCGTATCCCTGGAAATCAGGGGCTTTATCAAGTCGACAGAGGCGCGATAACCCGATAAGGAGCGGCTTTTCGGGGTTGAAAACACGCCCTCGGTGGGAAAAATTCATTCTTGACAGGCCGGGCGGCCGACAGTCAAATTAGGCGAACAGGGAAAGCCGCGCAGGGGCACGGAGGGCCCACATCTTTAAGGGAACGAAGATGGAAAAGATGAAGGATCTGTACACCACCGGCGAAGCCGCCGCCATCTGCAACGTCAGCCAGCAGACCATCATCCGCTGCTTCGACGCGGGACGGCTCCAGGGGTTTCGCGTGCCCGGCTCGCGGTTTCGGCGGATCCCCCGCGACAGCCTGATCAAGTTCATGAAGGAAAACAACATCCCCCTCAAGAACCTGGACTCGGGCAAGCGGAAGATCCTGATCGTGGACGACGACGAGGAGATCATCGAGCTGATGGTCGATGTGCTGGGTCGCGACGGGCGGTTCGAGGTGCGCACGGCCAGCAGCGGCTACGATGCGGGCCTGCTGACCCAGCAGTTCGTACCCGACTTGATCATCCTCGACTACATGCTGCCCGATGTGAACGGCAACATCGTCTGCCAGACCATTCGCCGAAACCCGCAGTTCCAGGACACCCGCATCATCATCGTCAGCGGCGTGGTCAACCAGGATGAGATCCAGGGCCTGCTGGAAGCCGGGGCCGAGGCCTTCGTCCGCAAGCCCTTCCGCATCGGCCAACTGGTGGACAAGATCGTCGAGGTGCTGCACATGTCGTAACGCGGCGGGCCCGCGGGCCCCTGCGGAGTCCAGGTCGAGGGAGAAAACGATGCCATCCGAGAACCATGCCGTGGCGCGCCAGGTGGAGCTGATACTCCGCCGGCTCGATTCGCTGTCCACCCTGCCGGAGGTCGCCGCCGGGTTTTTGCCGCATTTGGCCGAGGGCCGCGTCAACGCCCCGGCCCTGAGCGAGATCATCGAGGCCGACCCGGCCCTGACGGCACAGATTCTCTCCCTAGCCCAGGGCCACGGCCTTCGTTTCGAGGCCGACCCACCCAGCGTTGCCGAGGCCGTCGCCAAGCTGCCCGACGCCGTTGTGCGGGATGCGGTGCTCTCGGTGAAGGTCTTCCAGGTTTTCGACGCGGACTACAACCCCGAACGCCAGCGGCCCCTGAGTCGCAAGCAACTGGCGCTGCACGCCCTGGCGGTGGCCTGCGCCGCCGGCCATATCGCCGAGTTCGTCCTGCCCGAACCGCAACGACCGCTGGCCTTCAGTGCGGGGCTGCTGTCCGACATCGGCAAGCTGGCCCTGGATGAGGTCATGCCCAAGAGCTTCGCCAAGATCGTGGGCGAGGCCCGGCAGCGGAATCTGAGCCTCTCGGCCGTGGCCCGGCAGCAGCTCGGCATCGACCACGTCGTCGTCGCCAAGCGTCTGGCGGAGAAATGGGCCCTGCCGGAGGATCTCGTCCTGGCCGTATGGCTGCACAACAGCGACGCCGACGTGCTCGCCGCGGACCTGCCCCGCACCCAGATAGCCTTGGTGGTGCATCTGGCCTCGTTGCTCGCGCGGCAGTGCGGCATCGGCGATGGCGGCGACGCGGACCCGGTGCCCGATCCACACGCGGCCGCACGACATTTAGAACTGAGCGATGAGCGGCTCGATGCGGTCCGCAACAGCTTGCCCGAGCGAGTGGAGGCCAAGAGCCGCATGCTCGGGCTCGATCTGCCGGGGGCGATGGGGGTGTATTGCGACCGCATCGCCACGACCGCCGCCGATTTGAGCCGGCAGCACGGCGCCCTGGCGCAACAAAGCCGCGGCTTCGCGGCCGATGCGGGCCAGTTGGCCTTTCTGCAAGAGTTCGTGCTGTCGGTCCGACCGGCTATGAGCGCGATCGAGGTGGCGGCGAGCTTCGCCCAGGCGTTTCGCCGTCACTACCAGGCCGACCTGGTCGGGCTGTACCTGCAGATCGCGCCAAATGACCTGTTTCTCGACTGGGTGGCCGTCGATGCCGCGGGCACGCTGCATACCGCACTCGTGCAGCGGCCCGTCGATGCGCCCGCCGTGCCGCCAGCCCTCCAGCGGGATTTCGCGATCCTCGACGTGGCCGAGGCGGTCCCGTGGCTGCTCGAACAGGCGGGCCTGGAACTCGTGGAGGCCCGCATGGCGCCCCTGCACCTGGAGGGCCGGGCGATCGGGGCCATCGTGTTCCAGGATCGGATTCCCATCGACGAGCCCGAGCAGGCCGCCTCGTTGAAAGTCGCCGGGGCCGTCGCCGCCCAGATCATCGGCATGAAGTTCGCCATGCAAAAGCAGGCGCGACTCGCCGAGCGGTTCGCGGAGTTGCTGAACCAACTGCGCGACACCCAGACGGAGATGGCCACGGTCGAGGCCTTCAGCGGCATCGCCGAGATGGCCGCCGGGGCCGCCCACGAACTGAACAACCCGCTGGCGGTCATCTCCGGCCGGGCCCAACTGTTGCTCGAAACCGAGGCCGACGAGGACCGCAAGCAGATGTTGCGGCAGATTCAGCAGCGCACCGAGGACATCAGCCGCACCCTGGAGGACCTGATGGCGTTTGCCCGGCCGAATCCGCCGCAGGCCGGGACCATCGGCCTGCGTGCCCTGTGCGATCAGGCGGTCGATCAGCTTCGGCGGCTGGAGTCACGGGACTTCGTCGAGGTGACGTTCGAGGACATCGACGGCCTGGGTGACGTGCATGTTGACGCCGGGCAGATCGCCACGGCCGTGGCCCACGTGCTGGCCAACGCCCTCCAGTCGTACAAGGGCGGCAGCGGGCCAATCACGATCCGGGCGGCGGCCCATCAGCCGACCGACGCCGCGGCCCTCGTCGTCGCCGATCAGGGCTGCGGCATGACGCCCGAAACCCAAAGCCGGGCGTTTGATCCGTTCTTCTCCGACTGCCCCGCCGGCCGACGCCGCGGGATGGGCCTGGCCCACGCACGGCGATTGATTCGTTTGAACCACGGCACGATCGCCCTGGATTCGCAGCCCGACCGGGGCACCCGCGTCACGATCACCCTGCCTCGTACCTGATCGGGACCGTGGGGGCGCAGCGTATGCGCGGGACACGAGCGCGCCCGGCCCGTCATTCGGACTTCGGCGAGCCGGGACTCACGCGGCGACCCAGGCTCCGCGGCCGCTCGATGTCCGTGACAATCGCCCCGTTACGAAACACCGTCACCGTCCCCGTGGATTCGCTCACCGTCACCGCCAGGCATCGCGTCACCGAGGTGATCGCCGCGGCAGCGTGATGACGGGCCCCCAGTCCCTGCGGCAACTCGAATTCTTTCTGGCTGGCCGTCTTGAGGTACGTGCCGCAGCTCTCGACCGTGCCGTCCGCCCGAATGATGAACGCCCCATCAATGGTCGCCAGCTCCTTGATCGTCTCGGTCAGCGATTCGTCCAGCACATTCCGCTTTTCCGCCGGGTAGCCGGCGAACGGATTGAGGATCAACTGCCGAGTCAGGGGCAGCACGTGCTCGGTATCCCCGACGATGAACAACGCGCCGACCGGCTTGCCCTCGCGTCCCTCGCTGCCCAGCTCCGAGGCGATATCGATCACCCGGCTGAGCACCTGGGGTTGCACATCCGGACAGTCCGCCGCATCGGTGGTGTCCGGGCAGAGCATCTCGTACTCGCGCCCGACTTCAATCACGACGACCGTATCCAGCTCCCCGCTGCCGCTCAATCCGGACAAGAACACCACCCGGTCGCCCCGCCGGATCAGTCCGCGGCTCAACGCCAGGAAGATCGCGATCTTGACCTGCCCCATTCGCGACAGGGCCACGTTGGGCACCCGCAGACAGCGACCGCCGCGTTCGGTCTCGTGTTGCTCCTGGTCCGGGGTCTTGGTCACGTAGTAGACCTTCGGCTTGAGGCTTTCGGGCAGCGGCAGCGGCTCATCGTGCAGGGCGTCCACGTACACGAAGATCGCCGTCGCGCCGCAGGCCTCGGCCAGGGTCCCCACGTGTCGCAATAAGGCCGCGGTGATGGTCCGCGCTCCGGTCGGCTCGACCGGGGCCTGCGGGCCATCGGACCTGTCCGATTGAGACGTTTGGGTAGCCATTGCTCGCGTCTCCCACCGTATTCATCGGCACAACCTCTCCACCCTCCGGCCCTCCGATCCAACATGGCCTCCAGATTAACTCCGTCGGGGCTTCAGGTAAACCGCCTGCTGCGGATTCGTGCGCTGGACCCAAAAGGACTACCGACCTAAAGGCGCGTGTTTGATCCGGCGCCAGGGGCGGGGGAAGTGTGGGTCGGTGGGGGCGGTTTTCTCAACAAGGATCAGCCGCAGACCCGCACCCGCCCGCGTGCCGCGAGAGCCGGGATCGCAACCCACCTGTGCCGCCAGGTCACGCAGGGCATAGTCCCGCACGCGATCGATGTGGCCGCCGAGTTGCCCCAGAGCCGAACGGGCCCGGTCCATTTCATCATCGCAATCGGCCCCCTTGTACGCCACGAACCGCCCGCCGACGACCAAAAGGGGCAAGGCCAGTTCGACCAGCACGTTCAGCGGCGCCACGGCCCGGGCGGTGACTATGTCAAACGTCTCGCGAAATGCGGGCGCCCGGCCCAGCTCCTCCGCCCGGCCATGCACGGCTTGGGCATTGGACAACCCCAGCCGCTCGATCACGCCCTGCTGAAACGCGATCTTCTTGCCCGTCGCCTCGATGCACACGACCGACCAGTCCGGCCGCGCGATCGCCAGCGCCAACCCCGGCAGCCCCGCCCCCGATCCGATATCGGCCAGCGACGGCCGGCCGGAGGTTCCCGGTGGGGGCCTTTGTTGTTCATCGAGAAGCGTCAGCGCCTGCAGCGAATCGGCGAAGTGCCGCACGTAGATGGCCTCAGGCTCGAGAATCGTCGTGAGATTGAACCGCTGCCCTTCCGTGGCCAGCATCGCCGCAAACGTCTCAAACGCGCGGCATTGGGCATCGCTCAGGCCGGGGTAGACAAACGGCGGCATCGGATCGGTTGCTTCGGTCGGTTCCGCCTGCATGGGCCGCCCGCTCCGATTACCCGTACGGCTTGGCGTACACATCCGGATTGCGGGCGAGCTTCTCGCGGGCCTCGGCCGTCATCATCGCAAACGCCGGATGATCGCTCGTCCAGGCCCGCTGCGTCCAGGGCGTGGTGCGCATCTTCTCCACCTCCGGGGCGATCTCACTGAAGTACGCCCCGTACAGGTGCAGCGAATCCGTGATGTCCACGTAGCGCCCCACGCGCACGGGTTCACCCCGCCGCTCGGCGATCCGCTCGGCGACCCGTTGTTGCAGGTCGGTCAGGGCGTAGGCGTTCATGAACCACGCCTTGTACAGGTCCCGGCTGCGCCAGTGCGTGTTCATATTCAACACCCACGCTCCGTCGTCGGCCGCCACCAGCCGGCACCACAGCCGTTGCAGGCACGGCGGGTCATCCGTTTGCGGGTCGGCCGTCGGCATCCAGGTAATCGCCTGGGCCCGGCGGGTGTGCGGCGCGTTCGATAAAGCCTGCACGATGTACGTGATCTGGTCCACCGCCGGCAACAGACCGCGTCGCTCGGACGACCGCAGATCGTCCGTCGGGCCGTACGCAAAGAGCCGCTCGTGATACGTGTACGTCCACTTGCCCGCCGCCGGGTCGATCCAATGATCGTGAATCCCGTCCAGCACCTCCTGGCGATAGGCCTCGAGCTCTTCGGGCCCGCCGGGGAAGTTCTTGTGGATCCGCGGCTCGGCGAAGGGGTCGGCGACGGTGATGATGACCGTGGCATCGCGGCTGGGCGGGTCCTCGGGCTTATCGTATTGCGTCTTGATCGACACGCCCCGGTCCCACACGGCCAGGACGGCCCTCTCCCACGCCTCGGGCAGGCCCCCGGCCTCGATCGAAAGGGTCGGAATCGTTCCGCTTTGCGTCGCCGCACTCATGCGCATCCTCCGTGAATCGCCGCCAGGGACCCTACAGACCCAGCTCCTCGTTGGTGATGTTATACCGCCGCCGGTCGGTTTCGGACAGTTGGCGCAGCAGCCCGCGGGCCTCTTCGGCGTACTTGGTGCCGGGCCAGCGTTGCATGATCTCCCGGCAGATGTCCACGCCGCGTTTGCTGCTCATCATCCGCTTGTTACCCAGCGGAATGAACAGATTCTTGGCGTACGACAGTTGTTTCTCAGCCTCTATCAGGTCGGGCTGCTCCAGGAGATTCGGCGGCTCGTCCCTATCCGCCTGAACGGGGGGCTTGACCTCGCGCTGGGCCGGCGGCGTCGAATCCGTTGGCGGCGCACCCTGGCCGGTCATCCGTTGTAGAATCTGCGCCAGCGGATTAGCCGCCGGAGCCGTGGGAGTCACTGAGGGCGTTCCCAGGACGATGGCCCCGGTGCTGGTCAGGTGGTCCAGCAGCAATCGCGGGACGAACCCCTCGGCCGGACCGGCATAGCGGACCTTGCCGCTGTCATCCGCAATCACCAAAATCGGCCGAGCCAAGTCGATACCCGGCATGGAGAACAGTTGGGCGACGGGCCCCTCTGCGGAGACGGCATCCTGCGCCAGCACCTCGGCCCAAGGCCGCGGATTCGACACGATCTGACCCAGGACGGCCACACGTCGGTCGGGTGCGTCCAGATTGAGCCCGACAAATTTCAGGCCCGGCTTGCCCACATAGGTCGTGAACAACTCGGCAAAGGCCTGGCTGGATGTCTCCAAACCCGGCCGTGCGGCGCTGTCCGAACGGTGCGTATCGGTGCCGGCGCCGCGATAGTTATAAGGGTCTTGGCGACCGCGGTCGTAACCATAATCGTACCGCTCATCGCGTCCCGGCATACCGCGATCCTGCATGCGGGGGTCGGTTCGCGTGGAAGTCGATGCGCCCGGCGGGGGCGGCAGATCGGGCAGCCCCGACCGTCTGGTCGGCCCTGGAGTGGGGGCCTGTGTCCGCGTCATGGTCACACCCGGCCTGGGGACACTGTTGGGCTCGCCCGGTCTGAGCGCCGGAGTGTCGGCGGCCGTCTGCGGCGATTTCCACACCAGCATGCACAGCCCCTCGGCCCCGGGTGCATAACTAAGCGTCGCGCCATTGACACATTGCATCTGCATCGCCGGAAGCTTCTGACCCAGCAGAGGCACCACGAGCCCTTCTGGCTCATACTGCAGAATGTCACCCGACTGAGTCTGCACATTGACCTGAGCCGCGGTGGTTTGCTCGCGGGTGTCCATCGGGCGCGAGCGATCCATCGACGGTCGAGGACGCCGGCCACGCATCATCATATCATCCCGCTGCGTCGTCTCCGCCGCGATCGGCGGGCGCTGCGACGGGATGATCTGCGGCTGACGCTCGGCCACCAAAGCCAAGGCCACCTGACTCACGTAGGCATCGTGGTTCTCCGCGTCCGCGCCCTGGGCCTGCCCGGCAAGGAGGTACGCACTGGAGGCATCCCCCTTGAAGTAGTGCACCCACGCGTTGAGCAGGTGATGCTCGCACACCAGCGACCGGTCAAAACGCGTCATGGCGCTGGTCGATTCCTCTACGACCTTCTCGGCCGACGCCAGAAACGCGGCATCCGGCTTCTTGGACTCGTTGACCAGCTTCAGCAGCGCGACCAGCCAACCGTCGATGGTCTGCCCCATCTGGGCGAACTGCTCTTGCAGCATGGCCTGTCGCTGCTGCAATTCCGGGCTCTGGTCCTGCCCCCGCTGCATATCGTACCCATCCCGGCCCGGCCGGGCGGCGCCGCGCATCTGCGCCGAACATGGGAACGGCCACGCGATCACCGCGCCGACCATCACAAGAATGCATATCCGCCAACCTTTTCGAATAGTGGAAAAGTACATTACTCGACCCCTTCACCGAATCCGACGAACCAAAACCGACCTGTGCATTCTACCGCGCAGCGGGCAAGGACGGCAAGGGGCCGATAGAGTCAAGGATGACGTGCACGCCTGATTTCGTGCCATCGCCGGGAGTAGACGGCCGAAAACCGGGCTGAAACCACAACGCGTGGGCAGACAAACGGACCTAACACTCCGCCCCGACCCACGCCCTGTCACGAATCAAGGGCCTGTGCTCCGCGAGCAGATCGAAATTGACCGAGCTATTGAACCAGACCGAGCCGCCGCAGGGTCGCGCGGGCCCAACGGGCGCTGCGCACCTGCGCCGAGCACAGCAGCAGGAAGACCAGCAGCCACAATCCGCAGAACCGCAGGTAGAAAACGACCATGCAGGGGATAGACGCCCCGGCGGCCGGGCAGGCCGCCCCGCAGAGCAGTTCGGTCGGCAGGACCATCGCCCCCAGCAGGACGCCGGGCATGAGGGCCTGCCAGGGCACCAGCAGCACCAGGGCCAACATCGCCCGGAAGAAGGCCCGGTAGACGTGTGCCACGCCGCCAAGCCGGCCGGCCAGCGAGACCTGAGCGGCGGCGAACAGGCTCAGCACGTAAAGGCCGACGACCAGCAGCAAGACGAAATTGACGATGCGAAGCGTTACGATCGTTTGGGTGCAGTTGGGCAGGTAGGCGTCAAATCGGCCCAGCGACCAGCGGGGTTTGGCGCCCGATGCGGTCATCGCACCGGGGCAACACACGACACCAGCGGCGGCCGCCTTATCCGAGGGCGCCGGTTCCTCTTTGACAGCCTGAAGGGCCTCGCTGGCCGATTCGGCGACGGCCTCGACCCGTTCGGCGGGAGCGGCTTCGTCGGCAGCCGCCTCGGCACCGGTCACAGCGACCGCCGCGAGCGATTCGACGGTGGCGGAGGGGGCCATGGCCGGCTTATCGGCCACGGGGCACATCACCGGCATGGGGCGGCCCGTCGTGGGGCAGACCACCGCACCGCAATCGGACTTGTCGATGTAGCCGAAGTGATTGGCCCAGAAGGCCAGTTGCAGGATGAGCAGACACACCAGGGCGATCACGAACAGGAAGTTCTTCCTGCACTTGAGCACGCTGACGGCCTCAAGACAGTCGGTGGTGTCCACGATGTCCATCTTCTTATTATCCAATTGATTCATCAATCACTCTCCTGATACGCAACAACGCCCGCGTTGGTGGTCCCGATCCGGGGTCCTGGGGGACGTGCGGGCACCGGCCTTTTTCGGGCCTCGTGCCCCTGGGCAAGGTGTACGACCGGGCGGTTTGACGACCGCTCAGTCCGCAAGTATGTCAAAGACATTGTACAACACTTGAACGGTCGATTCAAGGTCTTTCTGTGTGTGTGCCAGGCTCACGAACAGCGCCTCGAAGGCGCTGGGGGCAATATAGATGCCCCGTTCCAGGAGGGCCGCGAAGAACCGCTTGAAACGTCCGATATTCGTGGCCTTGACGTCGTCGAAATCGCGGACGGGCCGCTCGGTGAAGAAGCAGCCCAGCAGCGAGCCTGCGCGGTGGACCTGAACGGGCACGCCCGCGCGGCCGGCGGCGTTTTCAAGCCCCTCCTGCAAAAATCGGCCCTTGGCGTCCAATTCGCGGTAGGCCTCGTCGGTCAGCAGGTCGAGCGTCGCGTTGGCCGCGGCGGTCGCCAAGGGGTTGCCGCTGAGGGTCCCGGCCTGGTAGACGCCTCCGACCGGGGCCAGCCGATCCATGATCTCGGCCCGGCCACCCACCGCCGCGGCGGGCAGCCCACCGCCAATGATCTTGCCCAGACAGGTCAGGTCGGCCCGGATGCCAAAGAGCTCCTGTGCACCGCCGCGAGCCACGCGAAAGCCCGTGATGACCTCATCGAAGACCAGCAGCGCACCCTGTTGGTCGCACAGGTTGCGCAAGGATTTCAGATAATCGGGTTCGGGCGGCACGAGCCCCATATTCGCGGCGATGGGCTCGACCAGGATCGCGGCGACGCGGCCAGGGTACTTGTCCAGGGCGGCAGCGACGGCGCCCGCATCGTTGTAGGGCACGGCTAGCGTCATGGCCGCCAGGTCCGCCGGCACGCCCGGACTGGAGGGCACCCCGCCCTCGGCCAGACCCGATCCGGCGGCGACCAGCAGGCTGTCACTGTGGCCGTGGTAGCAGCCGATCATCTTGACGATCAGGTCCCGCCCCGTGAACGCCCGGGCCAGCCGCACGGCGGTCATGACGGCCTCGGTGCCGCTGCTGACCAGCCGGACCTTCTCGATGGAGGGAAACGCGGCGACGATCCGCTCGGCCAGCTCGGTCTCGGCCATGGTGGGTGCACCGAAGCTGGTGCCGCGGGCGGCGGCCTCCTGCACGGCCCGGACCACCGCGGGGTGGGCATGGCCGAGGATCAGCGGGCCCCACGAGCCCACGTAGTCGATGTATTCGTTGCCGTCGAGGTCCACGATCCGGCTGCCGTGGGCGCGGGCGATGAAGATCGGATCGACGTCCACGCCGCCGAACGCGCGGACGGGGGAATTGACGCCGCCGGGCACCACGGCCCGGGCCCGGCGAAACGCCTCTTGCGAACGGGTCAACCGCATGCGGTCGGTCATGGGGCACCTTTCCATCTCGTGTCGTTGGATACGGAGGGCTATCAGTCCGCTGAAAAACGCACAATCTACAATACCGCCCTTGCTTGTCATTCCCGCGAAAGTCGACGACGCGCCTTGGCGGGCGGGAATCCACGCTTTGCCGGCAGAGACACACGACACGTTGAGCGTGGACCCCGGATCAAGTCCGGGGTGACACCTTTTTCAACAGGTTACTATAATACCCACGCCGGGGGCCCATGGCCAGCCCGGTGTGGTTCCGAGGTGCACGACGGAGGCGATGAACATTGAGTACGACGGTGACGGAGCTTCGACGGCGGACCCTGGTCAAGTCGATTGTCTGGCGGCTGATCGGGGTGGTGTGGACGTGGGTCGGGGCCTACCTGATTGTCTTGATCGTCCCGGCGAAGGCCCGCAACGCCCCGGTCATCGCCACGCTGGTGGTGGCGTATCATCACTCGACCCGCATGGTGATGTATTACGCCTACGAGCGGTATTGGGCGGGGATCTCCTGGGGCAAATACGATCCGCGGGCCGAGGCGTTTTGCCCGATGTCGCGGCGGGACAAGCTCCTCTGGACGCTGGGGACGGCCATCGCGGTGCTGGCGATCTTCCTGCTGATCGTCTACGTCGGCCCGCTCATCAAGCGGTCATAACGCCCCGGCACCGCCATCAGGCCCGAAACAGGTCACCGGCCGCCCGCTTACCGGAGATCACTGTGTCCGTCACTACCACCCACCGACGGCTGGCAAACGCGGTCATTGTCTGTATCGACGCCTTTGAGAAGGGCATATCGAAATACTCTGCCTCGCCACAAGCAGTATAGTCCTACCAAAACGTATAGAACATCCCCGGCAAGGGCGAGCGGCACTCCTTCCGAAAGCCGTTCGCCAAGAAGTTGCCTGTTCGGTTCTGCCAGCACACCGAGACTCAGCCAGGCAGCACCCAGCATGGCAATCTTGAGGCCTGCCTGCAAAATGAACCACAGCCCCAAGCCTCGAACAGCGAACTCTGCTAATCGCGCCGTGCTGATAGGCTCTTCAGGTTCGGCGTTTGCCAACACGAGCCGATGAGCCCGGCCACCCCACACGAGAAGATACACGGCGAGCATCACGATAAACACATCCTTAAGGACGAGGAGTCCCAGAGGGACGTTAAGGCTGGTATCACCCAGGGCCTTGAACTGCCACATCGCGGAAGAAAGCAGTGTCACAGACAAGACCGCGCCTACTGCCCGCAGCCCGTATACGAGGCCCAGCATCCGAACGACAACCCGTGCCGCCTGCCTATTCAACATTCGCAACCCGCCTATCAGTTCGGTGGGGTGGGCCCTGCCCACGCCGTCCGTACTATTGCTGCGATCAACATCATATTCCCTTTGCTTTCGGACCCATCGCCGCCGCCGGGGTCTGCCCCACGGAGCGCCGGCAAGCGCCATTGTGCATGACACCGTGCACTGGATGGGCCAGCCGGTTCATCTCTCGCGTGCTCAACGTTCCTCACAATCGGGCACCACCCTGTTGCTCAATCGCCGTTGGCCGCGCTCTGTCCACAAGCATGAGCACGGCTTAGCATCGTGAGCAGCATTTCCCCGTCTGCCAGATCGACCTCCTCGCATTGAGCTAAGTATTCATCGTAGAATGACCAGCCGCATCCCGCAACAGCATCGCCTTCGAAGGCCACCGGCCAGAATATGTTTCTGTACTCCAATGCGTCCGGTTGTCGCATAGGGTCCCTGGGTTCTGAGACGTCGACGCAGAAAAACAGGATCTCGCATCCCTTTCTTGAAGGGCTGCCGATGGAGACGATCGGGCTTCCCAGATGTCCCAGCACCTCTTGTCTGGTTGCCCCCACGATGATGCGATCTCTCTGATCCTGACGCGCCGGGCTCGCTGTCATTGTCCGGTCGTGTGGTTCCATGCCGGGGCGCGTCTGCTCCCGAATGGCTTGCTCGGTCATCTCGGCCGACAGGACACTCCACGCCGGCCCCGTCCGTGCAGGCGGCGGCTCTTGCGGACCGGTGCAGCCTGCAGCCAGAACGATCATGACAATACAAACCTCTGCCCCACGCGTGTTTCGCATGGCCTGTCCCCCTATAGACCTGCCCCATAGCACGGGCAGCACGTTCAGCCTCGACTGTGACACCCCACCCATGAGCTCCGACCCATCAGCCGTTCTCCTCTGCACTCTTTGCCCAGGCCTTCTTCAGAAGCTCAGCAGCCCGACCCCAGTGAATCAACCACCACCGTCCTTCAGAGTACTCCCACCACGTCCCGCAATAGACTATGCGCTTGCCCTGAATTCGGTAGTGGACCTTTGCCACTCCCAGTACGATCTCTTCGGCAAGCATGATGCGCACTTCGCACGGACTCCTGGGAGCATTCGCATCGTCAGCTGACATTGAAGAGTCCAGCAGCATATCACACCATTCAGACTCTCTCTTGCCTGCGCCAAACGCTGCGGACACTTCAAGAAGGTCTTTTACACGCGCGGGCTGGCCCTCTCGAGGGAAGACAATAGGTTGACCCTCTCTGGCAGGCGCCGTTTGCTTCCAGTAAGGAACACGTTCTATATGGAACATCGACGGGCCGGTTGGGTAGCTGACCGAACATGCATAGCCCGTAACCGAAACCTCAATCTGGACACCGTTCGTATATACGAGAGCCAAGGAACAACTGTCAGGGTCGCAATACGGTTCTATCGTGTTATAGGCATAACCTTCAATCCGTGACGGTGTGCCCAGGACAGATATCAATCGGCTCATCGTAGGCGGTTCTCCCTGGTCTTTTTCGAACGACTCGAGGATCGCTTGGGCGGCCTCAGCACGCGTCCGCTTCGTAGACCAAAAGGAACTCCACCGGGCACGGTTGTCCTGGTATGTGGCATGGTTCCTTGACCCCGGTGTGGTCACTTCCGATGGACGAGTCTTATCACACCCGGACAGCCCCACCGCCAACATAGCACAGAACATGCATAAGGCTGGCATTCTATACGACATAACTCCTGTAGTACTCCCTTCCACCGCCTCAACTGCCTATTCGGAATTCGGAAAGATTTTAAAGATTCCTGACACCGTTGTTTCGCATAACGACCCGACACCGGCGCCGTCCAGTCGAACACGACCACCACCTCGTCGATATAATCGCCGTACACGAACATGCGCTGACCCGTCCCTGCGTTGTCCGTGTCCAGAACCACCCGCTGGCCATCTGAGTGTGGCGGATGCAACCTGCTGCAATTGGGCACTGGTGCTGCACGAGCGATTCTCACGCTATAACTTCGGAGTCTCCCACTTCCCAGTTTCCGCCCTGTACCGCAGCTTGCGGTTCAACCTGCGAAGAACGAGCCATATCCCTGGTGGCAAACCCAGGGGAGTTGCCAGCAGGGCGAGCACGCGGGATATCGTTTCATGTTGCGCGAATGTATCATACTGTTCTTTCGTGATC
>Ga0209270_1002900_pt1 | contig 16438 bp, 14 predicted proteins | sample MTBAKSrepl1MetaG_FD_187456 | JGI IMG/M metagenome (GOLD analysis project Ga0209270, IMG submission 187456) | Enrichment culture microbial communities from Arthur Kill intertidal strait, New Jersey, USA, that are MTBE-degrading - MTBE-AKS1... | ecosystem: Environmental > Aquatic > Marine >...
CGCCCAGGTCCTTTTGGCCACCCATTCACCGGTAGTCCTCAGCATTGCCTTACCCGAGCAGGTGCTTTGTTTTGCCAAGACCGAAGAAGGGGCCACCGACATCATCGTGGGGAGCGACCATCCGAACCTAAGAGACTGGCGCGGCGAAACCAATCTGGGGGTCCTTTTCGCCGCCGGGGTCTTGGGATGACGGCCGATGAGCTGAAAAACGATTTAATTGTTTTGGTTGCGGATTCAGAAATGGAGTCGGCACTAACCGGTATACTTTCAAGGACTGAAAGTCTTGGAATAAAAAAATTGAGAAATAGAATTCTGCGCCATCCACATAGAGACCCGGGGTGTTGGAAAGACGGCCCCGGATTTCTCAGAACCTTTTTGCGTCAAGCCGAATACGCCTTAATCTTATTCGACCGGGAAGGATGTGGCGAAAAAAACTTGACCAGAATTGAATTGGAAAAAGACGTGGAAAAACGATTAGGCCAAAATGGATGGGAAAACCGGTCCGCAGCCATAGTTATTGACCCGGAACTGGAAGCCTGGGTCTGGAGCGATTCGCCCGTCGTCGACAAAGTGTTGGGTTGGCCGTGCAAGCACCTGGAGTTAAGAGTCTGGCTGGGGGAAAAAGGTTTTTTACCTCAAGGCGGAAGCAAGCCAAGACGTCCCAAGGAAGCCCTGGAAACAGTATTACAGAAGACGAGGAAAGCCCGTTCTTCATCAATCTATGAAAGCTTGGCCCGCCAGGTAAGTTTGGAGCGTTGTGTCGACCAATCTTTTCTCAAATTAAAAAATACCTTGAAAAATTGGTTTCCAAAATAGAAATCAAGTATAAAACAACTGGATTCAGGTCGGTCATGAAAAAAGATCACGAGAACGTAATCGAACGTTTGTCCCCGGTTTTTGAACGGGTGGACCAGCAGCTTCGGGACCATCTGGCTTCGGATGTCCCTTTTATCGGCAAGGTTTGCGAGCATATTATTTTATCCGGGGGCAAGCGTCTTCGGCCGGCCCTCTTTGTCCTGGCCGCCCGCCTCTGCGGATACTCCGGCGACCGGGAATACTATTTTTCTTCGGTTTTCGAATACCTGCATGCCGCCAGCCTGCTCCATGACGATGTAGTCGACCAGTCCGACACCCGGCGGGGCCGGACCGCGGCCCATCTGGTATACGGCAACAAGGGCGTGATCCTGGTCGGAGATTTCCTCTTCGCCAAGTCCCTGGCCCTGGCCGCGGAAACCGGTTCGGTCAGATTCCTCGAAGTCCTGGCCAACACCGTGGCCCTCATGTCCGAAGGCGAAGTCCTCCAGCTTCTCCATGCCCGAGACCCGGAGACCACCGAAGAAGCCTACGAACGGGTCATTCACCGCAAGACCGGGGCCTTGATCGAATCGGCCTGCTACCTGGGCGCCGTTCTGGCCGGGACCGGAGACGGCCGCGCCGAAGGGCTCAGGCTTTACGGCCGCAAAATAGGCCAGGCCTTTCAAATCGTGGACGATGCCTTGGACTATTCGACCACCCAGGATGAACTGGGCAAGCCTGTGGGGCATGACCTCGACGAGGGTAAGATCACCTTGCCGGTCATCAGGGCTTTGGCCCAGGCCGAGCCCGAGGATGGCCGGGAAATAAGGGCCCTGGTGAGCAAAAAGGAACGAACCGCTGAAGAATTCCACCGGGTCAAGGCTTTGATCGACAAATACCAGGGACTCGAACAAACCATGGCTCAGGCCGCCCGACTGGCCGCCGAGGCCAAAGAAACCCTGGCCGATTTCCCGGACCACCAGGCAAAAAACGATCTGATCGATTTAGCCGACTTTATTGTGGCCCGCCGTAAATAAGAAGCGGTTGAAGAAGGTTCACCCGGCCTTTTGTCTCGGGACATCTTCCAAAACAGAATTACTTATTCCGCTTTCTTTGCTTATAAGAGATGAGCGGCCCCTTCGGCCACGGTGAGCATCCGGCACAACTCGTGAATGAGCCGGAGGTTCATCTTTGTCAAACCTATGAATATCGGAAGAATACGCCGATGTCACTGATTTATGAGCAACATCTCCCACCAACTCTTCGGGAGATGAACCGAATTCATCTAATGAAGGCAACTTAGTATCAGATCTCCCCGGGCAAGTCTTCTTTGGTCACCACCGTGATGCCCCGGGAAGTGACCTGAAACCTTTGGCGGTCCTTTTGGGGATGGTAGCCTATTTCCATGTGGGCCGGGATGTCGACTCCTTCGGCGATGATGGCTTTCTTGATCCGGGCATGCCGGCCGATGACCACGTTTTCCATGATGACCGACTCTTCGACCACGGCCCAACTGTGGACGTAAACGTTATAGGAAAGGACGCTGTTGCGGACCAGGCCGCCGCTGATGATGCAGCCGTGGGCGACCACGGAATCAAGGGCCCGGCCGGCCCGGACTTCCCCGGTCTCCTGGGCGAAAACGGTTTTGACCGGCGGATACTGGCGCTGGTAGGTCCGAATGGGCCAGCGGCGGCCGTACATGTTGAAATAGGGGTCGACTCCGGTCAGGTCCATGTTGGCGTTCCAATAGGCATCCAGGGTGCCCACGTCCCGCCAATAACCGGAATCCCTTAAGGCTTCAACGGTCTTTTCCCGGCGGATGCCCTGTTCATCGGTGTAATAGATCACGTCCGTGATTTTGTTCTCCCGCCGATAGGGGTAGGCCATGACCTTATGGGTCTTTAAAATATTCGGCAGAATGTCCCGTCCGAAATCCGGCCGGTCGTCCTTGGCCAGGAGGTCCATCAGAACATCGGCCCTGAATATGTAAATGCCCATGGAAGCCAGGACATGGGCCGAATCCCCGGGAATGGGCTTGGGCGCTTTGGGCTTCTCCTGAAAACCTATGATCCGGAAATCATTGTCCACTTCGAGGACGCCGTACTGGCTGGCCATGTCCTTGTCGGTTTCGATGACGGAAATGGTTACGTCAGCCTGGTTGGCTTCGTGATATTCCTTCAGGCGGGCGTAATCCATTTTATAGACATGGTCGCCGGAGAGAACGAGGACATGTCGGGGTGATTCCTGTTCGAGCAAGTAAATATTTTGCTTGATACAATCGGCCGTGCCCTGGTACCATTTTTCGCCGGCCATCATCTGGGGGGGAACCATCCTCAGGTAATGTCCGAGGGCGCCGCTGAAGATGCTCCAACCGCCTTCGAGATGCTCGATCAAGGTCTGGGCCTTGTACTGGGGCAGGACGATGATTTTGTATACCTCGGAATTGATGCAATTGGACAGAGTCAGGTCGATGAGCAGGTAGATGCCGCCGAAGGGGATCGAGGGCTTGGACCGGTCCTTGGTCAACGGCATCAGCCTTTCCCCTTTGCCGCCGGCCATGATCAAGGCTAGGACGTTTTTCATCGGGCGGTGAACCTTTCACTTGTTTGAAGAAAAGACGTCGTCAAGAAAGACAAAAAAACGGCTCATATTTATCGAATCAAGCAAGGTCGGCCCCTTATCGATTTTTATTTAATAATAACTGGATTAGAAAGAATTATCAACCATCCTTGAATAGCGGTTCGAGGAATAAATGTTCGATTTTCTTTCCCCGGCCCGGAAACGGTGTGTTATGATTTTCAGCCAAACCAGGACCGTGAGGTGCGAACAAGTTGGAACTTATTCATGGAGTGGCCGTCAAACCGCTCAAGGTCATCCCGGACGAGCGGGGTCGGCTGATGGAAATGCTCAGAAGGGACGATCCCTTCTTTGAAAAGTTCGGCCAGGTGTACCTGTCCACGACCTATCCCGGCGTGGTCAAGGCCTGGCACAAACACCTCAAGCAGACCGACTTCATCACCTGCGTCAAAGGCATGATCAAGCTGGTCATATATGACGCCAGGGAGGATTCGCCGACCAAGGGCCGCCTCAACGAATTCTTCATCGGTGAACACAATCCCCAACTGGTCAAAGTGCCGCCGGGCCTCCAGCACGGCTGGAAGTGCATCAGCCGGACCGAGGCCTACATTATCAACGTGGTCACCGAGGTTTATAATTACGAGGCCCCGGATGAGCACCGCCTCGACCCCCACCAGGGCGGCATTCCCTACGACTGGAACCGGAAGGACGGCTGAAGACCTGGTTCTCGTCCTGGCCCGGGGCGCCTTGGGCGACGTGTTGCTGGCTCTGCCCTTTCTGGCCGCCTTGCCTGAACATTTCCACTGCCAAGGCCTCACCCTGGTCGGCAATCCCTCGACCTTGGAGCTTTTGGCCAATCAGCCGTTCGTGGACCAAATCCGCGATCACAGCCGGGCCGGCTGGTCCGGCCTGTATCTGGACCCGCCTCGTCTGCCTGACCGTCTAATCGAGTTTATCCGGGGTCACCGGGCCGGCCTGGTCTTGTCCGCCAGGCCTGCTGATCCGGCCCTGACCGGTCTGGGAAAAACCGGGCTGGTCCCGGTCGTCCGGGTTCCTTCCCGGCCGCCGGCCGACCGGCCCATCCATCTGACCGACTATATGTTCGACGCCGCCGGCGTCAAACCCGGCCGGCGATCTGTTTTGATCCGGCCCACGGACCCGGGTCTGGACCAGGCCGGGCGTATCCTGTCCGCTCTGGGCCTGCAAAACCGGCCCTGGTTGGCCCTGCATCCCGGCAGCGGCTCTGCGGCCAAAAATTGGCCGCTTGAAAATTGGCTGTCTTTAGCCGGGGCGGTGGAAAAGGAACTCGAACTGCCGTGCCTGTTTATTTCAGGTCCGGCCGAGGTTCACCTGACCCCCATACTCGAAAAATTCGGAGGTGGGCCCCATCAGACCCGTTTGGTCCATAACCAGCCCCTGCCGGTGGTGGCCGGTCTTCTGGCCCGGGCCCGGGGCTACGTCGGCCACGACAGCGGCGTGACTCATCTGGCCGCAAGCTTGGGCCGCCCGACCCTGGCCCTTTTCGGTCCGACCGACCCGGCCCACTGGGGGCCCCGCGGCCCCCGGGTTTTGATCTTGGCGCCGGGCCGATCCGGTTTGGACCGCCCCTGGGCCGGATTGACGCCGGGACGAATCATTGAGGCCCTGAAAAGATTATGGGAAGATTGATCAGGGGCATCAAAAAAGAAAGCCCCGGAGACCAGGGCTTGGAATTTAGGGGCTTTAGATGAAAATAGCTTTACAACCGCTTAGTCTCTGGAAAAATTGGCCCGTCTGGCGCGGCGGGCCATAGCCTTGCGGATGCGGCGCTGGGATTCCCGGGCTTTACGTTTGCGTTTTTCGCTGGGTTTTTCGTAAGCCTTTTTGGATTTGAGCTGTTTGAGGAGCCCGTCGCGGGCGACTTTGCGCTTCAAGACCTTGAGGGCCTGTTCGACGTCGTTTTCCCTGACGGTGACCTCTATGCCGGTCGCATGCTTCACGCTGTTTATCACCTGCCGATCATTTTATATTTTTGGTGATTTCCCCGGATTCGATCAGTGAAACCGGTTAAATCTCAAGAAAAGACTCTAATGTAAAATTCTAATATAATAATTTAATTTCGTCAATTAATTTTCGTCGTTTGCCTTTTGGCCGGTCGAGTTTTTTACCACAGCAGCACTTTTAATCGGATAACACCTTGTTAATATCCCAAAAATGCCGCAGATAATGTAAAAGCAGACCAACCCCGAAGCCTGTGCCGCCGACCGGGGTGTCCGGAGAGGCTTGGTCCGTCCTGGCCGGTCCGGCGATATCCACATGAGCCCAGGGGGTATCGTTGACGAATTTCTTCAGAAACAGCCCGGCGGTGATGGCCCCGGCGTTGCGGCCGCCCGAATTTTTGAAATCGGCCACTTCGCTCTTGAGGACCTCGAAATAGTCGTCAAACAGAGGCAGTTCCCAGACCCTTTCGCCGGTGGCCTGGCCGGACTTTTTCAGTCCTTCGATCAGGTCCGGAGCGGTGCCCATCAGACCGGCGCATTTATTGCCAAGAGCCACGACGCAGGCCCCGGTCAAGGTGGCCAGATCGATGACGGCTTTGGGTTGGTATTCCAGGGCCAAAGTCAGGGCGTCGGCCAGGATCAGGCGGCCCTCGGCGTCGGTACTGATCACTTCGATGGTCCGGCCTGACCTGGAAGTCAGGACGTCGCCCGGCCGGATGGCCCCGCCGTCGGGCATGTTTTCCGCGGCCGGGATCAGTCCGACCAGATTGAGCTTGAGCTTCAGCCGGGCCGCGCCGGCCAGGACTCCCAGGACCGCGGCGCCGCCGGCCATGTCGGTCTTCATGTTGCCCATGTTTTCGCCGGATTTCAGGGAAAGTCCGCCGCTGTCGAAGGTGATGGCCTTGCCGACCAGGACCAGGGGTTTGGTTCTGACCGAAGCACCACGATATTCCAGGATAATGACCCGGCCGGGCCGGGCGCTGCCCTGAGCCACGCCCAGGAAAGCGCCCATCTTTTTACGGCCAGCCGCGGCCATGTCCAGGACCTTGATCTTCAAACCGTATTCTCCGGCCAATTTTTTGGCCTCTTCGGCCAGAGTCTCGGGATAAAGCAGGTTGGCCGGCCGGTTGACCAGATCGCGCACGGTCTTGATGGACTGAGCCGTGATTTCCGCGGCCTGCAGGGCGGCCTGAGTCGCCTTGGCGTGGGTCTCGTCGGACCGAACCATGGTCAGGGCTTCGAGGGGAGGCTTTTCTTCCTTGTTCCGGGTTTTTAGTTCGGTGTATCGGTAAAGCCCCAACCAGGCCCCCAGGGCCGCGGCCTCGGCGATGACCACCGGGTCTTCCAAATTCGGCCGGGGGGGCGGCAGGACCAAGGCTGCCTCCGTCAACTCCAGGCCCTGAACGTTACGGACCGCCTGGGCCGCGGCCGCCCTTAACCGGTCCGGCCGGCAGTCCTTTTCCGCCCCCAATCCCATCAGAAGGATTCTTTGGGGTCCGGAGGCCTTTTCCGGGAAAAGGGTCAATCCGGCCAGATGCTCGGCCTTGAAGTCCCCGGCCTTCAATCTCGGCCCGATGATCTTTTTCAGTCCGGCCAGTTCCGGACGGCGGTTCAAATCCGGGCGGTCTTCCGTAAAAAGGAAAACGATCAACCCTGACGTCTTCACCCCGGCCGGATCAGCCGTTTTTAATTTCATCTTCATGAATCATGGTCCCGTTATCAGCCGCGCCCCAGCTTTTTCAATTCCTCATCCCGAAGAACGCGCCGGAGGACCTTGCCCACGTTGGACACGGGCACCGTCTCTCTAAACTCAACAATCTTGGGCCGTTTGTACTTGGCCATCTTATCCTGGCACCAGTCCAGAACCTCTTTTTCCGTGGCCGTCTCGCCGGGTTTGAGCTGGATGAAGGCCTTGACCGCCTCCCCGCTCCGTTCGTCGGGCACCCCTACCACGGCGGCTATGGCCACCTTGGGATGGGTGTAGAGAATGTCCTCCACGTCACGCGGATAGACGTTGAATCCGCCGACGATGATCATGTCTTTTTTCCGGTCGGTAATGATAAGATAACCATCTTCGTCGACGTGGCCGATGTCCCCGGTCAGGAAATAGCGTCGTCCTTCGATCTCCCGGAACACGGCCTGGTTCTCCTCCGGTTTGTTCCAATAACCTTTCATGATCTGGGGACCGCTGGCGGCGATCTCTCCGTCCTGGCCCTGGGGCAGTTCCTGGAGGCCGGTCTCCAGGTCCACTATCTTCATGTCGGTGCCGGGCATGGGAAAACCGATCGAACCGAACTTGCGGTCCTGGGTGTTGGTCGGATTGGAACTGAGCACCGGCGAGGTTTCGCTCAGACCGTAACCTTCAAAAATGACCGCCCCGGTTTTGGCCTCGAACTGCCGGGCCACTTCCGGAGCCAAGGGCGCGCCGCCGGAAAAACAGCCCATGAGCGAGGTCAGATCGAATTTGTCGAGCAGGGGGTGGTTGGTGAAGGCCACAAAGATGGTCGGGACGGCCGGCATCAGGGTGGTTTTGTACTTTTGAACGGCCTTGAGGACTTCGGTGAACGGCGGATTGCCGGCCCGCGGGTCAGGTATGCAGACGACCCGGCTGCCGGTGTGGCAGGTGTGCAGCAGACAAACGGTCAGGCCGAAACTGTGGTACCAGGGCAGGACGCCCAACGAGGTATGGAACCCGCCCTTCCTCAATTTTTCGGGTGGACCGTTCTTTTCGTGCGCCAACCGGCCCCATTCGTCCATCATTATCACGTTGGAAACGAAGTTAGAATGGACCAAGGCCGCGCCTTTGGGCAGGCCGGTGGTCCCGCCGGTGTAAATGATCAGGGCCAGGTCCTCGGTCGGATCGATGTCCACGGCCGGCGGCTGGGGTTGGGCCTTGGCCACGATCTCGTCAAAGAAAAGATGACCGGGCTGATAATGGCCGGCCTTGGGTATCTTGCCCAGGAGCCCGCCCAGGAGGGCCTTGAGCGGCGGCAGGTAGGACTTGACCCCGCAGATGACCACGGTCTCCACTTCGGTCCCTTCAATGGCCTTGACCGTGGTCGGATAGAAGTTGGGGTGGTCCATGCAAAAAACCGCTTTGGCTCCGGAATCCTTGAGTTGGTAGTTGAGTTCAGCCGCGGTGTAAATGGGGTTGCAGGTGACGCAGACTCCGCCGGCCTTGACTATACCGAAGAAGATGGCCGGATAGTGGGGCAGGTTGGGCAGAAAAATGGCCGCCCGGTCGCCTTTCTTGAGGCCGCGGGAGGCCAGGAAGTTGGCGATGCGGTCGGCCGTGTCCTTAACCTGGGCGTAGGTCCGAACCCCGTCGTTAAAAATGGTGAAAACCTTGTCCGGATATTTTTGGGCCGAATTATCCAAGATGGCATGGACTGGCTTTTCAAACCCGGCAATTTCCCTGGGCACACCTTGGGGCCACTTGGCCGCCGGCCATGGTCTCAAGTTCATGTTCGGTCCTCCAAATGTTTTTTTTACAGTATTTAAAACACTATAACAGGATAACGGGTGAAAAGCAAAGAATATCGCTAGGGTCGTTGGCCGCGAAAGACAGTCATCGGACTTGCAAAATTATCGGAAAAAAAGTCTAATACTTCATCGACTCCAACCAGCAAGGAGAAGGTATGAAACTCAAAAACGGCGCCGAATACATCGAGAGTTTGAAGAACGTCCATCCGTTAATTTACTACAAAGGGAAAAAGATTGAAGACGTGACCACCCATCCGGCTACCGCCCCTCACGTCCGGGCCGCGGCCATGACTTACGCCCTGGCGGCGATGGACGAATACGCCGACCTGGCCACGGCCAAGTCTCATTTGACCGGCCGGACCATCAGCCGGTTCACCCACGTCCATCAGAACGTGGAAGACTTGCTCAAAAAGATCAAGCTGCTGCGGGTGCTGGGCCAGAAGACCGGGACCTGCTTTCAGCGCTGCGTCGGGTTTGACGGGATCAATGCCACCTATTCGGTGGCCTATGAAATCGACCGGAAACACGGGACCGATTATCTGGACCGTTTCAAGAAGTGGCTGACTTACATCCAGGACGAGAACCTCATGGTGGTCGGGGCCATGACCGACCCCAAGGGCGACCGCTCCAAGAGCCCGGCCGAACAGCCGGACCCGGACCAGTACGTCCACATCGTCGAGCGGCGGGACGACGGGATTATCATCCGCGGGGCCAAACTCCACATGACCGGGGGCGTCAATTCCCACGAGATATTGATCATGCCCACCACGGCCATGGATGATAAGTCCAAGGACTACGCGGTCATCTGCGCCGTCCCCGTGGACGCCCCCGGCATCACCATGATCTTCGGCCGTCAGGCCAATGACGACCGGCGGGATAATCTGGAAAGGATCGACGTGGGCAAACCGTCTTTTGGAGCCGTGGGGGGCGAGGCGGTCATCGCCTTCGAGGACGTCTTTGTTCCCTGGGACAGGGTCTTCATGGACGGCGAGACCGCTTTCACCGGGAGCATCGTCTACCGTTTCGCCGCCCACCACCGGGCCAACTATGGGGCCTGCAAGACCGGCCTGATGGACGTGCTCATCGGGGCGGTCACTTACCTGGCCCAGATTCAGGGCACGGCCAAGGCCTCCCACGTCCGGGACAAGGTCACCGAAATGATCCACCTCTGCGAAACCCTTTACAGTTCGTCCATCGCCTGTTCGGCCGAAGGTTGGGCCACGCCTTCCGGAGCCTATATGGTCGACACCATGCTGGCCAACGTCTGCAAGCAGAACGTAACCAGGTTACATTTCGAGATCGCCAGGTTGGCCATCGACTTGGCCGGGGGCTTCATCGCCACCCTGCCCAGCCAGTACGATCTGGAAAGTGAAGACGTGGGCCAATTGGTCCGCAAATATTTTTCCGGTGTCTCCAACGTGCCCACCGAACACCGCATCAGGATCGCCCGGCTCATTGAAGCCATGACCGGCGGCACGGCCCTGGTCGAGTCCATGCACGGGGCCGGTTCGCCTCAGGCCCAAAGAGTCATGATCTTCCGGGAAGGCGACCTGGACAAAAAGGTCAAACTGGCCAAGGCCCTGGCCGGAATCCCGGTGAAATAATCAGGCTGATAATAAAATTTTTCGGCGGCGGAGATTTCCTCAAAGCCCGAATTTTTAGAGTGAATGGAGGTTGGTTATGCTGGGCAAGACCGTAGGCGAGGTTTTTGATTATTGTTGTTATCACTACGCCCCCAAGACGGCCATGGTCTTCGGGGACCGTCGTTTCACCTTCGCGGAGTTCCGGGACAAGAGTCTGCGTTTGGCCGATTCCCTGCTTGGCCTGGGTCTGAAAAAAGGGGACAAGGCGGGTATCCTCATGCCTAACTGCGCCGAGGTGCTCATGGCCGATTATGCTTATTCCAAGGCCGGCCTGGTCCGGGTGCCCCTGGCTTACTATCTGCAAGTCAAGGACATGGTCCATCTGCTCAAGGAAACCCAGGCCGCCGCCCTGATTTACCACGAGTATTTCGGGGAACAGGTCAAAAAGATCAAGGAAGACCTGCCTGGGCTCCAAAAGGTCATCTGCTTGGCCGCCGATGAGACCTCCATACCGCCGGGGGAATTATCCTTGAGAACCCTGATCGACCAGGGTCGGCCCGAGGAACCGGACCTGGAGGTCGAAGAAGACGATTTATACCTGATCCTCTATACCGGCGGGACCACCGGCGTGCCCAAGGGCGTGGTCCACAGCCACCGGACCATGGCGGCCAGCTTCGCCATGGAGCTTTTGGATTTCGGCATCGACCGGGACGAGGTCTTACTGGCCGTGACGCCCTTGACTCACGCCGCCGGGGCCCTGGTCCCGCCCGTTTGGCTCAGGGGAGGTTCGGTGGTCATCATGCCGGGCTTCGATATCAAGAATTTTCTGGAAACGGTTCAAAAGGAACGGGTGACCTCCAGTTTTTTGGTCCCGACCATTATTTACGCCCTGCTGGACTATCCGGATTTGAAGAAATACGACACGAGCAGTCTGCGCAACATCATCTACGGCGCGGCCCCCATCGCCCCGGAACGCCTCAAGGAGGCGGTCAGGACCTTCGGCCCGGTCTTCACCCAGCTTTTCGGCCAGACCGAGGCGCCCATGGCCATCACGGCTTTGCCCCGTGAGGAGCATATCATCGAAGGCGACGAGCCGGTCCTGGCCAGGCTGGCCTCCTGCGGCCGTCCGACCCTGGCCACCAAACTCAAACTGATCGACGAACAAGGCCGGCGGGTTCCCCCCGGCGAGCCCGGCGAGATCGTGGTCAAGTGTCCCAACATCATGCTCGAGTACTGGAACCGGCCCGAGATCACCGCCGAGACCATCAAGGACGGCTGGCTGTACACCGGGGACGTGGCCCGCCAGGATGAACTCGGTTACGTCTACATCGTGGACCGGGCCAAGGATATGATCGTCAGCGGCGGCTTCAACATCTTCCCCAAGGAGATCGAGGACGTGCTCCATGAGCACCCGGCCGTGGCCCAGGCCGCGGTCATCGGGGTCCCGGACGACAAGTGGGGCGAGGCGGTCAAGGCCGTGGTGGTTTTGAAACCCGGCCGGACGGCCGAAGCCGAGGAACTGATCGATCTGTGCAAGAAGAAAAAGGGCAAAATCATGGTGCCCAAGAGCATAGATTTTGTCGACAGCCTCCCCTTGACCCCCTTGGGCAAGGCCAACAAAAAGGCCCTGCGGGAACCGTACTGGCGCGGACGTGCCCGCCGGGTCGGTTGATATCCTGTCAGCGGATGAAAAAACCAAAGGAGAAAACTGTTATGCGGGAAGTCTACGTGATCGGAGCCTATTCGACCCAGTTCAAGAAGTGGCCGGACAAATCCTTTAAGGACTTGACCAGGGACGCCTACCTGAACGTCCTTAAGGATGCCGGTCTGGACAACGGCGGCGAAATCCAGTTCGCCTGGTTCGGCAATTGCGGCATGGGCAACTGGGGCCAGGCCAATATCCGCGGCCAAGTCTGTTTCACCCCCCTGGTCCGGGAAGGCCTCTTTCCGGAACGGGTCCCGATCATCAACGTGGAAGGGGCCTGCGCCACCGCCTCCATGGCTTTCCACGGGGCCTGGAAGGACATCCTCAGCGGCCAATGCGAGCTTTCCCTGGCCGTGGGCGTCGAGAAAATCTTCAATCCCGAATGGGACGCCCAGGCCATTTTTAAAATATTCGAACAGGGCATCGACACCTTCGATCCCCAGGAATGGATCAAGGTTTATAAGGACACCGCCGCCAAATGCGGCCAGGATTTCGAAATAGGGCCGGGCCGGACCGTGTTCATGGACACCTACGCGGTCCAAGCCTGCTATCACATGAAAAAGCACGGCACGACCCAGCGCCAGATCGCCATCGGGGCCTCCAAGAATCATTATCATGGCTCCCTCAACCCCAAGGCCCAGTACCAATTCGAAGTAACGGTCGAGGCCGTGCTCCAGGACCGCCTGGTCAGCTACCCCTTGACCCGGGCCATGTGCGCGCCCATCGGCGACGGAGCGGCCGCCGCTCTGCTCTGTTCCGGCGACTATTTGAAAAATTTGCCTTCCAAGATTCAGAACCGGGCGGTCAAGGTCGGGGCCAGCGTCCTGGCCGGCGGCAAATACCGGGATGTCGATGAACCCGGGGTCAGCAAGATAGCGGCCGAAAGGGCTTACGCCCTGGCCGGCCTCGGGCCCCGGGACATCGATGTGGCCGAAATCCATGACGCCACCTCGTTTTGTGAAGTCTATCAGGCGGAAATGCTTGGCTTCTGCCCCATCGGCCAAGGGGGGAAGTTCATCGAGTCCGGAGCGACCAGGCTCGACGGCCGGATACCCATTAACACCTCCGGCGGCCTGGTCTCCAAGGGCCACCCGGTCGGGGCCACGGGCTTGTCCATGATCTACGAGCTGGTCACTCAGCTCCGGGGCGAAGCCGGCCCCAGGCAGGTCAAGAACGCCGAATTCGCCCTCCAGGAAAACGGGGGCGGGATGGTCGGCCTGGAAGAAGCAGCCTGCTCGGTGATCATCCTGCAGAAAGACCGGTGACCGAAGGCAACTGAAAGTAATCCGTATCCTGTCCCCCTGAAGGAGTTGGACGATTGGTCGTTTAGTCTTTGGCCTTTGGAATCATTGATTTCTGAGGCGAAGCCGAAGAGATCAATGATTCCAAAGGAGAGGGCTTTAAGGTATCTCCAAGCCTAAGGAGGACCTTATGCCAGTTAAACGATTGTCGGAAGAGGATAAAGTCCAGGCCGTTCTGGATTTGCTCCAAGGCCGCGGGACCCATGCCGAAATCTGCACCCGGTATGGGCTGAGTCAGACCTAATCTTTATAAGCTTAGAAACCAGGCTTTAGAGGCGGTCAAGAAGGCGGCGGGCTGATGCACCTCGGCCGACATCTGGTCGGGCTGGCCGCCTCTTACGACCTCCTGCCTATACCGATCGGCCGGGCGGCCTGGATGCAATCCCTGTCGGACGGCTCGTTCCAGTTCCAGCCGACTTTGACCTATTCTGTCAGCGACAACTCCGAACTGATGGCCGGGGCCGCTTTCCACCGGGGGACCCGGCCGGAAGCCCGGCCGCCGTTTCTTCCGGAAATAAAGAGCGAGTTCGGGACTTATCCTGATTACTATTTCGCCGAATTCAAGATTTATTTTTGAACTGGAGACGGGCGGCGAACGGGGTAGGGGCGAACCTATGTGTTCGCCCTCTTTGCGTTCGCCCCGTTTCTTTTCGGGGCAGACACGCAGGTCCGCCCCTACGTTTATTATGGTTTTAAACCATCCGCCATTTGGGGGTAGGGGCGAACCTATGTGTTCGCCCTCTTTGCGTTCGCCCCGTTTCTTTTCGGGGCAGACACGCAGGTCCGCCCCTGCGTTTATTATGGTTTTACGCCATCCGCCATTTGGGGGTAGGGGCGAACCTATGTGTTCGCCCTCCAAGGCTGCCGAATGAATCATCAAGACCCTCGACCCCCTTGCTCGTCCCAGAAGGACGACCCGGCAATAGCCTGGGAATTCATTCCCAGGCCCTGGATGGCTCTTACTAAATAATCCGACTCCCAGCTCCAGCTTGAGAACCAGAGCACATCTTAAAAATATCAGCCCTTCCCCCTCTCCCATTGGGAAAAATCCGAACTCGCCCGCCCAAGGCGGGGTGAGGGTCCTTTCTACCTCTCCCATTGGTAGATGGCCGGGCTTGCCCGCCCAAGGCGGGGTGAGGGGCCTTTCTTCCTCTCCCTTTGGTAGATGGCCGGGCTGGCCCGCCCAAGGCTGGGCGGCGGCCCCTCCCCACAATCCCCTCTCCCCCGCCAAAATTCTTGACATTTCCCCCTGATATAATTTATAAAATCTCCAGGGGCTCCGCCGTGGCCTCCCACCGGAAAGGACGGTGAATTATACGTGTTCTAAAATTTATCAACGCCGCCTTGGATGCCGAACCGATTTGGCCGTGGTGCCACCTATGGCGGTCAAAACCTCAGTCCGACAATGCTACGTCCTCAACCCTGATCCGACAAGGTGGACAAGAGCTTCGTAAACGATTCGTAATCGAATCAGCTATAAAGAACGCAATATGAAAAGAAGCTTTTGGGGTCAATTTTGGGAAAGCTCACGAAGAGCTTATGGAGTACTTGTGGTTGTAGTAGGAGTCCCTATTTCTTTTTTATTTTGGGTTATTAATCCTTGGCAATCCGTGCCCATTAAGCTAATACTTCCGATATTTTTCCTTTTCATTGGAGTTATAGTCACACTATTTAATATGACTTGGGTCTTATGGGAAAACAGACGTAAGCCCTTTCCTAAAGTAATACATGCTCGTAATCCTACGTCTTCGTGGGCCGATTTTGGGGCATTATGCCTTTTAGAGCCTTCGGATATGTTTTCACATGGGCATGCCGTCTCTTTCTATACATTAGACGAAGATGGGTATGAGGTGCTGATTGGCATTGGTTCTGTGCTCAACGTTCAAGACGATGAACGGATACTAGTGGGGATTCAATTTCCGGCAAAAGGTTATGAAGCTATTATCAGAGCAATATGTAATAATGATAAAAAACAACTTGATCGATTAATAGTGAAACCAAATATCCCACAAAAAAATTTGACGTGGATGAATCTTGGGGGTCCTAATGGATGAAACAAAAGAAAGCAAAACAGGTAGTTTCCCGGCAACTGTAGTTAAGGTCCTTAATGAATCCAAAGTTGTCATAAATAGAGGTGCCTCTGATGGCATAAAAATAGGACAACGTTTTTTAATATATAAGATTGACGAGGAACCTATTATAGACCCGGATACTGGCGATAAATTGGGTTATCTGGAGGTAATTCGAGGCACAGGGAAAGTAAGCCATGTCCAAGACAGGCTTTCAACAATTGAATCAGATAGGACAGAAAAACCAGAAAAACGTGTGATAAAAAGAGGTGGTTTCTATTCGATTACTTTTGGGCCTGAAGAAGAAATAATTACACCTATAAATATGGTCATACCTTTTGAAGAGGCACGAATCGGGGATAAAGCTAAACCGATTTAAATTGTGTTTGTATTAGTTAGGAACTTCCCGGACAGTTGAGCACTGGCCCCCCATCTCTTCTGTGAAATATTTTCTTGTCTCGAATTCCGGGGCTGAATACTTAGGCTGATCAGTCCAGCCTGGTGCCCCACAGCTCTGCTGTGGGATATTTTCTTGTCTCGAATTCCGGGACCGAATAATTAGGCTGATCAGTCCGGCCTATGACCGGTATAGACGAGATCACTCCGCTCCGCCGTGGGCTGGCTGCCGCGCCACCCTCACGGCTTGATGAAATAAACCTTCTCCATCAGCACTTCTTCGTCGTGGGTCTTGACGATGTCCGGATAGGTGGGATTGAGGCTCTTTAAAATTACGGCCTGCTCGTGGAATTCGACCAGCTTGACCCAGCAGTTGTAGTCCTTGTCCTTGAAAATGACGTAATCCCCGTTGGCGATCTCCGACCGGGACTCCGGCTTGATGTACAACGTGGCCCCCTCCTTGAGGAACGGCCGCATCGAGTCCCCCCGGACCCGCACCGCATACATGCTCCGGGCCTGCTTGAGAGGAACTTCCGGCGGGACATCCACC
>Ga0209270_1002907_pt1 | contig 16398 bp, 15 predicted proteins | sample MTBAKSrepl1MetaG_FD_187456 | JGI IMG/M metagenome (GOLD analysis project Ga0209270, IMG submission 187456) | Enrichment culture microbial communities from Arthur Kill intertidal strait, New Jersey, USA, that are MTBE-degrading - MTBE-AKS1... | ecosystem: Environmental > Aquatic > Marine >...
CCATGAGCTGTTTCAATCATGATCAGAGCATCGAGAGAATTGTCTATGCAGTATTGAGTCATCTGAATGAACAATGGGGTAAGCATCCCTTAAAAGAATTTACACAAAATGATTGACACTACCTTGATCCTGCTGATTGTTGCATTCAGTTTATTAATTTGGTATTATTATTTCCAAAATTGGTTCAAATATGGAAAAAGTAACTCGCATATTCAAACCCCTACAGAAAAGCTTTTTCCTGCTCGGTCCGCGGGGAACAGGCAAGTCCACACTCATCAAGGACTCCTTCCCTGACGCCGTTTATGTCGACCTCCTCCTGCCTGATGTCTTCAGAACCTATCTGGCCCATCCTGAAAGGCTGCGCGAACTGGTCATGGCCAACCGTGACAAAAAGGTTATCGTAATTGATGAAGTCCAGAAGGTCCCGCAAATCCTTGAGGTCGTCCACAGCCTCATGGAGGATAAGAAGGGACGGCAATTTATTCTAACAGGATCAAGTGCCAGGAAACTCAAGAAGTCAGGGGCGGACATGCTTGCAGGGCGGGCACTGATGCGCAGAATGCACCCCTTCGTTGCTGCCGAACTGAAAAGCATGTTCAGGCTTGAACACGCCATACAGCAGGGCATGATCCCGGTCGTCCTGGACAGTGCTAATCCGATGGATACACTTCAGGCCTATGTTGATTTATATCTGCGCGAAGAGGTCCAGATGGAGGGACTTACGCGGAATATAGGTAACTTCACACGGTTTCTTGAAGCAGTCAGCTTTTCGCACGGTGCGGTTCTGACCGTCAGCAATGTGGCCCGTGAATGCGCCGTCGAACGCAAAGTAGTCGAGGGATATCTCCATATCCTTGAGGACCTGCTGCTTTCCTTCAGGCTTCCGGTATTTACCAGAAGGGCCAAACGCTCAACAACACAACATCCCAAGTTTTATTTCTTCGATACCGGGGTTTTCAATGCTCTGCGCCCTTCAGGGCCGCTCGACCAACCGGAGGAAAAAAGAGGCCAGGCTCTCGAGGGACTGGTAGCCCAACATTTAAAGGCATGGATCGACTACCGCCATCCTACCGCCAATCTCTATTACTGGCGCACCAGCGCTGGAACCGAGGTGGACTTTGTTGTCTACGGGAAAGACCTGTTTTGGGGTGTTGAGGTGAAAAACTCCGCTCATGTTCAGCCAAGGGATCTGAAGGCACTCAGAACCTTTGGCGAGGATTATCCGGAGGCAGAGAGATTCCTGCTTTATCGCGGCCGTGAAAAGCTGCTTCGTGACGGAATCACGATACAGCCCTGTCAGGACTTCCTGCTCGGTCTGGCATAATCTGCGAAATATCAATGTTTCCAAAACGCACACATTTACAGAATTTCTGATCAACCTGTAAAAATTGTGTTTTAAGCACCTATTCGTTCTAATTACAAGCAGCATATAGTTCTATCTGTAGTGCGCGTGGTTTTTGATATTGCTCAAAACAGAATCAGGGAGAACACAGGGCATCACCTAATTAACTACGAAAAACCGTTTTCACGTCTTCCAAAATTTATCACTTTCTTCATCAACTCTGCATGTCCCGTATCTATCCCAGTTTACGCTGTTCACCTACTAGTATTCATTTTCAGGCATGCTGAAATTTTGTTGAATTCGATATCAAGTATGCAATACCTCCATTTTTCATAAGATGCGACTTTCGTCTCAAAATTGTTGCGGTGAAGGAGAGTTAAAATTAGGATTATAGCTTCAGTTTTGTAAGCAGATTCGACAGTTCGGCATTTAGGAGATTTGCAAAATATATATTATTAGTATATACTTATTTAGGAGGTGTTTCATGAAAACGGCAAAACTATTTCGAAATGGTCAAAGCCAGGCGGTTCGACTGCCTAAGGAATTCAGGTTTGAAGACGACCATGTATACGTCAAAAAGTCCGGAAATGTTGTCATGTTGATTCCTGCAAAAGGGTCATGGGATATACTGGTAAAGAGTCTTGGCAAGTTCTCAGCCGACTTTATGTCGGAGCGGAAACAGCCGAAGACGCAGAAACGGGAGTCATTTTGATGAAATATATGCTTGATACAAACATCTGCATCTATCTCATCAAGCAAAAACCAGAGAAAGTGCTTCGGCACTTCAAGGCACATGCTGTTGGCGACATCGGTATTTCCTCTATCACACTTGCGGAACTCAGGTTTGGTGTAGAAAAGAGCCAGCAAGTCGAAAAAAATCGTCGAGCCCTCGATGAATTCATTCTGCCACTCGAAATCGCGGATTTTGACGATAGGGCCGCTGAAAGTTATGGAAAGGTGCGGACATTACTCGAAAAAGAGGGCAAGCCCATCGGCTCAATGGACATGTTGATAGGTGCACATGCCTTGAGCCTTAAAGTTACCCTGATTACGAACAATACTAGGGAGTTCAAGCAAATCAAGCATCTCAAGGTTGCAGATTGGAGCAGATAGCAGGGAATTGCAGTCTCTCTCTCTTTCTTTCTGTACGCTCGTTCTCTATCGGGACCTTACAAGGTATTTGTAACAGGAAGCATGTCAGACAACATAATTCCGAAAGAAAGAGACAACGTGCAATGTGAAAAAGATATTATGAGCCGATTGTTTGAAGATCCAAGAAAATTTAAAAACACTGCCTAAAAATGATGTAATCTTTTCCCAAGATCCCTAATGTTCTTTAATATCTCCAATACCAAGGAATCCCTGTTATCCAGTTTCACTTCAAATAACTTTACATCAGTCCTTTTCTTTATGTCTGCGATCAAACCACTTCCTTTCAGCGCTATCGTTGCAACAAGCAGCTTATCAGAATCGAGGATATCCTTTACAAGTGATCTGAATTTGTTGGAAAAGCACTCCATCTTCCCGATCTCGTCAATGATGACGATAGACGTAGTCAGATCAAGTAATTCCATAGAATCCAGAAAGTTTTCGAACCTCTCAACATCAACGCCGTATTTTGAAACCCTGTAAGGACTTTTAATATCAACATGAGAAAGGATACCTTTACTTCCGCCGAAGCTTATCAGTTCAAAACCTCTTCGAATACCCGCTTCTTTTATCTCTGTTGTATAAAAACCGGAGAGATGCAAATCCTTCAACTCATTGGCCAGCTTTTTTATAAATGTTGTCTTTCCTATTCCCGGCTGCCCCGTGATGAGGATGTTCTTTTTCTCATTCATATCATAATTTACAAAAATTTACTCTATTAATGTAAAATCATTTCAAATTACAACGCAAAATATTTCTTATAACCGGTGGTACGTCCGGCGACTCCTTCCTGGAACTGACTCCTTTCTGTAGTTCTCATTCTCGAAATAGATTAAATAAAGCAAGCTTACAAATGAAAATAAATATGAGGAATCTTTGTTCATGGGGTTACAAGAAGAGACAATAACCATATTTTTCCACAATTCTTTTATTTACTATCACCGTCCGTTGACAATATTTTAGGGCAATCCTACAATGATTAAAGACATTAAATACATTGATAGACTCTAGATTCGGAGAATGAGGATGCAGGCAGTTAAAACAATGCCTTATGGTGAAAAGTATGCAATCGTACTAAATAAAATGAAGCCGAACGATGTTCTTATATCGCCTTTCGTCCAGAAGCATTTAGGTGAACGAGCATTAATTGAGCTTCAAGAGATTTGGGAAAAAGGAGTTAAGCCGATTCCTGAAAACGCGTCAGATGAGGAAAAATACGAGATAGCTTACGGCAATCTTATGTGGCGGGCAAAGAATAATTTGAAATTTATTCGTAAGCACTTGGGTGAAGATGGTATTGAACAATACAAACTTGCACAGGTTGAAGAATTAAAGCGAAAAAACGCAAGGCCAGCTCTGTTAGTGTTGGGGATACTGAGAGCGGTAGCCCCAGGCTTTGCATTCATTATGACAGCGAAAAAGATGGCATATCAACTTCAGTGGCTAACTCCATCATCCCTGGTAGAGCTAACACGAAATAAAGCGGTGCTTAACATACCACGCTGTAAGGTAATCGGTTTTCCGGATATGGAGGAAATATGTATTGTAGATTGCCAGGGTTCTTATCCTATATGGGTTGCTGAACAGTTTAAGGTTGGACTAAAATTTGAACGCCAAGGGGATAGCTGTAAAGCAATATTAACAGCATAGTCATCAGATCCTGTAGATGCAGCCGCTGTTGCAAACACGGAGAACTAATACTTACATACTCTATATTTGTTTTGTAAATCATTATCGTCAAATAGCAAGGCCACTGTCTCAATCAGGAGTAACTGTCATTTGACAAAAAAACAAATTTGATAGTATTTTTTCATAAAAGGACATATGCGGAGATTCTCTGGGCTACTTCTGAAGTCTATTGCCGCATGTTCAGCATCAAAGAGGTGAAAGAATATCTGAAGCAGAATGGCCTACAGATCAATCTGTAATTAGAACTATTTCTCGTTAGTAAAATGTTTGAAAATAATGCAAACCTTTTTACCACGAACTACCACTTATATTTAAGGGTTATTGGAATTTGCAATATTATAGTAGTGTCGAGTGCAAACTCTAAGAGCCTTATTTTGTAAAAAATTTTAATTAAAAGAGGCAGTATACCACAATCTGATGGTAGGTGCGAGGACTTAACCATGAATACAAAACTTTTAGATTATTAACTGCTATAAAAAGGGACGGGAGATATATTTTATTTGTAAAGATTAATGCTGTTTTCCTCAGCTTACTTTATCCAGAGAAAATCGGTATGAACCCAGCCGGTTGCCCCCCACTCATCTTGTACCTGAACCCATGAACCCTGGTTTTTTAATACCTTAAAAGAATAGTATTGTTTTGCAGGACCGGAAGAAGTCTTCTCATAATTCATACCAGGCCCTTTTCTGATATTTACCTCGTTTGATTTTACGACAGCACATTGATATTTCTCGGTAACCAGCTTCTTATAAATCCAGCTCACATCTCCGTCAACGTCCTGTACGGCATACCAATCGCCCGAGAGTGACGCACCAACTTTCTTGAAGGGCATGTATTTATAAACCTCCCATACTTTTTCATATTTTGTGCTTGGGCCAGAACGCAGATTTGCCTTTGATACATTGACACAGAGAGCACCAGCATCAGTGCAGTTACTTACTATAAAAAGAAAGAAAATAAAAACTACTGATAATTTTTTCATGTTTAACCTCTTTAACGATTTTATTTATCTTGTGTTAACGTAATTGAGCATCCATACCAAAACTATTTTACGACTCTGAATATTTATGTCAACCCTCTCCCTGATTAGCTGAAAGGTTGACTATATGTCGTGCAACAGATAAACTATACCATAGAAAAATTATACAGGGGGTATGTCATGAAGACAAAGAACCTGCTGGTCATAGCTGTTTTTCTCGTCGTTATACTGGTCATAATAAAACATAACGCTTCAGAAAACAAACAGAAACAAGCTTTCCAGAGTAATCTTTCCGCAAGTAATCAATTAGGTAACCAAGACTCACCCGAGGATAAACAATACCGGGAAATAGCCGGGAATATTAAAAAGGGAGAGACTCTCTTTGATATATTCAAGAAATACAAGCTGAATCTTGTAGAACTCTTCAAACTGAAAGAAGCATCTGCTGATATTCACCATTTAAAGGACTTATATCCCGGTCGTCCCTATAAAATTGTTGTTGATGACCGGTCTCAAGTAAATGAATTTACATACTGGATTGATGATGAAAGTATTCTCAATATCACCCGGACCGAATCAGGATTCTGCGCCTCAAAAAAGGATATCGAATATGAAAGGAAACTGCTGCATATCGGAGGAATCATAGAGAACCATCTCATTGGCTCTATCGGGGAAGAGAATCTTATTTTAGCACTGCAGCTCTCGGATATCTTCGCATGGGATATCGATTTCTCAGCAGACTTGAGGCCTGGAGACATGTTCAAGATTGTCGTTGAAAGTTGTTACCTGGACAATGAATTCAAGAAATATGGTAGTATCCTTGCCGTAGAATTTATTAATAACGGACGAACTTACCACGCTTATAGATTTGAACAAGATGGTGAAGTTGACTACTATGATGATGGCGGGAAATCACTGCGCCGCTCCTTTTTAAAAGCACCCTTGAGTTTCAGGAGGATAAGTTCCCGCTTCACCAAAAGCCGGTTCCACCCCATTCTCAAGATATACAGACCCCATCTCGGGGTTGATTATGCTGCCCCGACCGGGACACCGGTATCTTCTGTCGGGGACGGAACTATCACCTTTGCAGGGTATAAGGGACAGAATGGCAGGATTGTCATCATAAAACACCCAAATGGTTACACAACTTATTATGGACACTTATCAAGGATTAAAAAGGGCATAAAGAGGGGCGTAAAGGTCAAGCAAGGCCAGCTTATCGGTTATGTTGGAACGACAGGTCTTTCAACAGGACCCCATCTTGATTACAGGATTAAAAAACATAATAAGTTTGTGAATCCGCTGACGCTTGAACTGCCCAGCGGAAAGTCTATTCCCAAAACAGCACTGGCTGACTTTAACATGTTAAAAAATGAGATGGATGTCCAACTTGCTTCAATAAAACCTCCCATGTTCGTACTTGCTGATCAAAAGAAAGAAAACAAAAAGATATAAGATAATTGATAGATTTTGTATTTTGTCTTCATGGAAAACCGGTAAATCATTACGTTTTAGACGTTTCCCTGAACTCATATCCTTAACGTATGAGGTTGCCTGATTGAAGTTTCGTTGATTTAAGATGGCCACTGGAAAGAAAACGGCATGGCAGAAATAATCGAACCCTTTGAGTTCAGACAGTGCATTAATATATTGAAGGCAACAGGGAAACGGGCGAGAAACCTCCGGGAATTACAGGATACAATAGCCACCGTAAGCGACGAGTGCATATTTCATCACACCTATCAGTTTTTCCTAAAGATACACATTATTGATTATACCAATGACTTTGCATTCTGGGCAGGCGAGAGCCTTGAGGAAAGAGCACTCTCCGAACAGCTCTCAAACATCGATCCGTACGATTATAAGTACATCAACGACTTAAGGAATCAGATTATAAAAGTCATACACGAGTATCTTGAAAAATTTCCTGAACCCCGGGAAGCTATGCCCGGTAAAGAATTCTACTTCAATGAGACAATTACACTCATTTTCCCAGAAGGAGTACGAGCTAAAAATCTTGCTGAATTTCTTACTGCAACAAAATACATCGATGCAGATTCTATCTACTATCATTTTTACGAGGCACGGATACGGCTAGGGAGCGGGGTAGACGACTTCTCGAGATGGATAGAGGATATTTTCGGGAAAAAAGAGCTGGCCGGGAAAATACGCTCTATTGACCCATTTATGCACAACATAGAAGGAATCAGGGAACACCTTGTAGAGGCCATTGAAGAAGAAGTAAGAAAAGATATGGAGGTCATCGATCGTTGTTTGACCAATATTTAGGCATATCACCAAAGGGGGACCTGTTACTCCTCCAGATGCTTTGTGCAAAGATGCGCGGGAGGTCTTTCCTTCATATCAATTCAACACGCGAAGGAGGAGGGGTTGCCGAGATATTACAGAGGATGATCCCCATACTCAATGAACTCGGAATTGATGCGCGATGGGAAGTTATCGAGGGAGATACTGAATTCTTTGATATCACAAAAAAGATTCACAATGCCCTTCAGGGCAATGCCGAGAACATTACGGAAAAAATGTGGCAGTACCATTTTGAAATAAACCAAACCAACAGTAAAAATCTTAATCTTGATGCAGATGTAATCCTTGTCCATGACCCTCAACCAGCCCCTCTCGTAGAATTCAGGAAAGACGGCTTATGGTTATGGCGTTGTCATATAGATTTATCAACCCCCCAGAAAGAGGTTGTTGATTATCTCTGCCGGTACTTCAAAAAGTATTCTGCATCTATTTTCTCTGTTGCAAAATTTGCCAGATCAATGGCTATTGATGAATTTATCGTGCCCCCTTCCATAGATCCCTTGAGTGAAAAAAACCGGGAATTATCAGATGAAGAGATTAATGAAACATTAAATAAGTTCCAGATACAGCGTGACAGGCCAATATTACTCCAGGTTTCGAGGTTCGACAGATTCAAGGACCCCATAGGTGTTATAAAAGCTTACAGGATAGTAAAAAAATATAATGATTGCATTCTCATCCTCGCGGGAAGCCCTGCTACGGACGATCCGGAAGGAGAAGAAGTCCTGAACGAAGTCAGGGAATACGCAGCGAATGATCCCGATGTCCATATCCTCTTGTTACCGCCTTTTAGTGACAGGGACATTAATGCTTTGCAGAGAGTAGCAACAATCGTGCTGCAAAAATCATTGAGAGAGGGTTTTGGTCTTACCGTATCCGAAGGGATGTGGAAGGGGAAACCGGTTCTCGGTGGCGCTGTCGGAGGTATCCCGCTCCAGATCGTACACGGCATTACAGGGTTTCTCACACATTCAATAGAAGGCACGGCTTTCAGAATAAGACAAATCCTCAACAACCCGGCAATGGTTGAGAGAATGGGGGTCAAAGGGAAAGAATATGTACGGAAGCATTTTCTCATTACAAGACAAATACGGGATTATCTCTCCATATGGTATGCAATGGAGAATAAAAACAGCAGCGTATTGGAACTCTGATAGAAGCATCACCTGAATGGTTAAGAGGTCCCCTCAATAACATAATCAGCTGAAACACAATACATGAGAAAAACCGTTTTTGAAGAGTCTGTCCTTTTCATCAGTATAATCAAATGGCTCTTTCTCGCATCCTGTGTTGGTGTCATTGTAGGGTTATCGACATCGGTATTCCTGAAACTCCTTGAAATGAGTACAACTTTTACTGCAGGGTTTAAATATTACTTTTTCCTGCTCCCTTTCGCGCTCTTTTTAAGCGCTCTTATCGTACGATACCTCGCTCCCGACGCAAAAGGCCACGGTACCGAGAAAGTCATTGAAGCTGTGCACAGGCACTCAGGTAAAATAAAGCCCCTTGTTGTCCCGGTAAAACTCGTTGCTACCATTATTACCATAGCCTTAGGCGGATCAGCAGGAAAAGAAGGTCCCTGTGCCCAGATAGGTGCCGGCCTATCATCGATATTTGCCGGTTTTCTGAAATTCGACGATAAAGACCGCAAGAAGCTTGTTATCTGCGGCATTAGTGCAGGGTTTGCCTCTGTGTTCGGGACTCCCATTGCAGGTGCAATCTTTGGCGTTGAAGTTCTTGTTGTAGGAAGCATCCTCTATGATGTTCTTCTCCCTTCTTTTGTCGCCGGCATCGTCAGTTACCAGGTCTCGTCCGCCCTGGGTATTACCTATTTCCATGAACCCTTATTTTTTGTCCCTGTATTCAGTGGTCTCGTCTTTATTCAGGTATGTATCAGCGGATTATTTTTCGGGCTCTGCTCTCTAATTTTCATACAAGTACTGCATCACACTGAACGGATGAGTAAAAAGATAAGAATCTGGAAACCTTATAAAGGACTCCTGGGCGGGTCATTTCTTGTTATTCTTGCCTTCATATTTTCAAACAGGTATCTCGGCCTTGGCCTGGAAACGATTAGGGATTCTCTTGAAGGTGGGTCTGTCTTCCCGGGAGCTTTTTTATTAAAAATAGTGTTTACCTCGATTACACTGAGTTTTGGTGGCAGCGGTGGCATTGTAACGCCGATCTTCTTTGTAGGTGCAACTGCTGGAAATATATTCGGGGGCATAATCGGATCAGATCCTGCAGTGTTTGCAGCAATCGGTCTGGTCAGTTTACTGGCTGGCGCTGCGAATACGCCCATCTCTGCGAGCATAATGGCAGTGGAGCTCTTCGGGCCCTCAGTCGGTCCTTATGCCGCTATTGCGTGTATTATCAGCTTTCTCATGACCGGACATAGGAGTGTCTATCCAAGTCAGATGATTGTAACCGCAAAGTCCTCGTCTATTGTCGTGTCAAAAGGAAGAGAGATGGGAGATTTTCCAGAGGTCTCAATTAAACCCAGGGCCAGAAGTGTCACCGGTAGTATCATAAAAGGGATCAATATGGCCAAAAGAGGGTTGAAAAAAGATAAAAAGTCGGGAAAGGAATAAAAGAATTAGCGGAGAAATGGTATAATAAATATATTTGTAATCATGAAAAACCAAAAAACGTCAAATTTCTGCCAATAAAATATTAATCCAATATGATACCGGGGAAGCATTGCTCCTCTTGAAAATATCAAATAATTTTTACATGAACAAGAGAGAGGAGAGGTTTTATTTCCATTGAAACCTATTTTCCTGGTTCACAGATTACATGAGCTTCTATGTAACCAGTTTCCACAGAATGAAATAGAATGTAAAGGGGGAGTTTTCAAATGTGTACAATATGCGGTCATTTTGTGAGACATAGCAAAAGAACTTCAACCGATATATATGACATGTTAAAAAAAATGGAGCACAGGGGTCCTGATACACATGGACATAAACACCGGGGACAAGGCTTTTGCCCTGGTTCCGATGGATAAGGTTCTGGTGTTTGATTCAGAATCAGGGAGGAGATTATAGCTGATTATTTTCCGGATTGCCTGCGCTCTGTCATCTCTTCATAGAATCTCAAAGTCTTCTGTGCTGTGATGTTCCAGTGAAAATGCTTTACAGCCCATGCACGTGCTTTAAGGCCCATCGTTCTCATCTTTTCCGGTGACAATACGAGGGAGTTCACAGCTTCTGCCAGTTCTTTTGAAAATTTCCGGGGATCTCGTGGTTCAAAGTTATTCGTATCTGAATACTCAAGAGGAACCAGTAATCCGGTTTTCCCGTGACAGACAACCTCAGGTATCCCGCCTGTGGCAGAGGCAACGACGGGTGTACCACAGCTCATGGCTTCAAGGTTGATAAATCCAAATGGCTCATAGATTGAAGGGCATACAAAAACCGATGCATGGCTGTATAATATTATAATGTGATCTCTCGACATAGTCCTGTTTATCCAAATGATTTCATTCTTGATTTTTGTGCGCGCTTCCTTAATCTTCTTCTCAATGTCTTTACCTATCTTTTCTGTGTCAGGTGCTCCGGTGCAGAGTACAACCTGTATCCCTTTCGACAAGTACCGCAATGAATTTATAAAGTGTATAAGTCCCTTCTGCTTTGTGATCCTTCCAACAAAGAGGATATAAGGTCTGTCAGGGTCTATCTTGTATGAGATTAAGAATTTCGGGTCAAAAGTTGGTTTATATTGATCGACATCGATTGCATTCGGAATAACACGGATCTTCTTATACGAAACTTTATAGATGTCATGTACTGCTCTTTTCATAAAATGTGAGACTGCAATAACTCCATCGGCATTTTCAAATGCCGTCTTCTCCACCCACGTACTTACTTTATACGCAGGCCCTAATTGTTCTTCTTTCCACGGACGTTGCGGTTCCAATGAATGTGTTGTGATAACAAGTGGTATATTTAAAATCCGCTTTATTAAACAACCTGCAAGATGTGTATACCATGTATGGCAATGAACAATATCTGCCTTTCGTACGGCTCCGGTCATAATAATATTTCTGAAAAGGGTGTCGAGCAATTTACGGTGTCGGGAGTCTCGGCATGGAAAATCATAATTTAAATAAATACCACGTATTGTCTTGCGGGCAGTACGTACCTTTTGGTCACCAAAGCATAAGACATCGATTGTGTTCTCAGATCCACCGACCAGAGAAAGGTGCTTTACAAGGTAGTCTACATGAACACCAGCTCCCCCATAAATATAGGGGGGATATTCATTCGTGAGAATAAGAATTCTTATAACAGGGCCCTCTTTATTTCTAAATGATCATTAACCCGAAAAATGCATTTATCGGGTTAACCATAACTTCTATATATTACAAGTGACTTATTTCATCCTTCTTTTCTTCTTCAGTCCCGCCTTTTATCTTTCTTTCAATATACTGCCTCGCTGTATCCTGACCGCCCAGTCCGAAGGCTATGGAAAGGGCCAGGACTACACCTCCAAAGATTATCGCAAAGGCTATCACGATCGTTTCCTTCCCTATGCCGAGCTGCTCCAATGCCATGGTCGATGCAAGCAGGAATACCGTGAATTTTACGAATTTCCCGATCACCCCCGCGATCTTTATCCCGGCATTCACAGATGCTATCAGGGCTGCCCTGCCAAAGAAATTGCCCAGGAGATACCCGAAAAGCAGTATGATAGCTGCAACGAATACATTGGGAAGATACAGGAGAAACCTTTCAAAAAGACCTTCGATGGTGGGGATTTCAAGGGCACGCAGCGCAATGATAGCGAAGATGATGACAATAATCCATCTCACTGACCTTGCGAGTAAAACGGATACGGAATCCTTTATCCCGCCTTTCCTGATGAGGTCTACGACCCCTGATCTTTCAGATAATTTATCGAGGCCGATCGCCCTGAAGATTCTCAGGAAGATTGTGTTCAGCACCCTTCCAAGAATAAGACCGATAACGAGTATAAGGAGTGAGGTGAGAAAGTTCGGCAAAAATTGGAGTATGTTGTTATAAAATTGTTCAAACGGTTCTATTATCATGCTTTGAAGTATACCCATAAGAATACCCCCTTCTTTTACCCCCAATTGTTTATGAGGAAAGACTTTTTTTCTTCAAATATAGTGCACAATTTTTCTATTTTTTCTTCTACTGCTGTTGAGCCACTATCCCAGGCCTCTAATACAAAAGAGGCAGTTCTTCCAATATAGAGTGGTGTAAGAGATTTGAGGAGATGCTCTTTATTCAGTTCTTTCTTGTGCGCGGCGGACGCAAAGCTGTAAATAATCTCTACCCATATCTCGTCCGGGATGTGAAATTCTTCTTTTGGTAAGGAGAGAACAGAGGATAGGAAATCTAACGTATCCTTCTTGAGGAACTTTTTCCATATGTCTGTTAACTCCTTAACCCCGAGACCGAATATATTGATCATCCTGTCGACGTTGACCGAGACAGGTTCAAGACCGACATCATAGGTAAAACCAAAGGTTGGGACAGGTTCGGAGTTTTGAATTTTCTTCCAGACATCAGCATAGGTTTCCATGAGATCAAAGGTTGCCCCAACGACCTGATAGAGCATGGCACTTAAATCGGCTCCGGGATCCTTCGGGTCGTGTATTTTAGCCCCGAGAAAGGACTGACAGCTCCTGAAATTATTTGCAAGAGCAGTAGTTGTCATCCATATGTCTATCCCATATTTTGCAACATCTGTTTCCCAGACATCCTTTGTGAGATAGAATTTCGCGAGCTTTCCGGAGAATCCAAAATCACCACCTATAGGCTGTCGTATCCGTTTGCCGTATAATGCACGTGTCATAGGGTAGATAATGCTGTTTGTTATAGTGCCGTCGTATTTGTGCCTGTAATAGAGAGGAGCAACATAATCAAAATCGTTTTGAATAATCGGCTTTATGAGCAGCTCAATCCACTCCGGGGTAATACTTCTCAGGTCAGAGTCAACAACTGCACAGGCCTTGACATCGAGTATATCAGCTATTTCAAAGATTGTCCTGAATGCGCTTCCTTTCCCCGGGATCCCGTGATAGGGAGTTGCAATTTTAAAGAAGGGTTCAGCGCGGTGATGAAAGAGGATGGATTGTTGGTCATCAAGCGTTGTGTTCTGGACGACTTCCATTGTACCATCTGTCGAACCGCCGTCGGAATTCACAAGGATGGCTTTTTTATCCGGGAAATACTTCGTGAGACCGGCATGAACTGCCCTGACGACATGACCAATGGTGCGGGCATTGTTATAACTTGGAATGCCGACAAGGATATCAGCCCCCTTTATTTCATTGATCTTATCCTGGATCTCCTTTCGGAGGATAACTGTATTCATATGGTGTTTTTGTATAGAAAGGCTATGTTCTCGAAGACCTTATGAGCTTGCCCCCCCTTGGAACAATAGCAATTCCGGAAGAATCAATATGGCAGCGGAAGCGGTCTTTGTTCGGGTCAAAGCCGATTTCCTCCCCTTTGTCTATGACATTCATTTTATCAACGATGACCTTCCTGAGTCTGCACCCCTTCTTTAGTATGACCTGATCCATGATGATACAATCTTCTATACTGACGCCCTTCTCGATAATGACATCGCTTCTGATGAAGGAGTTCCTTATCTTAGCCTTTTGAATTACCACGCCCTCTGCAATAATGCTGTTTCTGATATTGCCGCTCAGTATTTTTGAGGCAGGACCTGAGTACCCGGACGGGAAAATCGGCCACGATTTGTTGTCAAGCTCGAACCGGGGCGTATAACCGAGCATATCCATGTGGGCTTCGAAAAATGCAGGTATTGTTCCAACATCGCGCCAGTAGCCGGTTTCTTCATAAGGCATGGTACCCGGGATGATATTTGTTGCAAAGTCATAAGCGAATACCTTGCCTGTCTGTACCAGGTCCGGTATGACATGGGCACCAAAATCATGCTGTTTTTTTCTCTGTGCCTTTGCAAGTGCTTCGAGAAGTATATCTCTGTTAAAAATATAATTACCCATGGAAGCATAAGCATGAAGAGGGTCATCAGGCATCGGAGCTGGCTTTTTCGGTTTTTCCTGGAAACCTGTAATCCGGTTTTCACTATCAGCTATAACTATTCCGAATGATGACGCCTTTTGAATGGGAACCGGTATTGAAGCAACGGTTACCCCTGCTTCCTTCTTAAGATGGAAATCTATCATCTGGCGGATGTCCATTCTGTATATGTGATCTGCACCGAAGATAATAACAAGTTCCGGATTATGTTGGCGTATGAGATTAATATTCTGGAAGATCGCATCTGCTGTCCCCTGAAACCATTCCGGTCCCATCCGCATCTGCGGAGGAACTATAGTGGCAAAGTGGTCCTTGATAACTGATGATAACACCCAGTTTTTTCTCACATGTTCAATAAGCGATTGTGATTTATATTGGACAGGGAGGTAAATAGCGTGAATATCAGAATTTATAAAATTGCTCAGGACAAAATCAACTATCCTGTATCTGCCTCCGAAAGGAACTGCTGGTTTTGAACGAAATACTGTTAATGGGAACAGTCTCTCACCTTTACCTCCTGCAAGGACAAATGCCAGAACCTTTGGATGTGACATGATACCTCCCGGGGAAAATTAATTTATATGAACACCTATAAAGTTTTTTCCGTATAACAAACATTTTACTGCATAGAGCAGTTTGAGGCAATTGCAAGTTAAATAAACCCGTAAAACAAGGAGGTAGCGGCGGCATCATTGCCTCCGGTTCAACAATCGATTATATTTCCCGTCTAATCTGCCCTTTCCAGGAAAGCAACGGGAAAATTCAAACAGACCTCGGAAAGATACATGATCGTTGCCCCCCCGTAATCCTTCGTGGTTATTATTTCACCGGTGAAGATGTTAAGGTAGCGTCTATTTTTTTCATCGAATGATATCACGAAATACGTGTCGTTCCATGTCTCTTCACCAAACGGAAGATCTTGAGGTTGTACCAGGTGTGTAAAGAACCGCGGGGCTATCACGAGGCCGCAGGCATGAGCGGTCCTCCGTGCGAATCCGCACACGTTGCCTGCTTTTTTGCCCATAGCCTCAAGGGATATGTACTCTCCCTGATCAAAGAGCTTTTTGTGGGTTCTACGGTAGTTAAGTGTCTTATAGGTGAGGTATAGTTTTATCATCCCGTTATCTTTATTAACCGTCAACCACCTTGCAAGATCCTGGAGTGGTGTTTCAGATTCGCGTTTTTTTAGATCTTCAAGCAGATGTTTTCGAAGCTCGTAATCAACAGGGCCACGGTTGTCAGGGTCAACGAGCCGGTAATCCCACAGCTCGGTGCCCTGATAAAAGTCGGGAACACCGGGAGAGGTAATTTTCAGAAGTGTCTGGGATAGGGAGTTGAACATGCCGTAACACGAGATCTTATTCTGAAAGGGCAGGAAGTCCTTCAAGAATTTATTGGCATGAGGATTATGCAGGATCGATTCAATGAATACCATGAGAGCGTCTTCGTATATAGCATTTGGATTAATCCAGCTTGTATTGACCTTGGCTTCTCTCACTGCCTTCAGCATATAGTCCTTGATCCTTTTCTTGAAAACATCGTATGCAGACTCGCCTTGCATGTCAACAGGCCAAGCACCGATAAGGGTTTGATAGAGGAGATACTCCTCATTTCTGTCAGGTACGTACTGATTGTCTACAACAACCCTTCTTTTTTTGTTGAGTCTCGCCCAGGAAGTGACCCGCTTTCTCCATTCGTAAGGGATTTCTGAAAGAACGTTTATCCGTGCCCTTACGTCCTCGCCGCGTTTTGTGTCATGGGTGGCGGTTGCGATAAGGGCATGGGGCCAGAACTTGGTCCTCTCGATATTTTGTCCATGGAAGGTTTCCAGTGGGGTGCCGAACCTGTCAGGACTCCCGCCGACCTCGTTG
>Ga0209270_1002909_pt1 | contig 16368 bp, 20 predicted proteins | sample MTBAKSrepl1MetaG_FD_187456 | JGI IMG/M metagenome (GOLD analysis project Ga0209270, IMG submission 187456) | Enrichment culture microbial communities from Arthur Kill intertidal strait, New Jersey, USA, that are MTBE-degrading - MTBE-AKS1... | ecosystem: Environmental > Aquatic > Marine >...
TGGGCCAGGCGGTGGCCAAGCTGTGCTCGACGTATGATGAGCAGGGGAATCTGGTCGATGTGGTGGATTTGCTGACCACGGAGAGCACAGAGGTCCAGAGAGAGGAAACACTTCCGTCCTCTGAGCCCTCGGTGGCCTCTGTGGCTGAGACATCGCTTGACGAAGGCGGGATGATGACGATGAGCACGCCGACCGCCCCGCCGGCGGCCACGGAGGCGTTCGTCTATGACCATTTGGGCAACCGCGTGGCGTACACGGACAAGGAGGGGTACCCGACGACGTACGCGCACAACGGGCTGAACCAGTATACGCACGTGCATCGGGACCTGGTGTGGGATCTGGAGGAGGACTACTGGCCGGAGCATGATGCGAACGGGAATCTGTCGCGGGATCGGTACGGGTACGTGTACAGCTATGACTACCGCAATCGGCTGACGCAGATCACGGGGGAATTGACGTTCGGCTACGACGCGCTCGGTCGGCGCGTGATGAAGACCGACGATGATGCCGGCGTCACGACGTACTTCTACCACGATCCCTTTGGTCGGGTGATCGCCGAATACGAGAAGCCCACCGGCGGGTCGGCGGCGCTGGCGCGGGTCTTCGTGTACGGCAACGGGATCGATGAGGTCCTGGCGATGTTCACGCCGTACCACGCGGGCGATCCGGCGGACTGGGATGAGTTCCTGGACTTCTGCGGCGTGTGGCTGCTGGATTCGGGCGATCCGGGGTATGACGACGCATTCGACGTGGTGGATGATAACGTCATCGACCTGAAGGACTTTGCGGTTCTTGCGGCGTCGTGGGACCTGCCGTCGAGCGAGGAATCGGACTGGTACTACCTGCACGATGCCCTGGGCTCGGTCGTGGGCGTGGTTGGCGCCCGGTTTGGCCGCGAGTCCGACCGCGAGTTCTACCTGTACGATGCGTATGGCCAGCCGGATGTGCTTCCCGCCAACGGCAACCCGTATCTGTTCACCGGGCGGCGGTACGACTGGGTGGACGACGACCAGATCCTGTACTACCTCCGCGCCCGGCACTACAGCCCGCTCACGGGGCGCTTCCTGCAGACCGACCCCATCGGCTATGCGGACTCGATGAACCTCTACGAGTACGTCACGTCGAATCCCACGAACTGGGTCGATCCGTATGGGCTGTGGACGTACGACGGAATGTACCGTGCGTACTTCGAGAAATATGGCGAGAGGGGAGAGCGGCTGCTTCTGTCTCTCTTGAGCCTTGATGGGTATGTGGAGGGTCGGGAAAGTGGCTTCGGCGTAAAGACACTGTGGGCGGATTACGTATGGGAGGGAAACGTACTTACGCTACCGGAGTCGTGGTGGGGCGGGCTGGACAAGAGTGATGCGACTGCAGCCGACCAACTGTACAAGGCCTTGTCGAAAAGACAGGGCAAAGGACTGGCACGTTTCCTGCAATGTGTTTGTAATAAGTCATATACGGGCCAGTCATTTCAGGCGATGGCAGATCTGGATTTGGTGGAGGCGAGGGAAGGGTACCAAGCGTACCAGACAAGCATGGCGCGAGGAGCCGTCATGGCTTCTGCGTTCCAGGGATACCTGGAAGATGAGGCCAAATGGTGGGCTGCGGGTCTGGCGGCGGGCCTTTGCATCGGCAAAGCAATTGACGTCGTGGACGATTTAGCTGACGCCCGAAGGCTGGCGAATATGGCGGACGACGCCGGCGACGCCCGCCGGGCGGCCGGCGTAGCAGACTCCGTAGGTGATGTGCGGCGCGTGGGCGGCCCTGGCTCCTTGGGATCGCAAAGAGGGTTTCGGTCGTTCAGTTCCTACCGCGCCCTGAAACGGGAGTTGGGGGCTCCAGGAAAGGGAAAGGTGTGGCATCACATTGTGGAGCAACGCGCTGCAAACGTTCAGCGATTGGGAGCGGAGGCGATTCACAACACTCAGAATGTCGTTGGCGTGCCTCGTCAGGTGAACCAAAGGATTGCCAACTACTACTCGTCCATACCTAAGTCGGGTTTCACAGGCAGCCAGACAGTCCGGGACTGGCTGGGAAGCCAGACTTGGCGCCAACAGTATGATTTCGGGTCTGACATTTTGAACCGGGTGACAAGCAATGTCCCGTTGCCCTAGGTCGAGCCAGTATTGTCGGCGAGTCTATTGTGAAGGAGTCGGACATGGGTCCATTGAATGCCATTGCGGTATGGAATCGAGCGACATGCGGAGAATCGGCCGAGAGGTTGGCACGAGGAGATAAGGCGCTACGGGGAATGCTATGCGCACACGGCCTGATCATGAATGGCGGTGTTTTCCACGCACTAGATGTGCTGGATGAAGAACAGGTAAAGGATGCAGTGGAGGGCTATGGGTTCTTTGGACTTGCGTCTGTCTCTGACCTGCTAGCAAAGGCAACAGAATTGTTACGCAGTGCCGATGATGTTGACGCACAGGAGTCTTTGCTGGACTCTGAGTATGAGCACATTGTACCGGATGATTCTTTTCTATTCTCGGTGTTTGAACGACATTATAATGCACGGCCAAGCGATTTCGCCGGATGAAACATGGCATTTAGCAGATCGGGAACATCTCTGTATCAGGCTTGTTGTGCTACGCTTGGTATGTTTCGTGTGGCCGTGCCCGTGTGGGACATCTATACCTACGACCCCGTGCAGCGGCTGACGCACGCCGAGTACGGGTCGGCGTCGGGGCTGGCGAAGCTCGAGGACCTGGCCGGAGACGTGGGGTTCGCGGCGGCGGTGGGGGCGCAGTGGCTTTCCAGCGATGAGGCGTTTATCGACCTGGCGCGGCAGCGGGTGCGCGAGGTTCGGCGGCGGCAGAAGGGGCTGTATCGGGCCCTGGCCGAGGCGGGGCTGGATGGATTGCCGGCGGCCGATGGCGGCGGGCGGCGGCCGGTGCTGGCGCTGGTGGACTTCGGGGCGGAGGAGACTGTCGAGGACGACGAGACGCTGACCTACGAGATGATCCGTGACACCGCGGGTGAGGTGATCGCGATCGTGATCGCCGATGGCCAGGGGCGGGTGACGCTCTTGACGATGTATCCGGCCATCGGCGGGACGGTGGTGGTGAGCATCCGGTACGATGAGTGGGGCGAGGCGGTGGCCAAGCTGTGCTCGACGTATGATGAGCAGGGAAATCTGGTCGATGTGGTGGATTTGCTGGCCACAGAGATCACAGAGGTCCACAGAGCGGAGACGCTTGTGTCCTCTGAGCCCTCGGTGGCCTCTGTGGCTGAGGCATCGCTTGACGGCGGGATGATGACGATGAGTACGCCGACCGCCCCGCCGGCGGCCACGGAGGCGTTCGTCTACGACCGTCTGGGTAACCGGGTGACGTACACGGACAAGGAGGGGTACCCCACGACGTACGCGCACAACGGGCTCAACCAGTACACGCACGTGCATCGGGATTTGGTGTGGGATCTGGAGGAGGACTACTGGCCGGAGCATGATGCCAACGGGAATCTGTCGCGGGATCGGTATGGGTACGTGTACAGCTATGACTACCGCAATCGGCTGACGCGGATCGCGGGGGAATTGACGTTCGGCTACGACGCGCTCGGCCGACGTGTGATGAAGGCCGACGATGATGCCGGCGTCACGACGTACTTCTACTACGATCCGTTTGGCCGGGTGATTGCCGAATACGAGAAGCCCGATGGCGGGTCGGCGGCCCTGGCGCGGGTCTTCGTGTATGGTAACGGGATCGACGAGGTCCTGGCGATGTTCACGCCGTACCATGCGGGCGATCCGGCGGACTGGGATGAGTTCCTGGACTTCTGCGGCGTGTGGCTGCTGGATTCGAACGATCCGGGGTATGACGACGCGTTCGACGTGGTGGACGACAACGTCATCGACCTGAAGGACTTTGCGGTCTTGGCCGCGTCGTGGGACCTGCCGTCGAGCGAGGAATCGGACTGGTACTACCTGCACGATGCCCTGGGCAGCGTGATCGGGATCGTCGGTGCCCGGTTTGGCCGCGAGTCGGATCGCGAATTCTACCTCTATGATGTCTATGGCCAGCCGGACGTGCTTCCCACCAATGGCAATCCCTACCTGTTCACGGGCCGGCGGTACGACTGGGTGGACGATGACCGGATCCTTTATTACCTCCGCGCCCGGCACTACAGCCCGCTGACGGGCCGATTCCTGCAGCCGGACCCGATCGGTTACGCCGACTCGCCGAACCTCTACGAGTACGTCACGTCGAATCCCACGAACTACATCGACCCCTGGGGGTTGTGGTCTGAGAAAGAGCTAACGCCGGAGGAATTGCAGAAGCTCTTGACCGAGCCGGGGTCGGCGGACCTGGAGAAGGTCTGTGACGATCAGATGTTGTGCAACGTCTCGGACCTGCTAAAGTTCCGGGAGGGTCGGCTGACGCTGTTGACCTATCTGTTTGGGGGTGGTGTGCCGGCATTGGAACAGCAGGCCAGGGGGATGACGGGGGTCAACGTTGCGGCGGCGTTGGAGAACGCGTATACGCTGGACGATGCGTTGTACTTGGGGGACTTCTTTCTGACGGCGGGCGAGGTTCGCGAGCCCTACCGTCGGGCCTGTTATCTCCGACACTGCGAGGAGAAGCTCAAGAAGCTGACGGCCAAGCTGGTGACCGAGGCGGTGATGCAAGCGGCGACGGCCGGAGCGGCCAAAGGTGTACCCTTGCTGTTGAGGACGGCCCAGTACTTCCGCGGCCCGACGGTCTGGCAGGGTATGAGCCCGTGCATGGACGACTTGGCCCGGGTCGCGGGTCAACAGGTGGACGATCTCATCAGAGATGCGTCTGTGCTAGATGACCTCTTGACAAGCTACGATCCTGGAGTCCCATTTACCTACCGGGGTGATGCAACCCCTCCAAGCGTTGTATTTCGGGAGGGATTCAGGGCAAAGGGAGCTAGCACGGACTTGTACCGTCATGCCTTGAACAGTAGCAACCCACCGAGTGCGTTTGTTTCGACATCCAAGTCATTCGATGTTGCTTCTGGTTTTGGGGGCAGGAATGTGTACGCTGTACGTCCAAGAAACGGTTTGGATGTGAATGCGATTCTAGGACCAAGGAGCCCGTTTCCACACGAAATGGAAGTGGCCGTGCCCTGGAGAATTCCTGCATCGGATATCCCAGGCTTTACACCTTTGAGTCTTGAACGCGAGGTACTGGGATTGTCGGTACTCAATCCACGCTATATTCCGAGATAATATGATGGACAACATACTGATACGGATCGAACTGCGCGATGGGTCACAGGTGACAAGCACCGTGTTTTTCAGTGTGGCACCACCCTGGCGACTGAGATTCGACCTTGGGCCGGATGGTTACGAAGTCGAATACGAGGGTTCGGACTTGTTTGACTGTTTGGTGAAGGCCAGGCGAGAGTGGGAGAAGAAGGGAGCGCGCATTCTCTGCAATGGGTCAAGGAGAGATGTCTACCCCTCAGGAATGTCTCGACAGATGAGCGGTGGAAGAAAGGCATATGTTCTGGGCATCGGCGAGCGCGCGAGTTCCTCTTGCCTCGTAGATATATTCGAGCCTGCCGCCCCGGATATGGTCGCTACCGTGGACGATCAGAAAGTGTACTACGAGCAATGGATAAGGAGCATCATGCCATGACCGTTCGGGAGGAACCAACAGAAGAGGCTATCGCCAAGGCGAAGGAGAATCCCGGGGGCTGGGTCTATAAGATCGACGGTGAGTGCTCTGCGGAGCCAGTTGTGCCGCCAGAGGCAATTGTGGGGGCATGGAAGGTGGATTCAAAAGGCAAGATTGTCGGGCCGTTCGTGCCCAACCCCAACTATCGGCCCGCGAGCTAGGGGATGTGATATGCGTGTTGGGAGTATGGGCGTCATTCCATTTAAGGCAGCGGGGCTTCTTGTTTCCCTCGGTGGCTTCTGTGGCTGAGACATCCCTTGACGGCGGGATGATGACGATGAGCACGCCGACCGCGCCGCCGGCGGCCACGGAGGTGTTCGTCTACGATCATCTGGGCAACCGGGTGACATACACGGACAAGGAGGGGTACCCCACGACGTACGCGCACAACGGGCTGAACCAGTATACGCACGTGCATCGGGACCTGGTGTGGGACCTGGAGGAGGACTACTGGCCGGAGCATGATGCCAACGGGAATCTGTCGCGGGATCGGTACGGGTACGTGCACAGCTATGACTACCGCAATCGGTTGACCCAGATCACGGGGGAATTGACGTTCGGCTACGATGCGCCGGGTCGGCGGATCAAGAAGACCGACGATGATGCGGGCGTCACGACGTACTTCTACTACGATCCCTTTGGCCGGGTGATCGCCGAGTACGAGAAGCCCACCGGCGGGTCGGCGGCGCTGGCGAGGGTCTTTGTCTACGGCAACGGGATCGATGAGGTCCTGGCGATGTTCACGCCCTACCATGCGGGTGAGCCGGCGGACTGGGATGAGTTCCTGGACTTTTGCGGCGTGTGGCTGCTGGATTCGGGCGATCCGGGGTATGACGACGCGTTCGACGTGGTGGATGATAACGTCATCGACCTGAAGGACTTTGCCGTCTTCGCTGCGTCGTGGGACCTGCCGTCGAGCGACGAGAGTGACTGGTACTACCTGCACGATGCCCTGGGCAGCGTGCGGATGGTGGTCGGGTATGATGGGCAGACGGTGAGTGTGGCCAACGGCTACACGTATCGGCCGTTCGAGGCTGTCTGCGAGGCGAATGTCACGAGGAACTGTAGGGCGGCGCGGGGTTCAGGCGGCCCGGCCCGCATCGTCGGCGTGGACGCTGAGTGTGGCCAGATGCTCACAGACCCGGCCACGGACCCAGACCGGCCCGGCCATGGCACACAGCCGTCGGTAGAGGTCCAGGTGATCGGGGAAGAAGGTCACCTCGGCCAGCCCGGTGGCATCCTCCAGCGTGACAAACCCCATGTAGCGGCCATCGGTGGTCCGGGCCCGGCGGGCGGCGGCGATCCACCCGGCGACGGTGACCGCCCGGTTGCGATACCGATCCAACTGCCCGGCGGGCACATACGCGGCGTTCAGCAGGCGGCCCGGATGCATCGAGAAGGGGATGCCCGTGGCCCACAGCTCGGCGGAGAGCCGCCCGGCGGGCTCATCATACCGCCGTTGTCGGGGTGAGGGCTCCGACACCGGGTCGAACAGCAACCCCTGGCCCGGCGCCACCGGCTCGCACGCCAGCTCGGCCAGCATCGCCGAGCGACACGCCCCCAGGCCGTCACAGGCCCCCATGCCGATCAGGGTCGCCAGTTCCTTGCGTCCGCAGCCCGTGCGGCGGCGCAGGTCAGCCAGGTCTTTGAACGGCCGTTGGGTCAGGATCTGCTCGATACAGCGGCCGGTCAGGCCCTTGACCAGCGTCAGCGGGGCGCGGATCGCCGGCCCTTCAAGGACCCACTCTCGACCACTATGGTTCACGTGGCAGGGCCGGATACCCACACCATGTCGCACGGCATCCCAGACGTATACCCGCATCGGATACATGCCGTGGTGATTGTTGAACAGGGCGCAATAGAACGCCTGCGGCCAGTGGGCCTTGAGATACCCGCTCTGCCAGGCGATATGGGCATAGACCGTCGCGTGGGCCTTGCAATACGAATAGGCGGCGAACCGCAGGATATCGTCCCAGATCTTCTCGGCCGTCTCGCGGTCGATGCCCTCGTGATCGGCCTTGTGGTACACAAACTGCTGATACTGTTCCTGTAGGCGAGTAGGAGACACGCGCTTGGAGACCTCGCTGCGGAAGCGGTCGGCTTCGGCGACGGTGTAGCCGGCGACCTCGACGGCCAGCTTCATCACGTCCTCCTGGTAGAGCATCACGCCATAGGTGTCGGCGAAAACGTCTTGCAGCTTCGGATGCAGGTAGGTGAAGGGCTTGTGATGGACGTGGCGGTCGATGTAGGCGGTCTTCATGCCACCGGCCGCCGGTCCCGGGCGGATCAATGACAGGGCCACCGCCAGGTCCTTGCGGTGACGCACCCGAAGGCCTCGCAGAAGCTGCCGCATGCCCGGCGATTCACACTGGAACACGCCAAAACTGTCGCCGCAGGTGAGCATCCGGGCCGTGACCTTGTCGGCGGGGTCGAGATGCTCGATATCGGGGGCGGTCGGGCCGATATGACAGACGGCCTCGTGGACCGTGGACAGGGAACGATTGCCCAACAGGTCGATCTTGACCAGACCCGCCGCCTCGGCGGCGTCCTTGTCGTACTGCGTGACGACCACGCCCTTGGTGGCCCGCTCGAGCGGCGCCAGCCGGGCGACGGGCTTGGGCGTGATGACCAGGCCGCCGCAATGCACGCCCAGGTGACGGGGGATGCCCATCAAACGCCCGGCCAGGGCGTCAAGCCGCGCATCATCCGGTCTATGAGGGCCGGGCCTCCGTGGGCCTGAGGGATCGAGGCCCAGGACCCGGGCGGCATCCCGCCGTGCTCCCCGCCGTCGATAGCGGTTGATGTTGCAGATCATGGCCACGTGGTCGTCCCCCCAGTGATCGTAACAGAACCGGATCACCTCATCCCGGCGTCGCCAGCACAGATCCACGTCAATATCGGGGCAGTCGGTCCGGCCGGGATTGAGGAACCGCTCGAAGTAGAGGTCGTGTGCGATCGGGCAGACACGGGTCAGCCCCAGGACATAGGACACCAGCGAACCGGCGGCCGAGCCACGGACATCGACGGGGATGTTCCTCGAGCGTGCGAAATCGATGATGTCTTTGACCACGAGAAAGTAGTCGCTGAATCCGCTCTGGCAGATGGCGTTCAGTTCGTGTTCGAGCCGCCGCAGGACCTCCGGCCGGATGTGACCGTAGCGTTGGACCAGGCCGCGGTGGCACAATTGGCCCAGGCGGCGGTCGGCCGTCGTGCCCGGCGGCACCGGTATCCGCGGCAGGTGGCAGGGCTCATCGAGCAGATTCCACACGCATCGCTCGACGAGATGCATGTTATTACGCAGGGCCTGGGTGCTGAAGCGACTTCGGAATTCGGATTCTGGCGGCATGGCCGTCAAGATTGGCGCATCCGAGTCCCGGTTCAGCCCGGTTCCCATCACCCGGATGCGGTTCATGAGCCGGGCCGTGGGCACATCATCCGGGTCGAGGATGGTGATGTCCATCGCCGCGATGTCGTGGCCGGGGACAAACACGCGATCCGCGCCGAGAATCGTCTTGAGACGCTGAGTCGAAGCGGGATCATGGCACAGCGCAATGAGCCCCCGTGCATCCTGCTGCAGGGTTGTGGACAAACAGAACGGCCGGTTCAGGTGTCGGGCGGTGGTGATGCGGCACAGGTTGCCGTAGCCGGCCCCGTCCTCGGCCAGAAGAATGACCCGCTCCATCGGCGTGCGAATCTCCACGCCGAGAATGGCCTGCAGGCCGTGGCGGCGGCAGGTCTGGGCCAGCTCCACGAGCCCGTACATGCCGTTCACATCCGCCAGGGCCACGGCGGTGTAACCCAACTCCGCGGCCCGTTGCACCAGCCGGGTAACCGAAACCGGATACCGCAGCAGGCTGTAATAACTCTTGCACACCAACGCCGCAGCGCGCATACCTCCCCCGTCCCAGGTACAGAGGGTTCATGGGATCGGCCCGCCATGGCCTATGACCTGGTGTCTCGCCGATCCTGTACGATAAGAACCACCGACATGCAGGGTCTTGGCCGCTTACCCAGCCGCCGCCCTGCGATGCCGGCTACCCCGAATCGGGCAGCGCCACCTCCTGCAAGGCGGGATACGTCTTCAACAGGGCTGGCGGCACGGGTTGCCGGTCGCCGGTCAGCAGATACTTCAGCTCGATCGCGTTGGCCACCTCGGCCCCGCGGTAATGATTGTTCGTGATCACGGTCAGCCTTTCGAAGGCCTGGGCCAGCCTGTCGATCCGCGTCTTGATCCGGCCCAGCTCCTGATGGTTGTAGTAATAATTGTAGGTCTCATCGCGGCCGGCCTTGGAGAACCACGCGGCATAATTCCTGCCGTGCAGGCGGAAATAGCCATGACGGCCCACCGTGCAACATTCCATCTGAAACGACTGGTCCCCCGTGGGATAGTCCAGGTTGCAGACCGTGACCCCCAAACCCTCCAGAAAGCCCAGGGCCTCGGCCTCCTGCCACGAGCGATGCCGCAATTCGACGACCAGGTCGAACGTGTGTCCAAAGTCCCGGGCGATCTCGTCCAGGCGGCGGCGATGTTCGGGCCGGTCGTCGAAGTCGTAGCGGAACTGGGCCAGCAGGTGCCGCAGACGGCCGGCCTGCAGCATGGGGGCAAAACCCGTGTGAAACTGTTCGAGCAGGCTCGGGTCGGCCTCGGGCGCGTGGGTGAAATCGCGATGCAGCTTGGCCGTGAAGAAGAACCCTTCCCGCTGGGCCGTTCGTCGCAGCCAGGCCTCCACGACCTTCGCTGACGGTGGGCGATAGAACGTGCTGTTGATCTCGATGGCATCCACGAAGCGGCTGATGTAGACCAACGCATCTTCACGGCTGTCGCCGTAAACCGTATCTTTCCAGTCCGGGTACGACCAGCCGGCAATCCCCACGGAAATCGGTCCCATCGGTTCTCTCCCGCTGATCACAGGCGGCGCAGGCAGCCGATCACCCGCCCCACGATCCGCACGTTCTTCTCGTTCTTACGGATGTACCGCGTTCGGTAGCCCGCGGCGGCATTGGCCGGCTGCAGGGCGATGCGGTCCTTGTGGAAGAACACTCGCTTGACCGTGGCCTCATCGTCCAGCAGGACCACGGCGATCTGCCCATCCTGGATGTTGGCGCCGGGCCGCACAACCACGAGGTCACCGTCCAGGATGCCCGCGTCGATCATGCTGTCGCCGCGGACCCGCAGGCAGAACACCTCTTGGCCCAGCCCCAGGAAGCGCTGCACGTCAACGTAATCCTCGATATTCTGCTCGGCCAGGATCGGTTCGCCCGCGGCGACGTGGCCCACCACGGGCACAGCCACTTCGTCCCGGGCGGCTGAGCCGTACTGCTCGCTCAGGCGCAGGTTGCGGTGCCCGGCCGCCGGCGCCAGGTAGCCCTTTTGTCGCAGGTACCGGATCGTCTGGTAGACGGCGTTCTGGCTGAGGCCGAAATGCCGGGCGATCTGCCGCTGCGTAGGCGGCGGACCCTCCCGCAGCCGATGCTCGATATACCGCAACACGCGGGCCTGTTTGTCCGTCAGGGTTTCCATCGCCTTCCCTTCCCATCCGAAGCCATGTATAGTATATGGTCATTTGACCATATAGCAAGGGGGACGTGAAGAATTTCGCAAAATGGCGACAAGCCAAAAGAAACGGCTCACAACAGGCATCGGGGCGCGGGCTCTTGGCCGGAGGCTGAGGCGCTTGACGGCGGGATGATGACGATGAGTACGCCGACCGCGCCGCCGGCGGCCACGGAGGTGTTCGTCTATGACCACTTGGGCAACCGGGTGACGTACACGGACAAGGAGGGGTATCCCACGACGTACGCGCACAACAGGCTCAACCAGTACACGCACGTGCATCGGGACCTGGTGTGGGATCTGGAGGAGGACTACTGGCCGGAGCATGATGCCAACGGGAATCTGTCGCGGGATCGGTATGGGTACGTGTACAGCTATGACTACCGCAATCGGCTGACGCAGATCGCGGGGGAACTGGCGTTCGGCTACGATGCCTTGGGTCGGCGGGTCAAGAAGACCGACGATGATGCGGGCGTCACGCCGTACTTCTACTATGACCCGTTTGGCCGTGTGATCGCCGAATACGAGAAGCCCACCGGCGGCAGCACCGCCTGGGTGAGGTCCTTTGTCTACGGCAACGGGATCGACGAGGTCCTGGCGATGTTCACGCCGTACCACGCGGGCGAGCCGGCGGAGTGGCAGGCGTTCCTGGACTTCTGCGGCGTGTGGCTGCTGGATTCGGGCGATCCGGGGTGAGGTCCGGCCAACCACCCTGCGTTCGGCCGGATAGCCGGTGTAGTCAGGGCGACGCTGCACGCCTGCCGACGATCCCCAGTTAGTCCCGCTGCCAGCTCCCAAGAAAGCCTTGAAGGCCTAAGACGCGAGGCGGACGGGTGCGTCTGCGCTGGTCAACGCAGGTCCGCCAGGGCCCCGGTCGGTGAAAAAGCCGGCCGGGGTTAGTTTTTTTGAGGAGGCGTCGAGGGCCAAAAACGCACCCCACCAGGTCCTAACGCATTCCGCAAGGAAAACTGGGCGTCGCCGATATTTTTCTCTTTTTTACTTGACTTCCTGGGTATACGTGGTATAATTTGTGTAGATCAGAAACCACTTTACAAAGGAGAGAACGATGTACACGCAAAAGCAGATTGAAAAGACAGCCAACTGGGTGGCCAAGGAAATTGGGAAGGCGGCCGCCAAGGGCTGGGACGCGCGAGCTTGGACGAAAGTCCGGGTCACACTCGATCGCCTGCGCGATTGCCAGAGCGAGCTGGCCACGAAGCTGGGCTCGCTGGCCCGAGACGTTCAAAGCGCCGCGGACGGCCTGGCCAATGGGCGGGCGCTGGATGAAGTCGTGCGAGACAACGGTCGCCAGATCGACGTGCTCGTGGAACGGCGGGCCCAATTGACCAAGGCGGTGGAGCTGGCGTTCCTGGCCCTGGGGCTGGACCCCGATGGGATCAGTGCCATCCCCGATAAGTGAGCCGAAACGCCCTTCAGGGCGTCTGCTGCACGCGGGCCGGTGCGGCACTGACGAGGCAGGCCAAACCAACAAAAGGAGAGAACCATGAGCGCGACATATTTCGAGAAGCTGACGGACATGGTGATGCAGGCCCACAAAGACACGACCGACGACGCCCGACGCGAGAAGCTGGCGGACGCGGGCACGGCCATCATGCACGTCAGATACGCCGAGGCCAAGGTGCTGGATTTGATCGACTGGCTCACAAGGCGTCTGGAGGAGGCCCGCCGTGATGTCGAACGGCGGTTGGGACTGCATTCGTCCGGGATCATCCAGGGCAGCGGGGTGGACCTGGACCTGGCGAATCAGGCACTCCTGTTTGCCCTCAGGGACCTGGAAAACGCCTGGGGGCGTGCGGGGCTTGACGATCTGCCCAAGGAGTAAGCCGAAACGCCCTTGGGGGCGTCTGCTGCACGCTGGCCGGGCGGCACTGATGAGGCAGGCCATTTTCAAAGGGGAGAATGATGAAGACGGAAAAGCAAGAAGGGTATCAAGCCAAGGGCGGTGAGTACGTGGAGCCGGACGGGTGGCGATTTGGCAACCGGCTCGAACGGACAGATGAGGGACCGGTGGGCGAGTTCCCCGGTTGCCGGTTCCGGTTGACCCCGCCGGTGCACGAGGAAGTAAGCTTTGCGGTCAACGTCCACGTCACCGGGCGGGATCACTGGCACGGACCGTCCGAGTGTTGGCGATGCCGGTGCCGAATTGAGTTCGTGGGTGAGGACGAGCCCAGCACGTTCAGCGGGGCCTGGTTGTATCACGATTGACGGATGAGACAGGGGGCCGGCAATCGGCCTTCGGCGGACCGACCCCACAGTGAAAGGAGAGAGCGATGAGACGGTGTTACACATGCGGACGAACGCCGATGGTCCATAGCGAGGGACGGTTCGCGGACGGGTCGTGGGCCGACGATCACAAACTACCCCGCGAGGCACAAGGCGAGTAGTTCTGTTCGTACGCTTGCTATCGCAAAGCTTTGGATCAGGGCCAGAAAACCGCCAGTGAAAGCAAGTCGTGAAAGGAGAGAATGATGAGTGCAGAACAGTTGCAACGCGAAATCGACCGGTTCCACCGGGATGCAGAGGTTGGCCTTGTGGCGGTCCGGGAACAACGGCATGGCGTGGATCGGGTCTTGTGGCTCACGGCAGAAGAGGCTGAGGACTGCGTTCGGCGGTCAACGAAGTACACCGTCGTTGCGAGAAAGCAATAGAACTTCTCTCCTTTGTGCGGCGGGGCCGCGGGGCGGTCCTGCGCCCGCCGCATTTTTTTGGGGGAGATGTGAAAGGGGAGAACGATGGAAGCCAAGGAATCAATCGAAGCAAAGAGGGTGCGCGAAACGCACGAGCTGATGATTCTCAGCATCGGCGAGTCCCGGGCCATTGACGGGAACAAAGAGATGTGGCTGACCCGCGTGCCGAATGGCTGGGTGTTCACCAACCGGGTGGGCGACGCTCGGACAGGATCGCTCGTGCAGGGGTGCTGCTTTATCCCCGAGCGGTTGCCCGCCGAACCGGTGGGGCCAGCCGAGCCCGCCTGGTAAGGAGAGAATCATGGTCAAGCGGGACAAGCGAAACATCGGCAGGCTGGCCATCGTGAGCCCAACCATCAGCTACTATCGCCACGGGCCCACGGGCGCGCGGACCGTCAAGATCGTCGGGTTTCGCGGCGACGCTCGGCCCGGCGTGCCCTGGGTGATGGTGATGCGGTGGTCGGGGGAGATCGACACGATATGTGGGAGCAACCTGACGTATGTGGACGGCAAGCCGAGAGAGTCCAAGGCTCGGTCGGACCGTGTGAAAGCGACGATGCGACGGCGCTTCGCCGCCCTGCAGGAGGGACGACGATGAGGGGCGTTCGACCGTATCAAATCATCGGGATGCAGAGCGGAATGACGATTGCCGTCTATCAGGCCACGTCGTGGCGTGCGGCCCTGGAGATGTGGGCCAAGGCCAGGGGATACGACAGTTATGGCCAGTTCGCGGCGGCAACGCGTATCGTAAAGACGGAGTTTGATGGCGCGCACGTGAAAGTCTGGTGAGAGGGGAGAGACGATGAAGGGCAAGATTGAGATGGTGGAAGACGTGGGCCCGGACGGGCGCACGATCTGGTACGTGCAGTATCTCGGAGAGCATGTGTCGCTCTTAGGCTGGAGCTTTCGTAGAGACAAGGCGGTCGCCCTGGCGGAGAAGGAACGCAAGCAACGCGGTTGCCGGCGGGGGCCACGGCTGGCCCGGGAAGTGCGAAACGCCGCGGCCCGGGCGCGCAGCCAGGTCTTGAGGGATCTGGCGGGCACCAGCGCCAAGGCCGCCCGCGAAGACATGGGCCTGTGATGGAAAGGCCGAGACGATGGTCGACGAGAAGAGGGCGCTGTCGGAACTGAACCGGCGCATGCAGGAGGCGATCTTTGGGGCGAGGCCGGGGAAACGCACTCCACACCGACTGTCCTATTCGGAGGCGTGGCTTGAGGCCCAACGCTGCCGGCAGCGGATGAGGCGCTTTGGGCACTACTGAAAGGGCGAGACGATGGTGGACGGAAAAGAACTGATGTGCAAGGAGACGATCGGGGGGCTGGTGGAGCACTTCGAGAAAGCCAGCCAGGAGCTGCGCCAGGGGTTGGCGCATCTGAAAACCGCCAACCAGCACATGGCGGCATTCGGTCCGTACGCGGACGTGTATCCGGAGGATGGGCCCATGCCGCGGCACCGGGAGATGGACCACTACCTGCGGGACTGTCTGGCGGCCATGAAGAAGACGGCGTGGCGGAGCATCCTGCGGCAGACCGGGATCCTGGACCGGGCCAGCGCCAAACGGCGAGATGAGACGGAGTCGCAGATTCGGCAGGGCGAGATTCCGGACGTGACGCTGGAGAACGTGATGGGCGTGCTCGAGGGGCTGGTCCACAATCACAAGGAGATCGCGACGGAGTGCATCCGCGAGGCGTACGAGTGGGTCAAGCCGGACCGCTGGAGCCTGGAGCGGTACAAGACCAACTGGAAGAACGGGCGGTTCACGCTGGGGCGCAAGATCATCAAGAGCGGCCTGATCACGGGCGACATGCGAGGCGGGTTCCGCCTGAGCTACAGCCCGTATATGGTGGAGCGGTTGCGGAGTCTCGATAAGGCGTTCCATCTGCTGGACGGCAAGGGGTTGCCGCAGTATCCGACCGACCTGTGTACCGTCATCGAGCAGGAGGGACGCAAGGGCCACCAGGAATGTGAGACACCGTATTTTCGGTGTCGCTGGTATCGCAATGGCAACCTGCACATCGAAATCAGGCGGCAAGACTTGCTGGACGCGTTCAACCGTGTGGGCGCGGACGGGTCGCTGATGGAGCGGGTGGAGACGGCGTGAAAGGGCGACAGGGGGAGGCTCACGGGTCGGGCCTCCCCACTCAACGGAAAGGGCGAACGAATGGCGAAGGACTTGGAATCGGCGGCAGACCGCCTGGAGGACCTCATGCGCCGGCATGGCGGACCGGTACGGTTGTTTCGGCTGGGCGATTGGTATGAATCGTTCGGGACCCATGCACTCGTGGTCTCGCAGGTATGTCACGTGGGATGCTGCAGCCACCCCAGGGTCGGCTGGAACGCGGGGGTGCCATATCACCGGCTGCAGGAGAGCGTTCGGCGATTGCAGGAGGCGGGGTACAGGGTGGCCGTATGCGAGCAGGAAACCAACGAGGACGGGGAGAGGGTCGAGCGATGGAAGTC
>Ga0209270_1002913_pt1 | contig 16353 bp, 16 predicted proteins | sample MTBAKSrepl1MetaG_FD_187456 | JGI IMG/M metagenome (GOLD analysis project Ga0209270, IMG submission 187456) | Enrichment culture microbial communities from Arthur Kill intertidal strait, New Jersey, USA, that are MTBE-degrading - MTBE-AKS1... | ecosystem: Environmental > Aquatic > Marine >...
AAAAACCATTTGGCCGCCGTGGTTTTCATTGCGAGGCAGTTCGGACTCCCAGTTGTCCAAGACTGGATTCCCGCCTTCGCGGGAATGACGTTTCGAACTACGGAAAAGGGAAAACACGTCACCCGGTGAGCGCGAAGACCCAGGAATTCCTAGGAAGGTGGGTATGGAATTTCCCAAACTAACCCACTACCCGGGCCCGCGCCCAATTGACAGCCGGGCCTGGACAGGCTACCCTGCCCTGAAAAACAACCCGAAGAGGACCGGCAATGGATTTTGATTTCAGCCCCGAGGAAAAAGCCTTTCGAGATGAAGTGCGCGCCTTCCTGGAAGAGACGCTGACCCCGGAGTTTCGCCAATCGCTGGACGGCAAAACCTGGTCCAAGGAATTCACCATGAAGATGGGTGAAAAAGGCTGGTTGAGCCTGGCTTGGCCCAAGGAGTACGGCGGGCAGGCGCGGAACCACATGGAGCAGCTCATCTTCAACGAGGAAATGGCCCGCTACAACGCGCCCATCGAATGGCACCGCCGCGCCAGCCAGCAGCATGGTTTCGCCATCATCCTCTTCGGCACCGAGGAACAGAAAAAGGCCTTTGTTCCCAAAATCGCCAGCGGTGAAATGAGCATCGCCAACTGCATGAGCGAACCCGAGGCCGGATCGGACCTGGCCAACGTGCAAACCCGGGCCGCGCGGGACGGCGACGATTATATCCTGAACGGCCAGAAACGCTGGACCAGCGGCGCCCATTATTCGGATTACGGCTGGCTGCTGGCCAAAACCTCCAGCGGGGAATCGAACCATAAGAGCCTGAGCCTCTTTCTGCTGGACCTGCACAGTCCGGGCGTGGAAATCCGGCCGGTGCCGGACCTGCGCAGCGTGGCCGGATCGAATTTCGAACACACCAACGAGCTTTTCCTGACCGACGTGCGCGTGCCCTCCCTGTATCTCATCGGCGGTGAAAATCGGGGCTGGTACGTCAACGCCACGCTCATGGATTTCGAACGTTCCGGCATCGAGATGGTGGTGCGGAACGAGTTCCACATCCAGGCCCTGATCGAGAAACTGAAAGAGATCAAAGAACAGGAAGGCCCGTCGGAAAGATACACCCTGCTCAAAGACAAGGTCGTGCAGCTCAAGATCGAAAGCGACATCTCCCGGCTGCTTTCCTACCGGATCGCCTGGATGCAAAGCCAGGGGCAGGTGCCCAACTACCAGACGTCCATGGCCAAGCTGTTCAAGACCGAGCTTTCCCGGAGGATCGCCAACGTGGGCATGGAAATCTACGGCTACTTCGGCCAGGTCCTGTCCGACTCGGACGAAACAGCCCGGGACGCGTCCAAGCTGTACCTCGGCGTGCCCAGCGCCACCATCGCCCAGGGCACGTCGGAGATTCACCGCAACATCATGGCCCAGAGAGGCCTGGGCCTGCCGAGAATCCGCTAGGGTCTTGTCCCAGAATTTCCTTCACTTCCCGTCATTGCAAGCGAAGCGTGGCAATCTCATAACTCCCTGGCATTACGCGAGATTGCCACGTCGCTTCGCTCCTCGCAATGACGTTCAAGAAGGCTCTGTTTCTGAAACGTAGGGGTCGTTCGCGAACGACCCCTACAATCGCCAAATCCTGCCACAATATTCCACCGTTGGGGCGGCCCCCCGTGGCCGCCCGCGCTTGGGCCGGCACAGGGGCCGGCCCCTCGCTATGCATTCAGGCATGTAGCTATCCAAGGGGCGGGTTTCAAACCCGTCCGCACAAGCCCGTACAAGAAAACAAAAATTGTTGAGTTTCGCTTTGCTCAACCCACCAGCCGGCAGTGTCCCGTCCCGGAAATACCTTAGAAAAAGAAAGCTTCGTTCCGTCGTTGCGAGGCGTCACGCCTTGGCGTGACGATGTGGCAATCTCACTTTTTCCAGAATTCCGGAACGAAAAGAATGAAGACCGTGTAAACCTCGAGCCGGCCGAGAAGCATGCACAGGATGAGGATGAACTTGGCCGCCGCGGGCAGGTGGGCGTAGTTGTCCATGGGCCCGACCGTGCCCAGGCCCGGGCCGATGTTGCCGATGGTCGCGGCCACGGCCGTGAGCACCGTGGCCATGTCCAGGCCCATGGCCGCCAAAAGCAGGGCGGCCACCACAAAAAGGGCCAGGTAGAGCACGAAAAAGCCCCAGACCGAGGCGATCACGTCGTCGGGCACCACCTTGCCTTGCAGCTTGATGGGAATGACCGCCCGCGGGTGGATCAGACGCCTCAGTTCCCGGTAGCCGTGTTTGAGCAGCAGCAGAATCCGCACGCACTTGATGCCCCCGCCCGTGGAACCGGCCGAGCCGCCGATGAAAATGAGCAACAGGAGCACCATGACCGCCAGCGACGGCCACTGCTCGAAATCCGCCGTGGCATAGCCGGTGGTGGTCATGAGCGATGCGGCCTGGAAGGCGGCCTGGCGCAGGGCCTGGCCCAGGTGCGGCACCCCGTCGTTCCAGATGGACCACGTCACCAGGGCCGTGGCCGCGACATAGACCCCCAGGAAAAACCGGAGCTCGGCATTGCGGTAAAAAGACTTGAGATCGCCGCTCAGGGCTTGGTAGTGCAGGGCGAAATTGATGCCCGCCAGGAGCATGAACACGGTGATGATGATGTCGAAAGGCACGCTCTGGTAGTGGCCGATGCTGGCGCTCTTGGTCGAAAACCCGCCCGTGGCCAGCGTGCCGAAGGTGTGGCAGAAGGCGTCGAACAGGTCCATGCCCCACAGATTGAGCAACAGGACCTCGATCAGCGTAAATAAAACGTACACCTGCCAGAGCGTCTTGGCCGTTTCGGCGATGCGCGGCTTCAGCTTGTCCGTGACCGGGCCGGGCACTTCCGCCTTGAAAAGCTGCATGCCGCCCACGCCCAAGAGCGGCAGGATGGCCAGGGTCAAAACGATGATGCCCATGCCGCCCAGCCAGTGGGTCAGGCTTCGCCAGAATAAAATGCCCCGGGGCAGAAGTTCGAGATGGGACAGCACGCTGGCCCCGGTCGTGGTGAAACCGGACACGGACTCAAAAAAACAACTCATCAAATTCGGCTCGACCCCGCTGAAATAATACGGCAAGGCCCCGAACACCCCGGCCGCCAGCCAGCTCAAAGCCACGATGGCCATGCCTTCCCGGTGCCGGATGTCCTGACGTGGAGAGCGGCAGGTCCAGATCAGAATCATGCCGAAGACCACGGTCAGACCGATGCTGACCAGGAAGGAAAAGGCCGTGCCGTCCTGGTAGATCACGGCCACGGCCAGGGGAACGACCATGGCCAGCGCCAGGAAAAGGCTCAGAATGCCGACCAGATAGAACGTCAGTTTGAGATTCATCTAGAAGTATTCAAGCTTGACCGTGAAGGCCTTTTCCACCTTGCGGATGGCCTCTTTGCGGGCAAAGATGATGATCCGGTCGTTCACGGCGAGCACCGTATCGCCCCGGGGAATGATGACCTCCCCCTCCCTGAAAATGGCCGCGATCAACACCTGACTGGGAATGTTGATGTTTTGGATGGCCTTGCCCACGATGTCCGAGCTTTCCAGGGCGATGAACTCCAGGGCCTCGGCGTCCTCGCCCTTGAGCGCGGCCACGGAGAGCACCTTGCCCTGCCGGATGTGCTGCAAGATGGCGGAGATGGCCGACAGGCGGGAACTGACGATGGTTTCCAGGCCGATGGCCGAGACCAGGGGGATGTAGTGAAACTTGTTGATGCGGGTGATGACCTGCCGGGTCCCGAGCTGCCGGGCCTGAAGACAGCTCAGGATGTTTTCCTCTTCGTCGTTGGTCAGGGCGATGAAATAGTCCGCCTCGCCCACGTTCTCCTCCCGCAGAAGTTCGGGATCGGTGCCGTCCCCCCGGATGACGATGGTCTTGTCCAGCACCTCGCTCAAGGTTTGGCAGGTGGCCGGGTCCCGTTCGATCAACCGCACGGACAGCCCCTTCTTTTCCAGGGCCTGGGCCAGATGGGAGCCGACCTGGCCGCCGCCGACGATGAAGACATGCCGGACCGGGGCGAGGGGCAGGCCGAAGAAATGCAGCACCTCCCCCACCTCCTCGGGCCGCGTGGGCACGTACACCAGATCGCGGGGCTCCAGCCGGGTGTTGCCTCGGGGAATGATGACGCTGTTGCCGCGATAGATGGCCCCCACCAGGATATGCCGGTGCGGGTCCTTCTGGCGGAGTTCGGCCAGGGTCAGCCCGATCAGGGGGGAGTCGTCCCGCACCTGCAAGCCCACCAGACGCACGCGGCCGTCGGCGAAGTCGGCCACGTCCACCGAACCGGGCACTTCGAGCAGCCGCAGGATGGTCTTGACCACCTCGCTCTCGGGATTGATGGCCAGGGACAAGCCCAGCAAGGAATCGGTGATGATGCCCTTGATTTTGAAAAAATCCTGATTGCGGATGCGGGCCACGCGCATGGTCCCGGGCGAAAGCAGGCGGCTCATCAGGCAGGCGATCAGGTTGGTCTCGTCCGAGTCGGTCACGGCCACGACCATATCGGCCGCCTCCACCCCGGCCTCGTGCAAGAGCGTCGGGCTGGCCCCGGAACCGTGCAGGGTCTGCACGTCGAGCGTGTCGTTCACGAACCGGAGCCGTTCGGCGTTCTGATCCACCAGAACGACGTCCTTATTCTCCCGGGAAAGCTTGCTGGCGATGTGGTAGCCGACCTCACCCGCGCCGACGATGATGACCTTCAAGGTCCACGGCCTCCCTCAAAGAGATCGATGGTTAGGCAAGACATATCAGAGAATCCCGCCCGAATCAAGGTGGAGGCGCGCCCAGAGGACAACGGCGCGCCCGACCCTGTGCGAGCAGGCTGCAAATACGCGTCTCCACCCAAGGGACGCCCCCTTGGGTGGAGAGTGAAGCGCTATTTTACTATGGGATAAATTAGGAAGTTCGAATCAGCCTTTTTTCAAGCTGAGCCCGGACTTCGTTCTGCGCAGGGTGAAGATATCGCCGATGGCGTAGCCCATTTCGTCGATGATGGCCCGGGGCACGACCAGGCTGCCGCGTTTGTTGACCGAGATCTCCCGGTTTTTCTTGGCCGCCGCGCTCGCCTTGGCCGCACGACCGATGATGCTCGTGGCCTTGCCTTTTTCCACCAGGGCGTCCAGATAGAGCGACTTGAGCTGAATGCGCGATTTAATATTGAACTGATCCATGATTTCTTTGGCCGGTACGCCAGACTCGACCGCCTTGATCAACTTGTTGGAATCCACATTTTTCTTTCTAGCCATGACTTCTCCTTTATTTTCGCTCACAGCGAAGTGTTAAATGATACTCTCGACTTCAAGCACGTTCCGCCTCTTTTCAAATTGCTACTTTCCCTGGCTTCCCCGCCCTCTCGCAAGGCGCTCCCACTCCTTTACGTATTAAAGCAACGAGATCGAAATAGGTTCATCTGTAAAAATTTGATAGGGAAGCGGCGATTTCGGACACTCTTCCTTGCTAAACTCTTTTACTTTCCATTTTCGAAGTTAAAAGATCGACGCTTACCCAAAATACAAATGCTCGTACACTAATATTATGAAAAAGCATCCATGTCAAGGAAAAATATCTCGCGTGAGCTTGAAAATGGCGGTTCTTCAACTTGCTTATTTTATTCTTTCTTAGAAACCAATATCACCTTTATTTAGTACCCTATAATCAGAACTGGCGCAATAGAGAAAGGGAAAAGCGACCCTTACCGGAAGCCCGGCACATAGAGGAAACGACGAAAAGCAGGTGATTCGCGGGCGTCGTTTGAACAAAAAACGACTGTCATATCTTGGGGTTATTCTAGAAGCTTTCAACGGTATCCGCCGGAACACGGTCCGTCTTGACCCTCCTTGGTTTCTTCTTTATACTACCTTTCAAACGGCGCGATGGAACTTATTTAAACTCGTGAAGGAGGGTCTGATGAAAAAAATAATTGTCGGGATTGTCGCGGCCGGGCTGCTGGCCTTGTTGAGCGGTTGCGGCGTGCCCAAATCGGACTATCAAAAGGTGACGACCGAACTGGCCTCGGTCAAGGCGGAACTTCAAAAGGCGCAAAGCGAGCTTGACGCTTTGAGAAAAAGCGTTTCCGACCTGGAAAACGAAAGCCAAACGCTCAGGAGGCAGCTCCTTGACTGCCAGCAGGCCGCGGCCGACGCCGAAAAGAAGGCCGCCGCAGCCGCGCAGCAACGGGCGGCTAAAAAGGCGAAAACGTACACGGTTCAGTCCGGGGATACGCTTTACAGTATCGCCAAAAAAGCGGGCGTTTCCGTCGAGGATCTGCGCAAGGCCAACGGACTCGCGGACAACACCATTAAGCTGGGCCAGAAACTGACGCTGCCCTGATCCGGGCCGCGCCTATGGCAAAAGGAAAAAGGTAAAACTGAACATCAACTTTGTTCAAAACCAAGCGGCGGGCTGACAAACGAGGCGGGCTGACCGGAGAAAAATCCAGGCCAGCCCGCATGACTGAAGGATCAAGGGTTCCTGAAAAGCTAATTTTTTTGCGAGAGTTGATCGAGGCCGGCGATCCAAGCCGGGTCCGCGGGTCGAGGGGCCGCTTCAAGGGCCCGACGGACGGCCTTCAGCAAGCCGCCCACGACCGGGGCCAGGGGCTGGGAGCGGTTCATCTGCCCCCGCAAACCGGCCAAGTCGATGGCCAGGTCTTGTCGGGCCGTGGAATCGAGACCCAAGCCGTCGAGACCCGCCTCGATCGCGTCCAACAACGCCAGCGGGTCCTCCCCGGCCGCGGCCGCCGCGCTTGGCCCCACCGGCCCGGCGCCCCGCCCCGCCTCGGTCAGGACCACCTTGCCGCTCAGACTCTTGACTTCCAACAGCCCCAGACCGGCCAGGTCCATGGCCAGGTCCTGGACCAGACCACGGTCAAGCCCCAAGCTTTCCCCCACCTGCCACATGCTCACCTGCCCGTCGGCGGACCCCCGCGCCGCCTCCTGCACCGCGGTCAGAAAGCTCATGCTGAGATCGTCAAGTGGAGGAATTTCGGTCATGCGCCAGCCCCCAGGGATGCGAATTCGCCTCCCGGGCGGCGACTTTCGGCCGCCCGGCGGCTTTTTTAATGGTAGCACATCCCCGGGGCCGGGACAACGCCGCGCCCGGCCGGGTAGTGGGTCAATTTAAGGATTCAGTTGTTTCCCTTGCCAAATGCCCCGATTCGACGGCAACCTGTTTTTCACCGCCACCCAAGCCCAATTCGTCATTCCCGCGGAAGCGGGAATCCAGGCGTGAAACCTCCCAGCGAGGTGGCGCCTCCCAAAAACCATTTGGCCGCCGTGGCTTTCATTGCGAGGCAGTTCGGACTCCCAGTTGTCCAAGACTGGATTCCCGCCTGCGCGGGAATGACGTTTCGAACTACGGAAAAGGGAAAACACGTCACCCCGGTGAGCGCGAAGACCCAGGAATTCCTAGGAAGCGGGGTATGGAATTTCCCAAACTAACCCACTACCCCCGGCCGGGCCTTTCTCAGGCGAAGATGTCAGCCGGCTTGTACGGATGGGTGCCCTCGATGACCTCCACCCCGGCCTTGGCCTTGATCTTGCCCACGATGGTGTCCTTGTAGGGGCAGTGATCCACGAGGCAGGCGGCTATGTGAACCTTGGTGGGCTTTTCGTTCATGGGCGCGTTCCAGAGCTTGACCTGGGCCAGCCGGGTGACAATGGTCGCGCCCGGGCAGTCTCCGCAGTTGAGCAGGCCCATGACCTCGGCCTCCTGGTCCTTGTATCGTTCGAACTCGCCCTCACGGCGATTGAAACCGACCAGGCAGCGCGAACAGCCGATGCAGACGTCGTCCATACCCTTTTTGCAGCCGACGATCAGGATTTTTTCCACTTTTTTTCTCCTTGTGGGCCGGATTTCGATTTTTCTTAATTTTACTTAATCATGGAAACGATGTAAAGAAAAAACCCGCCCCTACGGGCGGGTCAACGAAAAATCAGCGGGCCGAGGCCACGGAGAAACGGCCGGCCTTGAGTTCCCGGAGCAAGGCCGCCTCGTCCTCGATCTCGCGCTCGAAATCCGTGACCCAGGCGCCGATGTTATCGACATGATGGGCGTCGCTGCCGCCGGTGCCGGGCAGGCCGAGCTTGATAGCCACTTGTTCGGCCATCTCGTTTTCCTGGTCCCGCACGTTGCCGTTGCGGATTTCAATGGCGTCCACATAGCGCAAGGCCTTTTTGCGGGAGGCCTGGTCGATGTTCATGTCCCTCGGCCCGATGCCGAACATCTTGAAGCCCCGAAAGGGATGGGCCATGACGAGGAAGGCGCCGGCCGCCTCGGCTTCGGCCTTCAACTCCTGGATGGTCATGATGCCCTGGATGTCCTTTTCCAGCCCGAAGACGAGCACGTCGCCCTGGGCCGTGGTGATCTCGTTGCCGCGAAGGATGACCAGGTCCGTTCCTTGGCCCAGGGCCTTGACCTCGTCCGGGTCCCACAGGACCTGGTGCTCGGTCAGGCAGAACCCGTCCAGGCCCAGCCGCGCGGCCTCCTGAACCAGCGCCTCGGGTTTGATGTGGCTGCACTGGGATCGGGGCCAGGTATGAACGTGCAGGTCGATGCGCATGACAGATCCTATCCGCGCGGCTTAAGCGCCGACCGCGGAGGCGCGGTTTTCGAACCAGTCGTCCACAAACCGCTGCTGGTCCAGGTCCGCGTCCTCCTCGATGGCCTTGGCCAGGTCCCGGGAAGCCATGGCCAGGTCGAAACTCCGGCCGCATTCGATGACGATCTCGGCGAAATGCTCGCAGCCCTTGCGTCCGATTTCGCGCATGACCCTGGCGTCCCAACCCGGCTCGCGCAGATTCAAACCCACGGCGGTCTGAAGCACGGGCACGGCCTGGGGACAGACAAAGGTCGTGTACCGTTTCATGCGTCCCTCGACGGACTTGATGCAGGCGTCCGAGATGCCCACCTCCATCAGGATTTCCATGCCGTAGATATGGTCCTCCTGGATGCCGGTGAAGCGCACCGTGTCTTCATCCGGGAACTCGGCTCCGATTACCTGGCTACGATTGAATCCGATCATCGGTTCCCTCCTGACAAGTCCACTCCCTTCATGAGCGGGCTGTCGTCCTGGTAGGCGATGCAACTCCGTATCAACCGGGGGTTGAATTTGATCATGGCCTGACTGCGGGCGATTCTTTCTTCCTCGCTGACGTTCGCGCCCTCGTTGGCCTGAATGCGCGGCCGGGTGAAGTGCAGGATGACCGCGTTGGCCGATTCGAGCACCGCGTCGGCCACGATGCTGCCCGGCCCCTCGGAGGTCAAAAGCCCCTTCACGATTTTCCGCAGCCCGCCGCCGATGGTGACCCCTTCCACGCGGTCGATGCGTCCGGCCATCTCCCGAACGGCCTTGGGCGCCAGCCGGCCAACCCTAGCTCGGGCCTCGGCGATTTCGAGCGACGGGGTTTCCACGTCCAGTTCGATCTCGATGTTCATCAGATCGTCGGTCAGACGCCAGGAGACGAACAGCGTGCCGTCCGCCCTGGGTTCCACCTCGACCACCTTGTTCCTCAGAAAGCGCAAGATCATGTTTCTCTCCTCATGAGTAAGCGGCCTCGTGTTCTTTCTCGACGCGCCTTCGGCCCGGCTCAGGCCTCTTGTATTCTCCGCCGCTGTAGTTCCTTCAGGGTTTCCCAGAGGTCGGCCACTTTCTGCCGGGTCTCCTCGGGTGTGCCCGAGTTATCGATGATCAGGTCGCAGTACCCTTTCTTTTCCTCGATGGGGAGCTGCGCGCGGAGGATGCTGCGGGCCAGGTCCTCGGAGATGCCGTCCCGCTCCATGAGCCGCGTCACCTGGACGTCCTCGGGTACATAGACCATGAGCAGGTGGTGGAAGATCGGGTGCATGTTGGTTTCGATGAGCAGCGGGATGACGGTTTGGATGATGACGTTGGGGTTCTCCGCGGCGTAGTGATCGACCAGGCGCCGGAATTCCGCGCCGAGCCTGGGGTGGATGAAGCTTTCCAGCTTTTTGCGTTTTTCCATGTCCTTGAAGACGATGTCGCGCATCTTTTCCCGGTCCAGGGTGCGGTCGTCTTTGAGTATCTGCTCTCCGAAATAGGCCACGATGTCCTGCCAAGCCGGCTTGTCCGGTTCGACCACCACCCGGCTGAGCACGTCGAAATCGATGATGGGCGCGCCGAGTTCTTCGAGCATGCGGGCCACGGTCGTCTTGCCGCTGGCGATCCCGCCGGTCACGCCCAGCAGCAGGCGGTTGTCGTTGCCGCGCAGCCCGGCCGCATCCCGCCGGGAGCCATAGGTATCGGGAAAGGCGCGGGCCACGTCGCCTTCGGCCCCGGCGTAGCTGATGGGGTAGCGGATGCCCCGCCGGTAGAGCGTTTCCATGCCGCGCAAGGCCTTGTCGATCAGACTGGGCGGCAGGGCCATGACCAGCTCGTCGTCCTGGGCATGGCCGTACCGGCGCTCCCCGTAGCAGGGGATGGTCAGGGCCGGTTTGCCCGTGAGGTAGCAGCGGCCGATGGCGTCCGAGCAGGAGGTCTCGCCCACGCAGTAAAAGGTCATGACCTCGTAATCCTCGAACTGCAGGGAGTTGATCAGCAGCATCATCTGGGCCGGATTGGCGTAAATGAGCAGCATATCCGGCTCGAAGGGGTTATAGACCTGGGGCGCCAGGGCGATGGCTTGGAATTTCCCGGTGGGGATGCGGGGAATGCTTTTTTCGTACTTGCGGCCCTCGGCCCGGTTCCGGGTCCAGACAATGGACCGGAACGTGCCGTCGGCCACGCTTTCCGGCACCTCGCCCAGCCCCACCACCGAGGCGCAGGTGTTGCCCAACAGGCCGTTCGCGTCGGCGCCCACGGTCCAGTCGAAATTCCTCACCAGGTTCAAAAGCTGGCACAGGGTGGAAGGATGGTCCAGACGACGCATGAAGGGGATGTGATCCAAGTCGGCTTTGTCTTCGAGGAACTTGAATCCAATGGGAAAGGATTTCAATCTCATCAACAGTTCGAGTCGGCGGATGGGTTTTTCCCAATCTCGGGTAGGGGGCATGGATACACTCCTTAAGCCGTTCGGCGGGAAAGGATGGGTGCGCCGGCGTTTTCGGACGGTCACCGGGCGCTGGATGATCATGCAAGGATAGAATACATTTTTCAAGGGCAGGATTCAAGCCGAACCTTGAAAACGGCTTGACTTTCGCCAGAGGACCTTCAATGATATCCGCTCGGCCGTGGTTTCAAGCCGACTACAGGCGGAACCTGCATCCGTATTGGTTTTACAAGGACCGCTGGTGAAAAAGCCCTATTTGAGTGAGAGCAACGTGACCCTGGATCAGTGTATCTCTTTTACTTCCACAAAGTCGCGGACGAAAAAGACCCTTTTCTTGTGAGTGCAACATGACCCTGGAAAAATTGTTTTACCCGGAGAGCATTGCCGTGATCGGGGCCTCGCCCAACCCCAAGGGCGGCCGGCTGCCTTACTATCAGGTGCTTCGCGGCGCGGGCTACCCCGGCCGGCTCTATCCGGTCAACCCGGCCCACCAGGAGATCGACGGGGCCAAGGTGTACCCGTCCGTAACCGATCTGCCCGAGAGCGTGGACCTGGCCATCGTGGGCGTGCCGGTGGAACGCGCCTACGAAACCATAGAAGCGGTGGCGGCCAAAGGTATCAGATTCGTTCATTTTTTTACCTCGGGCTTTTCCGAGGTCGGGGACCGGGCCTTGGAACTGGCCATGATCGAACGGGCGCGCCAAGGCGGCACGCGCATCGTGGGGCCGAACTGCATCGGGGTGTACTGCTCGGCCGCGCGGGTCACTTTCGGGTCTCGTCCGGATTCCAGCGGGACCGGCGACGTGGCGTTTTTGGGACAGTCCGGCGGGGTGACACTCAATTTCATGCGCATGGCCGAATCCCGGCGGCTGCGGATCAACAAGGCCGTTTCTTTCGGCAACCAGATCGATCTGGGCGTGGGCGATTTTATCGACTATTTCGGGAAAGATAACGATATCAAGGTGATCGCCGCCTACATCGAGGACGTTAAGAACGGCCCAGCCTTCCTGGCCGCGCTGAAGCAAGCCGCGTCCCAAAAGCCGGTGGTCCTTCTGCGGGGCGGCGTCACCGAGCAAGGCGCCCGGGCCGCGCACAGCCACACCGGAGCCTTGTGCGGATCGCAACCCCTGTTCGCCGCCGCGGTCCGCCAGCACGGTGGGTTCGAAGCCGAAACGCTCGAGCAACTGACCGACGTGGTCACCCTGGCCGTGTCGCCTAAGCCCCCGAAAGGACGACGGATCGGCTACGTGGGCGCGGGCGGCGGCGCTTCGGTTCTGTTCACCGACCTGGCCTCCAAACACGGGTTCGATCTGCCCGAGCTGGACCCCGCCATCCAGGAACGCATCCATGAAAAGGTCCCGCGGGTCAACACCAGCGCGGCCAACCCCGTGGACCTGGGCGCGGTCGGCCGGGACCTCCGGGTCATGGCCCACGTGCTTCAGGCCATGGACCAGGCCGCGAATCTAGATGTTATTGTTGCCTATTTTCCGCTGGAATTCGCCTCGCTGCCCCGAGAAAAGGTCATGGCCCTGACCCAGATCGTCACCCAGACCATCCGCGACATGCGCCTACCCGTAATCTCTGTATTTTCAACGTTTTGCGACGACAACCTCAAGCTCGAAGAGGGCCGCATCCAGATCTTCAGCGACTTCCGCCAGGTGGGTCTGCCGGCCTACCGGACCTTGCTGGAGGCGCTTGAGGCCATGGACTGCCTGCTCGGCGGCGCGCGCACAAGATTGTAACTGATTTAAACGATTAGAAAAATTTGAGGGAGGCGTCTTCCCTGCCCAGGCCGGGCGGGCGGCTCAGTCCAGGCCCAGGAGTTCTTCCAAGCGGGCCACCTCGGCCGTCAACAAAACACGCTCTTTTTCGTCCAACTCGGCCTTGGCCAGACGCTTTTTAAGGGCAAGCAGGAGCTGGGTTTCACGATATTGGGCACAACCCGTCAGTTTCACGGCGCAACCTTTGGTCTAGGTCAAGAAGAGACCCGGAAGCCTCCGGGTCTCTTCCGGCAAAATCGCCGACTCCCTGTCTCGGTTCCAATCCCTGGCCGTTCCACGGCCGTTTCATGGCCGGTTTTCGGCCGCTCCCAATGCATATGCCATCCGCCGGCCAGGCAAGCGCGATCTATCCCGACCGGCGGAACAAGAACCTCTCCGATTATATGGAGCAGCTATCGCCGCTGCAGCCCGAACTGCAGCTCGACGGCCCGGTGTCGATGGGTTTCTTGGGCTTGACCGCGAACCCGGACACATAGCCCTGGTCCACAAAGTCGATCTGGACTTCTTCGACTTGTTGCAAGAGGGTTTCGTCAATGAGGTAGTTGATGTTGTCTGTCTTGAAGACCTTGTCCGTGTCTTTTGGCTCGTCCAGAGCCAGTGCGAGCGACGCGGGGCCTCACCCGCCGGTGTTCAGGTAAACGCGGATCGGCGAGTCGAGCCCGTTGGACTTCAGGTACTCGCCCACCTTTTGGCTGGCTGTGGGGGTGACTTCGATCATCTGGTTCCTCCCTGGGTTTGTGAACCCGTGATTTCTCCTTAAGATAGTGTCTCTTACCGCTCGGGTCAAGGGCTTTTACGGATGAAGGAGAAAGGAGGGGAGAATGATGAAGCAACTTGCCTTTGCTCCGGCGGAGCGCAAGCGGGATGAGTGATGAAGGGCAAATGTTGGGACGAAGCCGTTGGATCAGCCGTCCGGCAAGCCCACGGCCCCGAGCGAGATCGAGGAACGGAATGATGAAGAGGAAATGCGGGCTGCTCGCAAAGCAACGCAAACAGCCAAGGAGGCCCTGAATACGGGACAGGTCCTGACTGGACGCCCAAGCAACAAGAGACGATCTTCGTGGCACGGGCATCTTGCCCGTGGGACGCCGAGCCACAAGAGGCGGTCTTCGTGGCACGGGCATCTTGCCCGTGGGATGCCGAGTCACAAAAGACGATCTTCGTGGCACGGGCATCTTGCCCGTGGGATGCCGAGCCACAAGAGACGGTCTTCGTGGCACGGGCATCTTGCCCGTGGGATGCCGAGTCACAAAAGACGGTCTTCGTGGCACGGGCATCTTGCCCGTGCATATTGTATCACGCAGCGGCGTGACGTCCTCGCCCGTGGCCCATGCACGGTAAGCCTTCGACCATTGTCCAAGGGGACGGCCGTGCTACGATTCGCGGCCGACTCACCCTCGTTCCAGGGCTCCGCCCTGGAACGGCGATCCCATCGAGGCTCCGCCTCGACACCTTTACCGTCCGGTCGATTTATGATTGCCGGAAACACATTGTGTTGAGGCAGAGCCTCAAATCTTTCTGGCGTTCCAGGGCAGAGCCCTGGAACGAGAAACGGCTATTTTTCTATTGACTTGGAAGGGCGTGCAAATGGTAATATATTTTAAACCATTTTTTGGACGGAAGTGGAGAAGAGCAAAAAAAGTCCTGGACCCTGGCTTAAATCACGCCAGGGTGACGGCCCTTGGCACACCCAGGCCCTTTATCGTCATTCCGGCATGTTTTAAGCCGGAATCCAGCATTGCCAAGACAGTTCTCCGACCATGAGCTTGCTCGCTCCAGAAATGACATGGCCATGATTGAAAAGCCGATCGGACAGCGCAACCCAAAAAATGACCTCATCAATAACCAAGGACTCAAGCAGCGCCGCAATGCAGAGACCTAAGCGAATTCTTTTTTAGACGAGTTTTATGATTATGCAAGTAAGCTTTAGCCTGGAGAAAGCTCTTTCGTAGGTTGGGTAGAGCGAAGGGAAACCCAACAATATTCTTGAAAAGGGCCGAGGAGAAAGTGATATTTGGACATGAATTTGGAAATGGATAGAAGTGTTGGGTTTCGCTTCGCTCTACCCAACCTACATGACTACACTTTTCATGATATGGTAGTTATCTGATAGTAATAAAGGGTGTGTTATGGAATTAACTGAAAGAGAGGAAGACCTATTTGCAGGACTCTCGGCTACGGCAAAATCTGCCTTCTCTATTTTTCCTGTTATTGGTCAAGCAATATCTGGTTATAATGCTTACAAACGTTCAGCATTTGACCGAAATGTCCGCAAGGTTATTGCCTTGCTATCAGAAAGAATAGATAATCTTGAATCCTTTTTTCAGGACGAATATTTGCATACCGATGAAGGTCAACTGTTTTCGCGGAAAGTTTTTGATGCCGCTTTCGACGCTCAATTAGAGGATAAACAAGAGCTATTTATAAATGCACTTGTAAATGGCATAAAGAATAAAAAGACAACAGAGCTAGAAAAGCTCAAGTTTGTTGATGTCTTACGTCATCTTTCGAGAGCTTCTCTAATGATACTGGCCGAGATGCATAATATGCTTATTAAACAAGTTAGAGGACCAGGGCGAGCACCTAATCCAATTAGCGCCTATCCTTTAGTAGACCCAAGCCGCATCGCTGAAAATCTCAGTGAAAAATACGATCCATATCTCGTAACTTCATCGATAAGCGAAATGGAAAGCCAAGGACTATTCAGCAGAATAGGTGAATGGCGTAAAGACCAAATCAGTGGGAGGCATAGGCCCGGCGGTGGTTTCGCAACTGAAATGTGCTATACCGACTTTACAGCACGGTTCGTTGAATTTATTAGAACTGAGCCAATAAAAAGAGTATTGGAAGAGTAGCGCAGCGATCACAAACGGTAGATGATAAGGAAAGGAACAAATAACTCAACATTTTATGTGGATATATTTAATTATTTTAAATGTTAAAAAGGGATATCTTGATGGCAAGAAAACCGATGGGATACAAACCAATAAATCCAAAAACACGGAATAATTTTCTAGACTCATGTGCATTTGATCCAAAGTACAGCCCTGAGGATGAGGCCTCACAAAAGTTATTTGAATTATATAAAAATGGCGAAATATTTTTAAATATCGCTCACTCAAATCAAAAAGAAATAGAGCACCCGAATACTCCTGATTGGGTTAAGAAGGAAGCATTAGGAATGATATACACAATCGAAACTTCCTTAACCAATGGTGAAAAGCAACAAAAAATTGAAATCCTCAAAATTCTCACCGGTAGCGGTAATCCGGAAAGAATGAAAAAAGATGCTGAGCATGTATTTGAAGCTGGGAAGTATGGCGGGTATTTCATAACGACAGACAAACGAATATTAGAAAAGAAATCCGACTTAGAAGCAATATGCTCCGCTACTATAGTAAAGCCGAGCGAACTTTTAGATATTTTGGCGATGTATGAAAGCACCTAATTCCATTTCTAAATCAAATATGTAATAATATGCTCACCACGAAGGAGGTGAGCATATGGCCAGACAAGCACAGGGGCGGGAGGTATTGGAGAAAGCCAAGGTCCGGTTGTCTA
>Ga0209270_1002915_pt1 | contig 16350 bp, 19 predicted proteins | sample MTBAKSrepl1MetaG_FD_187456 | JGI IMG/M metagenome (GOLD analysis project Ga0209270, IMG submission 187456) | Enrichment culture microbial communities from Arthur Kill intertidal strait, New Jersey, USA, that are MTBE-degrading - MTBE-AKS1... | ecosystem: Environmental > Aquatic > Marine >...
CCGCACCGATGAGTGTGATAAGCACTTTGCGTGCCACACCATAAAACGCCCCCGGAGCCTGTCTCAAATTTCCCTTAGTTGTCTCAAATTTCGCTTAGTTTTGTAACAAATTTGATTTTGTCTGACAAGAGAACACCCTGTTTCGATCCACGAAGCTTCATCAATCACCAAGGTCAAAAGGACCGCTTGCCGTGGAACACGCAGCCTCGGATATAGGGGTCTTGTCCCCTCAGGACAGCCAATCTAGAGACAGATATATTCGGCTAAGTGTTCGGCTCGGCTGGCGCGTGATGCTGCAGACCCGGGACGCCAAGATGCCGAAGGTGGTGCTCAACGCCTTCCGGCATCGAAGATCTGTCCGCCCGACAAACGCTGCCACAGCCTACAATTGCCTGAGGTGCTCAACGCCTTCCGGCATCGAAGATCTGTCCGCCCGACAAACGCTGCCACAGCCTACAATTGCCTGAGGTGCTCAACGCCTTCCGGCATCGAAGATCTGTCCGCCACCCGAGGCAAATGGGGTGGCGCTCGGAGAATGGGGTGCTCAACGCCTTCCGGCATCGAAGATCTGTCCGCATGGCGTATCTGCTGGCCCGGGTCCGGGCCGGTGAGTGCTCAACGCCTTCCGGCATCGAAGATCTGTCCGCCTCCCGGAGGGGACGTGGGTGTTCTACGTCAAGGCGTGCTCAACGCCTTCCGGCATCGAAGATCTGTCCGCCCATTTGCATGCTGGAACCTTACCACTCAGCACGCGTGCTCAACGCCTTCCGGCATCGAAGATCTGTCCGCCCGCGGCCATCACAGCTCCTCGACCTGGAGGTACAGGTGCTCAACGCCTTCCGGCATCGAAGATCTGTCCGCTCCGCGCCGTATGGCGCCGGCTGTACCCTGATGAGTGCTCAACGCCTTCCGGCATCGAAGATCTGTCCGCTGGTAGGCGGCTGTGAGATATGGGTGCCGTTCGCGGTGCTCAACGCCTTCCGGCATCGAAGATCTGTCCGCGCCGACGGCACGGTCACGGCGTGGGAGCTCAAGGAGTGCTCAACGCCTTCCGGCATCGAAGATCTGTCCGCTCCGCACCCGATGCAGGGTCCGGCGGCGATAATGAGTGCTCAACGCCTTCCGGCATCGAAGATCTGTCCGCGCCCGGCGAAATGGCTGAGTTCGCCTCACGCCTGGAGTGCTCAACGCCTTCCGGCATCGAAGATCTGTCCGCATCTCTGCGTTCTCCATCCGCACAATCCAATCAGGGTGCTCAACGCCTTCCGGCATCGAAGATCTGTCCGCGCAAAGAAGGAGAAGAAATAATGGAGATCCTTGAGTGCTCAACGCCTTCCGGCATCGAAGATCTGTCCGCTCGGCAAGCCTCGGTGCAGGTGCGACGAATAAACAAGTGCTCAACGCCTTCCGGCATCGAAGATCTGTCCGCGCCGCAATCGGGGCAGGGTCCTACCAACTCCCCTCGTGCTCAACGCCTTCCGGCATCGAAGATCTGTCCGCTGACAATGAAAGATTTTCTGAACAGGATAGTATAGTGCTCAACGCCTTCCGGCATCGAAGATCTGTCCGCTGTGGGGTCCGGCACGCAGCTCCCAGCGGGGCTTGTGGGCGTCCCGATTCAAGGGTCTGCTGCTTTCCGATACAGTCCGGGAGGGAGGAAATCGGGGTGCTCCGACAAGTATTCGAGATGGTTCGAAGTGCATGTCATCAAGCTCCTTTCCATTGAGGCACTCGCCGCGAACCGCTGCGCGTCAGGATTTGGGCTCCGAAGCCGTGGAGAGGCCAATCTGGTGGCCAGGATCCTTGAGTCCCATCAGAAGACCTCGAAGGAGGACGGCGACTCTATCCATCCATCCTTGCCCCGCGTGTCGATCACCCGTTGGGCGCAGCCGGGGCAGAGGCGCACGATCATAACGTCGTCTTCGTCGGCCATCACTTGGCGCAAGGCGAGCCGGAGATTTTCGAGCTGGGTCCGCGTGGCGTGAACCCGGAAGATGGAGTACTGGATGCGGTCGCCCCGACCCTTGAGCTTCTTATACGCCTTTCGCCAGCGTTTCGGATCCCGGATGTCGTAGCACACGAGGTGCCAGTGTTTCTCTTGGCCCATCTACCGCAACCTCAAGCGCGCAAAGAGCCCCCGCTCGCCGGTCCACTCCTTCTCGAGGAGCCTCGCTTCCAGCTCCACGGTGCGGGCGTAGCTCAGCGAGTAGTTCAGTACGGGGTGCTTCCACTTCTCCTGTTTGCGCGCCTCGTATAGCTGGATTGCCTTTCGCCGGCCGTCCGCGCTCAACCAAACCTGACCCGAGGTGATGTCAAAGTCTTCCTCCTTCCATTGCTTGCGGTTCACGGAGCCAATCAAGGGGACGTCCCATAGGATCTGGCGGAAGAGCTCCATGAGATCAAGTGCCAGCGGATAGGCCGCGGACCGCGGGGTGTGGGAGAAGCCGACCGAGGGCTCCAGCCCCACAGCAAGGACGGCGGCCATCGTGTCCCGGTAAAGAAGGGCGTACCCGAAGGAAAGGAGGGCGTTGAACGGGTCCTTCGGGGGCCTGCGGTTTCGGCCGTCGAAGTACAGGAGGTCGCCCTGTTCCAAATTCAGGATCCTCGGGAGTAGCCCGAAGTAGATCCGCGATGCCATCCCTTCGTGTCCCCGGAGGGTGCCGATCAACGCCTCCGCGTCCGCCTCCGACACTCGTGTGGGCCCTTCGGAGGCAATCCGGGTTCCGATCTCGCCCACTCGCTTGAGCACGGCCCTCAGCCCGTCGAGTCGTTCCCCCAGGCCGTCGTCCCTTTCCCGGCCGCGCGTCGTCCGGAGCAGATACCGGAGCTGGTTCTCAATCTTGGCGAGCACGAGCTGCGATGCCAGGCGGGCCCGCACGGTCGTATCGGAAAGAGCTCTGTATTGTCGGCTTCTGCGCTGGATGCCGCCGGCTGTCGGCGAGAGCGCACCCACGTAGTGGCCTCCAAAGGAAAGCCAGTGGACGCCGATGTCGTTGGCGGCGCAGAAGTGGATGGACTGGGTGGATACCTGAATGTTGCCGTGGAGGACCAGCCCCCCCACGGTAAGGCCCGGGAGCGGCTTCTTCGTTCCGTCGGGGAGATAGATTATGAGTTGCTCGCCGTCCCGCCGGACCGAGGCGCCCTGCTCGACCACGTGGACGATCCGGCGATCCGTGTCAGCAGGGAAGAGGCGTCGCGGCTTCGACTCGGACTGTTCCGCGAACCGTTCCTCTTCTGGAAGGCATACGGGGGCGAGGGAGCAGGTACGGCAGCGGCTCTCCGGCACGGACACGGGGGGCCGCTCGAGCGAGGCTCTGAGCTCGCGGGCTCGCGCTACAGCGGCGCACACCTCCGCCTCGGCATCCCCTGGCTCGACAGACACGGCGATCCGCTTCCGGTTCGCATGGTACTGGATAAAGGCTTCGGGGACCGGTTCGCTGCGGTGCTCGGCCAGGAGCAGAGCATAGGCGAGGACCTGGAGACGGTCGCTGGGCCACGCCTCCTTGCCTTTGTTGGATCGGCCCTTCTTGTGCTCGACGACGATGATCTCCCCCGAGTCCCGCCTCGCGCAGTCCACCTTCCCCCGGATGCCTAGCCGCTCACTGGCGAGCTCGACGGAGTAGATGTCCGGCCCCTTATCGACCTCCTCGTGAAGCCGCCTGCCAGAGTAGACGTTGGCGTCGGCGACCCGGATTTCTTCAACCTCTTCGAGGTAGAAGAGCCGCTCGCAGTATGCGAGGGCGTGCAGGGCCATGACCCGGATCAGGGGTTCATCCGTCGTCTTCTCAGCCAGATGGTGGGAGCGGAAGGCGTCTTCGAAGTCCTCGCTCATCACGTGCACCTCACCGAACCAGCTTGACGTGAGGATAGGTCAGAATCCGAGTGTCCGCTGTGGCCAAGGGGCAGTCGTGGAGCCTGGCGGTGGCGACGATGATCCGGTCCGCGGGGTCCTTATGGAACGCGCCGGGCAATCGCGTGGACTCGATCGCGATGTCGGGCGTCAGGTCGAGCAGGCGAACTCCGGGGTAGGCAAGAGCACGGGGCATCCACACGTCAATGGGGTCCGGCAGCTCGACCCGATGCACTTCGACGAGTTTGGCCACTTCCCAACACGAGAAGACACTCACCCCGAGGCTGCCGGATTTGGTCTCATGGTTCTCGATATAGCGCCGGATGGCGGTCGGGAGCGAAGCGCTGCGAAACACCCACCACAGCCAGACGTGGGTGTCGAGCACGATCACTTGAGAGCCTCCCAATCCTCTTCGGCCACGGGCTCTGTCGGCCGGTCATAGCGGAAGGGCTTCCCCCAATAGGGGTGAGCCTCGTCGGCAGTCGCCTCAGCGCCGCGCTCTACCACCGTGACCTCCACCCGATCGCCCTCCCGGAAGGGGAGCCGCTCCAAGGTGACTCTGCCCCCCTTCTGCACCGTGGTCTCGATCCTATATGACTGCATCGTTCCCTCCTTCGGCCGTAAGCCCTACCTGTGGGAGCCATCCTCAGGAATACCCGACCTCTGTCCACGCTCCCGAAGAAATCGCAAACGTTTGCGTTTCCTAAGGCGCATACAGGAAGCTGCCAGTTCCGGCCATTTTAGCGCGGTTGACGGGACGACATCATGGGCCGGAAATCGTGATCCATTGGGGTGAGTCCGGTGCCGGCAGCCGGACCGTTCCGTCCACCAGACGGCACTGCTCCCAAACAGTTTCCTTGGACCCCACATGATCCACCCAGACCGGCAGGGGCATGTCTCCCTCCGGGTCGCGAACGAGCCACCGGCAGGGCAGACCTTCGACCTTCGGCTCCCACCAGATATCGTTAACGAGGTCACGACTCTCGCCGAGACTGAGCCCCCCGTACCGCCGAATCGCACCGGGGTTCGCTGCCGCGCCGCGCAATCGGTCCGCCAACGGCCCATCGTCGACAAAGACGAACAAGTCCAGGCTGATCAGGAGTTCCTGGAAGTCGGGTCTGCGATTTGTTCCCACTCCGGGTAGCTGCCGAGTCCCCGCCTTCTTATCTTCGATCTTCTTCACTCGCCACACAGTGCGAAGCACGGTGGAGATCCCGGGCACGGAGAGCAGGCCAGAGGCGAGTCGCGTCCCCAAGTAGGCATGGCGGTCCTCCTCGCCCACGAATGCAAGTAGGAAACCGTAAAGTGTCGAAGGTGGCGGGAACCCTTCGGTTTCCAGGTACTCCCGTGCCAGGCCTTTTCGAAAACTGCAGACCGGTGCCGTGACCCTCAAGCTCACTCCTTTGGCATCGACCATCGGGCTGCTAGCTCCTCACGGCTCGATTGAATCCCAGCGTCGCGCGCAGAGAGTCCGCTGCCGCCTGGACCGCTGTCTTCATGCTTGCGGTGCAGGTTACCGCGCCTAGGCCGCGTACGTCGGGTAGCTCCGATACTGTGCCGCCGATGTGCAGTTCCGTCGGATCCACGTCTCCGGCGGAAACCCGTCGAACCAGCTCGGGTACTGACACGGTGCCGGACTCTTCGGTGAAGCAGTATAGGATCCGCGGCGCCGGGTCTTCAGTGATGCGGAGGACAATGGACTCGGGGGAGAAATCGAAGAGAAACCGGCTGTGATTGCCTGCCACTTCACCGAGATTCGCGAGGCCGTCAAGCACGTCGAGGCAGCGGACACTAACCCGAAGGCGCTCTGGAGTCATGGCGAAACCATATTGGTACCGGGTCGCGTGGATCTCGGTGCCGTAGAGAGAGGTACGGTCCTTCTCTCCGCTCTTGGCGTTGAAGGAGATGTCGCCGGCGAAGGGCGTGGTGGAGATGGCTCGGGCGATTTCCAAGACTCCTCTTCGCTTGGTAGTCGTACCCTTTTCCCCCTCTGTCTTACCGCCTTCCGCTTTCATGAAGCCAAGCACGTCATCATCGATGTACGTCTCTCCCGTTTCGCTCGCCCAGCCCGTCCATTTCGGATCCTGCCAAGTGTGATCGTCTTTCTGGTCGTCCCACTGCCAGTTGACGGGAATTCCGGCCCGTTGCCAATGGTATCGCAGAGCCCACCGGATCGCTTCGGCCGAAACGGTCGTGTGCACCCGGTTCTTCCACAGCAGTTTTTGCAGGGTCGCGATGTTTCCCTCGGTCTCACCCCGATTGTTGGCAGCACAGCCGTAACCCGTCACGATTGCGCCGAACACATGAAGACTCATTCTTTCTGCTCCTCGTCTGTCCCAATTTCACCTACTTCGATCTCTTCAACGCCCTTGCCCGCGTACGAGGCGAGCCCCAAGAGCGCCAGGTCTCGCGCCCGCTGCCAGTCGGGTCCCGTGAAAAGACTCAGAACCTTCTCCCAACTGCCCTGGAGGACCTTGTTGACCCCTCCACGTGCGAATAGATCGGCGATCTCTGCCCGCAGGGTTTCCCGGTTCTTGGCGCGGCCGAGCGATGTTCGGATGCGCTCGAATTCGCGCTGGAACTGGGGCGCTTCTCCGCGTGCTTTCGCTCGGCCGGCGAGCGCGCCGTACCGATTCCTCAATGCGTCGTGAACAGCCTCGACAAACAGCTTGTCCTCCTCGTTGGGCCACTTTGTCTGTGCGACCATGTCGTTCAACCCCTTTCTGTCGAAGGAAAGGATGTGCGCCATCTTCTTGCTCTGCAGGAGAGTCCAAAACCCTTGAAACCACGGTTTCTCAGCCGCGATGTTATCGGCGATGAGGCCCCGGCTGGGGCTAGTGGCGACCCAGTAACTGCCGTCGTCCTTGAGCACGACCCGATTTTCGAGGAAGCGCAAGGCGACGTCGAATAGGCGAAGCCGGCTACTCTTCACGTGTCTCAGTTGGGTGACTGCTGTGCGAGTCTTCTGCTGCTTCGACCATGCGACCGTCCCCAGAGATAGGACCGTGCACGAGTCAATTGGGAGCGGTGCGATGGGTCCGTCGCTGCGAAGGAGTTGGAGCGAAGTGAGAGCGAGGAGTCCGGCGTCGCCCAGACTGTTCGCGTAGAGCCGTTCGGCCGGGCAATCGAGGTACCGGGCAAAACTTTGCGCGTACGCCCTGAGATCAGTCACATGAGGAAGGACCAGGGCGGCTGTCCGCCGTCCGTCGAAATTCCCGTCGCTGGTGCGCCGAGAGATCAAGAAGTACAAAGCTGCAGCGGGCGCAAATAACAAGGGAAGGAAACGTTCAGGGGGTGCCTTCAGAGCCGTATCAGACGCGAAGGCGAGGTGTCGGATGCCGCCGCCGGGGAACGTCCATCCTGCAAGAGGAATGTCTCGTTTAAACTCACCAGCCGACGTCAGGAGGTTAAAGGGATTCTGGTGCTGGTAGGAGAGGAGCGGCTTGAGCCTGTGTGTTGCCTGTCTGTCGTCGAAGGAGACGGACAGATATTTCTCCTTGTCGGCCAGCTTCCGCGTCCGACCGTGTTGAAGGAACGTCCCGAGCACAGCGGAGTGGACCACCAGTCGCTGCGCGAGACCCATGGGGTGCCCCTTGTGGGCGCCGAACTGGATTGCTCCCTCGGACCTGACGCCGAAGGCCTCGGTCAACAGAGGTTCGATCAGCGATTTTGGCCTTCTGGTCCAGCGCAGACGGATTCGGGTTGGTTCCAGGTCCCAGGATCCATGCTCCGCGTACTTGCCCGGGTCCAGCCTCTCGAGCGTCATAAACAGCCCCGCCAGGCCAACCCGGTGCAAATGGGTCATGCCCGGGTCAAACAATCCAAGGGTTAAACTCTTGTCGGCCATAGGAAGCTCCCCAGAAGGGGTCGTATTGGATTGTGCCGACAGGCGCGACGAGGTAGCGTCCCCGCCTGTCCCAGAGATCCCACCTCACGTCTCTCGGAAAGGGCATCTGAATTGCGAGTTCCGCCAGAGAGCCTTCATTGAGGTCTTCCTCTCTCACTACCTCGATGGTGTACCCCGGCTCCATAAGCGGTTCTTTGTTCGACTCCGAGAGCCACGGATCCTCAATCCAGTGACACCGGAAGTCACCAGCGCCGGCTCCGTCAATCCTCTCGGGTAGTTGGAGGAATGCCTGGGCCAGATCGCGCTGCGATCTTGGCTCTCCGTCAACAACTTGAGATAGCCAGGCATTGATGTTTTCCCAGAAGGGCCCCTCATCGCATTTCTGAGCGTAGGGTTGGGCGTTCTCTGGTCGCAGGAGCAAGGCAGGCTTCGCTGCGGTTGGTACATCGTGGCGCCGGTTCAGCCTTCCCAACCTCTGGATCAACGACGGCACCGGCGCGAGCTCGGAGACGAGGACGTCGGCCGAGAGGTCAAGGGAGACCTCGGCGACCTGCGTGGTGACCGCGAGCAAGCCTGCAGCCTCTGTGCGGAAGCGGTGGACGATGCTACACTGCCGCGCCAACCGGTCCCGATACCGGTATCGGCTATGGAAAGGCTCGACGGGTAACCCCTCCTCGTTACCCATCCGAGCTACGCCGACCGCGCGCGCAACCGTGTTGCACACCCACAGGACCTTTCCTCCGGCGTTTACCGAGTGTACTGCGAGGGCCAAGGCCTCCTCCTCCGTAGCCGTCTTCAGCGTGTAACGTTTCGCCCTTTCTCGCTCCTCGGGGCCCTGTACTTCCGCGATGCCACCCCTCGCTTCGCACACCGTCTCGAGCGCGCGGCGTCGGTCCGGGGGAAGAGTCGCCGTCATCAGCAGCACTGGCATACTCGGGAAGATCTCGAGGAAGCGAAGGAGGTGTTGAAACAGCTTCGCCGAATACGCATGCACCTCGTCGAAGACGAACGCGGCCCGGGCAATAGCGGGCCAAGCATAGAGCCCCCGGCGCACATTCTGCAACAAGCCGAGAACTGTGTGGGCCGTACACACTACTGCCGGAATAGGCCAGGTTTCGACAGCCTCGAAATTCAGAGCCCGAAGCTCGATCTCCGACCTGGTGTGGGCCGGCATGTTCTCCAAGAGACGGTAGTCGACTCGAGAGCGGGAGTGGATGAGCACAGCCTCGAAGTCAGGATCTTGGAGGTAGCCCAGGAAGCCTTCGGACGCGGTCGCGGTCGTCGGGTAGCAGACGAAGAGCCGTCGGCCCTCGGCTTTATCGGCGGCCCACAGATAAGCAGCCGCGGTCTTCCCCGAACCGCATCCGGCCGTGAGCAGAGTGGTGGCACAGTGAGTCCGGCGAACCGCCTCTTGAAACGGCCTCGGCGAATGGCCGCAAAGCCTTTTCTCCACGACGTCCTGCAAACCCTCCCGGGTGAGCGCGGCCGAGAGCCGCGCACGCAGCCAGGCGCCCAGAGACTTCCCCTCAGGGATAGCAGAACCGGCCGTGTCGGCGCAAAGGAGCGTCGCTTTCATGCTGGCGACGAACAGTTTGTGTTCTCGGAGGTCGTCCTTGTCGTACGCGCGGCGAATCGCCGACGCTCGGGCGTCCACTCCATCGAACGAGTCGAGAGAGAACGTTAGATCCGACATGGGCGGAGGCTCCGACAGGCCGAAGCGCCGCTGCCCCGTGGCAAGCAGCGCTGCCACGTCGGTGTGGCTGCCCAGGAACCGCACCTGCAATCCATGCCGCTTCTTTCGATCCGGGAACTTGAGGTGATGACCCGCAACAGAGGCGAGCACAGCACCCGGGAACCACCCGGGATAATCGGCCCACCCTATCGACAGCCACTTACCGAGAACGTCCCGCGCGACAACGAGGCCGAGCGTCTCGTGCCGCACGCCCTGTCGAAAGCGCCGTTCCCGAATCATGCGTTGGAAGTGATCATTTGCCTTCCCGAGGTCATGTAGCCAGGCCGCCCAGAGAAGTGCCGTGGCCCACAGCATCTCGGTCCCGTCGCCGAGAATCTGTTTCATGTCCGAAACAAGGACCTCGGCAAAGATTGCCGCCGCCTCGACGACACGATCCGTGTGTCCTCCCAGGGTAGCGGCATCGGGGGGATTGTTCGGGTTCTCGACGCTTTTGGCCAGTAACTGTTCGTATTTCATGGCCTCAGCGCCCCAAAGAATCCGCACCCCATCTTCCGCCTCCCCCCGAGCCCGTTCTCCTGGAGTGCGATCGACTCCTCGGCGGTGAGCTCCGAGACGAGCACCGAGTACCCCACCACCTGCTTACCGTGGACGTCGAAGGTGCGGCGCCTGCCGACGGAAAGCCTTCCCCCTACACCGAGTTGGACTAGCTGCCGCGCCACTTCGGCTTCAAAGCGCACCGGGTCATGGCCATTGCGGGTGGTTACCATGTGGGCATAAAGCGCTGCGGCTGGAACCAGCGAGCGGGTTTCGGGCACGCCGAGCCGGATGGCGTATCCGTCGATCTCCAAGACCTTGCCAGCTAGAGGCAGAAAGACAGGGATCCGACTGGCCGGTATGCGGAGCACGAGGCGGGTGTGTGGCGAGATGTGGAGCAGACCACCTCCTGCGTAGCGGCCGCGGATCGGGGCAATGCCCACGGTTGGATCCTGGTGGATCGCCGAAACGACTCTACTCGCCGCCGCGTACACCGCGTAGCCGTGGTCCACCGGAATCCTCTCGCCCTGCGCACGGAAGCTCAGGTCGATCTTGGTTGGCAGGAAATCGCTTTTTCGATTTCTCGAATCCACAGCCTGGTTGTGAGCCGTCCACCAAGGTGAAAACCTGCAAAGCAGATGGAGGACCGGTCATTCCGCCGAAAGGTGGCTACCCGTTTCACGTGAAGGAGGCCACATTTCGAAGTGAAGAGAGAGTCCGTGCTGGGTATTAGAGGTCTCAAACTTACGTCATCAGCTATCAAACAGAATTTATAGTGATTGATTCAGCCCAATTCCACGGTATCGGCCACTCCAAGAAGTTTCACACCTGATTCCGAGGTAGCTAAACCTATTCGTTGATCAAACTGCTCGATAACCGTGACCCAAGGGGTGCTCAATAACGCTGACCCTTAACATTTCGCGCGATCAATCAATATGGATTCTCCCGCAGCCAACCGCCAATATGTCAAAAAAGATTCCCGAGTCCGGGGAACCCCAAAGCGCGCCCAAAAGTTCAACCGTTGCAGGCCGCCCTTGGTGCCCACGGACCCCTTCTCTTCCGCGGGATGAAATACTCGGAATGTCGCGGACAGCACCGCCTTTTCCCCACATCTCACAATAAATTTTACTAGCGCTGAAATCCTCGATTGTCAAGCAACCAAAAGCTACGGGGTGCACGACGTCATTGTGGCGGGTGTTGTCTTGACTTGATGAGGGGGGCTTTTTATTGTAGCTCATAAGCTACAATAGGAGGCTGCCATGACTGAAAGCGATCTCGATCAGGAACGGCTGAGCATATTGCAAGAGATGGGCTCCATCACCCGGATGCGCCGGGGTACGGTCAACGTTCAGACCTTGACCTCGGGCCGCAGGGACGGCTCCACGGTTACCCACGGCCCGTATTATCTGTACAGCCGCACCGAAAAGGGCCGGTCCTACAGCCAACGCCTTCCGGTCGAGGCGGCGGAGCGGTATCACGAAGAGACGGAGAACCGGAGGCGGTTCAAGGAGTTGGCACAACGGTACATTCTGGTCTGCGAGCAACTGGCGGATCGGGAGGTCGAGGGTAAAAAAAACTCCAGGCCGCGTTCGCCGGGGAGATCTTCGCCGAAGTCGAGGCGCTCGTAGGGCAGGGGGCAGCCGGCGGTCTGGATTTCGAGGCGGTGGAGACGGCGTTGCGGCGGCAGGCGCTTCGTCTTGCCGCCGACGCGGTCGAACGACGGCTCAACGCCGACCTCTCCGATCACGCCGGCCCCAGTCAGCCTTGTCCTCGGTGCGGTGGGGAGGCGCGTTACGTCGGGCGGCGGGAGAAGACCTGTATCACGGTGCTGGGCGAGATGAGACTTTCCCGCGCTTATTACCACTGCGCCGTCTGTGAAAGCGGGTTCTGTCCCCGCGATGGGGCATTGGGGCTGGTGAACACATCCCTTTCGCCGGCGGTGACCCGCATGGTGAGTTCGGCGGCGGCGATGGTCAGCTTCGCCGAGTCGAGCGAATTACTCCTGGAGTTGGCGGGGGTCGAGGTCGAGACCAAGCGGGTGGAACGCACCGCCGAGGCGCTGGGGCGGGAGATTGCTGAAGACGAGAAGCGGAGGGTGAAGCCTGCCCTGGAGTCCGAGATCGTCCCCACCCTGTATCTTGGCGTGGACGGTACAGGCGTGCCCATGCGCAAGGGGAGGTCGAGGGCCGCCGCGGCAAGCAACCCGACGGCTCGGCCAAGACCCGCGAGGCGAAGCTCGTTACTGTCTGGAGCGCGGAGACACGGGACGACGAGGGTTTCCCCGTCCGCGACGAGGGCTCGGTCACCTACTCAGCCGCGATCGAGAGCGCGGCACAGAAGGACACTGCCGAGGTCTCCTCGGAGTTTGCCCGGCGTGTGCTGCGGGAAGCAGAGCGGCGGGGCTTCGAGCGTGCCCCCCGGCGGGTCATCCTTGGCGACGGCGCCCTTTGGATCTGGAACCTGGCCGAGGAGCACTTTCCCGGCGCTCTTCAGATCCTGGATCGTTTCCACGCCAAGGAAAAACTTCATACCATCGCCAAGGACATTTACGGCCCCAAGAGCGATTTATGGCGGCCTTGGGCCAAGCAGCGCGGCGACGAGCTCGACTCCGGCGACACAGCCGCTCTTCTTGAAGCCCTGGCCCCTCAGGTCTCCACCTCGGAGGAGGCCCGCAAGGGAGTAGGCTACTTCACCGTCAACCGGACGCGGATGAGGTATCCGGAGTTCGAGGCCCAGGGGCTGTGTACTTCCTCAGGGGTGGTGGAAGCGGGCTGCAAGAGGGCTATCGGGGCCCGCCTCAAACGAGGCGGGATGCACTGGACGCTCGCCGGAGCCGACGCCATCATCGCGCTGCGCTGCTGCAAACTCAGCGGCCGCTTCGAGGATTTCTGGGAACGCCGTGCCCTGCAAAACTGCGCCGCATGAACTCCAAATCACAAATTTGTCGTGCACCCAAAGCTACGATTGGGGAATTCTTGGGCTCTTTCTACCAAGCAAGGGGGAGCAGCAAGTGGAGGCGTTGAGCGAAGTGACGGGACAGACGGTGACGTGTTTGGGCACGTCCACGATGGCGCTCCTTTGGGTCGTGCCTTCCGCCACACGTCACCGCAGCAAGTCAGGCGCAGAGCGTAGCGGCGCGCCCTACCTGCGTACGGGTCGACGCGTTTGTTCGGGCTGTTCTCTCTCTGCCTGTAGACGTGCGGGCAGGAAGGCCAGAATGAGTCCTTTGCTCGCACGAACCTTGCGACCAGCGCGTTCGACCAAGCCCATTTGGACAACGGCATTGATGTCTCGCGATAGAGTCTTGGTAGTCTTGTTCGAGTACTCGCGTGCAAGGCGCGCCGAGAGGTCGGGAATCTCCGCCCGGTTCACCCAGCCACGCTCATCCGTAATCTTCGATAGTTCGAGAACAAGGCGCCGCCGACGCAAGTGTGTTGGCGAGCCCTTCCCAAAGCGTTCGTAGACATAGTTCCGCCAAGTTGTATCCCATTGCATGCGGCGTATAACGTTGAGCTGCTCTCGAAGCTGGTCGACGAGCCCCCGGACCGCATAGGCGATAAACTCGTCCATCTTGCCCCCGGATCTGCTGGCACGGTCAAGCTGGCGGTAGTACTCCGTTCGCGTCAGATTATAGAAGTTGCTCAGGAGATGCGCGGCGGGGGTCGGTAGCCCCGCTTGAAGGAGGAAACGAAACTCAATCAGTCGAGCGGTTCTCCCATTCCCATCCCCAAACGGATGAATCCAGACGAAGTAAAGGTGAGCAGCAATCGCAGCAAGTATGGAGTAGGGCTGCTCCAGTCCTTGGGGCAGAACCAAGTCGTTGAGCCACGCACAAAACCTGCCGAGCAAGAACTCGCAGTCGGCGGCTTGCACACCACGGTATCGACCCACCATGACAGAATGCGAGCGCAGATCGCCTGGCGTGACGTCCTCCTGAAGGGGCAATTCGTTCAAAACAAGACGGTTGTATCCCCGGATCCCTTCAGGGGTGATCGGCCCCGAGTCGCCACGAATCACGCCATTTCCTATATCATTACAAGCTGCAACGATGTTGTCGATTTCCTGAGTCAGATACTGCCGGGAGGGGGGTAACTGCAAGCGTCCTTTGAGGTGTTCCCGTACCTCCTCTTCCGTCAGTGTGTTGCCCTCGATCGCCGTAGTTGCCAAAGCTCCCTTGGCTAAATATACCAAATGAAGCTCCTCTGCGGAGTCAGGCTCTAGAGGCACTCCCGCGATATGTTCTATCTTGGAGACAGCTTCGCCTAGCAGCAACCAAGTTGTGTAGTCGAGCTCTCGGACATCCAACGTAAAATTGAGCCATGGATGTGTCTCTTCATATGTCCTCATATATGTCCCTTGCAAGCAATTGTAAATACGTTTTTTATAGCGCTAATGGATGCAGCGATGTCCCCATTTACCTCTAAATATGACCCAATCATACGGTGATTGCAAGGGGTTTCTGTTGGTTAACTCGGGAGGAGGGCACGAACGTGTAAGATTTTTTTCAATCCTCAAGACGGCTGTGGCGCAGCGTAAAGTATGAGGGTGTATCTGAAGGCGGTGAGAACATGGCAATCCATCGACGTTCAGGATACAGCGGGCACAAATTGTGCTGTGTGCTGAGTCAGTGAATGATTCTCCCGTCCCATAAATCACGCAGAAAATCCCCCCACGGGATAACCCGAATAGCGTCGTGCAGCCGCACTTCCTTCTCGTTGCAGACAACCAGGGCTTGCCGCGGGGAGTATTTCTCCACAAAGGCTTTCAGGGGCAGAAGATCACGGTTGTCGACCCTGGAGGAACCCTTTACTTCAAGGGCAACTTCGCCGTTTCCGAGAATGAAATCGACCTCAAGCCCCGACTTTGTCCGCCAGAACTGTATGTCATAATCAAGTTCCCGGTACGACCTGTATGCGGTCAACTCCATGAAGATGAAGTGCTCGAGTGCCCTGCCGAAAAACTCTCCTTTTTCTTCTGTGATGTTTCTCCGTGTTATGGCCCCGGCAGTCCCGACGTCAAAAAGATAGAACTTCGGCGCCCTGCTGATCACGTGGCGGTCCTGCCTCTTCTTGAACGGCATGATCATGGTTCCGAGGAGCGTATCGACCAGGATCTGGTAGTATTCTTTGACGGTTTTTGCGTCTACGCCGCATTCACGTGCGATATTCGAGTAGTTGACGAGCTCGCCGTGTGAATACCCTATGGCGTCAAAGAACCGTGAAAACGCCGGAATGTTGCGCGTGAGTCCCTCCTGGAAGACCTCTTCCTTCAGATAGTCCTGCACATATCCTCGCAGCGATCTCTTATGGTTCGGCTGGAGATAATGGGCGGGGATCATGCCATGGTTTAGGGCCCTCAGCAGATCAACGTCTCCCAGTTCGACGGAGACGAGGGGGAACATTTCATAACGCCACGCCCTGCCGCCCAGGAGATTGGCCTGGCCGCGTTTCAGCTTGCGGGCACTCGATCCGCAGAGAATAAACTGCAGCCCTTTGTTCTCGATCAACCAGTGCACCTCATCAAGGATCTGAGGCACTTTCTGGACTTCATCGAGTATGATCGGCTTCTTGAACGCGTCAGTGTTCTTGGCCAGCAGCCGTTCCCTCAAGAGGGAAGGCGTCTTGGAGAGCTCGAAGAACATGTCGGTCTGAAGAAAGTCGTACGTAAGGCTCTCGGGGAAGCGTTCCTTGAGATACGTTGTCTTTCCTGTCTTGCGCGGACCCCACAAAAAAGCCGACTGTCCCGGCGGAAGATCGAGGGCGAGAACTCGTCTTATGGTACTCATCAGGAATATACTCCTAATTAGTCGAACTAATCAGGAGTATAATTCCCAAAAAGTCAAAAAGCAAACCTGTAGCGATATGGTCCCCAGTCTTGAATTCTCGTCTGGCATTTTGAATTCAGGCTCGATTATTTTGAGCGCAAGCTCGTTATTGACGTGCCCATCAGTACCTGAAAAGGTGTCTAGCAGCTGAACTCCTTGGTGACGGTTGACAAAAAATAGTAATACAACTCCTTGGTATCACTCATAAAGAGTTGCGTTGATGATCCCCAGCGGAAAGCGCCTTTTGCGCTCTCCGAATCCGTAGCTCAAGGGTTGGAATCCCTCCGCGCGCGCCAGAAACACAGGGGACTTGGCATGACTGCCGGTCCCTTTCTCTTTTCTGGCCTAATTTTATCCCACCATCATCCCGTCTTTTAGGAACTCATACACAGCGGGGCAGATCAGCCTCCGTGTGTAACGAGCGTTTCCCCCCGCCAGCAAAGCGGACAGGTCGCTTTCCTCCTGGAGGAATACGAACCGATAAGGATTGATTCGACCTGATAGGTCGATTTCAATCCATTGTTCAAGAAGCCCGAGTGATCGGCTCGGCCTTGGTTCACTTCTTATAGGGGTATTGCTTTTGGGGGGACGGGAGAGAGGAG
>Ga0209270_1002920_pt1 | contig 16296 bp, 17 predicted proteins | sample MTBAKSrepl1MetaG_FD_187456 | JGI IMG/M metagenome (GOLD analysis project Ga0209270, IMG submission 187456) | Enrichment culture microbial communities from Arthur Kill intertidal strait, New Jersey, USA, that are MTBE-degrading - MTBE-AKS1... | ecosystem: Environmental > Aquatic > Marine >...
AGAAATACTATCTCAGGGTGAACTCCTGCCTGGGCTCACTCTTTGATTTGGGCTGGACACAGTTGTGCTGGCAACAACGACTCCAACTTTCCGGAGACCTCACCCGGTGGCTGCATGGGCTTTACAGCAGCATTGAAACATACCCCATCAAGGTAAGTAGCCTGCTCATACTGAGCGGGTCAAACTGTGTAAGATTGCGAAAGTTCAGAGAGCAATTGAAAAAAGCCCTCAACGAACTGGTCGCTATCGGGGCTATCAGATCCTGGAAAATAGACAGTCAGGACAAAGTGCATGTTTACCAGAACAAAAGAAGTTAGCAGCCGTGGCATACCAGGGGCACCTGCATGGCATAACGGGGGCGCAGGTGCGGCATATCGAGGGCGCTTGCGTGGCATAACGAGGGCACGTGTGTGGCATATCGGGGGCTCGGCATGGCATAGCGGGGGCGGCAACCGTGGCATATCGGGAGCGGTGCGCGTGGCATAATGGGGGCGCTTTACAACAATAAGAGACTCGTAAAAAAACCATATTTCAGAATGATGCAATTCTGAAGAAGCAAGAGCAAGAGCTTTTTAAAAGTTCTTTAAAAATAAAAAAAGGAACCATTGTTCAGGAGGAAAACAATGTCGTGCGAGCAGCAATGGAGAGCAGCCATCAGCTGGGTACATTCCAACAACTCACTGGTCCGCCAAATAGCAGCCCCATATTACAAATATATGGCTTCCGGGGCAAAGGACATAGAGCATGAAGCGATCCTGACTGCCTTCTCAACCCTATCCTTACTAGCCCAGAAAGGTGAACACAGTAGCAGATTCGGCGCTTACTTCAGGGTACTTTTCCGCACACGGTGCATCAAAATGGCGAATTGCGGCATGGTTTTCTATTTTGACGATATTGACGAGATACCGACCGACCCTTTTGAAGAAACAATGAATGAAACAGATCATGAAATGGTTGAACAGGCGCTCCAGAAAATGTCCCCCCGGCAGCGCCGGATATCCCGATGGATATTAGACCAGCCAATTCCAATCAGCACGACTGTGATAGCCGGGCAATTTGGAATCCATAGCCGCACAGTCCGATACATCCTCTGCGATGCCATCAAACGAGTCGAAAAAACAACATATGCAGATACACCAGTACGCTAAGACATCCACGTTGCCGCTTAAAATACTCTACTGGATGGTTCGTAACCAGGTCATCCATAACCCCCTTTCCGATGAAGACCTGATTGGCCTGCAACTCCTGGAAAAGGTGTGGGGAAAACGAGAAATCCTGAGAACACAGCTATCAGGATTCTCCAGAAAAAGAAGACTTGAACTCATCGACACGGCAGATATTGCAACTAAGTGGGAACGATACGCCTTGAGCCGTTTTCGAAATATCCAGCCGGGAAAACGACTTTCCATGGAACGACTCATCAACGAAATAGAGCTTACCTTCGATTTCATCTTGAAGGCCCCGCACATCAAGCGGCTCTATCAAATCAGGCGAAAAGCGTATAACCGGCGTTATGCAAATCGCCGCAAGGATAATTCGTAAATCCGGCAAGAGAAGATACTGAAAACCGGCAAATAATACAAAGAAACGTAGTTTCTTTATCTTTCTTATTCGGCAGGTGTTTTCAGCCGGGAAATATTTGCAGCGGGAAGCCGGCGTCATGAAAAATTATCAGGCTGAATTCAATTTTTTCACCTTTTTTTTCATGAAATACTTCCGCCTGCTGAAAAGAGAAAATAGAGGAAGAGAAATCCAAACTGCTCAACAACTTTCTCCTCCTTCCTCCTTAGCGGCGACTGTAAAAAATATTCCGGCAGAGACCATGGTAACGCCGCCCATCGTTTCTGCCACAACCGCGAGCATGAAGATTTTACTTACTTTTGCACTTTTGGTCAGCACCCTGCCGGTACCGATATTTTCCGAAGCGATGGATATAAGGCAGGAAATGTACAGGGTTAACATGCCGGTTACACAAAATGTCTCCCATGAAACTTTTGTCATAGACGGAGACTTGACTCCTGGCCGGTTGCCAGGCGGCCAGATACCACTTTCAACCTGCTACAAGCTGCCTGCGGTGCATTTCAAATTCGGCAGCTCGAATCTTGCACCTGCAGAGGGCAACAGCCTGCTTGCCGCATTGAAACAACTCGGGGTGCCCCTCGACACTCCTCTGGTTATAACAGGATACACCTGTAAGCTTGGCCCGGATCACTATAATCGGACGCTCTCCCTGCAACGGGCCCGGGCGGTTGCAGATTTTTTACAGGCGCATGGCTTTACCGTGGCCACTGTGCAGGGGAAGGGGCCGGATAATCCCCTAACCCATAAACCGCAGGAATTGTACAGGAACCGGAGAGTTGAAATAGAACTCACTCGTTGAAATACCTTTTTATTGTTACGCCAATCTTTGGGGCAACGTTATATGAAACCGTCATTATTCAAGGGAGGAAACATCATGACATCCCAGTCCAAAACCCCCAACGCAGTCGACAACAGGCAGGCAAAAGTCATTACAACCCTTGCTGTCTTTCTTGCAACCTGTCTCCTGATGTCGGCCAATGCCATGGCCATGACTGTTCCCGCAGCAGGCTCCTTTGCCTATGACCTGTACGACATCGGTGTAAATCAGATCCTGCTCGGCCCGATCGGTTTTATTGCCGGCGTTGCCTGTATGGTCTTTGCCGCAATCCTGGCAATCAGGCAGATGATTCTCCCGGCAGCGGGTGTCGTTCTGGGCGGGGCCTTCCTGCTGAAGGCCGACAGTGTTGTCCAGACCATAGGGGCTCTCATCTCCTGATGGCAAACATGGAGCGGTAACAATGGCAGACAACGCTTTCGTACAACAGTTTCCGCAATACCTTTCCAAGCCGTTCCAGGTGCTCTGGTTTGAGGTGGACGAGTTGGTCATTTTTTTGTTTTCTCTCACTCTTGCCCTGATCTACGGCAAATTCATGTGGATCGTTTTTTTCCTTACCCAATATTTCTACACCCGTACCAAACGAAAAAAGCCCCGTGGCTTCCTTAAACACATCCTGTATGTGCTCGGCTTTGTGCAAATGAAAAACTATCCTGAATACTTTCAACAGGTGTTTCACGAGTGAAAACAAAAATATTTGTCCAGCAGGCCAGTAACCTTTTCGTTGAAAATCGACTGCTTAAATTCGTGATCGTTATCCTGTCCCTGGCGGTCTCCTTCAACTCGCTCATGGTGTACCGGGCTGTCAAATACCAGCGGGTAGTGCTGATTCCGCCTCGGATGACCGGGAACGTGGAATTCATCCAGGGCCGGCCAACGGACACCTACATGCGGGACATAAGCAGGAGAATCGTCACACTGGCCACCACCTATTCCCCGCCCACAGCCCGGGCACAATTTGAAGAACTGCTGTTTTACTTTGCTCCGGAGTCCTATCCCGAAGCATCCAAGCTCTGGTACTCCCTGGCCGGCAGGGTGGAAGAGTCCCAGGTCAGTTCGGTTTTTTACCTGGAAAAAATCAAGCTTGCTGAAAACGTGATCGAGATTTTCGGCAACCTGAGACAGTTTGCCGGAGACACCATGTTTGAGAACACAAGTAAGACTTACCTGATCGATTACAGGATGCAGGACGGACGGTTCTCTATCGTGTCGTTGCGGGAAAAATCCGGAGCAAAAAACAACATCATGTCGGAGGGAAAAAAAGGTGATTAAACAACTTATACTCACAACAGCGTCCACCCTGATTATTGCGGCATCTGCCCATGCTGATGCGGTGATTCCTTCCGATGTTCCGACAATGGTCGAGTTGTCCAACCATGACATCAACCGGATTGTCTGCCCCGGCCAGATGAACGATCTGATCTTCTCCAAGGAGAAAGGGCTGACCGGTCATTTCTCCGGTAACAATGCGTTCATAAAATTTATCATTGAGGACAACGGCGATGAATATATCTACGCAGACACCCCAAGCGAACTGTTTGTCGTCTGCAATGGTGCTGTGTATTCCCTGATCGCCACGCCCATGGATATTTCTTCAGTAACTGTTCGGCTGGGATCCCTCAAAGGGGATACATTGAAGGAAAACATCGCCCATCACAAGAATCTGCCCCTGGAAAAACAGGCCCTGCAAATTATCCGCGAGGCCTACAACGGGACGTATCCATCCAGTTACCGGGTAACGGAATCAAACAGTCAGATAACATTCGCATCAGATCTGGAAACAATACTGCTTCAGGCCGTGGATGTGGATGGTGTCGGCCTGCAGCTGAAGAAATATCAGGTGAAATCTCTTGCATCATGCCGGATCAGTGTGGATGAAAAAGCCTTTCTTTCGCCCTCCATCAGTAACTCCATTCTGGCGATTGCCGTTGAAGATCACAGCTTACAGCCCGGCGAGGCAACCAGGGTCTTTGTGGTCGAAAAGAAGGAGCTGGAGCAATGAGCCTGAAAGAACGATTCGACAAGCTGAATCCGGACAGGAAGAAAACCGTTATCTGGTCACTGGTGGGGATACTTATTCTGATTGTCACCATCACCGGGTACAACTTGCGTTCTGACAAAACATCAATCGGCTTTTTAACCGGCAAGAAAAACAGAGAAATACAGCTTGATCCGGACCTGATGCAGAAGACCATGCTGCGGGAACAGAGACGCCAGATGGACGAGCTGCGCGAAACGGTCGAGAATTTGAAGAGAGAACAAAATCGGCCGCAATCGTCTTCTATTGCAGAAAACGAACAAAAAGAAAGCGGGTTTCCGGAAATCCCAAGCGTTGACCAAGTTGTACAAAAGGCGAAAATCCCTCCTCCGCCGGATGAAAACAAATGGCCTTTACCTTCAGGACGCGAGGGAACAGACAGCGTGAGATCACCATTGCCACCGAAAGAACCGGTGATGATCGGGGAGATCAGCGTATTGTCAAATCCGTCGGTAACCGCGGAACTCGTTGCAAGTCCTGATAAAAAAAAAGGAAGGACAGTGTATTTGCCGCCTTCCTTTATGGAAGCAAAGCTGTTGACCGGTTTCGATGCTTCTACATCCGGGAAAGGAACGAACAACCCTGAACCGCTCCTGCTCAGAATTCAGACTCCGGCAGTTCTTCCCAATGACATCAAGGCCAATTTGAAAGGCTGTTTTGTGATTGCCGAAGCCGTGGGCAGGCTGGATAAGGAACGGGCCGATGTGCGGCTGGTTTCCCTGTCTTGCCTCAGCAACGAAGGCAGGGCCATTATTGATACCCCGGTTAAAGGTTTTGTTACCGATTCGGACAGCAAGGTAGGTCTGTCTGGGCGGGTTGTTTCGCGGATGGGCGCAGCCACGGCCAGAACCATTGTGGCCGGGTTTTTCGGCGGCATGGGTGACATGCTCAAGGCGACCGCCACCAACCAATCAACCTCCGCCCTTGGCACAACCACCTCTGTCGACTCGGCACAGATTGCAAAATATTCACTGGGCGGCGGGCTCTCGGAAGGGTCAGCAAGCCTGCATGACTTTTACCTGAGTCTGGCCAAGCAGGCCACCCCGGTCATCGAGGTGGGCGCAACCAAGAAAATCACCGTCATTATTTCCGAAGGAAAAGAACTTGAGATCCGGGAGCTTGAAAATGATGAAGCACTGTAAGTCCCTCCTTATCCTGGCAGGTTGCGCTATTGTTCTGTCGGCATGCAGTCCCCTCAAAACGGCCATCAATCCATATGAAGAGAATTTCAAATGCCGGACCAGGGACAATGAAGGAAAATGTGTTGATACCCCGACAGCATATAAAGAGGCCCGTTATCCGGAGGCAACAGGGGATGCATTAAATTCCGTAAACGATGCGAAACAGGAGGTTCAGGATAACCGCTACAAGATACTTGCCGATTTATTGCGGGAACCAAAAAAACCTTTGCTGCAACCTCCGAAAATTCTCAGGGTTCTGCTCCTGCCCTACAAAGGGGAAGACGAAGAACTGTTCATGACCCGGTACATCTATGTCAAAGTTGAAGATTCCAAGTGGATCTTAACTGATCTCACCGAGAAATAATCATGATTACCCAGCTGCTGGCGCGTACCGTCTTTGGTTCCAGGCAATATTTGAAACAGAGCGACCTGGATAATATGACTAGGCGACACCCTTTTTCATCCTTTCTGAATTACCTGGCCTATGATCCTGCTTTGGAAATTTTTCTTAACCAGGACAGTTCACTGGGAATGTTATGGGAGTGTACCCCGGTCATTTATGCCGGTCCCAAAACAATTACCTCCCTGGAAGGGTTATTCCGGGCCGGTGTACCCGGGGGCAGTGTTATTCAACTTGTCTTCCACGCCGACTCCCATATTGAACCGACCCTGGAGCTGTATCGGCAGAGCAGAACCCGGACGGATTCCATTGTCATGGCAAATACCGAGGAAGTGATCCAATTTCTGACCAGGGGCAAGAAGGGGTTGAAGGCCTGCGGAAATATTCCGATCCGTCATTTCCGCCTGTTTGTTGCCGTTAAACTCCCGGCAGGCAGTCCCGGATTGCCGGGTCCCGAAGATTTTGACAATGCAGACAAGACAGCTCCGCTGCTGGAAATCAAACGGCAGATCAATGAAACATTGAAAGCGGCGCTGCTCTATCCCCGGCACATGCGACCGGAAAATCTGCTTGAATGGATGCGCCGGTTGACCAATCATTACCCTGACGGGTATCCGGAACATAATTTCAACAGCTACAACCCTGACATCCCCATCCGTAAGCAGATCATCAACAGCGATACCGTGATCCGGGAAGAACGAGACCACATGCGTATAGGTGACAAGTTCTTTTGCTGCACAACTCCCAAGACGATCCCCAGAGAGGTTGATCCCCTGCAAACCAATTCCCTGTTCGGTGGGATCTGGGGCGTGGTGTCGGATGCCGACCAGATCAAGACGGATTTTCTGTACACCATGAATATCATCTTCGAACCGGGTTTGGAAATGAAACTCCACACCAGGTGCAACCTGCTCCTGAACCAGCAGGCGGTGGGCTCACTGTCGCCCATGCTCAGACGCAAACAGGAAGAACACCTGCACGCCACCGATGCCCTGGAACGGGGGGTGAAGTTTGTCAGGGTAGTCCCTGTGTTCTGGGTATGGAGTAATGACCTGGACCAGGCCAAGGATTCCTGCACCCGGGTACGGCGATTGTGGGAGAATAACGGGTATGTCATGCAGCAGGACAACATGATACTCAAGGTCCTGTTCCTGTCATCCCTTCCTTTTTGCCTGTATACGACAGGAAAAAACATTGAAAACCTGGAAAGAGACTTTATTGCCCCTGTTCCGTCAGTTGCACCAATCCTGCCTGTCCAGGGCGATTTTGCCGGGACCGGCGGAGAACCGAAGCTGATTTTCACCGGCAGAAAGGGGCAACTGGTATCCCTGGACTTTTTTGATTCCGGCGCGACCAATCAGAACGTCTTTTGCTGTGCCACCTCCGGTTCGGGCAAATCCTTTCAAGTCAACTTCATTGCCTTTAACTACTATGCCTGCCACGCCCTGGTGCGAATCATCGACATCGGCGGATCATATAAAAAGATAGCCAATATGCTTGGCGCCCGCTATCTGGATTTCCAGCCGGATACCAATATCTCGTTGAATCCTTTTACCTATATTCAGGAACCAGAAGAAGAGCTGAAAAGTGTGGCCGCAGTCTTTGCCCAGATGGCCTATTCCAACTCTGATTCGGAGAAATGTGATGACACCGAGATGAACCTGGTCCGGAATGCGGTGCGCTGGGCATGGCAGCAGAAAGGCCAACAAGCGGATTCGGACACGGTTTATGAATTCCTGATGAAGTTCCCGGATGCTCCCGGCTCAGATATGGATGAAATGGCGGACAACCCCAAACTCATCGAAGCAGCTAGAAAGCTGGCCTTTAACATTCGTGAATTCACCAGCCATGGTTTTCACGGAAAATTCTTTAACGGTCCCAGTACCTTTGATATCCGTCGTGATGAGTTTGTCGTTCTGGAGCTTGAAAGCCTGAAAGTCCAGCCCGACCTGTACCGGGTTGTGACGCTTCTCATCATCAATGCGGTTACTCAGGATCTCTACCTTTCAGACCGTTCCAGGCCGCGGATGATCATTTTTGACGAGGCATGGCAGTTCCTGGGCAAAGGGGCCATGATCGCCCCGGTTATTAATGAAGGCTACCGCCGGGCCCGGAAGTATAACGGCAGTTTCATGGTCATTACCCAATCCCTGCTTGATCTGGAAAACTTCGGTGAAGTCGGCAACGTCATCAACAGCAACTCGGCATTCAAGATTTTCCTGGAATCATCGGATTTTGACCAGGCGAGAAAAAGAGGACTGATTGATTATGACGATTTCACCATGAGGCTCTTGAAATCCGTCAAATCCAACCCGCCTAAATACTCCGAACTCTTTTTCGATACCCCTTTCGGCGTTGGCGTGGCCCGACTGGTGGTCAACCACTATGCCTATTTTATCTACACATCCAAAGCCAGTGAGATAGCCATGATTGAGAAGATGGTCCGCGAGGGAAAAACCCATGATGAGGCGATTCGGGCAATGGTCGAACTGCGGGAACAGGGTGAGCTTTAATTTTTTACCAATAGCGGCTTTGACCGTATTGCTGATTGCCGTAACTTCGGCCCGGGCAACAGTGATCCATGATCTCGGTATTGTCGGAAAAACATATCCTGTGCAGGAGCCGGACATTGTGGAGGAAATCAGGCAAAAAGCAGCAAAGATAAAAGACAATGACCTGCTTCAGCGATTGAAAACCTTCCAGCCTGCGAGTCTTCATACCCTCCCGCGCGCAACAGCAGACAAAACATTCCTGGTGGATATGACTTATACCCTTGACCGGGATCTGATGGATGCTGACGGCAGGATAATTTATCCCCGGGGATACACCTTCAATCCCCTGGACTATATCTCTTTTTCCGGTGGCCTGGTGGTCATCGATGGGCAGGACACCTTGCAGGTCAAGTGGTTCCGTGCCTCCCCTTATTTCGAAAACCACCGGGCAAGGCTTCTGCTCTCAGGCGGTCATGCCGCCGAGCTGATCGAGACCCTGCAGCGTCCTGTATTCTATCTGACCGACGATATTGCCGAACGTCTGAAGCTGCAGGCTGTCCCCTCGGTTGTCATTCAAAAGGAAGGCAAGCTCCAGGTGCGGGAATTTAATTTGCCCAAGGACGACCCGGAAACAAAGTGATGACAACAAAGAATAAGACATCGTTGACAATCTCCCTCCTTGTCTTGCTGACGATATACAGCAATTCCGCTGATGCGGTAAAATCGGGGGATTCGTTCAATCCAATAACAGATATCCACTGGGATGAAATAGATTTTCAAGTGGAAGGAATATGTATCTGTCCCCGGCCACCGCCTGTCTATTACGAAGAAGGCATAATCGTGAGTTATTGGGAACCCTTTCTCTTGGAAGACACGGTATCCGTTGCCTATTACTCGGCCATGCAGGGCACGTCAACCGGTTCCTCGGCAATCGATGAATTGGGCGGTAAAAACAAGAGTTCGGATTCAGCGGAAATCGCCAATGAATCAACCTTTGCCCAGGCCCATGCCTACCTCATTCCGCTCATGCCCGGAATATGTAGCCGCTACGATTACGGGCTGTGGATGAGTGAATATGATGCCATGTGGCAGAACGACGAGTTATCGGGCCTTATCCACCCTGAAGCAAGGCTGTATGCCAACAAGGTCATGCAGATGGCCTGCATGGCGGATGCTGCGGCGGTCAATATCGGCTGGCCGCTCGACTTCATGCCCTGGTGTGTCGGCAGCGGCGGATCCGCCTATCCCATGACCGGCCATGTGGACAATGACAATATTGTCCAGGCAAACTCAACCGCTGCCGCACGGTTGATATTCAAGCTGAACAGGATCGGTATGATCTGCGATCCTGCCGACAATCTCTGCGGCTGCAATTACACCCCCGTATGGATCAAGAGCCACTACAAACTGCACACGGCAAGGCCGGATGATCGCTCGACCTATCCCATCGGTAAAAGCGCCAAGTTTTATGACTCAGGCCTTAACCCTCCCTATAGAGGGGCAAAAGGTTCAAACGATGAATTCCTGTGGGTTGTCTACAGGAAACAACGCTGTTGTACCTGCTGCCAATGAAATATGCTGTAATTGTTCCTCTCCTGTTCCTGATGATCCTCCCGGGTTTCTATCAGACCGAAGCCGGGGGTACGGAGCGCAAAACCGTTTCCGCCATGATGGAGAAAGCGAAAGAAGACAGTGCAGAGATGACCTTGCCGGACAACCGGCATGCCGAGGAAGGGTTGAGAGCGGCAAAAAAGGCTGCCGGCACATTTTATTCCCCTGACTTCCAGGAACGGATTCAATGCGAACAGGAGCGGCTGGAGGAGGAAGTTTTTGGCGATTACACAGCCTCCTGGGAAAAGAAGGACAAATCAGCGGACGGGCAATCCAGGCAAGCCGGAGCCCTTGCTGATTCGGAACAGGTCTACCTTTTTTTCTCAAGTTCAATGCCGGATGAAACAGTCCATGCCTACCTGTCTGCCATATTTGATGCCGGCGAGCCAAAGGTTACCCCGGTGATGCGAGGATTTGTGGGGGGCATGGCAGATATCCAGGCCAGTAGCGAATACTTCCGCCGGATCTTGAAACAAGATCTGAGTTGCCAGGATGCGGGGGAGCCATGCCCACGCTACCAGTTGGAGATCAAGCTGAAGTCCCCTCTGTTTGCCCAATACGGAATTTCCCGGGTGCCTTCTGTAGTGTATGAAAATCAAGGGCAGGGTTACCTGGTCCAAGGAGATGCCGGGTTTGACTATCTCCTGGAGTTGATCAATCGGGAAGCGAAAAGTCAGGGTCTGACCAAGCTCATACGCAAAATGAGGAGTGGAAATGAGCGAGCAGAATAGCCCAAAGCAAAAAAGAGGACCAGGCTACCTGGAAGTGATTGCTATATCCCTTATAGCTGCTGCCCTTGCCGTTGCTGGCTATGACAAGATGTATGCACAAAAAATCAAGGTACTGGACTTGAAGGGATATCTCAGAACGCAAAAAGCCCTTCTCGTTGCTGGAGAAATCAATGAAGACCAGTGGAAAGCGAGTTTGGACAGACTGGAACAGGTTTTGAACAGAGAGGCCTCCGATCCAAACAAGGTTATCCTGCTCAAGGAGGTTGTGCTGAAAAATGGAGACGAAATCCGCGTCGAATAAGAAGAACAAAAGAATGTTTCGGAAATTGAGCAGCCGGGAGAAGACCATAGCGTTGGTCATCCTGGCCGCTTTATTGGTTGGGGCCTGGCTGCCGGCACGGATCATTGTCTCCACCAGTCATTCCTTACAACATAGGGTGTTCTTCCTTGTTCCCGTGCACATAAAAAAGATCAAACCGGGTGATTATCTCGTTTTCAGTCACGATGATACAACCTTTGTCAATAGAGGGCTGAACCCGGAAAATGATCGGCTGATCAAAAGAGTCGGATGTAGTCCGGGACAGTACCTGACGGCTGATACGGGCAGACTGTTCTCCTGCAATAAAAAAGAGCTGGGCAAGCCCCTGAACAAGGACAGCAGGGGGAAAACGTTACCGCAATTCGAGTTCAGCGGCCTGGTGCCGGAAGGCAATTTTTTCATGATCGGATCCGACCCGCGAAGTTTTGACTCCAGGTATTTTGGTTTTGTTCATGCAGATGACATCCTCTATAAAGCATTGCCTCTCTGGTAAGCGTCAGGTCTTCAGCTGGCTGTGCGTGGTTCTGTGCCTGCAGGTGAGTATTACCCTTGCAAGGACCGCCGGGCTCCCGGATCCGGAAGACACCGGAAACCGTTTCTACCAGGACACCAGACAGGGCTGGTTCTGGTATGAAGATCCTCCCCTGGAACCAGAAGGACAGAAAGGCACGCCTGAACAACCTGAACCGACCCGCTCCATTCCCACGCTGGATAACTATTCCATTGATGAGTTGTGGAATATGCACCCGGATGATTTTCAGGGCTTGTTGAATGGGCTGCAGAAAAGGGCCGTCCAGTACCCCACCGAAAAGAACATCCTGCAATACCTGGTCATTCAGGATGTCGCCCGGCGCAAGGCCCTGGCCTATACCCATGCCAGCATGTATGTCACCCAGAAATACTCCGATCTCTTTTCCGTAAACCAGGTGTATCCGACAGCGGAGCCCGGGATCACGGCCAGGGTCAGTATGCAGCAGAATGAAATCGAGCAGACTATCAGCCGGGCCGGGGCCGACCATGCCCTGCTCTTTTTTACCAGTCCCGGATGCGGCTTTTGCGAAAAACAGGTGCAGATCCTGGCCTATTTCCTGGGAAAATACGGCTGGCAGATCAAGACCGTGGATATCAGGCAAAACAGCAATGCCGCTGCCCGGTTTAACATCACCACCACCCCCACCTTGCTGCTCATCGAGAAGGGTCGAGAAGAGTATATGACCGTGGCTACCGGCGTCATCGCCATGACGGAGCTGGAAAGAAAACTCTATCGGGCCATCCGTTATCTGAAGGGCGATACAAAAAATGACAACTTCCTGATGTATGACTTTCAGAAAGGCAGCACCCTTGACCCGACATCCATCCTCAACAAAGGAAAACAGCCGTGGGTAAAATAAAAACAACCATTCATTCCTCATTGGCCGCAGCCATTCTGATTGTATTAATCCCGGCTCTTGCTCCAGCTGCATGGGTGGACGACTGGCTGGATCAGCGGACGACCACCTCACCAAACTATTTTTCCGGCCAGCAACGTGGGTACTACTCAGGAGGCGGATTCAATTCCAGGTGGCCCAACAGGACCGATTACCCGCTGACAGTCGAGATGCCCCGTATAAAAAGCGGTTGCGGCGGTATCGATGTATTCATGGGAGGGTTCAGCTTCATGAATTCTGACTACCTGGTCGACAAGCTGCAAGGGATCATGTCCGGTGCTGCAGCGGTTGCTTTTGATCTTGCCCTGAAAACACTGTGCGAACAATGCGCCAACACCATCAAAAACTTCGAAGCCCTGTCCGACAAGCTCAACTCCATGCAGTTGGATGAATGTGCGGCCGCAAAGGAATTGGTCGGGGTGGTCATGGATGAAAACGGCTTTCATTCATCAGAGGTTATGCGGGAGAAGCTCGGCACGTCCATCAAGGAGAACAAGTTGAGCCAGGGCGTATCCGAGATGTGGGATATAATCACCAAGGAGGACCAGGCCAATAACAACGTCCCGCAATCCGGGGATGTGGCTAGGGTCACCAGTGGTTGCAACACCGAGATAACCACAACCTTTCTTGCCAGCGGCTCATTGCTTGAAAATGTGGGAGGCAAGATGGGTATCCCGACAGACCATATCAATCTTATCCGCGGCCTGGTCGGGGACGTAAAACTTGAAGGTCCGGCCAACGCCTACAAGGTCTCCTATGAAACACCCTGTTCCGAAAACAATCCCGATGACATCAAGTCCTTTGCCAACGGCGATGTATACGCAAAGAATGCCGGCGGATTCTGCAGTCAGATCACCGATGCCAATCGAGACCTGGTTCAATATGTCAGCAACACCTTAAACAGCATTGCCGCCAAGATTGAAAGTAAAGCGGCTCTCAGCCCTGCCGAGCGGGCCTTCCTGGAGACCAATCCTCTTGCTGCTCTGCCCATCCTGAAAACCGGAGTGTCAACGGACATGAAGGATGCCGTTATCACCGGTCTTGCCGATATCACGGCCAAGGCCTACAGCCTGCAGATGCTGTCCGATCTGTACGTCCGGGCTGAAATTGTTGCCCGGAAGGCAAAAGAAATGCTTGAGAAAAAGGCCAGTGCGGCAACCGGCCAACCTGCGGAAAACTGTGCCGCCGTGGTGTTTGCCCAGAAAGCCGACCAGGATATTACCCTCATGATCAGAAGGATCAGGCAGCTTCAGGACGCCGCCCGGGCCAGTTATGTGGCGTCGGCCCGGGAGATGTCCACCATCATGGAGTACCTTGAGCATATGCGGAAAGTTGAATTACAGATGACCGCAGAGATCACCCGGCGCTATGGCAAAGACATCGCGGCAAGGATGCAGATGTAAAGAGGGCACATGCATAAAACCATCATCATACCTGCAGCCTCTTTTTTCCTGCTCCTGGCAGTTCCAGCCCTGGCCTTGGATATGGAATATTATACCTACGGCGGTTTCAATCCGATTACCCAGGCGTTTACCAAAATCGCCCTCATTTTCAGTGATTCAGGATACCAGGGACTGCTCTTTGTCGTCACTGCTCTTGGCTTACTTGCCGCTGCGGCAGCCTGGATCGCGCGTGCAGCCACCGGCGCAAAGGTCATCCCCCTTGTATGGGCGGTACCGGTGCTGTTCGGAGCGGTCATGTACCTGGCCCTGTTTGTGCCCAAGGGGAACATTACGGTCTACGATCCTGTCCTGAACAGGTTCCAGACCATAGGCGAGGTGCCGGATGCCATAGTTTTTACTGCCGGTTTCCTCAACAAAATCGAAAAAGGCATGGTCGATATCATCGATACCGCTGCAGCTCCTGATGCACAGTATCAGACAACTGCTGGCGGAATAGGATTCAAGGCCCTGGAGTCGATCAAGGGTTCCGCTCCCAAGGATAACTATGTCAGGACCAGCATGATCCGCTACATAAAGGATTGCGTGACATTTGAACTGATGCGGCCCGGGACGACTCTGTCACTCGATGATCTGCGAAATAACACCACTGATTTTCTTACCAATCTGGGCCAGGCGGTTAATCCTGCCGTCTACACGGTGTACTATGATGCCGCAAATCCTGCCGGCACTGCCATGACCTGCACGCAAGCCTGGAACAACATGCAGCCCATCTACGCCAACCCGCTTAATTATGACGAAGCTCTCAAAAAGGTCTGCAGCAAGGCATATTTCAACCCGGCCAGCGTTGTAGAGATGAACACCTGTAAATCCCTGCTCGCCAGTACCCTTAATTTCACTACCGGAAGCGCGGTCGCCCCTGAAAAGATCATCCAGCAGCGTCAGATTGCAGAGATCCTCTACAACTTTTATTTCCAGGACGATTACGAGACTGCCATGCTCATGGAAAGTAACCGGAAAATCACCGCCACCGGTCTCGGGATCGGTCTGACCATGAACGAATGGATACCTATCATGCGGGCGATAATGACCGCCATTGCCATTGGCATCATCCCGTTTCTGGTGCTGTTTCTTCCCACTCCGGTGGTCGGCAAGGCCGCTTCGGTCATGTTCGGATTTTTTGTCTTCCTCACCACCTGGGGAATCACCGATGCCGTAATCCACGGGGCGGCGATGGACTATGCCTCTTATGCCTTTGAGGATATGCGGCAATCAAGCCTTGGTGTATATGCCATGGCTGCATTTCCAACCATATCCCTCAAATTGTTGGCCATGTTTGGCGTGATCCGCTCCGCAGGTATTATGCTGGCAAGTTTTTTCTCCATGATGCTGATCCGCTTCGGCGGTCATGCCTTGGCCCTGCTGGCCGGGAACTTGAGCCGTATTGCCCAGACGGCCGGCGCTCAAGCTGGCCAGCTACTCACCCCTGAAGGGACTTCAGCCGCTTTGAACCAACAGGTTCGGGCAGCCGGGCTGCTTGCAGGTATGCCGGAACATCGCTTCAGCAACATGGCCTCGGCACAGGCCTGGGGACTCCATCGTTCGGTTGGCGGATATACAGCGGCCATGAATGCCAGGGACAGCCTCCAGCAATCAGGACAAATCGGGCATGGTGTCTCAGATGGAGAGATGGCCACCATGATGGCCTCAGCCAAAATAGGTGTAGGAAGCGGATACGGGCCTGTGGAAATATCCACTGCTCCGGATGGTCATGGAACCAGAACAAAATCAGAAACCGTAAATGCTGATGGTTCAACCACCGTGATGACCACCGGAGCCGAAGGTACCGGAGTAGCCGTGGATAACATGGCTCAGGGCAGTGCAGCCTATTCCATTGATAATGCCGGCAATGCAACAACCACTCGGGCCACGGTCAACGGTCTCAATCCGGTCACGGTGGGAGCCATGGCCCAACACCAGAAGATTGTTGCGGCATCAGACAACCTTGGAAACAGCGAAAGCTGGCAACAGGCAATGGACACGGCAAGAAAAGCCAGCCTGACCAGCAGTGAAGCCCAAGGATTTACCAGTAGACTCGACAATGCTATGCGCGAAAACTGGCAGCGGGCGATCAGCGATAAGTCCAGTTTTGTTCACTCGATGAATGAGGAAGCAAGAACGCAACTATCAGCTGGTGTTTCTTCAGGGAACATACCTCTTTTTAAAAGAATTGGTGCTCAAGCACAGCTTGCTGTTATTGGCAAAAATGGTGAGCAAGTCA
>Ga0209270_1002926_pt1 | contig 16227 bp, 14 predicted proteins | sample MTBAKSrepl1MetaG_FD_187456 | JGI IMG/M metagenome (GOLD analysis project Ga0209270, IMG submission 187456) | Enrichment culture microbial communities from Arthur Kill intertidal strait, New Jersey, USA, that are MTBE-degrading - MTBE-AKS1... | ecosystem: Environmental > Aquatic > Marine >...
TCGGTTCCCAGATCCCTGAAATCCGCGACATCAGCAGGGCGGTGCAGGAGGGCGCCCGGTATTACGCCAAGCTGTACCAGTACGGCTGCCAGGTGGAATATCTTGATGTCGGGGGCGGGCTCGGGGTCGATTATGACGGGTCGGCCAGCGTATTTTCCTCGTCCACCAACTACAGCCTGCAGGAATACGCCAATGCCATTGTCTCCTCGATCATGGACGTGTGCGACGAAGAAAAGGTGCCGCATCCGAACATCATCAGCGAGAGCGGGCGGGCCCTTGTCGCGCATCACTCGATGATCGTGGTCGATTCCCTGGGAACCATTGAAAAACTGAACGCGCCGGTGCCGAAAATAGACCAGCACAGCCACAAGCTGGTACGGCGCATGCAGGAAATAGAGAAACGGCTCAACCGGGATACCCTGACCGAGTGCTATCACGATCTCCTGTCCATCCAGGAGCGGGCCCAGTCGATGTTTCTGCTCGGCCTGTTTGACCTGGAAAGCAAGGCAGCGGTGGAAACCCTGTTCTGGAAAATTGCCGCGGCAATCGTCGAGCAGTACCAGCAGGAGCCGTACATCCCCGAGGAAATCACGGAAATGCGGACCGTGCTGGCGGAACAGTACATCTGCAACTTTTCCGTCTTCCAGTCGCTGCCCGATTACTGGGCCCTCGGCCAGCTTTTTCCCATTATGCCGATTCACCGCCTGACGGAAGAGCCGACCCATGAGGCGACCATCGTCGACATTACCTGCGACTCCGACGGCAAGGTGACCAAGTTCATTGATCTGAAGGATGTCAAGGAAAGCCTGCCGCTGCATACCCTCACGGACGAATCCTATTTCATCGGCATGTTCATGACCGGCGCGTACCAGGACGTGATGGGGGACCTGCACAATCTGTTCGGGAGGATAAATGAAGTCCATGTCTACCTTGATCCCGACGAGGAGCAGGGCTGGTACATCGAGGAGAAGGTCAAGGGAAGCAGCATCCTGGAGGTGCTGGAGATGAACCAGTACGACCAGAAGCAGCTGGTGAAGGACATGAAGAAACAGGTCGACAAGGCCATCAAGGCGGACGTCATCAAGCCCAGCGCAGGGATCAAGCTGCTCAATGCGTACGAGAAGGCCCTGAAGGACTATACGTACATGTCAACCGTGAAAAAGATCTGAGGGCGGCGGAGTACGGATTGCCCCCGGGAGGTACTGCTCAGCCCCGCGGGTGAAAGCGCCTGTGGGTCGTTTTGAGGCGGCTGCCGTCAATTTTGGTGTAGATCTGGGTTGTGGCGATGTCGGAATGACCGAGCATCATCTGGACGGCCCGGAGGTCGGCGCCCCCTGCCAGCAGGTGGGAGGCGAACGAGTGGCGCAGCATGTGGGGACTGATTGACCGGCGGATTCCCGCACTGACCGCCAGCGCGTTGACGATCTGCCAGAATCGGGTCCTGGTCATGGCTGTGCCGCGATTGCTGAGAAACAGGTAGGGACTGATTTTTTTCACCAGCGCGGGTCTGCCCGATTCGAGATATTCCTGAAGCCGTTCGGCCGCAATTTCACCGAACGGAACAATCCGCTCCTTTCCCCCCTTGCCCAGTATCCGCACATGGCCGGCGGTCAGGCTGCAGCCGTTGAGGGGCAGCCCGACCAGTTCCGACACCCTCATTCCCGTGGCGTACAGCAGGTAGAGCATGGCATAGTCCCGCAGGACAAACGGCGTTTTTCGGGTCGGCACGATCAGCAGCCGGTCCACGTCGTCGCGGTTCAGGGCCTTGGGCAGGCTGATTCCCGATTTGGGAGGATTGATGCCGGTTACCGGGTTGTCGGTTATCGCCCGCCGGTCGGCCAGGAAAGCGAAGAAAGCCCTGAGTGCGGCCAGCCGTCGGGCGTTGCTCCGGGAGCCGATATGCTGCCGGTGGCAGTGGAGAAAGAATTCCCGGACATGGTCGGGGGTGACGTCATTGGGCTGCAGGACCCCTTGCTGCCGCAGCCGGTCAAGGAAAAACTGCAGATCGGACCTGTACGAGATGACGGTATTCCTGGAAAGCCTTCGTTCGGCAAGAAGAAAGTTGAGAAAGGGGTCCAGATAATCGGGAAGCTGCTGTTGTTTCAGGGTGTAGCGGGTCCGATAGCGGGTGAACGGGAGAAAGGAGGAGGCCCGGCACCGCCGCCGGGCCATCCGGACTACATCTTGCTTTTCATGCGGTTGTACTTGCGCAGCTTGCGCAAGGCTTCGGCGCTTTTGCGGCGTTTTTTCACACTGGGCTTTTCGTAAAATTCGCGCCGCTTGAGCTCGCGTTTGATTCCGTCTATCTGCAGCTTTTTCTTCAGCTGGCGGATCGCGTACTCAACATCGCCTCTGACTTCAACCTCGATCATACAAATCACATCCTTTCTGTTGCTGTTGGCGGCATTGCCCGCCTGGTTGGAAATTAAAAAACTAAAGTAGTCAATATATTCTAAAATAATCGAGCTGTCAATGGGATAAAAGGCGGCCGTGCGGGGAAATATTCGGTGCCGAAGGGGAATTTCCCGTGCCGATCGAGTTTTGAGCCCATATCGGGATCGAATCAAATCGCAGCCGGTATCGGCGGGACTATTCATGCGGAAAGATCTTGCCGGGGTTGAGAATGTTCCTGGGATCAAGCAGCCCTTTAATTTTTTTCATTACCGTGAGGGCAACCGGGTCAATTTCGAGGGGGAGAAATTCCGCCTTGGTGATGCCGATGCCGTGCTCGCCGGACAGGGTGCCGCCCAGGCGGACGACGAATTCAAAGAGTTTTTGCCTGGCAACGGCTCCGTTCTTTGCTTCTCTTTCGTCTGCCCGGTCCAGCATGATGTTGACATGAATATTGCCGTCGCCGGCGTGACCGAAGGTGAGGATGGTCAGGTCCAGGTCCCGGGCCAGATCTTCGGTAAAATCGACCAGCTTGGGAATTCCGGACCGCGGCACGACCACGTCTTCGCTGATCTTGTGCGGCCTCAGGGAAAAGGTGGCCGGGGAAATGGAACGGCGGGCCAGCCAGATTTGAGCGTACTCCTTTTCGTCGGCCGCGTGCAGGAAGGTGACATCCTGCTCCCGCAGATAGCGGATGAGCTGATCCTGCTGCCCCTCAACTTCCAGGCGGCTGCCGTCGATTTCCATCAGCAGCAGGGCCTCGGTGTCCGGCGGCAGGTTGAGGGGAATATGGTCCCGGACGACCCGGATGGCGGTCCGGTCCATGTATTCGAGGGTGCACGGCCTGATCCCGGCGGCAAGGATATCGGCGACCAGCGCGGTTGCCCGGCCAAGGGAGTTGAAGATGAGCAGGTAGGTTTCCTTTCTTTCGGGCAGGGGCAGGGTCCGGAGGACCAGCCGGGTAAAAATGCCCAGGGTTCCCTCGGAACCGACAAAAAGACGGATCAGGTCGTAGCCGACAACGCCCTTTTCGGTCCGGACCCCGGTGCGCATGATTTCACCGGTGGGGAGCACGACTTCAAGGCCGATGACATAATCCCTGGTGACACCGTATTTGACGGCACTCGGACCGCCGGCGCATTCGGCGGCGTTGCCGCCTATGGTGCAGAACTTGAGGCTGGCCGGATCGGGGGGATACATGAGGTTGTACTTTTTCAAGGCTGTCTGCAGATCCCCGGTCACCACGCCCGGTTCCACCACGGCGATCATGTTTTGCGGATCGATTTCCAGGACGCGGTTCATCCTGGCGGTTGCCAGGACGAGGCCTCCGGCCGTCGGGAGGCTGCCGCCGGTCATTCCCGTTCCCGCTCCCCGGGGCACAACCGGCACATCATGGAGATTGGCGAGTCGGAGAATGGCGGAGATTTCATCCGCGCCTCCGGGCAGGGCGACCGCTTCGGGCAGGAATGTACGGCCTGTGCCGTCATAGCTGTAGCAGGCCAGTTCTTCCGGGGAGGTCAGGAGGTTGTCCCGGCCGACTATGGTTGCAAGTTGTCTGATGAGGGCGCGATTCATGGGACAAGAATAATGAAAAGAAAGCGGATAGACCAGAGTTTTCAGAAAATTCTTGGTATTGTCCGTGAGCGCGGCATGATGTATAACAGGCATCGTTGCGAAAATGATGGAATGTTCGGCGCGCAGATGGCCCGGTGGAGTGCGCGGGGCGGGGGCCTGGAGGATTTTCCGATTGCGAAGGGATATTTCCCGCGCCGTCACGGGCCGCTGTGTGTTCAGCGGGACCGAATCCCGCACCCTGAATCCGCCGGCCGGTCAACCGTCGTCATGTCCTCGAGGGCGTCAGGACGCACGTTGGGGCAACGGCGAAGGCGGTAGACGCAAGGCGGACATTGTCAGTCCTGACGGAAAAATTTGCAGAGGTGAATATGGACAGATTACGTTTGGCGCTCATTGCCGGCGGCACCTCCGGCGAGAGGGAGGTTTCCCTCAAGGGAGCCCGGGAAGTGGAAAAAGCGCTTGACCCAAAGAAATATGAAGTCGTGCGCTATGACCCGGCCACCGATCTGCCGTTGATTGCAGCCCAGGCCGCGGACATCGATGCGGCTTTTATCCTCCTTCACGGTATCCATGGCGAAGACGGCACCGTGCAGGGCTTCCTCGAGCTGCTTGGAATACCGTACCAGGGCGCCGGGGTGCTCGGCAGCGCCCTGGCCATGGACAAAAACCTGGCCAAGACTATGTACCGTCTGCACGGCCTTCCGGTGGCCGATTGGGAGATGGCTCAACGCGGGGATATCGACAGGCCCGGGAGGATTCTGGACAGACTGCGCCTGCCCCTGGTTGTCAAACCGGTGCGCCAGGGCTCGAGCATCGGCATGTCCATCGTCAGGGATTCCGGCCGGCTTTCCTCGGCCCTGGCCAAGGCGTTTGAGCATGACAGCTCGGTTATGGTGGAGGAGTTTGTCCGCGGGCGGGAGATCACCGTGGGGGTGCTCGGCAACGATAACCTTGCGGCTCTGCCGCTGGTCGAGATCATTCCCGGCGACCGGTATGAATTCTTCGACTATGAGGCAAAATATACGCCCGGGGCCAGCCGGGAAATCTGTCCGGCCGAGGTCGATGACCCGGTCCGGGAGAGAGCGCAGGAGTACGGCCTGCGGGCCCATAGAGCCCTGCAGCTTCGCGGCTACAGCAGAACCGACATGATCCTCAGGGGCGAGGATATTATTCTCCTGGAAACCAACACCATCCCGGGCATGACGCCGACAAGTCTTCTGCCGCAGGCCGCCAGGGAATACGGCTTGAGTTTTTCCGCCCTGCTTGACAGGCTGATAGAACTGGCTCTCGAATGAGGAGGCCGCCTCGGCGCGGCCTTGCTATCGGTTGATTCAATGATGACAATGGAAATATCCGCTTGAATCCATCCCCCGGGACGAGGCGCCCTGCCCAGTGCAACCGGCGCCTCTGTTACAAAAAGAGCCGCACGATAAAGCATGAGCCTTTCCCTTCTTCACTTTCAACGACAATCTCCCCGCCATGGGTGTCGATAATTCGATGGCAGAGGTTCAGGCCGAGGCCGGTGCCGTTGCCGATGTCCTTGGTGGTGAAAAAGGGATCGAAAATTTTGTTGATGAATTCCTTCTTGATGCCGGTGCCGTTATCTTCAAAACGTGCTTCAAGGCATTTCCTTTTCCCGTTGTAGCTGGTGGTGATATTGATTCGGCCGTCTTTCCTCGACAGGCCCTTCTCCCGGATGGCATCCCGGGCGTTCATGATGAGATTCATGAACACCTGCCCCAGTTCCTGGGCCAGACCCTGGAATCGCGGCAGATGCGGAGCAAGATTCATGACGACCTCCAGGTCGTATTTGACCTGGTTATGCGTGAGCACCACCGCGTCGTGAACAATGGTGTTCAGGTCGCACGGACTGAAAACTTCGTCGCTGTGGGCCATGCGTTTGGTGCTTTTGACGATGTGGTCGATCCGCTCCACGGATTTGATGTTGCGGGTGGCGATGTCATCGATTGATTCCAGAACAAGATCCATGTCAACCTCTTCCAGCACCCGCCGCAGACGCTCCCTTTCCTCCTCCAGCGTTGGAGATTCTGCAGTCATGTATTTCTTCAACTCCATCATCAGCTTTTTCACGTACTCTATGTTCATTTTCAGACCATCCATGGAAAAGCTGATGGCCTGGGCCGGATTATTGATTTCATGGGCAATGCCTGCAACCATGGTGCCCAGCGAGGCGAGTTTTTCCTGCTTGATGATCCGGGCCTGGCTCTCCAGCAGGGCCTGATTGGCCATGTTCCGTTCGGTGATGTCTCTGACCATGGCGATATAGAGATGCGGCGGCCGGAACATTTCGCTGAAGGAAATCTCCAGGGCAAAGTGGCTTCCGTCCTTCCTTTCTCCGGTCAGTTCCATGGGCGAGCCCAGGGCTTTCGCCAGCATAGGGGTGTCGACCGGTTCCAGATTTTCCGTTTTCTGACCGTCATGCGAGACTTTCACCAGGGAGCCGATCCTCCTTCCCAGCATTTCCACTCTGGAATAACCGAACATTTCCGACGCGGCCGGGTTGCAGGACTCAATCCGCCACCTATCGTTTAAGGTAATCAATCCTTCGAACATGTTTTCGATGATTGACCGCACGGTGAATTCCGCCTGCTCCCGTTCCCGGATGGATTCCGACAGGCGGTTCATGCCGAGAAAGGTGCCCATCAGACCGAGAAGCAGGAGGGTGCCATGGGCCATGCAGAACATGAAAATATCCAGTTTGGACATGGCAAAGAGCGGCGCCAGGGGTATGGAAACACTGATTCCGCCCCTGATGTTTGCATCCCCGGAGCCCTGAGGAGACGGGTGACATTCCAGGCAGCCCGGTCCGGAAGGAATGGGACGCATAAGGCGCAGATATTTTTTCCCAAAGATCTCCTCAACGGCATGCAGTTCATCATTGCCGTTTTGAAATGTTTTCAGGGCGGTTTCTTCCCACGGGTCAGGGGCATTCTCCGGGCGCAGGGGCTCGAGGCTGGTCATATGAATGTACGGGTTGAAGCCGTTCGCCTGTTTGTCATAGACCTTGCGGAATAACTGCTCCGGGGTGACCATCATCAGCCGCCTGCCTGAATCTGTTCTGGCCCGGTGCTCGGCAATGTCCTTCAAATAAGGACTCGGACGGGAATGATCACTGATCGGCACAAAAATCCCCCGGTGATTTTTGGCCCAGTCGTATAAAATCATGCTTTCGTCAAAGACCGTGGATGCCTGGGTCAGAGCGATATTGGTCGTTCTCTGTTTATGCATGGTGATATTCCACGCCAGGGAGGCAAAGACAATGATTGTCCAGATACCGGCCAATTGCCAGCCGTAGCCGTAGACCTTCTCGTGGGTGACCTTTTTCTCAACCTTGGCCTCCTGATTTTTACGGAGAAAAAACTCAATGACAATGAAAACAGGGAGGATGAAGAAACAGGTAGTGCCGCCGACAATGAAATGCTCCACGGCAAAATAATGAATTTCAGGACGAAGGATCACCCCCGTCAGTGAGCTGAGATTTCCCACCAGGACGAGGATCATCAGGTAAAACAGATATCTGTACTTTATTGAATCCATACTTTATGCCGTATAAATTTTGTAACAGCGTAAAAGGGACTGTTTCAATAAAGATACAGGGAATTATACATGGAGTCAAGAATACAAGGTTAACGAAGGGATAAAACCATACAATAAGTAGGATGACGAGGACAACGCCGTGATGTCGACGGTCTGCCAGGGAAGGAAGTGGGGATCGGGGTTATCGAAGATATCTTCCCCTGCCCCGGGATCTTTTTCTCAGCGCAATCACAATAAAGGCTGCAACGCCAAACAGGAGGAAACCGGCTGCCAGCCCGGCCAGAAATCTGGTCCAGCCTCCGGCGGCCGCCCGTGCCGGTTTTTTTTCAGGCAGGATGTCGGCAGTACCGCCTGCGGAATCAGCAGGAACGGCAGAATCGACCTTATCCGGCTCCCTGGCCGGCAGTGCGCCGGCCGCCACGGCCTCCGGCTGGGGGGGCGTCATGGCAAAACCCCTGTTCAACAATTCCGTTGCCTTGGCATCGCGCACCTTACGGTCCTTGCTGCCCATGACCAGGGCGATGACGCGCACACCGCCTCTGGACGCGGTGGCGGCGATGGAAAACCCGGCTGCCGTAAAATAGCCTGTCTTGAAGCCGTCGCAACCGGCGACTTTGCCCAGCAGATGGTTGTGGTTGCGCATCATGAACGTATCATCCCGAAAACCCTTTTCCCTGGTTCCGGTGTACTTGAAGACCTCGGGCCGTTTGGTCAGTTCCCGGCAGAGGAGGGCAAAATCCCTGGCCGTGGTGACGTCAGCCTCCTGGCCGGAGGCGGGCGGCAGGCCGTGCACGGAATGAAAACGGGTGTTTTGCATGCCCAGTTCTTCGGCCTTCCTGTTCATCAACTCGACAAAACCTTCCGTTGAGCCGGCGGCATGGGTTGCCAGGGCAACGGCGGCATCATTGGCCGACTGGACCATCAGGGCATACAGCAGCTCGTCGACGGGGAATTGCTCCTTTGGATCAAGATAGACCTGGGATCCGCCCATCCTGTATGCTTCATCGGTCACCTGGACGATGTCGTCCAGGTTCATCGTTCCCTGTTCAATCCGTTCGAGAATCAGCAGCAGGACCATGAGTTTCAACGCGCTGGCCGGATAGACGGGAGCATCAACATTATCGGCGAAAAGGTGTTCGCCGGTATCGGCGTTGATCAGCAGGGCGGACACATACGGGTCAGCGGCAATCTCCTGAATCGGAGCGCGCCCGGCCCATGCCGTTTGGCCGGCCAGAACAAGAACAAGAAGACTGACGATAAATGATTTCATGGTTTACCTGATGACTCTGATCTGTCCAGAGAGAGTGGGTACGTTTTTTCGACGGCTGCGCAGGCGCAGTTCATTCGATTCCGGGGGCCGGCAAAAATCCTGCTGACAGGGCGGCATGCCTGTCAGGCGGTGATGCCCTGTCAGCAGGCGGCCGAATCATTCTATAAGGTCACCACGATAATTGCAAAAGGGAAAGTTGTCCAACGTTTCTCTTTCCCCAAAACCAAAAAAAACGTGAGGCCTACGCACCTGCGGGTGCCGGGAAAGACTTGATTTTTTCACGAATCAGAGGATATAAGGGTAACAGGCGCCGGGCTTGGGGACCTGAGCGGTCAGCGGCTCCGGCGCGGTCAGATTTTTTTCATCCGGGGGTCGAGCCGATGCGGATTTTCATCCTTGCCCTGTTCCTTGTTCTGACGGCCAACCTCGCAGTCAGCTTGGATGCACCCGGGAACAGAAGCGCCGCTGTCGCCCAGGCTGTCCCCGAGCCGTCAAGGTTTGCCGTCCGCGGAACCACGATCGTCGATCTCAGCCGCGGCGGGACCCCGGTATTTTTTCGCGGCATCGGCTATTCGCCGTATCTGCCCGGCGAAACCCCCCTCCACGGAGCAAGTCCCGGCGACGACCATCGCTACGGCCTCCACTTCGCCCGCTTCGCCGAACTGGGAATCAATTACCTCCATGTCTTTCCCCTCCTCATGCCTCCCGGTTTCTTCCAGGAGCTGGACCGCACCGACCTTGTCTATGGTCAGGACATATGGGTCTTTGCCTATGCCGAAGATTTTCTCGATCCTGCTTTTCAGACCGAGACCCTCGCCCGGATCCGGGACGTTGTCGATCACACTTACAGGGTCGGCCGGCCGGACCGCCTGGTACTCTTTTCCATCGGCGATGAACTGCAGGCCGAGGCGGTGACGCGGACCGATGCCCGACATCCGGAGGTGCGCAGCTTCACCGGCCGGCATGTGACGGTGGCCAACCGCACTCCCACCGAGGTCGCCCTGGCCCGCCTCATCGACGGCGCCATGGACTACGAATTGAGCCGCTACGGCCGGCGGCACCTCTACTGCCACACCAGCTGGACCCATATCGGCCCTCTGGCTGACCGGCCTGACCTGGAGGTGGCGCGGGAAAGCGTCCTGGTTCCCGACATGGGCGATCTCATCTGCCTCAACATCTACACCTATGCCCGGGGCGTCAGGACCTCGCCGCCGGGATCTGTTTCCGGCACCACCTATCAGGGCTATCTGGAAGAACTTGCCGCCGCGGTGAATAAGCCGGTGCTCATCACCCAGGTTGGGCTTTCGACCTCTCCCATTGCACCCAAGCCGTGGGTGCCCGGCTTCGGGGGCCACCGGGTGGAGGATGTTCCCGCGGCCCTGCGCGGAGTCTGGCGGGACGTACGCACCGCCGGGGGCAGGGAGAAATTCGCGGGCCTGGTCTTTTTCGAATTGCAGGACGAATGGTGGAAAAGCGGCGAGTATCCGGCTGACGCCCAACGCCACGAACCGGAGGATCCTGAGGAGTGGTTCGGCCTCTACGAGGTGGGCGAGGGGAACCTGCTCATTCCCAAGGGTAAGATTCCCGATGCCGTGCGCGCCTTGTTCGCCGAGCCTTGAACCTGCGTCCGGCGGCACCCGGGCCGCATTTCCGATCCCGGAATGGCGGGCGTTATCCGCCTTTTCACCGCCGCCGGCCGAACAGCTGGGGATTGTTGTCTATGAATGCGCGTATCCACCGCTCCAGGAAAGACGTGTTGCCCGAGGTTTTCAGATAGCCGTAGCCGAGCACGGAGATGATCAGGGCGCCCAGGGTATCGACGATCAGATCAAACATGGTGTCGGTCAGGCCGGAGGGATCACCCAGCATGGCCTTCTGCATGTTCGTCCCCAGGAAATGGTCCATGCCGAACTCGAAAATTTCCCATATTGCTCCCATCCCCACGGCGAACAGAAAGGCGAAGAAGGCAACGAAGCCGGGCTTCATGTGCATTTCGATATGTTTTATTTCATTAAGAACGTGGACCAGGAGAAAACCTGTGATCCCGAGCAGAAATCCCGAGGCCGCGTGCAGGGCGATGTCCCACCACCAGAATCGGATATAGTAGCCGCGGACCTCGCCGAGAAACAGCGAGGCAAAAACAAAGCCGATCGCCAGGAGCTCGAATTCGGGGGGAATGAAGACGTGGAATTTTTTGAGAAACAGGGGGACAAGGGTTATCACGATGATGCCGAGGGTGATCACCGCGTTGAGCCACTGCTGTTCCCAGACCGCTGCCGCGGCCCCGGCAAACAGAATTGCCTGCAGGACAAATGTTAAGCGGCGGTGGGTCAACTGTTCCATGCAGCAAATTCCTTGGGTGTTGTTTCACGTCTGGACAGAAGCGGACCGTGATGAACGTCTGCGCCCTGCCTTTGTACCCTTGTTTTGGATTTTCTGCATGGGAAACATGGGCGGAGGGGCATTTGCCCTGAGCCGGGCAGGTCGTTTCGCCTGCCGCAGATTTTGCATGTGACAGAAGTAAAAACGTGGTACTTTTCCAAATCATGATCCGGGTGGACAGCCGGGTCGTCATCGTGCACCAGTTGATGCGGCAACGATCAGGAACTGCAAATGATTTTTTCCTTTATCCTGAAAAAATGCAAGGAGGCCGTTACCGACCTGCTGCCCATCATCCTGGCCATCGCCTTTTTTCAGATAGTTGTTCTTCGCCAGCCGCTGCCGCAGTTCGGCGAGGTCCTGGTCGGAGCCCTTCTCGTGGTGGCCGGCCTCACCCTGTTTGTCCAGGGCCTGGAAATGGGCCTGTTTCCCATTGGCGAGGCAATGGCCCAGGCCCTTGCCAGAAAAGGCAGCCTGTTCTGGCTGCTCTGTTTCGCCTTTGCCCTGGGCTTTTCCACCACCGTGGCGGAGCCGGCGCTTATCGCCATTGCCGCTGAGGCGGCGGAAATAGCCGGCCAGGGAGGATTGATCGCCGCGGATCGATCCTCCCTCGATCAATACGCTCTCGGCCTGCGCCTGACGGTGGCGTTTTCCGTCGGACTCGCCATCCTGATCGGCGTGCTGCGCATTCTCCGCGGCTGGCCGGTTCATTACCTGATCATCGGCGGATATATCGTTGTCATGCTGATAACCGTCATCGCGCCGAAGGAGATTATCGGCATAGCCTATGATGCCGGCGGGGTCACCACCTCCACCATCACCGTTCCCATGGTCGCGGCTCTGGGAGTGGGACTGGCTTCGACCATCAGGGGGCGGAGTCCCCTGATCGACGGTTTCGGTCTTATTGCCTTTGCTTCCCTGCTGCCCATGATCTTTGTCATGGGGTACGGTCTGCTCATTTTCGGCCGGTCGGGGTGATTCCCTTGGATTTACTGCAGGAATTCAGCATAATACTGCTTGGCACCTGCCGGGATGTGCTGCCGATCGTCATCCTGGTGGCCGGTTTTCAACTGCTGGTCCTGCGGCAGCCGATTCCCCACCTGGGCCGGGTCATCGTCGGCAGTGTCTACGTGGTCATAGGTCTCGCCCTGTTTCTGGAGGGACTGGAAAAGGCGCTGTTTCCGCTGGGAAAAATCATGGCCGCCCAGCTGTCCGACCCGGCCTTTATTTACAGGGGCGGGGAAATTGCCGTCCATGCCGACTGGAAGGCCTACGGCTGGGTGTATTTTTTCGCGGCCACGGTCGGTTTTGCTACCACCATTGCCGAACCCTCACTGATTGCCGTGGCCTATAAGGCCCATGAGGTGTCGGCAGGGACCATCAGCCAATGGGGCCTGAGGATCACCGTCGCGGTCGGGGTAGCGGTCGGAATAAGCATCGGAACATTTCGCATCGTTACCGGCACGCCGCTGTATCTGTATATACTCATTGGCTATGTGATCGTTATTATTCAGACCCTCATGGCACCGAGGAGCATTATTCCCCTGGCGTACGACTCCGGCGGGGTCACCACGTCAACGGTAACCGTCCCGCTGGTGGCGGCGCTTGGGCTCGGACTGTCCGCCACCGTGCCGGGGAGCAATCCGGCCCTGGACGGTTTCGGCCTGATCGCCTTTGCCAGCCTGTTTCCGATTATCGCTGTTTTGGGATATGCTCAGCTTATGCAATTGCTTATTCGACGCAGGACAAAATAAACGGAGAGAAGGATGCGCTTTAAACTCATTTTATCCTCGGTTAAAACGGATATCACCGACAAGATCGTTGACGCTGCAAAAGAGGCGGGCGCGACGGGCGCAACAATCATTCCGGCAAGGGGAACAGGCATCAAGGAGGCGAAAACGTTTTTCGGACTTTCGCTGGAAGCCCAGACGGATATCGTCCTTCTCCTGGTGGAGGAGCATCTTGTGGGCAAGATTCTGGACAGGATAAAGGAGGCCGGACAATTCCATAAACCGGGAACCGGCATTGCCTTTGTGGTTCCGGTTGAACATGTGGTGGGCTTGGAAAGCCAGATGGAAAAATTCAAGGAAGAAGTTCGGGAAAGCTATTTTTAATCAAATCTGTTTGATTTTTACGGGGAGAAAAGATTATGGGTCCTGAAAGCACCCCGATAGTACGGGCCAGGGACGTGATGAACCGGCGGATCGTCTCCATCGACGGCATGGCCACGGCCAAGGAGGCGGCAGCCAAAATGCGGCTGGAAAAGGTTTCCTCGCTTCTGGTGAACAAGCGCCATGAGGATGATGCCTGGGGCATAGTGGCCGTGCAGGATTTTATCAGGGGGGTGATCATCCCGGGCCGGTCCCCGGCGGAAGTAAACGTCTATGAGATCATGACCAAGCCTGTCATTACGGTGCCGGCGGATATGGACATCCGCTATGTTGCCCGGTTGATATTCCGGGCCGGCATTCGCAGGGCCCCGGTCGAATACGGAGGGGAACTCGTCGGAATTATTTCCCTTACCTCATTGATCCTCGAAAACGAGCTGTTTTAGCCGGCAAAACGACAGCGTCCCGGTTTCAGCGTCGAAGCTGTATGCCGGGGGAGCCGGGCCCTCCAATTCCTCCCGGCGCAGTTGATCAATTTCTCTGTTCTGCGGCCGCTCCGCGTCCTGTGCGGAAGCGATTGTTTCCGCATTACCGGGAATATTTCTTTATCGATTTTCCCTGCAACCGGACGCATCTCCTTGCCCAACCAGCCGGAATCGCTTAACATGGCACATTTCCTCCGTCATCGTCGTGGTGGAGATCGACAAATTTCTGCGAAGAAGAAAGGGCGGCAGTGTTGCCGGACAGGCAGCAGGTTGAAAACGACGACAGGCCGGGGCATAGATCAAGGAACAGAGCGGGCGGCGGATAGTCAACCGGCAGTGGGAGCAACTGAACTGGGAAAGGCGCCCATGAGTTGGCATTGAGACCTGGATGGAGGGTGACGATAATGTTCAGGAAAAGATATTTCATAGCCGCCATCGCCATCATCCTGATTGTCCTGACCATGGCGCATGTCCTTATTTTCAGGAACCTGTCCCCCCTCGTCGTCCTGGAAGAACTGTACTACATTCCGATCTTTCTGGCAGCGCTGCGTTTCGGTCTGAAGGGCGCCCTGTTGACCTACCTGTTTGCCACCCTGCTCTATCTTCCCTTTTTTTTCGAAGATTGGTCCCCGACGTACCTGGATGTCGCCGACAGGAGCCTGCATCTGCTTTTTTCCGGTCTGTTCGCGTTTGTTGCCGGCTTTTTCATCGACCGGGAGCGGAGGCAGGAGAAGCAGGCCCAGCAGGACAGGTCCATCAAGGGAATAGGCCAGGCGGCCACGGCAATTGTGCACGATCTGAAGAACCCGCTCATCACAATCCTCGGATATGCCGGAAGAATCAGGGAGAAAAAGGGGGACCCGGCGCAGGCGGCCCAGGTTATTTTCGAGGCGGCGGAAAGTATGCAGCATATCGTTCACGATGTGCTCGATTTTGCCAAACCGATGCAGTTGTCGCGCAATACAGAAGAGGTGAACGCCCTTGTACGGCAGGCCGTCGATTCCTGCCGGACAAGGGCGGAAGATGCGGGGGTGACCCTGACGGTCGAATTGCCGGACCGGTCGTTCTGCATCGATATGGATCGTGTCCAGATGCAGAGGGCTCTGGTGAATCTTATCAACAATGCAGTGGAGGCGTCGGACAGCGGACAGCGCGTCGAGGTTGCCGTTGTCCCGGGAACGGGCTTCCTGCGCATTGTCATCAGGGACCGGGGGCCTGGGATGGACAGGGAGACGGTCGAGGCCGCCTTTAACCCCTTTTTTACCAGGAAAAGCGGGGGAACGGGCCTCGGCATGTCCATCGCCAGGAAGATTATCGAAAGCCATGACGGCAGGATCATCGTAGACAGCCGTCCCGGAAAGGGGACAACGATAACCATAAAATTGCCCGCCGCCGCCGGAGAAAAAGAAAAATGATGGAGCTGCCCGAACAGAAGACAAAAATTGTGTGTACCATCGGTCCCTCATCGTCTTCGCCGGAGGTTATCGAAGAGCTGCTGCGGCGGGGCATGAACGTGGCGCGCCTCAATTTTGCCCACGGTGACTTTGCAAGCCATCGCAGGACCATTCATGCCGTCCGGAAGGCCGCGGCCCGGCTGAATCGTCCCTGCATGATCCTGGGCGACCTTCCCGGGGCGAAAATCCGCGTCGGCAAACTGCACACCGAGCCGCTGATGCTGGAAAAAGGCGAGCATGTCCTGCTGACCACCGATCCGGCAACCGGAGCCGAGGCCATCCCGGTTCTCTACGACAAGTTTACCGACAGCGTCACACCAGGGAGCATTATCTACCTCAACGACGGATTCATCCAACTGCAGGTGCAGGATGTGTCAGGGACTGCAGCCCGCTGCACGGTCCTGATCGGGGGGGAGCTGCTTTCCCACAAGGGGTTGAATCTGCCGGGAGCCAGGTTGTATGTGGACCCGGTGACGGAGACGGATCTTGCTTTTGCGGATTTTGCCTTGAAGACCGGCATCGATGCCCTGGGCGTGTCGTTCGCGGAAAATGCGGCCGATATCCTGAAAGTCAGGGAGTTTGCGGCGGCAAGGGGCAGCGATGTCTATGTGGTGGCAAAGATCGAACGGGCCGAGGCCCTGGAGAATATTGACGGGATACTGGCGGCCGCTGATGCGGTGATGATTGCCCGGGGAGACCTGGGGGTGCAGATACCGCTGGAAGATGTGCCGGCGGCCCAGAAAAAGCTGATCCACAAGGCCAACCTCATGGGCCGGCCGGTCATCACGGCAACCCAGGTGCTTGTTTCCATGACCGCCAATATCCGTCCCACCAGGGCGGAGGTGTCCGATGTCGCCAATGCCATTCTGGATGGCACCGACGCGGTGATGCTCTCCGAGGAAACGGCCATAGGCAGGTATCCGGCGGAAACGGTTTCCATGCTGGCAAAAATCGCCGCGGCCACGGAGCGGGAGCAAAAAGCGATAAAGTCCCTTGCCGATCTGCCC
>Ga0209270_1002931_pt1 | contig 16211 bp, 12 predicted proteins | sample MTBAKSrepl1MetaG_FD_187456 | JGI IMG/M metagenome (GOLD analysis project Ga0209270, IMG submission 187456) | Enrichment culture microbial communities from Arthur Kill intertidal strait, New Jersey, USA, that are MTBE-degrading - MTBE-AKS1... | ecosystem: Environmental > Aquatic > Marine >...
AATAGCAAAGGGTTCAGGTCGATTTTTTCCACTGCTTCATTGACGATCCGTACTAAATGATTTTCTGGGATCAGTTCTTCATAGCTGGGTGGCAGCAGCGCTGCCTGATTCATGACATAAGGTTTGAATACTGGATGGGTTTCTTTTCTTTTCATTCCTTAATTGAATCATCTTTTTTTAAAAAAGTAAAGAGGTTGGCTTTACTTTTTGGACAACCTCTTGAATCCCCACAGACTGTGGTTTTAACCACAGGGCCTCATTCACAATTCCCCTCTCCTGGTTTCAATTCACCATGGATTGAAATCCATGGTGATACGCAGGTTCAAACCGAATGAATTCGGTTGGGGTGTAACACCGAAACCTGTTTCAACAGGTTTGATTCCCCACAGACTGTGGTTTTAACCACAGGGCCTCATTCACAATTCCCCTCTCCTGGTTTCAATTCACCATGGATTGAAATCCATGGATACGCAGGTTCAAACCGAATGAATTCGGTTGGGGTGTAACATCAAAACCTGTTTCAACAGGTTTGATTCCCCACAGACTGTGGTTTTAACCACAGGGTTTATTTGATTTTTTTCATTTGTTCACGGACCCATGAGAGAGCATCTCCTGGGGTGCCTATTCTCAAACCACTGCGGTACGTAACTTGTGGATTATTCAAAAAGTGTTTTGTATTCAAAGTTACCAGATAATCAACATGGATTTTGATTGCGGAAACCAATATGGGTACATCTGCATCGAGGTCAATCCAATTTAAATAGTCTCTCACCTTTTCTTTTGACGGATCCTTATAAATGATCACGTTTGATTCTCGGATCATTTCTCGCGCTACATGAAGAATTTTTGGGATTTTTTTAGCAATATTGCGTTCTACCTCAACAATCACCTGGTCTGAAACAGAAATTTTTAATTTACGATCCTCTGCTAACAACAGAAGTGCACGTGCTGCTCCTTTGTCTGAGATAATTCCTGCGATCAATGCACTGCTATCAAAAAACAAATTAATCGGCAGCATAATGATCCTTATAGTAACGCTCACGTTCTTCATCCAATGAGTTCAATAAATCATCGAGTGAAATATTTTCTTCGAGAACCAATTCGGCAATCTGACGACCAAACCGATTGACCGGAGAGATACGCGGCGTCAACATAAATGCACCATCTCCCAGATCAATTAAAGTGAATAAATCACCTTCATCCAGATGCATTCAGTCGATTTAATGCTTAGGTATTTTTCAATTAAAGAAAAATATCTTCAAGTAGGGATGAAGGATCGGAGAATTGACACAATTTCCCACGAGGGATTTCGTTCTCCGATCCTTCATCCCTACCGGTCGTTCATTTGTGTCAACCATAGAGCTTTAGCAGAAGGTGCAACGCACTCCTGGAGGGTTGATGAGTGATGTTTTTTTACGGTGATTGATGTGGGTTGGTTGGTCATCAAGTGCACCCAAATGGGTATCGTCGACAATGCTCCGGCCTCAGGAAAGGTGCAACGCACTTTTGGGTTCAGGATTCATCAACTCTTTTTTCCATTCAGCCGATATTTTTTCTCCATATGTGCATCGCACCATAGATCCGGGGAGGTTGAGGACCGTCCCCCTACGAGATTAGCCGCCGAGGTGAATGCACCAGTCAGCAGTCAGCGCTTTTCCCTGTCAACTTTCCACTTTCGACTTTTTCCCTTTTCCCTTTTGCCTTTAGCCTTTTAGCTACCCAACAACCCCCCATCTGACCAGTTGACGCCTGAAAATCCATCCAGTAAACTTTAGGTACCATGAAAAAAGGAATTCATCTTTCGGCGTTCTTCACAGGGTTCATCCTGATCGCTACCAGCGCTTTCTTAGCTCGCGGGGCTGGTTTCGATTCTTCTCTTTCGGAGTGTGCCTGTTGATCTGATATCTATACGCAGTAATGTCAGCCACGGTGTGCTCCTGCCCGTGGTTTTTTTATGCTTGCAGTGGAATCCATGGGCAAGTCCAGGGTAAAGAAATTTCCGTTGTCGAACTGCAAGCCCGTCAAAAAAATAAATTTTATGCTATCATTCAGGAGTTAACAATGTCTATTTTACAAGCCCAACAATTAGGAATATCATACGGTGCCTTTGATCTGTTTAAAGGTATCTCATTAACCATTGCCAACGACGCTAAAATCGGCTTGATTGGTCCGAACGGGGTGGGAAAATCCACCATTATGATGATTCTGGCCGGGTTGCGCACCCCCACCACCGGTCAGGTCAGTATGGCGAAAAATCGTAGCATTGGCTATCTGCGCCAGGAAGCCGTGGAAGCGTTTGGCAGCCGCGATAACTCGGTTTATACCGAGATGCTGGCGGTCTTTGAACATTTACATCAACGCCAGGCACAATTGCACGAGCTTGAAATCCAGATGGCGGATTCTAATGGCAATCTGGACACTCTTCTGGCAGAATATGGACGCCTGCAGGAAGCATTTGAGCTGGCTGGTGGCTATGATTTTGAGGTCAGGATTCAACAGACCCTGGAAGGGCTGGGATTAGGAAAAGGTGCCTGGCACATGCCTCTCAGCCACCTGAGCGGTGGTCAAAAAACCCGGGCATTATTGGCGCGTTTGCTGCTCGAAAAACCGGATCTGTTGATGCTCGACGAGCCTACCAACCATCTCGATCTGGATGCCGTCGAATGGCTGGAGAATACGCTCATCAACTGGCCCGGTGCTGTCCTGATCGTCAGTCACGACCGTTACTTCCTGGACAACGTGGTCAACACCATCTGGGAGATGTCACCAGCAGGCATCGAGACATATTCCGGCACCTACAGCAGCTATCTCTTGCAACGCCAGGAACGCTGGGAATATCAGGAACGGGTTTTCAAGGAAGAGAAAGCGCGCTTGCTCAAGGATGTCGATTTCATTCAGCGCAACTGGGTACGCGCCAGTACACATGCACGGGCATTGGGATTGTTGAAGAAAGTTTCTCGTGAATTGGCAATTATAGAACAATACGGTTTGATGTCTTTACGCAGCGGTAAAAAATGGAGCGAATATGGGCTCCGGGCTGATCGACCATTAGAAGTGATTGAAGCCATCCGCCGTGTAAATGCTATCAGTATTCCCACCAATCGACCGCCCAAAATTCGTCCACAATTTCGAAAGTTTGAGAACAGCGGTAATTATGTGCTGCGCGTGAATGAAGCCGAGATCGGGTATCCAGGTAATAGCCTTTTCACAGCTCGTGAGGTGGAATTAAAACGCGGTGATTGCGCGGTGCTGATGGGTCCCAATGGCAGCGGAAAAACGACTTTCCTGAAAGTGCTATTAGGTGAATTAGAACCGTTACGCGGTGAGGTGCTACCAGGCGCTGGCTTACAGGTCGGTTATTTTGCACAGGCACAGGAACAATTAAAAGGTACCCATACCGTATTGGAAGAGTTCCAACATCACAAAGATATGGACGAAGAAAGTGCGCGCAGACACCTGGCAGCTTATCTATTCCGTGGAGAAGATGTTTTCAAACCGATCGATGGTCTCAGTGGTGGCGAGCGTGCCCGGTTGGTGATGGCTTTGTTAGCCCTGGATGGGGCAAATTTCCTGGTGTTGGACGAACCTACCAATCACCTCGATATCCCTGCGCGCGAAGCCTTACAGGAAGTCTTGGAAGAATACAACGGTACCATATTATTGGTCTCGCATGACCGCTATTTAATTAACCGTCTGGCTACGCGAGTGTGGGAGATCAAGGATAAACAATTAATCACCTTCAACGGGAATTATCGTGAGTACATACTTCGTCAAACCACTCTACGGAATGGTGGACAGAATGGCAGTCGCAAAATCCTGCTGACTCAGGCGCCGATGGCACGTGATAATAGCCGGGAAACCCGTCAACGCTCGTTGGATCTGGAAAAACTGGAAGGCCGTATTCGTGAAAAAGAAAAGGAAATCCAAAGTCTATCTCACGATCTTCAAAAAACTGGCACATCCGGTCAGTTTGAGAAAATGCACCAATTAAGCAATCAACTGGCTCACGCCCAAGCCATCATGGAAGAATTGATGCAGGAGTGGGAACTACTGGTCACCCAAGCATAAGCGTTGCTCTCGAGTTCCATCGTTTTAAATTACCTCACACACATTCGACTTTTCAGACATTGCCAGAGATCAAACCATCAAGTGGTTTTTCACCTGCCATCATCAAACCGATCGATTGCAACGTGGCATCATTGCGATCCACCACGCCCATAATTTCGCCATGGAAAATGACAGCTATGCGATCGGAGAGGGCGAAGATTTCATCCAGATCTTCGGAGATCAAAAGGGTGGCTGTACCAGTTTCGCGCTGTTCAATGATACGTTCATGAATATACTCGGTTGCGCCAATATCAACCCCACGGGTGGGTTGGGCAGCAATCAATACTCTTGGTTGCCGGGAGATCTCACGTGCCAGAATCACTTTCTGGGCATTTCCTCCAGAAAGACTTTTAATCGGTGTATCGATCGAAGGGGTCTTAACATTAAACAATTTCACTAATTCAGATGAGCGCTTTCCAATGTTATTCATATTGAGAAAAGTGTTTTTGGAATATATTTCCTGATCCAGATCACGCATAATCAGGTTCTCCGATACACTGAATTCTTTGATCAGTCCTTCTACATTCCTTTTCTCCGGAATGTATGCCACACCTTTTTCAATCACCTGCATCGGGGTTGACCCGGTTAATTCTTCATCATCGATCATGATCCTCCCGGATGTTGAAGGTCGTAACCCGGCGATTACCTGCGCTAATTCAGGCTGACCATTTCCGGAAACGCCTGCTAATCCGAGCACTTCTCCAGCACAAATCTCGAAACTGACATTTTTCAGGGCTGGCATACCGCGGTCACTGAGTGCTGAGATATTTTCAACCTTGAGACGAGGTTTACCACATTCGATGGTCTTATAATTGCGTATGAGATTCAAAGGCCGGCCTACCATCATCTCGGCCAGTAAGTTTTTACTGGTATCGACGGTATTAACAGTACCAACATTTTTTCCATCGCGAAGAACCGTTACCCGATTGGTAAATGCCATCACCTCATGTAATTTATGCGAAATAAAAATAAGTGCATGTCCATCCTTTGCCATCTGGGTTAGAGTGATAAAGAAATCGTCAACTTCCTGCGGGGTTAAGACAGCGGTGGGTTCATCCAGTATCAACAAAGCGGCACCCCGGTAAAGTGCTTTGATGATCTCAACTTTTTGTTGCTGGCCGACGGAAAGTTGCCAGATGTAAGCATCCGGTTCCACTTCCAAACCATATAGTTTGCCTAATTCTTCGATCCTTTTGGTAACCTTATCCAGATCGGTCAGGATTCCCCGTGTGGATGGTAATCCCAGCGCAACATTTTCAGCTACCGTGAGTGAATCAACCAGCATAAAGTGTTGATGAATCATCCCAATACCCAATCGAATGGCATCTTTTGGCGAGTGAATCAATTGCGCTTCGCCATCAAAGATGATCTGACCTTCATCCGGATGATAGAGACCATATAATTGTTTCATCAAGGTGCTTTTCCCAGCGCCGTTTTCTCCAAGGAGTGCGTGTACTTCAAATGCCTTCACGTCAAAATTAACATGATCATTTGCCAGTACCCCGGGAAACCTTTTCACAATTCCCCGCATTTCGAGCTTATCAATGCGCGGATGTCCTGAAGGAAGAATTTGCTTTTGGGTCATCGTCACCTGCCTGAAAAAGTAGGGGTTGTCAGGGTGGTGTTCCACCCTGACAAAATGATTAGAAATCTAGGTTTATTCTCCACCAACACCAATGGTAATGGTACCATCGACAATACCTTTGACTGCGGTGTCACCAAGTGCTTTCACATCAGCAGGCAAATCGAAACCTGGATTGTAGACCATTTTTAGGCCTTCATTTTCCAGAGATAAAGCGTATGCTTTTCCACCGAGGGTACCTTCTTTAACCAAACTGATAATGTCACGTAGGACAACAGTCCAATCATAGATCTGGCAGGCAACCACAATTTCGGGAGCCAACGACGACTGATCAGCCTGAGTTCCGAACCAGAGCACACCTTTTTCTTTGGCAACACCAACAGCACCCACAACCATCTGAGCAGAACCGGTCATCACGTCTGCGCCAGCGCCAATATGGGTTTGGGCAGCTTCGGATGCCAGCGCAACATCACTGAAGGAACCAGTATAGTTTACATTCACAGTAATGTCAGGATTGGCGGCTTTTACACCGGCCACAAAACCATCGACATACAATTTTGCATCACCGACTTCAACGGGACCAACGACACCGATGACACCACTCTTGTTGAGAGCAGCAGCCAACACACCACTTACATAACCACCTTCCTGAGAGAATGCCTCGTAAGCGAATACATTGGGAAGACCAAATGTATCACCGGCAGTTCCCCAGGCAAAACTGGTTTCCGGAAAGTCGGGGGCGATTTCCTGTAATGCAGCGCCATATTGTGAGCCATGAGCAACGATCAAATTGTAGCCCTGGGTTGCATAATCACGAATCGCAGATGCGGCATCATCTACCACAAACATGCTGTCAGAAACTACAAATTCAAAATTTTCTTTCCCCATTTCATTCTGGATTGCCACCAAAGCATCATACATGCTCTGGCTGAATGCCAGGTCATTAATAGCACTGGGGGTCACCACTGCCACCTTGAAAGGACCTGTCGATTCTGCTGGGGCGGCCGGTTCAGCACCACCACAGGCCGTGCTTAATATGGCAACCAGCACCAATAAAACTACCAATTTGCCGAACTTTTTCATTTTTTCCTCCTGAAAAAATATTTTTAAAATCCAGGGAAATCCCCGGGATTTACCAAAATTATTCCAACCGCTCATATGCTTTGGATAATGCGGAAGGTGGACGAACTCGTTGTGCCGAGAGCACCAATACTACGATGGTGAGAATATAAGGGGTCATGACAGCTATATCCGAAGGAATCGGAATGCCAACCACCTGAACCCAGATCTGAAGAGCATTTACAAAACTGAAAATCAATGAACCTAACAGCACCCAGGTTGGACGCCAACCGCCAAAATAAACCAGGGCGATTGCGATAAATCCCAGTCCATTGGTCAGATTGAACTGAAAAACATTCAATAAAGCAATTGATAAGGATGCTCCTGCAATTCCAGATAACATTCCACCTAAGGTAACTGTAAAATATCGTATCTTTGACACACTCACCCCCAGCGTATCAGCCGCTTCGGGATTTTCTCCCACAGCCTTAATCTTGAGTCCCAGCGTAGTCTTATTAAGAACAAACCAGGCAATGGGCACAAGAATATATGCACCGTAAACCAGGGCATTCTGAGTGAACAAAATGGGGCCTAAAACTGGGATTTTGCTTAACACCGGTATGGGAGCAACTGGAAAACCGCTGACGGTCTGTACATTGTTGATCAATTTTTGAAAGAGCAAATCGCTCATGCCGAGCCCAAACAGGTAAACACCAATCCCGCTGATACCCTGTTCGGCATTCAGGGTGACACTGATAAAAGCCATTGCCAGTCCCATGATCAATCCGACCAGCGCTGCTAATAGCACACCTCCCACCAGATCACCCGTCTTGAAGACAACATAGAAACCTGAAAATGCACCCATCAACATGATGCCATCCACTCCCAGGTTAAGCACACCACTGCGTTGCCCAAAGGTTTCTCCGATAGCGGCATACAGGTATGGTGTTGCCAGGCGAATGGCTGATGCAAGTAATCCGATTAATACCGAACCCGTAAAGAGATCTTCCATTCCTATCCACCCCCTTCCGGTTGAGGAGATTTTTCTTTTGCAGTTGCGGCTGCCAGCTTTTTCTCCAATTCTTTGATGGCTCTGCGACGGGCATTCTTGCGGCGCCAGAGTTCACTGGAAACCACAAATACAACCACCAGACCATTCAGGGCTGTGATTAAAGCAGCAGGTACCTGTACCACACGTTGCAACTTGTTTGCGCCTACCAGCAATGCGCCAAACAAAAACGATGCTGGAATGGTGCCGATGGGATGTAGCTGACCAAACAAGGCTGCTACAATGCCATTGAACCCGGCCGATCCGGTAAAACTGGCTGCGGATCCATCCGTGATCATAAAATGATTGACACCATAGACCTGAATAGCGCCTGCCAATCCAGAAAAAGCGCCACTCAACATTAAAGAAAGAACAATGTAACGATTTACTTTAATTCCAGCATATCGGGAAGCAGCTGCGTTCTGACCAACTGCTCGAATGCGGTACCCGATGGTTGTACGCCACAGAAAGAAGTAAACACCAATGGCCAGCACCACAGCAATTAAGGCACCCAGATGTAAGCGGGTAGGGATCAACCGGGGAAGATCAAATGCAGCCGACAACCGTTCTGTTTGAGGAATAGCTGCTGCTCCTTTTTGATTGGGTTGGATTAATGGTCCTCGCAACAACAGGTTCATCAACTGCACGGCAATCACATTTAACATGATGGTACTGAGAATTTCATTTACATTGAAACGAGCTTTAAGATAACCAGGGATTCCACCCCAAAGCGCACCAGCTGCAAAGCCAACCAGCAGAGCCATCGGGATCATGAGAATGCCCGGTGCATCCGGGAAAGCTAATCCCAATGCGATCGAACCCAAGCCACCCAGAATCATCTGACCTTCACCACCAATGTTGATTACGCCAGCCCGGAAAGCAATACAAATACCAATACCCACCAGTAATAATGGTGTGGCTTTCACAATCGTATCAGCCAATGCATTGAAACTTCCAAACGCACCTTCGAGTAATGCCCCATAAGCAATCAGAGGATTTGCCCCCAAAAGGATCAGCATCACCGCTCCTACAGCTAATGCAGCAAGTGTAGCAATCAAAGGCAATAAAGCATCAAAGATTGAACTCCAACTTATTCGCATTCGTTTTTCTTTCCTCCTTTCAGGGAGAACAAAATCATGTTTGTATCTAAGTCAGGTTAATCCTACCAATAATGTTCAATTTAATAATTTTACGTGAATTCTCATTGAATAATTATTTTTCCCCGGTCAGAATGGTGCGTGATGATTTCTGAGATTGTTGTTAATCTATCAGGGATCCTCATTGATCTGATTCAGGTGGAAAAGAGAAAGTTGGGTTCAAAAATAAGTTTAATGATCATTTGAAATTGTCTGACAACTAATTGTCTAACAACTATGTTTTTAGCATATTTGTCTAACAAATGCAAGTCACAATTTTACTATAGTTTTTGCATAATCAATAGAATCCTGTGTTGCTTGAAAGATCTGACGATCTCCAAGAAAAACTGCATCCTCACCTAGCATCGCCAGAATACCAGAATCTTTGAGATGTTGGAAAAGGTCCTGATCAATCCCACACAGCAATATACGGGCATCCATCATGTGCGCATGGCGAATTTCAGACGCTAAAACAGCCAGTGCTGTACTGGCAACAACCTGAGCACTGCGCAAGCGTATGATGACAATTTTTGCTCCGGCCTCCAAAGCTTGATCCAGATGTTTTTCGAACACATCTACAGCAACAAAATGCAGTGGACCTTCAACACTGATCAACACAATGGGTAGATCATCCTGAAAAAAAGTTAATTCATCATACTGAAGGTACCGGTTATTGGAATCAACAGAGATGTAATGAACTTGCAACTGGCTACTCTCATACAGATAAAATAGCAAAGATATAGCAATTCCCAGAAAAATAGCGATCTGTAAAGGAAAGATCATGGTAGCCAGAAAGGTGATCACCATCACCCAACGGCTGGTTCCGCGACTGTTCCAGGTGAGACGAACATGATTCCAGTTGACAATACGGGTTGCGGATACGACCACCACGGCACCCAGCGCAGTCAGTGGAATATACTCAATCCAATTATTCAGCCAGATGGCAGCCGGTATAACCAGAATGCCGGATAGCATCCCTGCAATCCGGGTTCTTGCGCCACTCCCTAAATTGACCGCGGTGCGCGCTGTAGAACCGGATGAAGGAGGTGCATGCAAGAATCCACCTACCAGCGAAGCAATTCCCTGCCCAACTAATTCTTTAGAAACATCCAGGTGTTGTCCCTTAGCCAATGCCACCGATTTGGAAACTGTTAAGGCCTCCACCATGGACATTAATGCCACTGCCAAACCACCCGGGATCAGGAAACGCCAGTCTTCCAATGAGAAATCCGGAATAAAGATGCTTAACCCAAATACAGGAAGATGCCCTAAATCTCCAATAACGCGCACACCTAGATCCCGCCATCCAGCCAGGGCAACGAAAATAGCCGCTACCACGATAACTATCATTTCAGCCGGGAATCGCCGGTCCACTTTACGTAAAGCAATCAGACTCACGATCGTAAATAATGCCACGGCAATCACGTAAGGATTAATCAGATTGAAATTTGTAACTTCATCCGCCAGTGTAAAAATTGCACTACCGGCTGCTGGTTTGGGAATGCCTGTCAACGGGCTTAGCTGGTTGATAATAATGAGCAACCCCAGTCCCATTAAAAACCCTGTCAACACTGAATTGGAGATAATACGAGTGATCCATCCCAACTTAAAAAGACCAAACAAAAGCTTCACGACACCACTAATGATCGCCAACGCAAAGACCATTTCCAGATAATCACCGGGACCAGAATACCCTGCCAGTACACCGGCTGTCGTGATGGCAATGGCATTGGAAAATCCGGTGACCAGATAAGGCGAACTTCCAAAAATAGGTGCCAGGATAGCCGGGATGATCACCCCAGCCAGACCATAAATGGGATTGATACCGGCGATCAAAGCATATGCCATCGATTGGGGAATGGCGATCAGGGCAACTGTCAGGGAAGCCTGAAGATCGTGGCGAAAATGGATCGTGAAATAAGATCTCAAACGTCGTTGCATGGTTTGATTATAACTGATGAGAATTTTCCGATTATGCTTTTTCCGTATCAATTTTGTGCTGCCTGGGTAAGTGAAACATTTAATTCTCAATCCGATGATCACTCTCAATTGCATCAATAGCATTTTTACGGTATCTTTAATGCATGGTTCCCAGCGTTCAGGAAGCGATCCAGATTTTTAAGAGCAATGTCCAGTTCGAGAACGAAAATACTCGGCGGCTGTATTTTCGTGGCCTGGATGCTTTTTTTGAATATTTGCAGGATAATCAGCTAAGCGAAATTCAAACAACAACCCTGGAAAAAAATGTAGTCGTTCAGTTTGGTGGTTGGATGAAGGATATTCGTGGCTACGCTCTCCCAACCCGGCGATTATATATCTCGGTGCTGCGAGCCGCCTTACGTTTCTGGCGCGCCAATTACAGCGGTTGGATCCAATTCACGCGCGAAGAAGAACAGGAAGCCAGCCGTACCTCATTGATTGGAAACCCGGAAGAACAGACCTCACGACATGAAAGATTGCCAGAGGATTTTGGCAACCACATGCTGGCGTCTGTGATGAAACTAACCCTGCCGAAAAAACAACTGGACAAACTGGAAGTATTACGCAAACGCACCCTGGTCGTTTTACTGCGTGCCACTGCCTTACGGATTGGCGATCTGTGTCATTTAACCAAGAAGCATGTCGATGATGCCCGTGTGCAAAATGGACGCCTGGAGCTACGCATGGAAAAGACCGGTCGCATCGCTCATTGCCGTCTGGGTGTGGATACGTTACAGGTCGTGGATGAATATCTGGAAGCGCGTGACGATCAATCCCCCTGGATTTTGATTCAGCATGGGAAGAGCAATCGTCGCCGGCACAATTCCACCTCCTTCTTTAAGAATGCAAAACGTGGATATGGCGCGCGTTTATCCAGCACATCAGCCTGGCGGATTGTTCAGGAAGTGGCAGCCCTCTCCGGGTTGGATCGCGAGAAGTATTTCACCAGTCCGCATGCCTTTCGACACTGGCATGCCAAAACCCTGATTGAGAGTGGGGTCTCTCTGGAGAATATCCAGGCAGTGCTGGGTCACTCCACCCCGGCCACCACACGTATCATCTATGCCCCGGAACCGGATAAACGTCAGATTGACCAGATTGAAACCAACTTACAAAAAATTAATCATTTTAGAAAAGAATAATAGAAAAAATGTCTGATAAAATATAAACATCGGAGATAATATGGCAATTCCAGAATTACCAATTTTTATTAAAGAAAATTATGAAATTCATGATCTAAGACACGCTTCTGCAATTTTGTCAAAAGATTTTCCTGATGAATGGAATGATATTATTGATGTTTTATTAAACTTTCGACTGTACAGAAGTTGGATCACAAAGGCTGGTGGAAGAAAATCCCCAATTGCTCAATCCATTGATGATGCTTTTTATTCAAAAGGTTGGGTCGAAAAAACATTTGAAACTGTTATCACAGTGGATGGGGCTTCAAGAGAATCACCAACTCACGCAGTGGATTATTTTAAGAATCGGATAGCGATTGAGGTAGAGTGGAACAATAAAAATCCTTTTTACGATCGTGATTTAAATAATTTTAGAATGCTTTTTGATCTGAAAGTAATCAGCGTTGGTATTATCATTACCCGACGCGATGAGCTGCAGGATATTTTTAATGAATTAGGAAGAGGTTCTTCGTTTGGAGCATCCACTACTCACATGAGTAAATTACTACCGCTTTTGAATGGTGGTGCTGGAGGAGGATGTCCTATACTTGTTTTCGGAATCTCAAAAGGCTTGTTTGTAGATGGATAATAATTACGAAAGTTTACTTAGTTTAGATAAATTTGGTACTATTTTAGCTGATCCTCCGTGGAAATTTCAAAATAGGACTGGTAAAGTGGCTCCAGAACACAAAAGACTTTATCGTTATGATACGATGTCCAATGAAGACATTATTGCAATGCCTGTAAAAGAAATAGCCTTAGACCAGAGCCATTTGTATTTATGGGTACCAAATGCATTGGTGGAGACTGGCTTACAGGTTATGAAAGCTTGGGGTTTTGAATATAAAACAATGCTAATCTGGTACAAAATTCGAAAAGATGGAGGGCCTGATCGAAGGGGTGTGGGGTTCTATTTTCGTAATGTAACTGAAATTGTATTATTTGGTATAAGAGGAAGTTTAAGAACCGGTAAGCAAGGTAGGAGTCAAGAAAATATAATCCTTTCTCAAAAACGAGGTCACTCAAGAAAACCTGATGAAATTTTTCCAATTATCGAGGCTTGCAGTCCTGGTCCTTATTTAGAATTGTTTGCTCGCCAAAAGAGAAAAGGGTGGGAATCTTGGGGAAACGAAACCGAAAAATTTGATAATGATCTGCAAATTTACTCGAACATTTTTAAGAATAATCCTCAACCGGCTTTATTTGAGAAAAAAGATGATCGAATAAATTTCACTTAGGATGCTTGTATGCATGTTTCTAAAAAAGGCGAGATCATTTTCCTGGTAGTGGTAGGTGGGATTCTGATCCTGAGTCTGAGTACCCTGGTAACCACCATCTCCGTCAGCAATGCACCCCCCACGGCAACCGCAAGTGTTACACTCAGTCCTACCATCACCGTCACATCCACTTCCACCAGGTTGCCAACCCGAACCTTCACGGCGACTTTCACGTCCACGCCGTCATTCACCCCCACGCGAACCTCAACCATCACGCCTACTCCGAGTGAAACCCCGACACCGTCTACTACACCCACAGCTTTTATCTTTGATCAGGGTGTCTTTGAACGCGCATTTGTTGTTGACCAGGTCATCTTTGGAATAATCAACCGCTTGCAGGTTGCCAATGATGGTAGTTTCTGGTTTGGATCCCCGTATGCAGTGGGACGATACATTCCGGAAACAAAAATTTTCACCCAGGAAAACTTACCTGATCCGGTTATCGGGCTTACACAGGACGGAAGAGCCTGGATATTGCCGGGTGCAGGAACGCCATTAAAAACCTGGGATGGTTCTGCATTTGTGGAATACAATCAGACCAACAGCTGGTTGCCGCCGCAAGGTTATGGAGCGCCTTCTCCTCTAGAATCGACCTTCTCCAGCGATATAGATGGCAATGTCTGGCTCACCACCGCCTACGATGTCCGCCGTTTACGAGGAGATCAGTGGCAAATCTTCCTGCCAGAATTAATGGGGTTTGAGCTTCCCTATCGCAAAACAATCTCCACCTCTTTCGTGCTGGCAAATTCGAAAATCAGCAACCTTGCGTGGGTAGGAAGCTGCAACTGGCAAGATCTTGAGCGAATGGATGGAGATGGAATGCGGCAATTCGATGGTACGCGATGGAGCGAGGTAGAGATTCCAGCCGAAAAAGGTTGTGTGACAGCCGTCGCTGCTGATAAAAGCGGTCATGCATGGGTTGGGATGGATGGGCGTCTGTGGCGCTTTGACGAAAAACTGGATACCTGGAGTGAATTCACCCCCCCAGATCTGAATCCGGTCCAATATATCGGTTTCAGCCATGGCGCGGTTCTGGATATTACCATCGCTCCGGATGACAGTGCCTGGGTACTGTATGAATTATGCGGAAGCCCCGGCTGCAAGACTCGCCAGATTCGTTACCGCATCCTGAATGGATTATGGTCACCCATGCGCGATAGCAGCCAGATCAGCCCACCCCTGCTCTTGTTTGATAAAAATAGCACAGCCTGGCTGTTCGACATAAATGTAATCCATCGAATGGAAAACAACACCTTCAAACCCGTCGCCTGGATGGACTGGTGGGAAGCAGCCGTGGATAAGAACGGCACGATCTGGGTTCTGACGGGTAAACTGAACGCAGAAATGATATTGTGGAAGTATGAGCCATAGATAGCTGGCAGATGGTAGCTCGTAGTTGGTAGGATTAAAAAAAGAACTTCTTTTTCTATGTTAATAGATGAGATTTAACGTTGGTGCGTTGCACTTGAGGATTCAGCGGCCTACCAGGAATGGGAAATGGTTGTGATCAAAAATCTGTCAGAAGTGCATTGCACCTTTCCTGACGCCGGTGCATTGCACTTGATGACCAACCCACCCACATCAATCACCGTAAAAAACAGCGTTCACCAACCCTCCAGAAGTGCATTGCACCTCTGCTAAAGCTCCAGGTTTTTGCAATTGATCGACCGTAGGGATGAAGGATCGGAGAATTGACACAATTTTCCACAAGAGGTTTCGTTCTCCGATCCTTCATCCCTTGTATCATGATATAGAAGTGCTATGCTAGAGAGTCAAGACACTGACCAGGTAAAGATGGGAGAATCTGTTTCGCCCCTCAAACCGAAGAGTTTCAAGTGTAGATAAGATCCCCATCCTCCTGATCAAATAATAGGCCGAACAGCATCTAAAGCCTCTCTAGCATTTCTTTCCAAAAACGAGATGAGCTTGTATTCACAAGGTTGGTCATACCAATGATCCACCTGATCAGTGTCTAAATCTAGTTTACCAAAGGAATGTGAAAATGGAACAAGCAATATTAGGTATCGACATCAGCAAAAGCAACTTTGATGTATCACTTTTATCTAATGGCTCTTGCAAATGGAATTCTTTCGAAAACAATCTGGAAGGTTATCAACGATTGGACCGCTGGCTCCACAAATATTCATTACCCCAAATTCATTGCTGTATGGAGGCAACCGGACAATATGCCGATCCTGTAGCAGAATATCTGTACGCATCTGGATATAAGGTCAGCGTGGTCAATCCTGCCCGGATTAAATTCTACGGGAACAGCAAATTAAAACGCAATAAAACCGATAAAGCAGATGCTGAACTAATAGCAGAATACTGTTTACGCGAAAAACCAGGCTTGTGGAGCCCTCCACCGCAAAATTATAAGGATCTACAAGCCCTGATTCGACAATTAGAGGCTTTGATAGAATCCAGACAACGCGAGAAGAACCGGCTTAAATCTGGTGTTCGCACACAAACCGTTATTTCCAGTCTAAAAGCATGCGTCGATTTCTTCACCCAGCAGATAAACGAAATAAAAAAAGAGATCAAAAATCTAATTGATAATGATGCAGAATTGTTGCGTCGCCAAAAGCTTTTGGTTTCCATAAAGGGCATTGGTTTTATAACAGCTGCAAAGCTTCTGGGAGAAATTAGAGATATTACAGCTTTTCAGAGTGCAAGCCAATTGGCCGCCTACGCAGGTTTAACGCCTAAAAACGCCCTGTCAGGTTCTTCTGTTCATAAGAAGACAGTAATTTCAAAAACCGGTAATGCACATTTAAGAAAACTTTTATTTTTACCAGCAGTAACTGCAAGAAATTGGAATCCAATAGTCAAAGAGTTTTG
>Ga0209270_1002943_pt1 | contig 16137 bp, 13 predicted proteins | sample MTBAKSrepl1MetaG_FD_187456 | JGI IMG/M metagenome (GOLD analysis project Ga0209270, IMG submission 187456) | Enrichment culture microbial communities from Arthur Kill intertidal strait, New Jersey, USA, that are MTBE-degrading - MTBE-AKS1... | ecosystem: Environmental > Aquatic > Marine >...
TTCAGGCTTCGCTTGATCCCAAATAGGCCCTGATCACCGTTTCGTTGTTTTTGATCTCCCCGGGCCGGCCTTCAGCGATCTTGGACCCGAAATCCAAAACAACCAGCCGGTTGACTATGTCCATGACCACGCCCATATCGTGCTCCACCAGGATGACCGAAACCTTTTTGAGTTCGAAGATGTCCATGATGAAGCGGACCATGTCTTCCTTTTCTTCCACGTTCATGCCGGCCAGCGGTTCGTCCAGGAGGAGCAGTTCCGGTTCCATGGCCAAGGCCCGGCCCAGGTCCACCCGTTTACGCTGGCCGTAAGGCAGGGACCCGACCAGCTTGTCCCGGATGGCTTCCAGTTCTAAAAGGTCGATGATGTCTTCCACCATTTCCCGGTGTCTGATCTCCTCCCGGCGGGCCTTGCCGAAAAACAAGGACGAAGCCAATGGTCCGGACTTCATGCGCACATGGCGGCCGACCATGAGATTCTGGAGGACGGTCAGGCCGGAAAAGAGTTCGATGTGCTGGAAAGTCCTGGCGATGCCGATCCGGGCGATCTGATAGGGCCGCAGGCCCATAATGTCTTTACCTTTGAATGATATTTTCCCGTCTTGCGGGCGGTAGAACATGGTGATGCTGTTGAGCACGCTGGTTTTGCCGGCGCCGTTGGGACCGATCAGCCCCAAAATTTCCTCCGGGAAAAGATCGAAGCTCACATCGGCCAGAGCCAGGTGGCCGCCGAAGGCAAGTTTTAAATTTTGAACTTCAAGCAAGGGCTGGCCGACCATCGTTCATATCCGGCTAAAGCAATTCTCATGGTCCGTTCTCATAATTGCCGCTCGTCCGGGCTTTGACCGGGCATGCTCCCGGGGACCTTGAATCCGATGATTCAAGGTTCGTTCCCCCAGATGGTTACGGCGATGACGCAGTTGGCCGGAAAACCGCCCAGGTTGTGGGTCAACCCCAGGCGAGGGTTCTTGAGCTGGCGTTCCCCGCATTTACCCTGGAGCTGTTTGTAAACCTCGTAAACCATCCTGATCCCGGAGGCCCCGATGGGGTGGCCGAAACTCTTAAGCCCGCCGTCGGTCTGGCAGGGCAGGGCGCCGTCCAGGTCGAAAAAACCGGCGTCCACGTCCTCTTTGGCCCGGCCTCGGGGCGAGATGAGCAGGTCCTCGTAGGTGACCAGCTCGGTGATGGAAAAGCAGTCGTGCACCTCGAACATGCTCAGTTCTTCCCGGGGATTCTTGACGCCGGCCTCTTGGTAGGCCTTGGCGGCGCAGCGGACCGTGGTTTCCACGTGGGTGCCGTCCCACTCTTGGAACCGGTATTCCTCCTCCGGGCTGACGGCTATCTGCAGGGCCTTGACGTACAACGGGTCGGGCCGGTAATCCTTGGCTTTATCCGCCCGGACGATGATGGCCGCCGCGGCGCCTTCGGTCACGCCGCAGCAATCGAAAAGCCCCAAAGGCCAAGCAATGATCGGCGCCTTCATGATCGTTTCCACGTCCACTTCCCGGCGGAGATGAGCTTTGGACGTCCGGGCCCCGTTGTAATGGCTTTTAGCTGAAATCTTGGCCAGGGTCCGTTTCCCCTCTTCGGAGCTGAGGCCGTACCGGTCGAAATAACGGGTGGCCAGGGTGGCGAACATGCCGGGGGCGGTCATGTTCGGAAAAATCTGCCGGTTATAGGCCCCCCGCAACTGGCTGAAGTCGGGCAGCCCGCCGTAACCGATGTCCTTGAGTTTTTCCACGCCCACGGCCAGGGCCACGTCGCAAGCGCCGGAAGCCACGGCAAAGCTGGCCGCCCGCAGGGCTTCCGTTCCGCTGGCGCAGAAATTTTCCACCCGGGTCACCGGAATAAAAGGCAATTTGAGGGCCGCGGCCAGGGGGATAGCCGCCTTGCCCACGTTGACCTCATCGAAGCAACTGGACAACCAGGCTGCGTCTATATCCTTTTTCTCCAAACCCGCGTCGGCCAGGGCCTCCATAAAGGCCTCCACCATCAGGCTTTCGGCGCTCTGGTCGAAATGTTCTCCGAATCTGGTGCAACCCATACCGATGATGGCCACCTTGTTTTTGATTCCTTCCGCCATGAAGAAGTCTCCTTATAAATCGGCGATTAACTCCGGAAGGGAGTCGCTTTCCAAAAATATCCGCACAGGCTTCGGGCTTCGTCCCGGTACTTGCGCCGAAATGTCATCCGAACCGGTTGGCCGACCCGCAAGGATTCCAGGCGACAGTCGGTCAGGTCGAACCAGTAACGGCCCCCATCCTCGAAGTCCACAATCCCGTATAGGTTCGGCGGGTCTTCGGAATAGGCCAGGTGGTCGGCGGTGTAGTTGAACAGGTGTCCGGTCCGGTCGGAGAAGGCATAAGGCTCCATCCGGTCCACCGCCCCGCACCGGGGATTGATACAGATTCTCTCGCGGGGGAACTGCGGGGAGCCGCAGGCCTGACAGCGGCCGCCCACCAGCCGAAGCACGGCGTCCTGCTCGCGCCAGGTCAGCGACAGACTGGTGGGGGCGATCTCCTCTCCCCGGATGCCGGCTTCCTTGGGCAGCATGTTCTTGAAGGAAAGATATTTGGCGTAAGAATTCATTTCCTCCTTGTAAGCCAGGGCGGCCTGGACCTTGGTCCGGTCCTTCAGGTCATTCACGGCTTCGGTGACCCGGAAAAGTAAAGCCTGGGCCCCTCCGCCGAAACCGCACACCAGCAGACGGTCTCCGGCCTTGGCTTCCTCAAGGGCGGCGGCCAGCATAAACAGCGGGTGGGCCGTCCCGCTGAACCCGACCGATCCCAGCAGGGGGTCTTGAATCCGCCCAGGGTCCAGCCCCAGGCTTTTGGCCAAAGCCAAGTGGTCTCTGGCTCCCAGAGGGGGAAGAATAACCTTGGCCACCTCCTTCAGGCTGAGGCCGGTCCGGTCCAGCAAACCCTGAATAACCCGAGGAATGAACTTGGTATAGGCCTCTTCCCTGATCCAGCGTTCTTCCCAGGAACGAATAAAGCGTTCTCCTTCGATGCGGCGGTGATCGGCGAAGTCATAGGAAAGGGAATAACTCCCTTCAAAGGCGGCCGCCACATGATCCCGGCCGACCAGAAAAGCCGCGGCCCCATCGCCGAACAGGCTTTCGTTATTACTCCCGGCCTTGCCCAGACGGCAGTCCGCGGCGCAAACCAGGATACTTCCGTCGACCTCTTCGCCCAAGGCGGCCGTAAGAGCCGCCAAGCCCGCCTTGAGTTCCCCGGTGAATTCGGCCGTCCGACATTCCGGGGCCAGATTGAGGGCCGCCAGGGCGATTCCGGCGTTGCTCCGTTCCCGGTAAGGCAGGGTGGTCGAAGCCAACGACAGAACCTCGATCCCCGACCGGTCCGTACCGGACAGGCAGTTCCGGCCCGCCGCCACGGCCAGGGTCAGGCTGTCTTCGTCGTGGTTGGCCACGGCTTTTTCTCCGCCCAATAAGGCGGCCGGGCCGGGATTGAACCAGCCCATGGCCTTCAGAATGGTCTCGCGCTTCAGACGATAGTACGGCAGACTCACGCCGTAAGCTTTGATGCCTTTCACAGGACTTTTCCCTCCTCTTCCGTTGGCTGCTCTTTTGACCGACCGGCGTCGGCCGCTTCACCGGCTGTTCTTCCGGAAACATCCGGCTCGACTTCGTCGGCCTCCTCGGCGCAACGGCTGACGAATTCCACGATCTCCCGGAGAGAAGACCCCGGACCGAAAACGCCGGCCACGCCTTTTTTCTTTAAAATCGCCTCGTCTTCCGGCGGTACGGTCCCGCCCAAAACCACCGGCGTGTTCTCAAGCCCTTCCCGCCGGAGTCCCTCCAGAACCATGGGCGCCAGCACCATGTGGTTGCCGGACAGGGAACTGAGCCCGACTGCGTCCGGGTCTTCCTCCACCGCGGCCCGGACAATGGCTTCCGGCATCTGGTTGCCCAGGTAAATGACTTCCAGGCCGGCGTCGCGCAAGGCCCGGGCCACCACCACACTGCCCCGCCAGTGGGCGTCCAGTCCCAGGCGGGCGATGATCACTCTGATTTTTCGATTCATAAAAGCGCCTCAGAACAAAGGCGGATTCCAGGTTCCGTAAAAATCCTTGAGAACCTTGCTTATCTCTCCTTCACTCACCCTGGCCTTGACCGCTTCGACGATCACTTCCATCAGGTTGCCGTCACGCTCGGCGCATCGTCTGATGTCGTCCAGGGCCTGCCAAGCCCGGCCGGAATCGCGCTCGGCCCGGATTCTTCTCAACTTGGCCTCCTGGACGGCCAAGGTCTCCGGAACGGCAAATATCTCGGGACGATAAGGCTCTTCTTCCATCCGATGACAATTAACCCCGACCAGGGGCATTTCCCCGCTTTCCACGGCCTGCTGGTATTCGTAAGCGGAATCGGAGATGATCCGGTGGACCCATCCTTCTTCCACGGCCTTGACCACGCCCCCCCGGCCGTCTATTTCGTCGATGAGCCGGGCGATGTGTTTTTCCATTTCCTCAGTGAGATGTTCCACGAAAAACGATCCGGCCAAGGGATCGATGGTATGGGTGATCCGGGTTTCCAGTTGGAGAATCTGCTGAGTGCGCAAGGCGGTCAGAGAAGCCAGCTCGGTGGGAGTGCACAAGGCCTCGTCGAACCCGTCCACGTGGACCGACTGGGCCCCGCCCAGGGCCGCCGACATGGCGTGATAGGCGGCCCGGGCGATATTGTTCAGGGGCTGCTGGGCGGTCAAGGCCACACCGGCGGTCTGGACGTGAAAGCGCAGGGCTCCGGAACGTGGATTTTCGGGCCGAAAACGTTCCTGGATCAGGCGGGACCAAAGCCTTCGGGCCGCCCGGTACTTGCAGACCTCTTCGAAAAAATCGCTGTGGGCGGAAAAGAAAAAGCTGAGCCTGGGGGCGAAATCGTCGATCCGCAGTCCGCGGCGGAGCATCTCCTCGATGCAGGCCAGGGCGTTGGCCATGACCAGAGCGACCTCCTGCCAGGCGTTGCAGCCGGCCTCCCGGTAGTTGTATCCGGCGAAGCTGACCGGGTTCCAGCGCTTGGCGTAACGGGCGCAGAATTCTATGGCGTCGCAGCTCAGTTTGAAAGCCACCCGGGGCGGCGACACCCGGGGCGCGATAGACACGGCCGTCTCCATGAGAAAGTCGTTCTGGCTGGTCCCGGCCAGATCATGGAGGGAGAGGCCCCGGGCCTTGGCCATGGCGAAATACATGGACTGGATGGAGATGTTGCAGATGGGCTGGCAGGTGACCAGGGAGACGCTGATCCGGTCGATGGGGATGCCCTCGAAAAGGGTCTGCATGTCTTCAAGGGTATCCACGGCCACGCCGCCCCGGCCGGCGTCGGCGAAGGCTTCCGGATCGTTGGAATCGTAACCCCGGAGGGTGGGATAATCGAAGACGCCGTTGACGCCCCCGGCCCCGGCGGCCAGGAGAAAACGGTACCGCTTGTTGGTCTCTTCGGGCGGCCCGTACCCGCCCAATTGGCGCTGGGTCCAGGTGCGGCCGCGGTACATAGTCTGATAAACCCCCCGGGTGAAAGGTTCTTGTCCCGGGAAGCCCAGGTCGCGGCGGTAGTCGATCCGGGCGTTCGAGGCCGGTGTGTATAAAGGAGAGAGGGTTAGCCCGGAAAGGGTGGTGAATTTGTCCAGGCGCTCCCGCTCCCGGGGATAATCCCGGCCCCACCGCGCCAGGGACTCTTGGATTTCGGCCAGCGCTTCCTCTCGATAAAGGCCGGTCCGGTCTTTTGACGAGTGGTGATCGCTCATGTCAGTTCCCGTAAGCCTGAGCCGCAGCCCTCTTCTGAGCGCGGCGGTCAGCCCAGCGTTTCCTTCAAATAGTCCACAATGGCCCGGGTATCCGTGCCAGGGGTGAAAATGCGGCCCACACCCATGGCTTCCAAGGCCTGGCGGTCCTTCTTGGGAATGGTCCCCCCGCCGAAAACGAGGATGTCCTCCACGCCTTTTTCTTTCAATCTAGCCAGGACCCGCGGGAAGATGGTCATGTGGGCCCCGGAAAGGATGCTCAAGCCGATGGCGTCCACGTCTTCATCCACGGCCGTGTTGACAATGAGTTCGGGCGTCTGGTGAAGGCCGGAATAGATGACTTCCATACCCGCGTTGCTCAAGGCCCTCGCCACCACCTTGGCTCCGCGGTCGTGCCCGTCCAGGCCGGGCTTGGCGATGAGAATCCGCAGTTTTCCGGAAGGGTTCATACAGTTCGATTCCCCCGGTTTAAAAGATGGCTTGTTCGCGGTAGGCTCCGAACACGGCCCGCATATGATCGACGGCCTCCCCCAGGGTCATCCCGGCCTGGACGGCCGAGACGAGCGTGGGCATGACATTCTCTTCGGTCCGGCAGACGGCCCGCAATTCCTCACCCTTGCTCCTGAGCAGGTCCTGGTCCCGGCGGGCCTTGAATTCCTTGAGGGCCGCAATTTTATGGGGTTCGAAGTCTGAATCGATTTCCCGCAGTTCGATTTCGGTCTCTCCCTCTTCGGTGTATCGGTTCAAGCCCACGATGACCCGTTCGCCCTTTTCCACCTCCTGCTGATACCGGAAGGCCGAATCGGCGATCTCTTTCTGGAAATAGCCCCTTTCGATCCCGGCGACCACGCCGCCCAGCTTTTCTATGATCCGGAAGTATTTTTGGGTTTCCTCTTCCATCCGGTGGGTCAGGGTCTCGACGTAGTAGGACCCGCCAAGGGGATCGGCGGTCCAGGCCGCGCCGCTTTCGTGGGCGATGATCTGCTGGGTGCGCAAGGCCAGTCTTTCCGAGAGAGGCGTGGGGATGGAGAGGGCCTCGTTGAAGCTGTTGGTGTGCAGGGACTGAGTGCCGGCCATGACCGCGGACAAGGCCTGGATAGTGGCCCGGATGATGTTGTTCTCCATCTGTTGGGCGGTCAGCGAAGAACCCGAAGTCTGAGTGTGAACGCGCAGCCGCCAACTGGCCGGGTTCTTGGCCCCGAATTTGTCTTTCAGTGTCCGCGCCCATATCCGGCGCGCCGCCCGGAACTTGGCCACGTTTTCGAAGAAATCGTTGTGGGCCTTAAAGAAAAAGGACAGGCGCGGGGCGAAGTCGTCCACGTCCATCCCGGCCTTGATTCCTTCTTCCACATAAGTGAAGCCGTTGGCCAGCGTGAAGGCCAGTTCCTGCACCGGGTTAGCCCCAGCCGAAGCCAACTGGTAACCGCTGATGCTGATGGGATTGAACCTGGGCAGATTCTTGATGGAAAAGGAAATGGTGTCCATGGTCAGACGCAGGGAAGGGCCGGGCGGGAAATAATAGGACTTTTGGGCCTGGTATTCCTTAAGAATGTCGTTCTGAAGGGTGCCGCTCAAAAGTTCCCGCCTCGCGCCCCGCTCTTCGGCCACGGCGTAAAACATGGCCAGGATGACTGCGGATTGGCTGTTGGAAACAAAATTGATGCTGATTTTTTGCAGATCTATGCCGGCCACCAAGTCCCGCATGTCCTGGACCGTGTCGATGGCCACCCCGCCGCAGCGCCCCACTTCACCCTCGGCCAGGGGATCATCCGAATCACGGCCCATGATGGTGGGCATGTCCAGGCAGACGCTGATCCCGGTGGCCCCCATGTCCACCAGCTGGCGGATGCGCCGGTTGGCCTGGTCCGGGGGGCCTAGAGAACCAAGTTGCCGAATGGTCCACTGACGGCCTCGATACATGGTGGGATAAACCCCCCGGACAAAAGGAAAATCCCCGGGCAGGCCGATGTCCCGGTCCAAGTCGAGGCCCGCCAGGTCTTCCGGCCCATAGAAAGGCTTGATTTCAAATCCGGACATATTTTTGAGGGGAGTCAACCCGACGAAAGGATCGCTGGAGGTTTTTGCGTCGCGCTTATCCTGATAAGCCATTTCCCGTCACTCCAAGATTTCTTCTTTAAGAAAAGTGGACAGAACTTCTTCGACCACGGAATAGGGATCGTTTTTACCGGCCCTGATGGACTCGATGTATTTTCTTTTCTTGCCCGTGCCTTTCAGTCCGGCGAAAACGACCTTCTCCACTTCATCCTTGAAAACCAGCCCCAATTCCTGCTCGATCCTTTCGGCCCGGACTTCTTCGATTTTCTTGCTCCGGTGGAGATAAGCCTGGTGATCCATGATGCTTTGCACCAATTCGTCCACCCCATGGACGTCGCTTGATTTGGCGGCGCAGGCGATGGTGGGGACCACCCGGGGCGCCCAACCTTTGTCCTCGCTCATCCCGGTGTGGATAATGGTTTCCAGGCTCCGCAGGCACTGGCCGGCTCCGTCCAAATCAAATTTGTTGAGCACGATAACGTCGGCGATCTCCATAATGCCGGCCTTCATGGCCTGGATGTCGTCACCCATGCCCGGCGTGAGGACCAGCAGGCAGGTCTGGGCCACATGGATGATGTCGATTTCATCCTGACCCGCACCCAGGGTTTCGATGATGATCACCTCGTTGCCCATGGCCTCCATGATCCGGACCACGTCGGTGGTGGCCCGGGCCAAACCACCCAAATAACCCCGGGCCCCCATGGACCGGATATAGACCCCTTCGTCCAGGGAATGGCTTTGAAACCTGACCCGGTCGCCCAGAAGGGCCCCGCCGGAAAAAGGACTGCTGGGGTCGACGGCCACCACGCCCACCCTTTTGTCCATGCGCCGGAACCGCCCGATCAGGTGATCGATCAGGGTGGACTTGCCGCTTCCCCCCGCCCCGGTGATGCCGATGATCATGGATCGGCCGGTGTGAGGGAAGACCAGCTTCATCATCTCGTTGGCCCGCTCGTCCTGGTCTTCGACCAACGTGATCATCCGGGCCACGGCCCGGCGGTCTCCCTTCAGAAGTCCGGCGGCCAGCTCGTCCGGGTTTACAGGGTTCGACCGGCCCATCAGGCCCCTTGTCCTCCTATGTTTTCCTCGATGTACTTAACGATCTCTCCGGTCAGGGACCCGCCCCGAAAGACCTCGTTTATCCCCAGGGCTTTCATGGACGGAATGTCCTCCGGCGGAAAGGAGCCCCCGGCGATCAACAACACGTCTTCCAAACCGTGTTTTTTCATTTCTTCGACGATCAGGGGCGTGAAGACCAGGTGCTCGCCGGAAAGATAACTCACGCCGATCACATCCGCGTCTTCTTCCAAGGCCGCCTTGACGATGCTCTGAGGGGTCTGATACATGCCCAGATAGACCACTTCCATACCCGCCTCCTTGAGCAGGGAGGCGACGACTTTGGCTCCGCGGTCATGGCCGTCCAGCCCGACCTTGCTGATGATCACCTTGATTTTCTTCTTGGCCATCGGTCCGCGCCCCCAATGGTTCACTTGAACGGGGACTCGATGATGTTCATGGGATCGTAGGAATAACCGAAAACTTCCCGCACCGTGCCCAGCAGTTCACTGGTCGTGGCCAGGGTCTGGGTGGCTTCGATCATGGCCGGTATGGTGTTGCGGCCCTCGGCGGCCGTGTCGCGGAGTTTATTGATGGCCTCCCGGAGCTTGTTCATATCCCGGCTCATCTTGAGCTTGCGCACGCCCTCGATCTGACTCTTGGTGGAAATATTGGAGATGCGTTGGACGCCCAAGGGAGTGGTCTTTTCCGGTTCGTCGGTAAAGATATTCACCCCTACCACCAGTTTTTCCATTTGGTCCAATTCTTTTTGCCGCTTGACCGCTTCCTGTTCGAAACGGCGGTCCAGCCATTCGGCGCGGATGGCTTCTTCCATGCCGCCCACGTCCTCCACTTCCTTCATGAATTTAAGGGCCTCTTCTTCCATCTTGTCGGTCAGGCTTTCGATATAGTACGACCCTCCCAAGGGGTCGGCCACATTGGTCACGCCGGTCTCGTAGGCGATGATCTGCTGGGTGCGCAAGGCCTGGAGGTGTCCTTTTTCCGTGGGCAGACACATGGGTTCATCGTAAGAGCAACAGTGCAGGGACTGGACGCCGGCCAGCACGGCGGCCAAGGCTTCGTAAGCGATCCGGACCAGGTTGTTGAGGGGCTGCTGGGGGATGAGCGAACAACCGGCGGTGTGGACGGCGAAACGGAACTGCATGGACCGGTGGTCCTTGGCCCCGTATTTATCCTTCATCAGCTTGGCCCACATGCGCCGGGCGGCGCGGATTTTGGCGATTTCCTCCAAAATATCGATATGACAGGACACATAGAAGGTGAAGCGCGGAGCGAAATCATCGATGTGAAGTCCGCGGCGGATGAGCTCGTCGATGTAACACATGGCGATGCCCAAGCCGTAGGCGATCTCCTGGGGAGCGGTGAGGCCCTGTTCCCGCAGGTCATACATGTTGACCGTGGTGTAATACCACTTGGGCATTTCCCTGGTGCAGAACTCCATGACGTCCGAGCCGAGTTTGATGGACAAATCCAGGGGACAGGCCGGCCGGAAGCCGCAGTAGCGGAAATGGATGGGATCGTTCTGAACCGACCCCCGGAGGCGGCTGATGTCATAGCCCTTGTTGCGGGCCACGGCCACGTATTGAGCCATGGTGGGGGCGGCGGCGGTGGAGGCGGTGATGAGAGACCAACTGACCTTGTCGAGAGGGATGTCGCCGACCAGGGTTTCCATGTCCTGGAGATGAGCGATATTGACCCCGGTCAGGCCCACTTCCTGCTGAGCCCAGGGATGATCGGGGTCCAGGCCCATTTCGTAGGTCACGTCGGCGATGGTGTTCAGGCCGGTCCCCCCGTTTTTAAAGCAATAAGCGGCCCGTTCGTGGGTGTCGGCCGGAGAGCCCAGGCCCACGACTTCCCGGCGGGTCCAATACCGCCCCCGGAACATGTTGCGGTGAATGCCCCGGGTGAAAGGATATTGGCCGGCCTCGCCGATGTTTTCACGGTAGTTTTCGCCGTCCCGATCTTCCGGGGTGTAAAGCTCCTTGGTCTCGTATCCGGACCAGGTGCGGAAACTGGTCGGTTTCTCATAGTAGGCTTGAAGATAATCGTCCCAGTTTATTTCGCGGTTTTCCTGAGCCTGTATGGCGGACACCTTTTTTCTGGTCATGTTTTGTCCTCCTCGACCGGTGGGCGGGCCGGTCAAGCTGGCAAGGGGCTTGTTTTGATCTTGACTTGGTTTTATAATATACTTAATGTTAAGCAAGGTTGACTTACCGGTAAATAATACAGGCCGGAGCAAAAAGTGTCAAGTCTTTTTATTCGAGAACCACCTAAAAAATGGTTTTCAAGAAAAAGACCGGCCCCGGCCGAGTTAAACCGAAAAAACCGGCGAGGAACCCAGGGGTGGCCCCTGAAAACCCTCTGTGCTATAAGGCCTGAAAAGTTTGAAAGACCCGGACCGAAAAGATGGGACCGGGACGCCGCATCGGGAGATCTATATGGAGCAGCAGATTGACTTCAAACGTTTGGACAAAAATTTGCGCCGGCAAATGGTCATCGACACGGCCACTCACCTTTTCCACCTCAAGGGTTATCGGACGGCCACCCTGGACGACTTGGCCCACGCGTTGGGACTGAGCAAGCCCGCTCTTTATCACTATTTTTCCTCCAAGGAAGAGCTTTTGTCCCTGATTTACATCCAGGCCCTGGAAAACTTCTTCGCCAAGGCCTATGAAATCGGGGAGATGGACCTGGCGCCCCGGGAAAAACTCCGGTTCTTCATCCGCAACCATATCCAAAGCATCATCATCGGCAACCTGCCCATGTTCGCCGTCTTCTTCAGCGAGGAAAACCAGCTTCCGGAAAAGCAGTTCCGAAAAATAAGGGAAGAGAAAAGAAAATATTCCGAAGTGGTGGAAAAGATCATTGCCGAGGGCATACGGGAAGGCAGTTTCCGAGAGGTGAATCCCAAGCTTCAGGCCTTCGCCCTGATCGGGATGTGCAACTGGCTTTACAAGTGGTACAACTTCGAGCGGCGCGGGTATACCCCCGAAGAGATCGCCGATCATTTCATCGATTTTCTGGAAAACGGCTATCTCCGGCCCAGCCATCGGCCCGGTCAAGACCGGGAGTCGGTCGAGGGAGACAATCCGTTGATAAGAATCGATAAAAAAAGGCGGGTTTTGGAGGAGCTGAAAGAAAAAAACATGGAAATGTCCGACCTCCTCGAGGCGATGGACAAATATTTCTGACTTTGCAGGGACATCGAGTCCTGGTTTTTTCAAGGGCTGGACAATCGAAGTGAGGCTGCGCCTGGTTCCAGCCCCGGCGTCGGTCATGGATCTGAAACTAATCTTGCGGGAGGTGACGGATGGTCTGTTGGAGGCGTTGTATCGGTCTATCGGCTCGCCCCCGGCCGTTTATCCTCCGCGCTTTACTCCGCCGATAGGGTCCGGGCAGTTTACCCCCTGATCCTGCCCCTCAAACGAGCCTTATTTATTTTATGGTTAATGATTACCATGTCGCCTAAAAATAACTTGACAGCCTGAAAAAATTCATGTTACAAACCCAAACAACCCAGGCGGAGGAGTACGCTTGGAGTATGAAGAAAGGGGGTGAGACTGGCGCAGAGTTTCGGTTGATTTGGGAAATGAGAATAGTTTTGGTAGTTTGTTTAATTAGTTATTGGGTAGTTGAAAAAATTGGGTTATTTTTTCGGATGTATTAACTTGGGAGGAAATAAATGTCGAAAAAGCTGTTAGTTCTGACCTTGGGAGCTCTTCTGGTCGTCTTCATGGCCGGCTCGGCCCTGGCTGCGACCAGCATCTCCTTTTCGGGGTCTTACCAGGTCCGCGGCTTTTATCTGAGCAACCCTGAAATGAAGGGCGGCGACGAGAATACGGCCAACGACGGTGAAGTCTCCAGTGCCTGGTTCGACCATGACCTGTATATTTACACCACTTTTAAAGTCACCGACGCCTTGAGCCTGAAGCTCAACATCAACGCCTACGGCGGCCAGATGTGGGGCGACATTCAGGCTAATCGTTGGTGGGGCTCCGGCGCTGAAATGCTGGGCGCCAGCGGTCCTGGCGGGGCCGGTGCGATCAACGACAGCAGCCCTGAGTTCTATCAGTGCTACATGCAGATCAAGACCCAGTACGGTCTGTTCTACTTCGGCCGGATGGCCGGCGGCCAGGCCGGTCTGATCATGGTGCCCGCAGCCCAGGCTTCCCCGGTCAGCGCTCCGCGGTACGTCTTCGACTCCGAGGCTTCCCGCGACCGCTTCAAGTGGTTTCTGCCCCTGGGCAAGGCCGGTCTGTTGTTCGTTTATGAAAAGTCGGCCGAAAAAGGCGGCCAGCAGGCTTATGCCGCCCGCGTGTCCGATTATGACATGGATCAGTGGGCCTTCGCTCCCATGTACAACTGGGAACATGGCCATGCCAACGTCCTGTTCGCCCTGCTGCGCGACCGCCACAATGTGGACGGCACCTCGCTTTTCACGGCTATCAGGCCTCGTTACGGTAACGCCGGCAGAGTTGATGTGTGGTTCATCCACCCGGCCCTGCGTCTGAACTACGATATGTTCGAGTTCAACACCGAGCTGTACTGGGCCAGCGGCACGGCCGACTTCAACAACCCGGCTCTCCAGGACATCGACGTGGAAGACTCGGCCTACTACTTCGACCTGCAGTACAAGTACGGTCCGGGTAAAATCGGCCTGATGTACCTGTGGTGTCAGGGTGACGACGACCAGTTTGACGCCTCCAAGGCGGTCAAGGACAACAAGGACTCCGTGGCCATCCTGCGGTCCGGCGCCGACTTCCAGCCGCTGTACGCCGCTTACGGGGCCTATGACGGCTTGCGTTACAACACCGACAACCATCAGTTGATCTCCCTGTGGTGGGATCACAGCCTGACCGAAGACCTGATGCTCCATGCCGCCTACGGCTGGATCAAGATCAACAAGCCCGGCAAGACGGCCGGCGGCGCAAATATCTCCGACGATTACGGGTCTGAGTTCGACCTGGGCATCGCTTACAAGCTGATGAACAACCTCGAGTACCAGGCTCACTTCGGCTACTTCATGCCGGGCGACTTCTGGAAGGGAGGCGTCCAGAACATGAGGGACCCGGGCAACCACATCCACTTGGATCATCAACTGGTGCTCAGCTTCTAAAGTCCGAAAGACTTAGAGCCCAGACCAAGGCCCCGGGATTATCCCGGGGCCTTTTTTCTTTTTATTTTAGACAGATTTGGCCTTGACATCTTGAAGGGGACCGATTAGTATTTTTTCGTTTTACCTAGGGCGTGCCTAGGGCCGGGGCAGGATTATGCCCTGGAATACGGGACGGCGGGGACGCCGTTTGGTCTGGAAATGGAAAGGAATACTCGAGATGACGGAAAGAATTTTTAACTTCAATCCCGGGCCGGCCGCCTTGCCCCTGCCGGTTTTGGAGGAAATCCAAGCCGATCTTTTGAACTTCAAAGACACGGGCATGTCTGTATTGGAGATCAGTCACCGGTCCGGGGCCTTCGAAGCCGTTCTCAACGACGCCGTGGCCCGGGTCAAAAAACTGTTCGGTCTGCCGGATTCTTATCACGTTATTTTTCTCCAGGGCGGGGCCAGCACCCAGTTTTTCATGGCCCCCATGAACTTGTTGAAGCCGGGGCTCTCGGCGGATTACATCAACACCGGGACCTGGTCGACCAAGGCCGTCAAGGAGGCCAAACTGCTTTCTCAGAATATTCAAGTGGTCGCCTCCTCGGAAGACCGGAATTTTTGTTACATCCCCAAGAATATCCAGTTTACTTCGGGAGCGGTTTACGCCCACCTGACTTCCAACAACACCATCAAGGGAACCCAGTGGGCCGAGTTTCCGGATACCGGCGGCATCCCCTTAGTGGCCGACATGTCTTCGGATATTCTTTCCCGGCCCCTGGACCTGTCTCCGTTCGGGCTGGTTTACGCCGGGGCCCAGAAGAACTTGGGCCCGGCCGGGGTGACCCTGGTCATCATCCGGCAGGACCTTTTGGACCGGTGCCGGGTTGATCTGCCCAGCATGCTGAACTATCAAACCCATGTCGCCAAAAACTCCCTGTACAACACCCCGCCGGTCTTCGGCATTTATGTAGTCCAGCTCGTGTTGAAGTGGCTCGAGGAGACCGTCGGCGGTTTGGAAGCCATGGGCCGGCTGAATGAGCGGAAGGCCGGGCTGCTTTACGACTTTTTGGATGGGGAAGATTTTTATCAACCCACGGCCGATAAGGACAGCCGGTCCATGATGAACGTGACCTTCCGGCTGCCCACGGTCGACTTGGAAAGTGAATTCGCGGCCGCGGCCCAAAAGCAGGAACTGGGAGGATTGAAGGGCCACCGTTCGGTCGGCGGCTGCCGGGCTTCCATTTATAATGCCGTCACCCTGGAGGCTGTCGAGACCCTGGTTTCCTTCATGAAGGAGTTCGCCCGGACTCGCGGGTAGATGAAGTGACCAGTTGAAAATATAAAATAAAGAGGAAGGCAGGATGAAGATACTCATCAGCGATAAGACCCATGAAAGTTGCGCCCGGAAGTTCCGGGAAGCCGGTTTCGAGGTCGACCAGAAGCCCGGCCTCAGCCCGGAGGAGCGGCGGGCCATCATCCAGGACTATCACGGCCTGGTCATTCGCAGCGCCACCAAGGTCACGGCCGATTTGATGGAAGCGGCGAAGAACCTGAAAGTGGTCGGCCGGGCCGGGACCGGCCTGGACAATGTGGACATCCCGGCGGCCACGGCCAAGGGGATCGTGGTCATGAACACTCCCGGCCAGAACTCGAACGCCGCGGCTGAATTGGCGGTCACCATGATTTTCGCCTTGTCCCGCCAACTGTATCGGGCCTGCGAATCCCTGAAGGCCTGCCGTTGGGAAAAGAAGGCCTTGGAAGGCCGGGAGGTTATGGGCAAGACCCTGGGCGTGGTCGGCTTCGGGCATATCGGCCGGATCGTGGGCGAACTGGGCCGGGGGATCAAGATGCGGCTCTTGGCTTATGACCCTTATCTCAACGAAGGACAGATTCGCGGTTTCGGCGCCGAACCGGCCTCCCTGGAGGACCTGCTGGCCCAGGCCGATTACGTGACCATCCACGTGCCCAAGAGCAAGGAGACGGCCAACCTGTTCAATGCCGAAACCATCGCCAAAATGAAAGACGGCTCGTACCTGATCAATTGCGCCCGGGGCGGGATAGTGGACGAGGACGCTCTGTACGAGGCCCTGGTCTCCGGTAAACTGGCCGGCGCGGCCTTGGACGTCTTCAGCGTCGAACCGCCTGGCGA
>Ga0209270_1002949_pt1 | contig 16102 bp, 6 predicted proteins | sample MTBAKSrepl1MetaG_FD_187456 | JGI IMG/M metagenome (GOLD analysis project Ga0209270, IMG submission 187456) | Enrichment culture microbial communities from Arthur Kill intertidal strait, New Jersey, USA, that are MTBE-degrading - MTBE-AKS1... | ecosystem: Environmental > Aquatic > Marine >...
GAGCGGGGTGGGTGTGTCGGTGCAGGACGGGGTGGTGAGGGTGAGCTGGAGCCAGGCCCAGGATTGCGACGGTGCGGCCGCGGCAGGGTACAACCTGTACCGTGGCACGACGCCGGGAGGACCCTACGAGAAGGTAAATGCAGAGCTGATTACCGGCACCGGGTACAGTGACCCGGGAGCGACCAGCGGGACGTGGTACTACGTGGTGAGCTCCGTGGACGGCGGCGGTGTGGAGAGCGTGAAGAGTGCGGAGCTGAGCGTGACGGTGGGGGCGAGGAGTGTGGGCGGCTCCGGAGGCGGAGGCGGCGGTGGAGGCGGGTGCTTTATAGGGGCGATTGCGGATTGAGGGAGCGGGGAATTGAGGAATTGAGGAATTGAGGAATTGGGGAACAACAAGGGACGCAGATAAACCCAGATTGTCGCAGACTTTAATTATGGCCGTTTTCACGGTATTTTCAGCCGGACTTCTCCATGAAGCCGTTCGTCTTGGGCGAGGCGCTCGTCAAATCCGCCCGGGGCGGATGCTACGAACGCTTCGTCCGTCAGAAGGGCTAAAATAACCAATAAGGGTAATCTGACCTGCATGAAAACAGGAATCAACAACACTCGTTTCCTCGTTCGCCGGACAAGACCATGGATCCTGGCTTTCCTGCTGGTCTCCGGGTCCTGCGGCTTGATCTATGAAATCCTCTGGATGAAGATGCTCACCCTGGTCATCGGCAACACGGTCTTTGCCGTCACCACCGTGCTCACCGCTTTTATGGGCGGGTTGGCCCTGGGGAGTTTTCTGGCCGGGAGGTTTATAGATAAGATCAAGGACCCATTGAGGACTTACGGCATCCTGGAGGGGGGGATCGGCGCCTATGCACTGCTTTTGCCGCTTTTCATTGCAGGGACGCAGCCCCTGTTCCGGATCATCTACCAGGGTATCAGCCCCTCCTTTTACACGTTCAGCCTGCTGCGCTTTGTTGTTTGCGGGATTATCCTGCTGGTTCCCACCACCCTGATGGGGGCCACCCTGCCGGTGCTCAGCAAACATTTCGTCGAAAGACAATCTGACGTCGGCTGGAACGTGGGCCTGCTCTACGGCATCAACAGCTTCGGCGCCGTCCTGGGGTCCTTTGCCGCGGGCTTTGTTCTCATTCCCAGCCTGGGGGTCACCCGAACGATCTATCTTGCCGCCCTGCTCAACCTCTTGATCTGTGGCGGCATGTTGCAGCTCGCCAAGACGCACGCCCGACCGGCGCCTTCCATGAGTAAAGGTAAGCCCACGGACAAAAATCGGGAGAAGCAGAAACTGGAAGGCGTCCCTGTAAAAGGATGGGGCGCCATCCACCGGATCGTCGCGGCGGCAATCGGCGTCTCCGGCCTTGCCGCCATGATCTATCAGATTGCCTGGACAAGGGTGCTGCTGCTTTCCATCGGCTCATCGGTTTACGCCTTCAGCCTGATTGTCACGGCCTTTATCTGCGGCCTGGCGCTGGGAAGTCTCGCCATCGCCAAATTCATCGACAGGAGAAGGGACCTGGTCCTCTGGTTAGCCTTGGTGCAAGGGGTCATAGGGATATCCGCCCTTGGGATCGTCCCTCTCCTTGGCAAGCTGCCGATTTTTTTTACTGAATCCGTATTCAACGCGTCCAATTCCTTTCCGTACGTCCACTTTGTAGAGTTTGCCGTCATTTTTGTTCTCATTTTGGTTCCCACCTTCCTGATGGGGGCTTCCGTCCCCATGGCCGTTAAGATCTGTACCACCGATGTCCGGCGGGTGGGGGAATTTTTCGGCAATGTCTATGCGGTCAACACCTTCGGAGCGATCATCGGCGCCTTTATGGCCGGCTTTATCTTCATTCCATGGCTCGGTGTGCAAAACAGCATCTTGATCGCCGTGGCGATGAATATCATGACTGCAGCCGCAATCTTTCTTTATTCTCCGACCCTTTCCTCGCCCAGGCGTGTTGCCGGTGCGCTGGTGCCTGCCGCAATAGCCCTGCTGGTATGGTTCCCGATTACCGCGTGGGATGCATCGGTTCTCACCAGCGGCCCTTTTCTCTACGCCAACCGCTACGAAGATATTTCAGCCAAGAAGCGGATCGGGCTTGAAGAGGCAGTGGGAGAAGGCCTTCAGCTCCTTTATTTCAAAGAGGGCCTTCACGCCCTTGTCTCGGTGAAAAAGACCTCTGCCGGAGATCTGGCATTAGAGATAAACGGCAAAACAGATGCCACGGCCAAAAAAGACGCCGCCAACCAACTGATGGCGGGACATCTGCCGCTCCTGCTTCATCAAGGTGCAGAGGATATCCTTGTTATCGGACTGGGCAGCGGCATGACCTTGGGGGCGGTGGAGCGCTATCCGGTTAAAGGGATAGATGTGGTCGAAATAGAACCGGCCGTTGTGGAAGCCAGTCGATATTTTAATAATTTCAGCGGCTACGCCCTCAATGACCCCAGGGTCAACCTTATGGTGGCCGACGGGCGCAACCATCTGGCGCTCACAAGCCGGCAGTACGACGTGATCATCTCAGAACCGTCCAATCCCTGGATCGCGGGAATGGCCAATCTCTTTACCCGAGACTTCTTTGACCTGGCCAAACAGCGCATCCGCAAGGGCGGGGTAATGTGCCAGTGGGTGCACGCCTATTCCATGTCTTCTGTTGATTTCAAGACGGTCGTGCGCACCTTTCACGCCGTTTTTCCCCATGTTACCGTGTGGGAGGCCGATCTAGGTATCGATTACCTGCTGATCGGATCCTCGCAACATTTGGATGTGGATTATGAAATGCTCCGAAACCGACTTGCTGACGAGCGCATGCGAGCCGACATGGGGAAAATGGATACAAGGGGCCCGGCTGCGTTCATGAATAAGCTGATCATGACCGAGGAGGAGATTTCCGGGTACACCCAAGGAGTCCCGATCCATACGGATGATAATGCCCTGCTGGCATATTCCGCACCCAAAGCCCTGCTGAAAAACCAGTCAGCCCGGCTTTTTGGGGAACTCTATCGCCATAGTTCGGACCCTGTACGGTTGCTGCGATCCCTGCAATGGTTTGAAATCCCAGGGTCGCTTGAGAATGACCTGTTCGAAAAGCGCGAGGCCGAAAAGGAAGTTCGGAGTGGATATATCCATTATGCCGAAGGGGCTTTGCAAGATGCAATCAATAGCTTTGAAAATGCTCTGGCAATTAGTCCAAGGGATTATGACGCCACGTATCTGCTGGCAAAGCTCAACTACGATATCGGAGAGCATTTAAGGGGGACGCAGCGCCCGGTTGAGGCAACCGGGGCCTACGAAAAGAGCCTGGCGGCCATAGACAGCTTTACCAGAGGCGACCGGGCATTGTTGTCCGACCATTTTAAGCTGGAATTGATTTATGCCGAGGCCCATCTTGGCCTGGGCGTCATGGCCCTCAAGGCAAACCGCCTGAAACAGGCCGCAGAGGCATTTGAAAAATCCCTGTCGGGAGAAGTGCGCTACGCCGAAGCCCACAATAATCTGGGTGTCGTCTATGGACGTATGGGCGAATACGACGCAGCAGTGGATCAGTACCAACTTGCAATAAAGCTGAACCCAAAGTTTGTTTCAGCGCGCATGAATATGGGAAACGCCCTTTTCCGGCAGGAAAAGTACGGGGAGGCTGTCGAAATCTATCTTCAGGTTCAAAAACTGGAGCCGGATTCTCCGTTTACACACTACAACCTGGGCGTTGCCTATTTCAAGCAGAATCAATGGGACAAGGCCGAGAGGGAGTGGAAGCGCGCATTGGCGCTGAAACCGGATTATTTACAGGCACAAAAAAGCCTGGACATAGTTCGTACCAAAGTCAAATCACAGAGTCTGAAAGTGGTTGCGCCGGAGTCCGCGGGAAAATAGAGGAAAAACGGTCATGAGCAGCAAAATTCAACTTATTAACTGTCTCGTAATACTCTTGACATTTTTGTCATGCCGGACTCGATCCGGCATCCAGAACAGACTGGATTCCGGCTTTCGCCGGAATGACAGGGTAAGGACAAATATGAAACTGTTAATAAACAAACATTACGGGCTTAACATGTTGCGAAGCATCCATTTAAAAAGAAGAAAATCGGCGGCGCCCAGGGCATGGTGTGAGGGAACCCCCGGCAACGGGAAAGCCGGGCCTTTTCCGACCCGCCGCCGGTTGCCGGGCCTGCCGGTGTGCCTGGCGGCCGCGCTTCTGGTCGGGCTCCTGCTGGGGTCGGCGCCCAAAGCGCAGGCGGCGACTTCCACCTACAACTTCGTCGGTGTAACCAACTCCAATCATGGAACCGATCCATACCCCATCGCCATAGAACATGATAGTAAGGTATTTCCCTGGACGGCGGCCGGCGATCAAAACGATTCTCATTATCCGAGTGATGCCGAATATATAAATATTTCCGCAGACAATACCTCGGAATGGGTGACGGATGATCCCGGAAAAGGCGAAGAAATGGCCATTACCTTCCGGTTTTTCATTCAGGAGCCAATTTCCGCCATTACGAATATAGAAATCACGTGGAACGGGAACACGGCACAAACGGCCAACCACAGCATCTGGCTGAGAAAAGACGGATTTGATGAGTTCGGGGGCACGAATACGTGGGTTCAACTGGGCTCTTCCCTTTCCATCACCGGGGGCGTCGATACCGATTTGATCCGCAATCTCACGTCCGATTTTTCAACCTATATCAATGCGACGACGGGGCAGTTTGAGTTCGTCGTTACCGAAAGCGTATCCGATCAAACGATGCGGACCAACTATGTTCAGGTGGTGGTTACCTATACTCAACCTTTAACCAGCGTCGGCAACACCCCCAGCCCCAACATCGTGAGCGAGAACTCGACCCACACGGTGGCGTTCACCACGGCCGATGCCCTGCCGGCAGACGGTAAGATCGTGGTCACCTTCCCGGCCGGCTTCGATCTGACCGCGGTGGGCAATGCGGATATCTCCAGCACCACCATGGACGGCAGCTTCAGCGTGAGTATAAGCGGCCAGGAGCTGACCATCACCCGAAGCGGCGGCAGCTCCCAGTCCGCGGCAGCCGAGAACATCATCATCGCGGACATCACCAATACCGACACAGCGGGGGCGAGCTACACCGTCGACGTGGAGACCCGAAACTCAGGCGGCACCACCATCAACGGCCCGACCACCTCGAGCGCCTTTACCATTACTTTTCGTTGTCCCTATGCCTACAAGCGGTCGCTCGTCATCGATCACACCCTGGTCGGCGCGGACAACACCGGCACCCTGCCCGCGACCGGCTTTCCGGTCCTGATCAGCCTGTCCGGCGACTGGCTCAAGACCACCGCCGCAGACCCCGTCAACGGACGGATCGTAAGTGCCGATGGCTGGGACATCATCTTCATGGACTCAAGCGGGGAGACCCTCTATCACGAGATCGAAGAATATGACGGCACCACCGGGACCCTGGTGGCCTGGGTGAGAATCGACTCCCTTTCCAAGGCCGAAGATACGACCATTATCATGTGCTACGGCAGCCCGTGCGTCACTTCTCCCACCGAGGACCCGGCAAACGTGTGGGATGCCGGCTTCAAGAGCGTCTGGCATCTGAACGACGACTTACTCGACTCTACGTCCAACGCAAACCACGGCACGAACGTCGGGACGGTGGACGCAACGGGCCAGATCGCCGACGGTCAGGACTTTGAGTTGGACGACCCTGACCTCATCGAAGTCGCCGACCCGGTTCTCGCAAGCAACGCCGTGACGCTCTCGGCCTGGGTCGACCACGAGACTCTTGTCAACGACGTGATGGACTACATTGACCTCGGCAACGACATCTCCCTCCGAATGGACGGCACCAATAGTGCCACCGACGATCAGCTAGACTTCTCGATCAAGTCCGGCGGGGTTACCTATCACATCCGGGAGAACGGCATTTTGAACACGACCGGCTGGCAACACGTGGTGGGCATCTGGGACGGCTCTGATCTGAAACTCTTTTACAACGGCGCGGAGATCACCTCGCCCGACCAAAAGCAGAGCCCCCCCGGCACACTGGACGCGCTGGCCGGCAACTTCTTGATCAGCTCGAACGGCGAGCCGTTTGACGGCAAAATGGACGAACTCCGCATCTCCAACACCGCCCGCAACGCCGACTGGATCAAGACCGAGTACAACAACCAGAGCGATACCACGATCGGATCAGGGCATTTCATCAAAAGCCTGGGCAGTGAGCAAACAGAGCACGTCATCGACGCCTGCCTTGCCGACCACGCCGCCGGGCAGCAGGGAAACAACCTGCTTCTGGGGGAAGGCACGATTACCGACGCTCAGCTTTTCGGCTTTAAGCTCACCAACGCGACAACCGGCACGGTCACGGTGGACCAGATTGTCTTTACGCTTTCTTCGGTCACGGGGATTGCCCAGGGGGATTTTGCCAACCTTGCGATTTACGTGGATGACGACAACGACGGCACGATCGAAACCGGCGAGACCACCACGGTCGGGGGCTCGGGGGTGGTCAGCGCGGGGGTTTCCACCATCACCTTCAGCACCGACTTTAATATTTCTGCCAGTGCCACGGTCAACTACATCCTCGTGGGCGATGTGAGCAACCTTGTCTCGGGCGACACCGTCACGATCGATCTGGCGGCAAGCAACGTCACCCTCTCTTCCGACGATGTCGGAGACAATGGCGTCACAAGCGTGACCCACTCTTACTGCGGCACCGACAAGTTTACCTACCGGCGGTCGATCACTATCGATCACACCCTGGTCGGGATCGACAACACCGGCACCCTGCCTTCTACAGGTTTTCCCGTGCTGGTCAGCCTGTCCGGCAACTGGCTCAAGACCACCGCCGCAGACCCCACCAACGGCCGGATCCAAAGCGCCGACGGCTGGGACATCATCTTCAGGGCATCCGACGGTGAGACCCATCTCTATCACGAGATCGAAAAATACGACGGCGCCAACGGGACCCTGGTGGCCTGGGTGAGAGTCGACTCGCTTTCCAAGTCGGCCGATACGACCATCTACATGTATTACGGCAACGGATGCATCGATTCTCCCACCGAAGACCCGGGAAACGTGTGGGACGCAAATTACAAAGGCGTGTGGCACCTGAAAGAAACCGACATCGACGGGGGATCCGGAGACATAAAGGACAGTACAGCAAATGCCAACAATGGCACTACACAAGGAGCAATGACTACAGGTGACCAAGTTGCAGGAAAGATTGACGGCAGCTTCGATTTTGACGGGACTAACGATGCCGTCAATATGGGTGACAAAAGCACCTTGAATATTACCAATACACTTACAATGGAAAGTTGGGTTAATGCATCTGTTTATAATGCACAATGGAATGACGTTATGGATAAGGGGGTGTATAACTGGTATACAGACGGGGGCAAGATTTGTCCGTATTTTGTAACAAATTCAGGAACATATGATGCCTGTCCCGGCACTTACACCATGGTTACGGGTACCTGGTATCATGTAGCTGTGACATACAACAGTGGGAGCATTACGACGTATGTGAATGGCGCAGTAGACGGAACTACAAGCAAAGGAACTACTATCAATAGTGCTAGCGGCCTTAATTTTCAAATTGGACACGGTACGACTGATGCCATATATTTTCAAGGTAAATTGGACGAAATCCGCGTCTCCAATACTGTCCGCGACGCCGACTGGATCAAGACCGAGTACAACAACCAGAACTCACCGGCGACCTTTTACAGTGTGGGAACGGAAGAATCCAGCCCGCCCACGGCCGTCGATCTTCTCTCTTTGAAGGCGACGGGATCCGGAGACGACGTGAAAGTGACGTGGGAGACGGCCCAGGAACTCGATAACCTGGGGTTTCACCTCTACCGCTCCACGAACAAGGAGGGGCCTTATGTGAGGATCTCGGAGACGCTGATCCGGGGGCTGACCTTCTCGGTAAGGGGCCGGGCGTACACCTATATCGACCAGAACGTGACCCGGGGGAACCTCTACCACTACAAGCTGGAAGACATCGACACGAGGGGCCAGAGCACCCTGCACGGGCCTGTGTGCGTGGATTGGGATGGGGACGGCATCCCGGACGACTGGGAGATCAGTCGGGGCCTCAACCCGCTGGTCCATGACGGAGCATTGGATTACGATGGGGACGGGCTGAGCAACCTGGAGGAGTACGAGCGGAACACGGATCCTCTCAACACGGATACGGACGGGGACGGGATCCCGGACGGTGAGGAAACGTGGAAGGTGGAGTCCGTGGTGGGCGTGAGCCAGACGCTTGGGGACGGCGTGGAGATCGTTGCGTCGGACGAGACGGGGATGACCCTGGAGCTGAGGACGGAGGCCTTCGAGGCAACGGTGGTGGAGCATGAGGGAGAGACCTACGAGCGGCTGAGGATACCGGCTTATCTGCACGGGTGGACCCAGGAGACCGGAAAGCCGGAGATGCCTGTGAAGGGCGTGATCGTGGACCTTCCTGAGGGGAAGACAGCCTCCCTCCAGGTGGTTGCGGTGGAGAAGAGCGTGGAGCAAGGGTACTGGATCTACCCGGTGCCCGAGAAGGTTGCGGTGGAAGAGGGGGGCGTGGCCCGGGTGCAGGAAGTGTTCGTGATGGACAACGAGGCGTACCGGCAGGATGCCTTGTATCCGGGGGTGGTGGCGAAACTGGGGGATACGTTTGACTACCGGGGGCAGGTGAAGCAGCAGGTGGTGTTCTACCCGCTGGGCTTCAACCCTGCGAAGGGAGAGCTGGAGATTTGTTCCAGGATCAGGGTGAAGGTGGCCTACGAGACTGCGAGCGTCGCCGTGGAGGAAGAATCGTCTACGATCCTGTACCGGGGTGTTTCCATGAGCGGGACAGAGGGGTCCTCCGGCGGGACCGCGGCGGGGTGGTCTCCGCCTTCGGGGGGAGAAGCGTACAAGATCGAGGTGTTGGAGGAAGGGATTTACCGGCTGACGAGGGCGTGGCTGGAAGGAAGAGGGGTAAATGTTGGGGCCATGAACCTGGGCCAGGTGAGGATGTACAACCTGGGGCAGGAACTGGCTATTTATGTGTATGATTTAAATGGGAATACCCTGTTTGACCTTGAGGATTACATCGAGTTTTACGGGCAGGCGGTCTCTCCGGATTACAGCAAGTACGCGAAGCACAACGTGTACTGGCTGGCGACGGCAGGGGAAGGGACGCCCAAGCGGATGGGGAGCGTGGAAGGGGCTCCTGCAACGCTCAATGTGGCCTCGACCCACGAGTACACGGTGCACGAGGAGGCGAACGAGTTTTACCTGAGTCAGGCCCGGGGAGAGGACGGCATGGAGCGGTGGTACTCCTCCAATTTTGCCCTGGGCACCGGTGCCGGGGGAGGCCCTGCCGCCTTTACCGTGGCGGTGCCTGGAGTGGGCGGGAGCCGGAAAGGGCAGTTGACGGTGGCGATGCTGGGCCTGACGGAACTGGAGCACGAGGTGGAGCTGAAGCTGAACGGGGCGGTGCTGGGGACCTACAAGTGGAGCGGGTTTGAGCCCCACGACGCGGTGCTGGGCAACGTGGACCTGGTGGAGGGGAACAACACGGTGACGCTGACCTGCCTGAGCGGGAGTGACCCGCTGAACCCTGACGGGGTGGCGGTGGACTATATGGAGGTGGTTTACCCGAGAGTGTTTGCGGCCCAGGGGAACAGCCTGAGGTTCAGGCACGAGATGGGGTACCGCTACCATGTGACGGGGTTCGGGGTGAACAGCATCGAGGCTTTTGACGTCACTGAGGCGACGGAGGTGAAGCGGATCGCCAATGGGCAGGTCACGGGAGTGGGGACGTACACGCTGGACATGGAGCCTGCGGCCGGGACAGGGGAAAGGACCTACCTGGCGGTGACCGGGAGCAGCGTGAAGACGCCGGTCAGAGTTGTGAAGGACACGGGGAGCACCCTATCGAGCACCACGAACGGGGCGGACTGGATCCTGATCACCCGGCGGGACCTGGGTTGGGACGGAAGCGGCGTCCCCTATGCGTGGCTGAGTAATTTAACGTCCCTGAGGCAGGCTCAGGGGCTGAGGGTGAGGGTTGCGGACGTGGAGGACGTGTGCGACGAGTTCAGCTACGGGATCCCGGGTCCGAATGGAATCAAGGATTTTCTGAGCTACGCGTACGCAAACTGGACCTTGCCTGCGCCGCGCTACGTGCTGCTGGTGGGGGATGGGACCACAGACCCCAGGGACAACCAGATGCTGCTGGAGAGCGCGAAGTACCTCCCGGCCTACCTCGCCTTTACGGAGCACATGGGGGAGACGGCAAAGGATGACTGGTTTGTGAGGGTGAGCGGCAATGACGCGGTGCCGGACATGGACATCGGGAGGCTGCCTGCTGCGAGCGTGGGAGAGGCGGAAGTGATGGCTGGCAAGATCGTGAGCTATGAGAGCGGCGCCAACACGCAGAGCTGGGAGAAGAATGTGCTGCTGGTGGCGGACAATGTGACCGCGGATTACGAGAGGCTCTTTGAGCGGATGAACAACGAGGCTGCCGCGAACATCCCCCAGGGGATGAACAGCCCGTTCAGGGAGTACCTGGGCGAGTATGGATCGGCGGCAGCGCTCAACACGGCGATCAAGAACCGGATCAACGTGGATGGAACGCTGGTGGTGAACTACAGCGGGCACGGGTCCACGCAGGTGTGGGCGCACGAGAACATCTTTGATGCGGGGGACATGGCGGCCTTGAGCAACGGAGCGAAGCTGCCCTTCTTTGTAGCGATGACATGCCTGAATGGGTACTTTGTGGATCCTGAAGTGTTTGCGTACCCGTCCCTTGCGGAGGTGTTGCTGAGGGCGTCGGGGAAGGGGGCGGTGGCGGTGCTGGCCTCCACGGGGATGACGGCGCCGGAGGGTCAGCACATCCTGGATGTGGCCTTGTTCGAAGCGGTGTTCAGGGACGATGTGAGGAGGCTGGGGCCGGCGATCACGAAGGCGAAGCAGGAGCTGCTGGCCAACGGGAGCGAGTATGAGGAAGTGGCCGGGACGTTCATGCTTTTTGGGGATCCTGCGATGGTGCTGAAGGTGCCCATGCCGACGGTGCCGAGCGGGGTGGGTGTGTCGGTGCAGGACGGGGTGGTGAGGGTGAGCTGGAGCCAGGCCCAGGATTGCGACGGTGCGGCCGCGGCAGGGTACAACCTGTACCGTGGCACGACGCCGGGAGGGCCCTACGAGAAGGTAAATGCAGAGATGATCACGGGCACCGGGTACAGTGACCCGGGAGCGACCAGCGGGACGTGGTACTACGTGGTGAGCTCCGTGGACGGCGGCGGTGTGGAGAGCGTGAAGAGTGCGGAGCTGAGTGTGACGGTGGGGGCGAGGAGTGTGGGCGGCTCCGGAGGCGGAGGCGGCGGTGGAGGCGGGTGCTTTATAGGGGCGATTGCGAATTAGGGAATTCTGGGATTCTGGAATTGAGGGATTCTGGAATTGAGGGATTGGGAAATTGGAGAATGAGGAAATAAATTCGCAATTCGCAATCCCGGAATTCGCAATTTATTGATCGGGTTGAATTATGCAAGGCGAGGTGCTAAAATAAACGTCAAATAAAGGAGTTGGGCGCGGAAAACAATGACGAAGACCAAGAAGAAAAAATATGAAAAGCCTGAAGTGAAGAGGGTGGATCTGGACGGCAGGACCTCGGTCTTGGGGTTTTGCAAGACTACAGGAATCAGGGGGCCGGCCATGAACAACTGCAAGCTCGTCGGCAGTTGCAGTGCCATTGGATCTTAACCAGGAACGATCAACCCAAGGCTCATTCAGACCCTCATGCTGCAGGGAATAAGCATCGGTGACATCACCCTATGCCTTACATCTGATGTCAATTTGAACATCGACCCTGCCTATCTTCCCTTCACTGGGTCCGGCGAACCGGACCTCCATCTTCGATTGCACCATGGACTCTTTGAAATTTCAGGCGGCGAAGCAGCTTTTGACTGTCCTCCGATCTGGACCGTCTTTCGTAAACATGAGACGAGGATCGTAGAGATTTTTCCTGAGATTCCCGCTTTGAAGAGGACGCTGGTTTTCAAGTCCCCGCTGAAAGAAGCGGAACTCTACCTCGCAAACGAAAACACAGATCTATTCCAAGGTCCTACCATCGAACTGCTCATGGTGAATTACCTGGCCCAGGGCCACGGGCTTATTCTGCACGCCTGCGGCGTGGTTCGGGAAGGGAAAGGCTTGTTGTTTGTCGGCGATTCGGGAGCAGGCAAGACCACGATGGCGAGGCTATGGGCGCAGGAACAGGGTGTCGAGGTGCTCAGCGACGACCGTACCGTCGTGAGGAAGAAGGGGAACAGGTTTCGCATGTACGGGACCCCCTGGCACGGGGAGGGAAGGTTCGGATCGCCGGGGAGCGCAGAGGTGGAGAAGATATTTTTCATTTCTCACGGGGTCGAGAATGCCGTGAGGGACGTGAGAAGCATCGATGCCGCGGCGCGCCTGCTCACCGGCTCGTTCCCGCCCTACTGGGACCACGAAGGCATGGCCTTTACGCTGGAGTTCATCAGCGAATTGACGGCAGAGGTGGGCTGTCAGGAGCTGAGCTTCAGGCCGGATCGGGGCGTCGTTGAAATGCTGAAAGGCTAATACCCTCACGCAAAGCCGCAAAGGCGCAAAGACAAACAACAGCAGGTTTCACACAGCCACCTATGCCTCTTCGACTTCGCTCAGGGCTACGGCGGGCCAGGGAGACCGCAGAGGGCAGAGAGGAAAAAATAGTATCCGCAGATTAGTAAGATTAACGCAGATTTCTTTGAGGGAATTTTAAATCCCCATAATCTGAGGAATCTGTGGATAAACAAAAGATTATGGCGCCTGTCATGGACCTAATGCCGTAGGATGGGTTGAGAGAAGCAAAACCCATCGGAAGGTACGGTGGGTTTCACATTTGTTCAACCCACCCTACGCCCGCGCCCCCCTGCTTCGCCCTGATTTCAATCAAGAGAAGACGAAGACATGTCTCTCACAGCCACCTACGCCTCTTCGACTTCGCACAGGGCTACGGCGGGCCAGGGAGTCCGCAGAGAGCACCCTCCTTCGTTAAGACTACGGCGGGCAGGCAGGGGCCACAGAGAAAACACAGCATAGCGCAACCAAAACAAATAGTATCCGCAGACCCGCCTTCGCCGAGGCTACAGCGGGCAGGTTCCGCAGATTAACGCAGATTTCCTTGAGGATTTAAAATCCAAAGAATCTGAGGAATCTGTGGATAAAGAAAAGATTAGGCGGCGTCCCGCGCTGGGCGAGGGGCGGTGGGTTTCACGTTCGTTCAACCCACCGCTACGGGTGGAGAGGACAGTGGCGCCGATTTTCGACTCTGACCTTTGCCTTCCGTGTTCTGTCTCCTGTATTCTTCTTTTCACACTATTCCACCATTCCCTTATCTTGTTAATCCTGTCAATCCTGTCTAAGTATTTCTTTTTTTCTGCGGTTAAATCCTGAAAGCCGACAACGCAAAGATGGCCAGGTTGCCCAGCACGTGGATGGTGATGGGGACGAGCAGGTTTTTTTCGACTTCATAGGCCAACGCGAAAACCAATCCGCCCACAATCTGCGTCAACGGAAGGCCGCGCATGGGATGGGCAAGCGCGAAAAGGGCGGTGCTGAGGATCACGGCGATGACGGCGCCCCATCGCCTGAAAAAACCATAGATCAAGCCTCGGAAGAGGATCTCTTCAGCCACGGGCGCGACAATGCCGCCTACGAGGAAGAACAGCGCCATGCCGCCGACATCGGAGGGAAGAGGGGACCGAATCATGGCCGGGACATTCATTCCCGCCAAGGAAAGAAGCCCAAGGGCGCACAGGGCGAGGCCGCCAAAAGCGGCGGACCAGAGGAGACCCCTTTTGAGTCCGTGAGACCATCGCGATCTATCCAGGCCGATGCAGGCTGTTCCGCATCCCGTCGCGCCGGCGATCCACATCATCAACGAGGCCTGAATCAATCTCGCGATGCCAAGAGCAAACAGGGAGGAGGCGAGGGACGTCATTCTCACCATGACCTCCACAAGCACAACAGCAGAAACCGAGAAGGCCAGCGTGCTCAGTTTGATTTGCTTTGCTTCCATCCCAGGGTCCTCAGCGCCTTGTAGGCATTCCACTGGTTGTACCAGTCCATCGATGTCTCGATGCTCGCGAGAAGGGAAGGTATGGCCGCAGGATTTTTTCTCTTTGCCAGGGCCTGAAAGGATGCAGAAACCACGGTCGGGTGCGGATCATCCTTGAAAGAGAGAAGGTCCCTGAAACTCTCGCCTCGCCTGCTCGCTCCGAGAGCTTTTGCGGCCCAGCATCGCTCCGGGATCGATGAGCTTTTCAAGAGATCCCGGTAGGCCGGATAGCGGGCTATGTCCAGCTCCTTGTCGTAGATAAATTTGAGGGCCGCCACTTTCGTTTTCGAGTTCGCAGATTGAAGGGCCCCGGCGACTTGACCTTCGTCATGGATCGCCTCTCTGCCCGTGAAAAGAAGCATCAAAAGGAGGATGCCCGCCAAGAGGCAGAGGAAGGTGGCGACCACAGAAGCGGTCCTTGGCGAAAAAAACAAGCTCAACGGCAGCAAGAGGAGACCATAAAGGGAAAGATAGAGAAAAAGCGGAAAACCGACGAGCAACGAGATGAAAGTCAATTTGCGGAAAAAGCCGTGACGGTCCGTCTTAACCGAAAAATCCGTGAGCCATTGAGCCGGGGAGGGGAGGAACTCCTGGAGCTTAACGCTGGAGACGCTCACCCCTCCCTTTTCAAGGCGCAGTTCATGATCCCTCACGGTGATGACCAGTTCAGAAACATCCTCTTTGCTCACGGTCAGGTAATCATGCTTGAGAAGTTCTCTTTCAAGGGCCTGACCCACCGCCACGTTCTGAGTGGATTTGAGGAAAACGGCCCTGATCAATTTCTGGTCAAGGGATTTGAATGCTTCGGCAGGATAGAGGGTGTAGCGGTAGTAAAAGTCGCTGACCTTTGTGCCGGCTGAGTTGGACAGGAGCAGGTAGTCCCGCACATCCCCGAAATAGGGACCTTTCATCTGGGTCACCCATAGGAGCGCGAGGAGCAGGGGAGAGAGGAGGTGGAACAGAGTTAGAGGGCGCACAGGGGAGGGGAGAGCATTTTTATGGGCTTGGTGAGGTTGCAGAAATAAGCACTTGGAGGCGGCGAGGTAAACGAGAGGAGGGATGATCAGCGCGTAAAGCGTCGGCATCCGTGAGAACCCCCGCATGTTGAGGGCAATAAGCAGAGCGAGCCAGGGAAGTAAGAAGACAAGAAGGACAGCTTTTCTCCGAGGCAATACGCGATGCCGGAGCCATGCTGCGCCAAGAGAGAGCAGGGTCAGGAAAACGCCGACGCTCAGCGTGAAGAAGAGACCTCCGAGAATGGCGGATTTCCATTCAGTGAGGCTGGGCAGGACATACGCATTGGGGACAATGAGGTAGCTTGCTTCCCTGAGAACCCGCATCTTCTCATAGACTTCAAGATTGGAGAAGCCAACGTGAAGGGAGGCGATGATCTGGGCTGCTGCGAGCCCGAGAAAAATGATGAGGGCGGCGCGAAGAGGAATGGAATGCCAAATGCTGTATTTGACAGGATTAACAGGATTTGAAGAAGATGAAGTCAATGGTGATGGCCTCGTTAGGAGTCGTCACCCCGTTGAAAAACGGGGTCCAGAAGTTCCTGGTATTCCCTGGATTCCGGCTTCCGCCGGAATGACGTAGTTGTGCGGTTTGTGACTTCTTGGGAATCCCTCAGTATTGAAGGACTCGTGCGATGTCGTCACCCCGGCGGAAGCCGGGGTCCAGACGACTTGAAAAAATCGAGTCATGCAATTCTATCATACAAATCCTGCCAGTTCGGATTAGCGCTTTCAATCAATTCCAATTTCCAGGCTCGTTTCCATTCTTTCAACCTTTTCTCCCGCTGAATCGCAGATTCCATGCTCTCGTGTAACTCGTACCAAACCAGATGATGAATTCCATACCGCTTGGTAAATCCTTTCACCATATCGTTCCTGTGCTCCCATACCCTTTTGGCGAGATCAGAAGTCACTCCAATATATAGAGTACCATTTCTTTTGCTTGCCAGAATGTACACGGCGGGCTGTTTGTTCACTGTTTT
>Ga0209270_1002950_pt1 | contig 16101 bp, 13 predicted proteins | sample MTBAKSrepl1MetaG_FD_187456 | JGI IMG/M metagenome (GOLD analysis project Ga0209270, IMG submission 187456) | Enrichment culture microbial communities from Arthur Kill intertidal strait, New Jersey, USA, that are MTBE-degrading - MTBE-AKS1... | ecosystem: Environmental > Aquatic > Marine >...
GACTTCTACTTCAGGGAGCATCCGATCGATTGCGAACTTGTCGTTGTTTTCACAGAGGGAGCCGGTTACGTCGTATTTATGGACAGGGGGCTTGTTTTCTTTCCCTAGCACGGTTATGTGGTGGTATGCCCCGTACATGCCGGGCCGCATCAGGTTTGACATGCAGGAGTCCATTCCCACGTAGTCCTTGTAAGTGCTTTTCAGGTGCCTGACCTGTGAGACAAGGTAGCCATAGGGGCCGGTGATGACTCTTCCACATTCAAGGTAGACCTTGAGGGGGGCAAGCCCGTTAGCTGTTATGGTAGCATCGTAAGCCACTTTTACGCCTTTTGCTACAGCTTCGAGGGAGACCGGCTCCTGTTCGGGCCTGTAGGGAATTCCGATCCCGCCTCCGAGGTTTACAAACTCAAACCGAATTCCGAGTTCCTTTGAGATCTCAACTATGAGTTCGAAGAGAATCCTTGCGGTCTCGACGAAGTAATCGGAGTTAAGCTCGTTCGAGGCAACCATTGTGTGCATCCCGAAACGCTTTACGCCTTTATCTCTCAGGATCCTGTACCCTTCAAACATCTGTTCCCGCGTAAAACCGTATTTTGCCTCTTCGGGTTTTCCGATGATAGCGTTTCCTTCCTTGAGAGGGCCGGGGTTGTACCTGAAGCAGACGATTTCCGGAAGCCCTGCAGCCTTTTCCAGGTAAGGGATGTGGCTGATGTCGTCAAGGTTGATAAAGCCGCCAAGTTCCTTTGCTTTTACAAACTCCTCAGCCGGCGTATCATTGGAACTGAACATAATATCATCGCCGGTCATCCCTGCTTTTTCCGCAAGGATCAGTTCCGGAAGGGAACTGCAGTCCGCCCCGAAACCTTCCTCTTTAAGGATCTTGAGGATGAAGGGGTTTGGGAGGGCTTTTACGGCAAAAAACTCCTTAAAGCCGGGAACGTCTTTAAAGGCAGATTTCATTCTTCTGGCATTTTCCCGAATGGCTTTTTCATCGTAAATATGAAAAGGGGTGGGATATTTCTCCATTATTTTCAGGATATCTTCTTTTGTGAAGGGGAGGTCCTTTGAAACCATTATCTTAACCTTTTACCTGATTTTTGTTTGATCGGTTTTTTAATCGATTTCAGTTTAATCAGTTTTGTATCAAATTGAATTTTTACTCCTTTATTAGTTTTTCCTCCATATCCGATGCTGTCCTAAAAAAATTATTGATTTACAGAAATGGGTCAGATTATCTCAAAAAACGTTAAATTTCTGTTATTTAACATAAGTTTCCGATAATCCGGCTATTTTTGGACTGGCTACATTAGCTGTTTTTTACTACTTCTCAATCCCGGAGTTTTTTGAAAACTTCCTTGAGCCTGGAGTATGGGTAGGTATTCACAACATCTTCTTTTTCGAGCCAGCCCCTCCTTGCCTGCCCAAGCCCGTAGCGCATGGAAGCAAGGTCCGACACAGAATGGCTGTCCGTTGAAATACAGAATTTCAGCCCGTACTCTTTTGCCCTCAGGATAAGCTCATCGTTAAGGTCCAGCCTTGAGGGCTGGGAGTTAATCTCCATTACCTTCCCGTTTGTTGCTGCCGCCTCAAAGACCTTTCCGAAATTAACCGAATAAGCCTCCCTTTTCCCGAGCAGCCTGCCTGAAGGGTGGGCAAGTATGTCGAGGTGCCTGTTTTCAAGAGCAGTGATAATTCTTCCTGTCATCTCTCTTTCAGAAGCGGAAAAACCTGAGTGCACGGCTCCTACTACAATATCAAGTTCTTTAAGAATCTCATCCGGGTAGTCAAGGCTTCCGTCTTTAAGGACCTCGACCTCAGAGCCCCGGAGGATTTTTATTCTGAAGCGTTTAGACAGCTTTTCAATCTCTTTCCATTGCGTTTTCAGGGTATCGATTTCCATCCCGTGTGCAATTCTCTGGGAGTGCGAATGGTCTGTAACGGCAATATATTCGTACCCCATATCTTCGGCTTTTTTCACCATTATCTCAAGGCTTTCTCTTCCTTCGCTGTATTTCGTATGCAGGTGGAGGTCTCCTCTGAGGTCTCCTGCATTTACGAGTTCGGGTAGGGCATTTTTTGCTGCAGCTTTAATCTCTCCCCGGTTTTCCCGGAGTTCGGGTGCAATATACTCAAGCCCCAGTTTCCTGTAGATGTCTTCCTCACTTCTGCCTGCAACCTGTTTTCCCGAAGCTTTTTCATACAGGCCGTATTCGGAAAGCTTGTACCCTTCTCTCTGGGCAATATTCCGGAGTTCTATGTTGTGCTCCTTTGAGCCAGTGAAATACTGAAGAGCTGCCCCGTAACTTTCAGGAGGGACCACCCTCAGGTCTGCGCCAAGCCCATTTTTAAGGACCACACTGCTTCTTGTGCTGCCTTTTGAGACAACCTGCCCAGCTGCAGGAAGGGAGACAAAGGCATCCATTATCTTTCCCGCCTGTTCTCCATCCGCTTCTGCGAGGATATCAATATCCCCAATCGTCTCTTTCAGCCTGCGCAGAGATCCGGTATAGATGAGTTTCGAGAGGTCGATTTCCGGGGTTTTGCTCCCAAGTTCGGCTTTCAGGGTAGTTTTCAGGGCAGATATTATCTCTTCGGCAAGCGGGAGTGCCTTTCCAATGGCTATTCTGGAGTGGCTTTTTTCGTAATTTTTAAGTGCCCGGGCGATATTTTCTTCGCTTTTTTCCCCGAAGCCTTCAAGCCTCCTGATCCTGTGCGCATTAACCGCATCTTTCAGGTCCGAAATGGTTTTTATTCTGAGCTCATCGGTAAGCCGTTTCGTCTTTTTTGCTCCAAGCCCCCTGATCTCCATCAGTTCGGTTGTACCTGAAGGGGCTTTCCCTTTCAGCTCTTCAAATTTTTTCACCTTTCCGGTTTCCAGGTATTCGGCTATATGGTCAGCAATGGCTTCCCCAATCCCCGGAATTTCTATCAGTCCCTTTTTTCCCTTTCTCTCATAGACTTTCTCAATGTCCTCTCCGAGATTTTCGATATTCTGAGCTGCCCGCCGATAGGCTCGCGGTTTCCACTCGATCTGCTGGAACTCCATAATGTCAGCAGTTTCGTATAACAATTCGGCAATCTCGCGGTTTCTCAACAGCTTTCTACCCCTTAACGGTTCTCTGTCCCGGTTTCATATTTTTTCTTTGCCTGTCCTCGACTCTTTTTTCCTTCCTCTGCCTCTTTCTCCCTTCCTCTGCCTCTTTCTCCCTGTTCTCCCCTTTCTTTTCCTTTCTTAATTGTCTCTTTCTTTTCCTTTCTTTATGGCTCCTCGCTCTAATTCCAGAGCCGGCTCTCAAATCCCTTCCTTCAAGTCCCTTATTTCCCTGACTGTCGTGGCATCATAGGGCTCTCTGTCATACCTTATACGCAAAAAGCGGGGAAAACGCAGTGCAAGCCCTGTTTCTCCTTCCCCCTCTCCTGCCGTATGTCCCGGGCTGTTTGTGATCTCGGAGCCGAGGACTTCAATAACAACTGCCGGTTCCATGAAGGTATCAGGAAGCATTCCTTTTTTTATGGTGACATTCTTTGGGGCTTTGCTCACCGTATGGGCCGAAAGCAGGCTGTTGATTTCTTCTGCATCCGCTTCCGTAAAACCCGTGCCTACCTTTGTGAAGGTTTCAAACCGCTGTTCCTCTTCATTCAGGGCTGCACAGAGGAGCGCCCCGAAGGAGCCTTTCCTTCTCCCCCTCCCATAATAGCTCCCGACAACCACAAGGTCAAAGGTCTCCCTCATGCCTTCGGAGTATTCCTGTTTCCATTTGAGCCAGAGCCAGCTCCTTTTCCCGGCTTCGTAAACAGAGTTGCTGCTCATGGATTTGACCACAATTCCTTCAAGCCCCTTTTCGACGGTCTCGTTAAAAAAGTCCTCAAGCTCCTCTATATTTTCCGTAACAATTCTTCTGGTAAGGTGCACTATTCCCGACCCGCTAACATACTCTTCGAGGAGAGCCCTTCTTTCAGGGTAGGTTTTCTTCAGAAGGGACTCTCCGTTGAGGTAGAGGATATCAAAAAAGAACACTGCAACAGGACATTTTTCCCTGTACTTTTCAACCTCGTATTTTCTGCGCCTCTGCATAAGGCTTTGAAACGGGTAGAACTCTTCTGTCCGGATATTGTCTTTTTCCAGTTCAGCGTACGCAACGATTTCCCCGTCGAGCACGATCTCATCCGCATGGATACTTTTCCTGACGGCTTCGATAACGTCCGGGTACTGTGCAGTTATTTCTTCAAGCCTGCGGGAAAAAGCTTTAACCTCGTCTCCGGCTTTGTGGATCTGAACTCTCTCACCGTCATATTTCTCCTCAGCTGCTTTTTTCCCTCTAATCCTTTCTTCAAGCTCTCCAAAGTTTTCAACGCGCTGGGCAAGCATTGATTTCACAGGTCTTCCCGGTTTTATGGAGAAATGCCCCGGAGCCCCGGCTCCGTACTCGGCAAGGGTTTTTGCAAGTTCGCCTATATCCGTGCAGACACTGTAGCTCTCTTTTATTTTTCCGGCGTGCTTTTTGTCCCCTGTAAAGGCAATAGAGAAAGCTTCGAGCAAAAACTGATCTCCAAATCCCAGCCTGAGCCTTCCGAGTACAATCCTTACTACGTATTTCCCTTCTTCAGGCGTGGCCTTCTGCAGGACCTCCGAAAGAAGCCCGGTCTTTTCCTCCTGACTCCCTTTCCCGGAGGCCTCTTTTATCTGTCTCAGCCTTTCGAAAACCTCTTCAATGGTCAGGGACGCTTCTCTTTTTTCGCTCAGCTCAAAAGTCACATCTCCCAGGTCTCCTGTCCTTGCATATCGCTTTTTGACCTCTTCTTCGGAAACTCCATAAGCTCCTGCGATGGCTTTTGTAACAAGCCTGTCTTTAATCCCTAACGTCGTGTTCTCAAAGGCAGGGCCTATGCTCCCAAGAAAAAGATAAGCACTATCCCTCACCTCATCCCCTTTGAGTCCCTCAAAAAATCCAGCAAGCTTCCTTACGATTTCCTTATGGGACGTGATCTGTTCAAGCTCCTCAAAAAGCTCTGCAAGCTCCTTAAACCGCGCCATTGCCCCCTTTCTCCAAAAAAGCGGTTTGAAGTTTTCCCAATTACTATTCCCTGCTCCGGTCTTTATCGCTTTGCACCCTCAAGTTTAAGGAACAGATATTCGCTTCCGGTAAGGGGTAACCCGGTACTCTTCGGCATCTCCTACCCTTTTACCGAAACATTTAATATCTAAAAGATGCATGAGAAGAGTACACAGCAGTTCCTTAAGACAGTTTGCGACTGTGGTTTAGTGGCTATGACCTGAGCTTCCCAAGCTTAGAACCCGGGTTCGAATCCCGGCAGTCGCATCCCAAGCTTTTTTAAAACTTCATCCTGAAAAAAAGTATTTTAATTTTTGTTTTGACTTTGATTTTGATTGCTTTGTTTTGACTTTGATTGTTTTGACTTTGATTGTTTTGGTTTTGATTGCTTTATGCTGGTTCGATTGTTTTTGAGTCTGTCTTTGAGTGTTTTTATGTTTAATTTCAGGTGTTTTTATTTTTGGTTTTAAACTCCTTTTTCGGCAGAACTTTTGATTTTCAGGGTTTAAACGTCCGAAAAATCAAGTGCGAATTTTTTCCTGTAAACCATTCCCTGAAATATTGCCACGAGGTCTCCTGCATCATCCGTTACGTTTACGGTATATGTGGCGATTTTAGGGTTTATTGACGTTTCCTTTGCTTCGGCGGTGAGAGTGCCTTTTGTTGCAGCTTTTACAAAAGAGATGTTTGAATTGATCCCGACTGCAGCAATTCCGTGTGCATTTGAGGCTGCGGCAAAAGCAAGGTCTGCAAGGGTAAATATTGCACCTCCCTGCACCGCCCTTAAAGCATTAAGGTGTTTTTCTTCGATCTCCAGCCTGGCTTTTGCATAGCCGGGAGCAGCTTCCAGCAGTTCGATTCCTGTATGTACTGCAAATTTATCTTTTTTAAAAAAACGTATGAGGTCTTCCATAATAGTAACTCCGAAATTGTCAGTAAAGTCACTTCTCATTTGCCATATTTTTAATTAAAGTTATGCCTTTCTGATTACACCCGGGAGTATGTTTCTTCCCTTTCCCGTTCGAAAAGTTACTCAATTTTGTTACTCAATTTTTGGAATTTCCCTTTAAAGCTGATTTTTATTATCATGCTTTGTTGAAAACTATACTGTTTCGATTTCACTTTTTAATACCTATTTCACTATCGGTTACTAAATAATTTAGCACTACCCGTAAACGCCTAATAAGCCGGGGTTTTAAATACAATTATGAATGGGAGAAAGAGAACCGTGTTCGGGGATGAGATCCTGGAAACTGACATTCTGGATATTAAGAAAGAACCTGGAGACGGATTTGAACTTGTCATAATAGAAACCAGTCGTGGAAAGATTGAGTGTCATTATTACGCGGCAGAAGAAACGGATAAGGCAGTGATCATGGTTGGAGGAGAGAGAGGGGGTTTTGATACTCCTGCGGATGACCTGTATCCCCGTTTATGTACGGATTTTCTGGATTCCGGAATAGGTTCGTTAAGGGTCAGGTTCAGGCATCCCACTGATCTGGCAGAAGCTACTATGGATGTGCTTGTGGGAATTGAGTTTTTAAAAGGTGAGGGCATTACCGGGTTTGGGTTGATAGGGCATTCTTTTGGAGGTGCTGTGGTTGTTCAGGCTGCGCATAACGAGAGTGCTGTAAAAACCATAGTCACCCTTTCCGCTCAGAGTTTCGGAATTGGCCCGATCTCCAATCTTACCGAAGGGGTTTCGGTACTTTTGATCCATGGAGGCGAGGATGAAACACTGCCTTCAGGAAGTTCGGTTTACGCATATTTCCTGGCTCATGAGCCGAAGAAACTCACGGTATACGAAGGGGCAGGACATGGTTTAACAGAAGTATCGGATGAAGTCTATAATGAAGTAAAGAGCTGGATTAAAGACTACTTGAAATGAGTTCTTTAAATCCTCTGGATTGCTATTTTTTTAGCATGTGTGGCGGGATTTCCGTATTGGGGTTTTTGTTCAACAGTTATTATTGAACACAACATTTATAATTATAATGTAATGGATCTGGATTTTAAGATGTCTATTGATCATGAAAATCTGACTAACCCTCAGCATAGTTAAATAGAGATTAAGTATTTATAAATTCACCCTTTATTATTAAAGTGGTTTATATTAAAACTATTTTTATTTAAGGGGGATTATAAATCCCATCGGTCCGGATGGCCGAATTCGTATACGGGGGTATAGAATGAAAATAAAACTAATAGTTTCTCTGATAGCGCTATGTTTAAGCTTGTCCATCGTATCCGTACAAGCACAGACTGACACGGTCGGAGCCATGGATAACGTAAATGTGTTCATGACCGGAGATATTGCCAAAACCATTACATGTAACGTGACCGGAAACGCGGTTATGTTCGAAGAAATGGAAAACATGACTGAAGACAATAACATAACCGAAAACATGACAACCTTTAATGTGACCGGAAGGATACTTCTAATCAAAGACATAGGCAATATGACCGAAAAGGCAGTTATGATCGGAAAAATGGATAATATGCCCGGAAACGTGGTTATTTTCGGAGAGAAGGAAAAAATAACCGAAGGCATGGAAAATGTCGATAACGTCACCGAATACATGAATAAAATGACTGTGCTCATGACTGGAAATATGACTGGAACCATTACGTTCGACACGACCGAAGGCATGGATAATGTCACCGAAAAAATGAATAAGACGGTTGGGTTCGTGACTGGAAATATGACTGGAACCGTAACAGGTGATATGACCCGAAAAATGGTTATTATCAAAAACATGGGTCCTATAGCCGAAATGGTCAAAAAAGTGTGTAATACGACCTGGACAACTGATGGTACGGATTACATTCCCGGACCCGCGGAATGTAATATGACCGGAAAAATGGTTATAATCAAAACTATGGATAACATGACCGGAACAGACGAAGACATGGATGATCTGCTCGAGATGGATGGAAATAGGGCTATACTCGAAAAAATGGACAACATAACCGGAATGGACGAATCCATGGATAACGTCACCGGAAAGGTGATTATAGTCCAAAAAATGGATGATGGGATTAAAATCGTGACTAAACCCATTGCACTCAACACGACTGAGAGCACGACTATGATCGAAAACATGGATTAAATGTCTTAAAATTTTTTAAATCCCAGGAAAATTAATTCAAAACTTTAGACCAGGAATTAAGGGCTGCAAATTTGCAATATTTACAGCTCTTAATTCTTCTTTAGAGGATTTCGATTAACCTTTTATTTTTTTCTTCGCGGGAATTTTGTCCGGATCTTTTTAGCTAATCCTGAATCTCTCCCGCTAATTTCTCGATCCTTGCAGGAGTTTCTGTAAGGAGTTACTATGATCTTATTTCCGGCTTCGAGCCTTTTAATCCTTTTTTACGAAATCCTTACCTCTCCGGTGGATGCGGTGTTGCCATGTCCTTAAGTTGCCATCAGAATCCTTTTGAGCATCAAAAATCATTCCTCTTAACGGGTAAATGGGGGACAAAAACCAGTTCTCTCAGAAAGAGCTTTCAGTTGAAACTTCTGAAGCCGGCAAGGCTTCCTGGCTGATGGTTAAGGAATCGGGTGGGGATTTTCATGGTTGAAACGGTGGAAAAGGACGCAGAATTCTGGAAGGCGTTTTTCAGGAGAGCTGCACAGGTACTTGGAGGGCTGTTCCTTATGGCAGCAGTTTTCTTCCTCTCTGCTGGCCGGATCGACCTGCCCGGGGCATGGATTTTCTTCGGGCTTTATGCTTTTTCGTTGCTTGCCAATATGGTTATTTTCCTCAAGTTCAACCCGGAGCTTATCAGAGTAAGGAGCGAAATGCCCCGAGAGGATATGGAGTGGTGGGACAGGGTTTTTGTGGTGCTCTATATCCTGCTTATTATCCTACTGTTTATCGTGTGTGGGCTCGATGCGGGAAGGTTCCAGCTTTCAAGCCCGGGGCCGGAGTTTCTGGTTGTCGGCGTGATAATTTTTGTTATAGGCTGGTTGTTTGTGGTGTGGGCAATGGTCGAAAACAGGTTTTTTGAGACAACGGTCCGCGTCCAGAAGGACAGGGAACATACGGTTGTTTCAACCGGGCCTTACGCCATCATCAGGCATCCGGGCTACGCGGGGATGATTCTGTTTTACGGCTGTGCCCCTTTCATCATCGGTTCTCTTTACGGGCTGATCCCGGCCCTGTTACTTGCTTTTGCTTTCGTTTTCCGCACCTACTACGAGGACAGGATGCTCTGCGAAGAACTCCCGGGATATAAGGAATATACGGCAAAAGTAAGGTACCGGCTTGTCCCATTCGTCTGGTGAGGCTGAGGAAAAAGCAGGGTCTGGAAGGGTGATTAATGCATAAAACGGTATGAATTAGATATTGTAATATTGTAGCAGGGTAAAAAAGAAGTCCCGGATCGAAGAATAAATTGAAACCTATTTTCTCAGGTTCTAATCTGGATTATGAGATTACACTAATTGGACTATGCATAAAACTACTGTAATAAATGTGATTACTATCAGACCTATTTCCATAGCCCCTAATTCAAAAGTACCTATCTTCATATCTTCTAAATTGTTTAAGCTTCTATATATAGGTATTAACTATAGATTTTTCTAATCTTTTTTTCTGCACTCTCTTCTTCCTTATTTTTACTTTTATTTCTGGCTTTAAATTCCCGATGGGGGTTCGATTGCGTCGTAAGGACAGTGTTCAGCGCATCTCCCACATTCCAGGCATATAGACCCGTCAATTTTATAGATTTCCCCTTTGCTGATGGCGCCTGAAGGGCATAATTCTTCACATATCCCACAGGCTGTACACTTTTCTGTAATTTTATAGCCAGGTTCTGCTACTTTTGCTCCTCCGAAGGCGAATCTTTCACGTTTTGGAGGGGTGCCGGATAAATCAAACATCTCCCCTACCCCGGAGGGTAAGCAAAAGACCTCGAGAATATCTTTTGTATCTTCCGGGTATATTTCATCAAGAACCGGGTTTATCTCAAATATTTTTTCCAGAAAACTATTCTCAACGAATTCTATCTTTCCTCTGACCCTGACCATAACGTAGTTTTTATCCATGCCAACAAGAGCTATTTCTGGATTTTTCTTTAACTGCTTGTAATAGGGTTTTCCCCTTGCCGTGAGAAAATAGAGCTTCTCATTTTCAACCAGCATTACATCGCTCATCCTGACTGCCGGTTTTCCCTCATCAACAGTTGCAACAGCAACGGATTTGATGTTTCTTAAGAATTCAAGTGGATCTTCCATGCTCCCGCCTTTAGATTTTCACTTTTACTTTTTCACTTTTATATTCTCTTTCTTTCAAACCCTCTCTTCTCATATCCTCTCTCCTCACATCCTCTTTTTTAAAATCCCCTTTTCTCAAATCCTCTCTTTTTCAAATCCTCTCTTTTTCAAATCCTCTCTTTTTCAAATCCTCTCTTCATATTTCGTAAAATGCATAATAAAGGCTATAGCGAAGTTTTCCCTCTTGGAGAGTGGGTTTTGTTAATGGCTGCGCTGCCCGTGTAGTATTATTTTGGATATTGTAATGATATATACCTTCACCAGATCCACAAAGAAGCCGAAACAGTTCCCAGGGTCAACTCTCTTTTATCCTGAAAACTTTAATCCTTCCTTTTCCAGTAGGTTTCTGACCCGTTACAGGTTATGTCTGCAGCCGCAGGGACCTGGCTGAGGACAAAGCCCAGGTTCATCATATCCATGCAGGAACCCATTGAGTTTAATAAAATCAGGATTTTTGCTGTTGGGGTCAGCAGGCCCAGAAGTCCGAGGATCAGGGGCAGGGCTGCTGAAATAATTAGAATAGGAGCTATCGTGATGAGAATGTACCTTGGCTTTGGCAGGCTTTCTTCCGAATAAACATACCCTCCGGAGTAAGTGATCCCAAAATATGTTTTATCTGACCTGATAAAATTGGGAATAAAGACCAGGTGCAGGAGTTCATGGCCTAGCAGCAGCCCCATAAGACCTGCGAGGCCCTTCAGGCTTATGGTTGCGGATAGCCCCTGTGCGGTGATTCCGAAGTCTGCGAGGGAAAAGGTTGTAAATATATTGAATATTTTTATGGTTGCAAGGGCACTTAAGATCATTATGGGAACCATTAGCAATCCGATGCTTACGATATTTTGAGGTTCGCGTAGCTGTACCCAGTCACTGGCGATCAATTCCGATTTCCTTTCGGGATTTGTTTTCGGCATTTTGTTTATCAGCCGGATAATACCTTCTCCCTTTTTTCGATCACTGGTACCAATCAGCTATCCGGGTATATCAATGGAACTAACCGATGAAGTAAATGAACCAACAGATGTCGTCAATAATACTTCAATAATATATCATGGGCCAGATCACATGCCATAAACCGTAGTCCGTAAGCCGCCAGACAACCGGGGCAAGGAATCCGTATTTCCGGAAAAGTGTGATTGGGATCAAATTTCCTGCAAATATGAAGACGAACAGGGTGGCTCCGAAAAGCGCGCTTTTAAGCATTCCCATACTATACATCTCCATTATCTGCATTGCCGGCTCCCACAAACTTGCCAGGAGGGCAACAATTACAAAAACTTCATTTTGCCTTTTTCCCTTCAGGATGACGTTGGAGATAAGCCAGACCAGAAACACGGTGGGGATCAGGTGGTACAGGATCTCAAGGAAGATTCCGCCGGTCAGATAAACAGGAATGGAAAAGGGAAAAGCCACATGGATATTGGGCAGGTGCATTGCCAGGCCGACCAGAATTTCGATTACGGCAAAAACAAAACCAGGGAGAACCGGATAAAAAAACCGCTCTTTGTTAGAGATTTTTTTGTCCCAGATGTCCGGAAAACCGGTTTTTCTGGCAAGTTTTATGGCAATAAACCCGAAAAAAGCCGCAAGGATTATTGCTGACCATTTTCCGGTCCAGTTTTGTACGATCGGATGGTCCACGCCGAAATATGTCCAGATCGCTTTTCCAAGTCCCATCAATAAAACCAGGCCCAAAAAAGTCTTATCCGAGGGGGTCAGCTTGTTCACATTATAATTTTTGTTATGAAATATTAGATAAATGTATCTGCCAGAGACCCTTGAAGAGAAATTTGAACTGCGAGGGGATTTTGAAATTTCCAACAATTTTCGACCTTGCACCTTCAGTCAAAAATTCCAATTCCCGTTTCTCGAAGAGTCAATTAAAATAATAATTGTAGATATTGGAGTATTTCTCCAAAAACGATAGCAAGAACAATGCTGTTTTTTGAGAACATCTGCCGGAAGGTCTGCTATAAAAATAATTTTTTAGAAATATGCCTGCTTAAAAAATATGTCGTGAATTATATATTTCTTACATAACATTCATTTCTAATTTATATTTCTCTATCTATTATATCTTCGAGATGTTAATCTCATGTTGGTACAATTTGTTGGTATAATTTGTTGGTATAATTTGTTGTATTATTCGAAATTACTTCCATCGGTAAATGGGGCTAGGATAGAATTTACCAGTTGATTTCGAAGAATAAATCCAGATTGTTGATTGGTAAAGTAGTATTGTATTCATTGCATTTGCCGATTGAAAGTAGACCGAAAAGCCAATGACCTTAAAATTGTATCAAAATGAGAAAATTCTGGGAGTGTAAACAAATGGTAAAGCTAAGAAAGGCGCTGACTATTCTGGTGTTAGTCTGTTTTGCGATATCAATGACAGCTGCTTCAGCAAGTGCAGGTCATGGTAACTGGGGCTACGGCGATAACTGGGGCTACGGCGATAACTGGGGCTACGGCGATAACTGGGGCTACGGCGATAACTGGGGCTATGGCGATAACTGCTGGGGCGGCTGGGGTGGCTGCGGTGGCTGTGGCGGCTGTGGTGGTTGCGGTGGCTGTGGTTGCGGCTGTGGTTGCGGTTTCTTTGGTTTCCAGTGGCTATTTTTCGGAGACTGCTGTAACATATGCTGCGGCATATTCTAATTGATCTGAGGCAGAAGACGGAAAATCAAATATAACTGCAAAATGTAAAACCAATGACGACCTGTTCGCGCGGTTCTGCTCGATGCCGAATGGCAAAAATCAAAGTTGACCGACGAATTTGTCTGGTTTTACATTTTTTCTGATTCTAATATGGTAAAAATTAAAGCTTCAAAAGTATCTGATTTTTGATCCGGCTTCGCTTTTCTAAATAATTTTCAGATCCATCTCATTCTTTTTGCTTCGTAGACTTTGCTGATTTACATTTTCTCGTTCCTGATTTAAAGCCTATCCGAAAAGTCAATAATGGCATGTTGCAGAAGTTACGATAAGTCATAATATCGGGTGTCTGCTACGGTTGTGCATATTGCCAATCGTAAAATATACAGAAGGTCGCAACACTTTTCGGATAGACTCTTAGATGAGTTATCTCAAATTATAGAATTCCTATGGCTTCCCGGATACACCTGCAGGTGAAATCTACAATTACCTGAATATCCGGGCCGGAAACAGCGGGTATGCAACTTCAAAGAATATCGAAAACGAGATCGTCTGTTTCAAAGTTGAAAAATAGCCTGCAAATGAAGAAAACATAAGCATCCCTGAGAATGAAAGCAAAAACACTCCAGGTTTTGAAATGATTTACGAGGTGGCTGGTCTGCTCGGGATATTCCTGTATAGAAAAAGATAAAACAGAGTGAATTACAATCAGTAGCTTACAATCAGTATCAGAGGAGTTATTGATCAAATTTAGTAACTGCCTCTGCTACTTATAGTCATTTAAGAATACAATAATGCCGCTAATCTTTTTTGAGATAGGACTTACGCACTCGATAAGCAACGTTAGAACAACGAGCAGATCTGTCATCTATAATCCGATTATGATTTAGATCACTTGGAGTCTAAAGTTACTGTTTTCGGTTCAATCGCGTAAGTTCTCATTGAAATTTTTACCGCATAAGTTCTAATCGAGAAAAAGAACACACTCAATGAAAAACAATCCCGGCTTTATACGATTTACACATTTACTTTATATTTCTCAATTTATCTTGTTTTAGGTCATTTAAGTCGATGTAAATTTTAAACCGGTTGCAATATTGAGTAAACAGGTGCTATTCTGGTGGGTATATGTTAAAAGTGAGGATAAATTGTGAAAAATATCATTAATGAGGGTGCATTTGCAGAAACCCGGCAAGATTATCTCATATTTGGATTATTATTTTCCAATTAATTATTTATTTCTAATTTATAATTCTTAATCTATTATATTGTATGAGTAATAATCTATCGGTGATACAATTTGAAATCTCTTTCATATGCACATGATATATCGGACATAAATTAAGAATATACCAATACCATGCTCTTCAAGAAATAATTCAGGGCAATTAATTGGTGAAATAATATTTACTCAGTGCATATGTCTGCAAAAAGTGATTATAAAACCTACATCCCGCAGATGTACACAGATATAGAATTTACTTGCCGATTTGTCCACTTTTTCTCTATAAATGCTAGATGGCCATTTAAAATACTGCCCTATTGGGAAAATTGATGGCATTATTGAGAAAATTGATGGCATTTTTGTGGACATCTGCGGAATGTGAGATAAAACAATAGCTTTGAATTGTATCAATTAGAACAAAATTCTGGGAGTGTAAACAAATGGGTAAAAAGAAAATACTGGTTATTTTACTGGTCGTCTTGTTTGTAGTATCTCTGACAGCTTCAGCAAGCGCTGCTCGTGGTGGATATGGTGGTGGTGGCCATGGTGGATATGGTGGCCATGGTGGGTATGGTGGCCATGGTGGACATAGTTATGGTGGGTATGGTGGCCACGGTGGCCATGGTGGATATGGTGGCCATGGTTATGGTGGATATGGATTTGGCCGCGGTTTTGGCGGTTTCTACCGCGGTTTTGGCGGTTTCTACCGCGGTATTGGCGGCTGTGGCTGTGACTGGAACGATTGGGGCGATGACTGCTGGTGCTGAACGATTAGTTCAGCAACCGTTGGGATATTGACGACTGAGAGGATAAGCAAGATGTCAAAATATCTTCAGAATTGAATATATAATATAAATTCTGATTATATGACAACTTGCCCGCATAGTCCTGCATAAATTACAATAAGACCCTTAACCTTCTCACCTTCTCAAAATCAAAAATGTAAATATCATTGGATGGGTCTTCATTGATAGAATTTACGCACTTGAAGAACAAAATAAAGCATGAGAAGGATGAGAAGGTTATCATAACTCAGTTCAACTGCGTAAGTTAGAGGAGAGAAACGGTGAAATTCTTTTTTTTTGCAAGCATTTACAGCCTCTACAACAAGCCGACAGGACAGCCCAATCACCAAACCTGCAACCAGTGCCAGATCTCGCAGTCCTGAAGCTGTGGCTCGCTTCCAATGTATATAAAGGGCGTCCCAATCCATTTTAGGTAAGACTTAAAAGGTGTTCCACACTCGGGGATGTATCCCGCAAGAGTGTTAACGCAGAAAAGTGTCCCCCTATATGAATCACAATTAAAAGCGTGACACACGGGTCGCAACCAGAGATGCGGATACGATCATGCCTTCGGAACTCACCCGGAGTCTCATCGAGCGTGACCATTATCAGTGCACGGATACCCTGAATGAGTTTCAGAGTTCTTTTTTGTATATTTTTCTCCGAAGGCTCTAACTCGCTTTTAGTTCTGGACTTCAGTGATTTCTCAGAGTGATTTCTTCAGGCACAATCCCGTCGACCAGGGGTGCTCGCACCTCATCAATGACCGGGTGTTGCCTTAAATGTATGTGGTGCCGTGAACATCTCGACAAATTTAAAGAGAATGATACCTGAAAGACAGGAGCGAAGCTCTCAATTTGCTTGCAGTGAGGTTTAAAGAGGAATTGTCCGATTGAGAGCCTTCGATGGTCAATAATGGCATGTTGTAGAAGTTACAATAGGTCATAATATCGAGTATCAGTTAAGTTGTGCATATTGCCAATTGTAAAAGTTACAGCAGGTCATAACATTTTCAGGACAGGTTCCTGGTTTCGGTGCGATTTCTAATCTCCCGGTTATTTCGCTGAATTTTTACGAAAAAGCCACTCTTACCACTCTTAA
>Ga0209270_1002958_pt1 | contig 16056 bp, 20 predicted proteins | sample MTBAKSrepl1MetaG_FD_187456 | JGI IMG/M metagenome (GOLD analysis project Ga0209270, IMG submission 187456) | Enrichment culture microbial communities from Arthur Kill intertidal strait, New Jersey, USA, that are MTBE-degrading - MTBE-AKS1... | ecosystem: Environmental > Aquatic > Marine >...
TCGCTAACGACCCCGTGTCGAAGGCGATGTTTCAATCCACGCCCCCGCGCGGGGGGCGACCCAGTGTTTATTATGGGGATGGTTTGGGGGCCATGTTTCAATCCACGCCCCCGCGCGGGGGGCGACACGCGCGGTACGGCTGCTGGGCCTGCCCGCTGCAGTTTCAATCCACGCCCCCGCGCGGGGGGCGACGGAGCGCACATATCTATGGGGCTATGATGCCACGGTTTCAATCCACGCCCCCGCGCGGGGGGCGACCTCCAGGGCCTTGATCGCCTGGACCTGGGCGCGGGTGTTTCAATCCACGCCCCCGCGCGGGGGGCGACAGAGCCATACCAGCAACAAATACATACGGAACTTTGTTTCAATCCACGCCCCCGCGCGGGGGGCGACGCGACCAGCTCGACCTGACCGTGCCTGAGTGCGTGTTTCAATCCACGCCCCCGCGCGGGGGGCGACCCGATCCGGCCTATTCCCTGCACGCGGAGTTACAGTTTCAATCCACGCCCCCGCGCGGGGGGCGACGTGCGTCGAGTGCGAGACATCGACCTATGCGACGGAGTTTCAATCCACGCCCCCGCGCGGGGGGCGACGGGGCAGCAAGCTGCGCATCGTGCGCGGCGGCAAGTTTCAATCCACGCCCCCGCGCGGGGGGCGACGAGGAGCTGCAGATCCTGGTCGACCGCTGGTGCGTTTCAATCCACGCCCCCGCGCGGGGGGCGACCGGCCAGGCCATGGGCTCGGTGCTGACCTCGCTTGTTTCAATCCACGCCCCCGCGCGGGGGGCGACAGAAGACACCATGATGAACAACGAAGCATTGCAGGTTTCAATCCACGCCCCCGCGCGGGGGGCGACGGGCCGACCAGGCCCTGCAGAAATACGTCAAGCGTTTCAATCCACGCCCCCGCGCGGGGGGCGACGGATTCAGAGTTGCCTTGTCTTTGCATATACACCGTTTCAATCCACGCCCCCGCGCGGGGGGCGACCCGCGGCCCCAACCAACCCGGCAAGCGCATTCAGGTTTCAATCCACGCCCCCGCGCGGGGGGCGACGAACTCAACAATTAAATATTCATGACAAGGAACCTGTTTCAATCCACGCCCCCGCGCGGGGGGCGACCAATTCCTTCAATGCTTCATCTGTTAAACGATACGTTTCAATCCACGCCCCCGCGCGGGGGGCGACAAAAAAGGACTCATCATGTCAAGGGAAAATATTAGTTTCAATCCACGCCCCCGCGCGGGGGGCGACTGTGGTTCCTGGTTCTAATTTTGTCATAGGTGGTGTTTCAATCCACGCCCCCGCGCGGGGGGCGACGGGAAAAACAACAAAACAACAGGAGAAAAAAAATGTTTCAATCCACGCCCCCGCGCGGGGGGCGACATTTTACCCAAGGTGATGATGGCCTGTTTAATCTGTTTCAATCCACGCCCCCGCGCGGGGGGCGACCTTTCAAGGCCAAGACTGAAGCCACCGATACCGGGTTTCAATCCACGCCCCCGCGCGGGGGGCGACACCATACGCCGCATCAACAAAATCCTGAAAATCTGTTTCAATCCACGCCCCCGCGCGGGGGGCGACCAATATAATTGATGCTGGAGAGATAATTGATAAGTTTCAATCCACGCCCCCGCGCGGGGGGCGACAAACACCCTGCGGCGGATCGCGCGCGGGGTGTGGGTTTCAATCCACGCCCCCGCGCGGGGGGCGACCAAGCCGGTTGCCGTAACTCTTGATTTTATAATAAGTTTCAATCCACGCCCCCGCGCGGGGGGCGACAAACACCCTGCGGCGGATCGCGCGCGGGGTGTGGGTTTCAATCCACGCCCCCGCGCGGGGGGCGACGGAAGGGCTTGAAGCTGCAATTCGGCGAGATTGTGTTTCAATCCACGCCCCCGCGCGGGGGGCGACTCGTTTGCTGCTCTGGATTTTACCGGTGTAACCCTGTTTCAATCCACGCCCCCGCGCGGGGGGCGACAAAAACGAGCACACGTCCTCATAGGTGCTCACCGGGTTTCAATCCACGCCCCCGCGCGGGGGGCGACCAACACAGTCAGACGATCCACCTGCGGGGGTGTTGTTTCAATCCACGCCCCCGCGCGGGGGGCGACCTATAGGGAGTTAAGAATGAATAAAACTTACTCGCGTTTCAATCCACGCCCCCGCGCGGGGGGCGACCATCGAGGATAAAATCATCCCCCTGCACTACCCCTGTTTCAATCCACGCCCCCGCGCGGGGGGCGACCAGGGCATGCGGCAAGGCGTGGGAGGCATTGAGCGTTTCAATCCACGCCCCCGCGCGGGGGGCGACACTCGCCGACCGGCTTTGGCGTGGTGTTATACAGGTTTCAATCCACGCCCCCGCGCGGGGGGCGACAGCACATCAGTCGGCCAATCTTCGCCGTAATCGAGTTTCAATCCACGCCCCCGCGCGGGGGGCGACGTAACTCGAATTGATTTGGCTGATGAAAAAGTTGTTTCAATCCACGCCCCCGCGCGGGGGGCGACCGGCCCCCGGAAACGCGCCTGGTACGTCAAGAAGGTTTCAATCCACGCCCCCGCGCGGGGGGCGACCCGTTGGCCATTGATCGAAGAAGGGATTGACCGTGTTTCAATCCACGCCCCCGCGCGGGGGGCGACCTGCGCCGGTTGTCTGATTTTCACGATGACATTATGTTTCAATCCACGCCCCCGCGCGGGGGGCGACGAAATCCCCGAATCAGGCGCAACGGTGATATTCAGTTTCAATCCACGCCCCCGCGCGGGGGGCGACTGTCATCTTTCTTTTAGCTGCAGGATGACGCTGCAGATGTCGATTTGGGCGAACCTCCATTTTCCGCGGCTTGATTTTAGATGCTTAGGATTTGGTGAAAAAAAATATACCATAATTTCAGTCAAATACCATGTCCGCGAATCTGCCGGCCATTTTCTGGTCACTTGAGGTTCGCGCCAAGTCAATTTATTCAGACGATCAGCGGACCCTCTTGGTCCAGGGCCGGTTTGGCCCCCACATGCTCCACCCGGTTCTCCCAGTTTGAACCGAGGAAGTAGAAACGCAGGCTGTCGGTCTCCTCGTCGATTTCATCGATCAGATTTTGCCGGAGTCTGGCCCACTGGCCCGGATCAACGATACATTCAAACACCGAGAACTGCACCCGCTGGCCGAAATTGCGGCACACCTTGGCTACTCGACGGAGTCTGCGCTGACCGCCGGGAGTGGTGGTCGATACATCGTAGCTGACAAGGACAAACATATTTTTCCTTACCTCCATAAAAACGGCGGGTAGCCGTCCAAATCGCCCCGCAAGTACCTGGCCAACAACAGAGCCTGGGCATACGGCAGCAAGCCGACACGAATCCGTTCATTCAGGAAAGGGTGCATGATTTCATCCTGCTTGCGCTTCTGATAGGCCACCAGCACGGTCTTCCGGGTGTCGTCATCCATAAGAACCGCTCCGGATTCGGAAATGGTGAATCCCTTGGCCCTGACCTGCCCCAAGTTGACCAGGGACAACGCCAGCCGGTCGGCCAGCAGAGGACGGAATTCCTCCATCAGGTCCAGGGCCAGCCCCGGCCGACCGGGCCGGTCCCGGTGGAGAAAGCCGACGGCCGGATCGAGGCCCACCGATTCCAGGGCGGAGCGGGTATCGTGCAGGACCAGGGTGTAGAAAAAGGAAAGCAGGCAGTTCATCCGATCCAGGGGCGGCCGGCGGCTGCGCGCATGAAAATGGAAATCCGCCTTCTGCCCGGTAATCAACTGGTCGAAGACGCTGAAATAGGTCTTTGCCGCCTCGCCCTCAAAGCCGCGGGCGGTGTCCAGATCAAGGTCCTGCTTCAGGTGCATGAGGATCGAGGAGAGCCGATCCACGGACCCCCGCAGCACCGGTTCATCAACTTTTTCGCAGTGGTCGCGCAGGCAGCGCTGGATAATCGTGCGGCAGTTGAGGGCCTTGCCAATGACAAAGGCGCGGGCCATGCCGGCGGAGAATGCGGTGTCATCGGCATAGTGGTACTGCCGGCGGCGGAGCAGAACATTGCCGGAGACCGGTCCTTGCACCCGGGCCAGAAACCGGCCGTGTTCGGTGAGGAAGCTGACGGTCACGTCCCGTTCGGCACAGAAGCCCATCAGAAACGGACTCATCATGACATTGCCGAAGCAGACTATCCCGTCCAGGGTGTGGACCGGCAGCCGCAGCCGGACCTCACGCTCCACGTTGACGGTCACCGTTTCCCCGTCCTTGTGGAGATAGGCCCCCTGGGTGGTGACAAAGAGGGTGTTCAGGTGCTTTCTCATGGCCGTCTCATTTTGATGGCGTCGCAAAAACTCCCCAACTGCGGCGTTGCACTGCATTCTTCGTCACTGCGGCGTACCGTGTGTACGCCTCATTCCTGAGAATTTGCGCGCCTTGCATTTGGGGCTTTTTGCTTAGTCATCACTCCTGATGACTTTTTACGAGATCATCCATTTAGCTGACGAAAATATTGGATTGCATTTTTCAATCGCATGATGATATCTTGTATATATAAGATAAACAATGATCGGAGGTATCCATGCCATCCCAAATGATTCTCCGCATGCCCGACGACCTGAAAGAAAAGGTGGGCAGGCAAGCCAGGGCGGAAGGTAAGAATGTGAGCACCTTTGTCCGGGAAGTGCTCGAAGACTATATCAGAAACCACGATATGTCCTCCTACGTCGACGATCTCTGGGGCCGCATCGGCAACAGCCTGAAGGCCAAGGGAAAAGGGCCGGAAGACATCGAGTCCGCAATTCGCCGGGTCAGGACCAAAAAATGAGCAGAGTCGTCATCGATACCAATGTCTTCGTGTCCTCCTTTTTCGGCGGTAATCCCCGACAAATTATCGATCTCTGGAAAAACGGCGCCATAATTCTCTGCCTGTCCCGTCCGGTCGTCGAGGAATATGTCGCGGTCCTGCAAAGGCTTGGCCTCCGGGATTCGGAAGAGTTGGAAGAACTGCTCCAGCTCTTCGCCCGAGGGTTCAATTCACTGTATGCCGCGAAAACACCTGCTCTCGACATCGTCCGGGATGACCCGGATGACAATAAATTCATCGAATGCGCTGTTGCCCTGCAGTGCAAAGTCATCATTTCAGGCGACAATCACCTCCTTGCCGTTCAAGAGTACATAGGCATCAAAATCATCTCGCCCGGGGAATTTCTGCACAGCCGTGCATAAACCGGCGGTCAGCAAGCCGTAGAGATAGGATTTTTCAGATGGCATCTGAAAAATCCGCTCCGGCAACCACCTCAACCCTGACACAGCACCTTTAATTTTTGCAACGTCTCTCGGATTTCTCAGCCTTTGGAGACCGCCGGTTCGCAATCCATAAAGGCACCTCGCTCCGCTCACACTCATTTTTCTGATGTCGCCAGCGCATCGGCCATATATTTCCGAGCACTTCTGCGGGCTCCGGTCACCTTCGGCATGCAGAGGTGTACCAGGGAACAGTTTTCGCACTTTTTCTCATAGCGGGCCTGCGGTGTGTTGCCGGAGCGGATCAGCTCATGCAGCCGGTTCGCCGTCGCTTCTACCTCCGCTCTGAGTTCCGCATCGAAGACAACATCCTGCCGCCGTCGGCTTTTGCCGTAGAACAGTGCCCCGGCCGGCACCGCCGTTCCCAGCATTTCTTCCAGACAGATCGCCTGGGCGCAGAGCTGCACCCGGTCCCAGTTCTCCTTTTTGGCCCGGCCCCGCTTATGCTCCACCGGGAAAGGCTGCCAATTTCCCGCTCCGTCCCGGTGAAATTCAACCACATCGGCCTTGCCGACTAAGCCGAGACGGAAGGAGTGCAGGGCAAGGCCATAAGCCAGCCGCACCGTGCCCCGCGATTCCCGGCCGCCGCTGTCCACCCGCTCGTGCATGATGCGGCCCTCGGCGGTGTACCGGTTTTCGCTCCACGCCTGTTCGATGTGGATCAATGCGCACTGCCGCTCGCAGAAGAGGAGATGCTGCAGGGCGGAGAGGGGCAGGAGATCTTCTTCGCTGTACCCCATTATCAGCCCGGATGCCGGCCAGGAGCAATATGCATTTTTTGCATTTTGGTTTTCCTTCACCATCTGCGTATGAACGCGCCGAATTCGAGCTGTTGCTTTTTTTCCAACAGCCGCCATTTTTAGCTGAAAATCAACGAGCTACCTCTTGAACCGATTTTTTCTCTCCGGCTCGGCCTGATAGTTTTCCGGGGAGACGAGTTTTGTGCTGGTTTCCCGTTCCAGATTTTCACGGGCCCCCCGGCAATGCGGCCGCCCTTACGGGCCGCCACTCTGTTTTCGCCAAAGCCCTGAACGTCCTGCTTGGGGGGCAATCTCGGTGGTGGCCGCTTCCCCAAGCATGGAGAAAATCAGCTCCAGATCGGTCATGTGGTCCCGCAGGTTTTCCCGCTCCAGCCCCTTAAGTTGCTTGTATTACGCGGTCGTGAGACCAAAGGCGGCCTTGGATATCTCCGAGGTCAGGATGGCATATTCCGGGTCTTCCTTGACGCCGCGCTTCTTCCATTCATCTGTCAGCTCGGCCCGCACGGCGATACCGCGCATCCGTTTTTCGATCCATGTCTCGGAATAACCCAGGCACTGTACAGGGCCTTGGGCCGCTTGCTGGCCAGCTCCGGGTCCTCGATCTCCTGCACCCGCTCGTAGCCGACTTTGGCAGGACAGCGCTTGAGGGCTCGACCTTGGGCGAGGGGAGGGACTGGATGATGCGGAAGATGCCCTCGGTATTGGCGCACAACATCCGTTGAGCTCACCAGCGGTTTCGACGACAAGGGTATGTACAATCTGTACCCACCCTTTGCCGAGCTCCGGTTCTCGCCGTTTCATGCGCTGGATGTACTGTTTCGGGTCTTTCGAGTCGATCAGAGCCAAGACCACATCTTCGATGACAAACCACCACTCGTTGTTGTGCAGGATCCGCCGGATTTCCTTGTAGTTGAAGACAACAAGTTTGTGTGCATTCTAAAATCCCGCCAGCAATAAAGTTATCAACCATTCGCCCTACGTCACGCAGCGCAAGCGAAGTAAGTCATCTGTATTTCCCCAGCTTGGCAAGCAACCTCTCCCGCATCCGAGGCTTGTCATCCGGGTACAGGGAAACCAGCCTTTTCTCCTGCTGCTGGTAGAGTTGTTGTTTCTTGAGCATGCCGATTTTATAGTCGGCGGTGTCCATGCCCCAGTATTCGACATAGACATCGAACTCCGGCAGGTAGAAATCGGGCCGGATGGCGTAGCCGTCGAGGATGCGAAAGCGTTCGTCGTAGCGGTAGCGAATCCCCGCGCCATTCAAAGCCTCGCAGATCAGCCGCTCGCCCTCCGACTGCACCCAGGTGCCGTCCTTGGCGCGTATGTTCTTCTGCAGTTCCACCTTGGTTTCGAAGTTGCGCCGCTCCAAGAAAACCTCATCGAAACAGTAGTTGCAGAAGGGGCGCTGGAAGGCCTTGTGGCTGCGGATATATTCGTCCGGTTCGAGCCCTACCCCGCACCGCTGACAACTGTGGACGGCTTTCTCCTCTTCGATCCGACATGCCTCCTCGATGAGAGCGATAGCGCATCTGGCAGCTTCGTTGTTGTACTCCTTCTCCACGGGACTGATGGCCATATCCCGCAAATCGGGCAGCGCGCCTTTCGCCGCCGTGCCGTAAGCGCTCAGGGCCTTGGCCGCGTACTGCCGCACCTGGGGAAAACCGTCACGCAAGATCTCCTGCAGGGCTGCCACCGCGCAGTTTCCATCCGCCAGCCCCGCCAGTTTACCGATGGCCGAGGCCGCCAGCCGCCGGACATTGGCAACGGGCGAGCGGGTCAGCTCAACCAGTTCCGGCAAGGCGGCTGGATCGCCGGAATTGCCCAGCGCCACCGCACGCTCCCGGAATTGTTTTTCGAGTTTGGGGTGCATTAGAGCATTTCGATCAGATCAACCCCGGCAGGCACAGAACCGACTGTTACCTGATAGTCGGCGAAGGAACGCGCCGGCCCCTGCGAGCTGTCCTTCCGTTTAATATCGACCAACTCGAATAGCTTGTGCGCCGGGGCATTGCCGAGTTTATCTTTATGCTTGAATACATAGAGTTTACGGCTGCTCATCACCCCTCTTGCCGCCGAGCGATCATGCTCGAACATGTTGGTCAAGGCATCCCACAACAACTGCAAATCTTCCTCGCCAAAACTGGTTTTCTCGGCCAGGGCTGCCGAAACAAAGCCCTTCGCCACGTACAGTCCATAAGGAACGATATGTTTACGGCCCATGGTTCGCTCCTTCTCCAAGTCCTTCTCGTTGGTCACGGCCATGCGGGTGATGCTGATCTCCTGGGAGACAAGCGGCTCGACACTCTTGGCAAAGGCCAGCTGAACCGGCCCCCGGACCTGGCCACAGTTCACCTCTGTCGTCATCACCGCCCCAAAAGTACGGATATCGAAGAAGTTGGCGCACATCCAATCGGTTACTTTTTTGGCATCTTCCGCCTTCTTGGGCAGCTTCTTCGCCTCCGGTTTCAATTCCAAGGCCTTATACGCCATATCATGGGTCTGATTCAACACCGCTTTTTCCTGGATATAGATATTGAAGCCTGCCTGTCCGTCTTTGGACAGGGCCACATGGTTGCGGATCTTGCGCTTCAGACAGACATCGGTCACCAGGCCATGCCCGGTTTCCGGATCGAAACGCGGCATGTTGCCGGCATCCGGGTCGCCGTTGGGGTTACCGTTTTCCACATCAAACAAAAGCACGAACTCATAGCGGTTTGTAATGGCAGTCATGGATTATCCCTCCTAATTTTTCTTGGTGAAGAAATCTTTGCGTTGGTGGTAGTAGCCGATCATGAACAGTCCCTGCTCTTCTGCTTTCATGGTGGCAGGGTAATCGTCAAACCCGGCAATTATATCCTGGGCCATGCTCTCGTAATATTTCGCCCAGCCGATTTTCTCCGGTTCCTTTCGCAGCTTGGCGATATGGTTGGCGTAATTTTTCAGAAGCATATGGAAAACCTGCCCCGGGGTAGCCGAGGCTGAGGCCAGATATTTATCCTTGATCGTGGCGTTGGAATTGGGAACCGCCTCTTCCTGGGCCTTTTCCAGGACGGCAAAAAGCCGCCCCAGGAGATACGGCCGATCTGTTCTCTCCGGATTCAATGCCATGGGAACCTCCAGTTGTTTATTTCGCATGAGATAGGCTTTCAGCAAGGCAGCCCGAAAATAGGTCACGCTGTGTTCCGAGCGAATCCTTGCCAAAACCTGGGGCAACAAATTTTGCGGATAGTTGCCGCCGGTGAGCATGGCCCTGGCCATGCCTCCGGCCAGCACCGGGGAAATATTTTCAGATTTACCGAGCGGCGCCGTCTGACAGAGCAGGCGCCAGAGGGGCGGGAAATCCGGTTCATTGTCAAACTGCCGGGCAATCTCAAGCTGCTTAAAGTGCTGGCCGATCCGCCCCAGCAAATCTCCCAGGCTGTTGGCTTCCCAAAAACGCACCGACAGCCGGGCGGCATTGGGGGCAAGGCCCAGGATGTAGAAGCGGACCGATTCATCCAAGCCGGGAATAATGTCGCTGACCGAGCGGCCGGAGCGGATCGCCAAGAAAAAGTCCCTGATTTTTTGCGCGGTCTGCCGGTCATCGACGCTTTGCGATTCCGCGGCCGCCTCTTCGGGAGGTTCAAAGAAATCTGCCAGTAAAGCTTCGGCCGGACTGGCACATTCAGCCCAAAAAACCAGCGAGGTGTCGCCGATCACGACTTTCTGCCTGCTTCCGGCCGCCAATAGGGCGTTCAGGGCCGTGGTGTAACTGAAAGCGCCTTTTTGACCAACCGGGGCATTGAAGGATTGCTCCTTGCCATACGAGGCAAAGGCGGGAAGGTTGAACGAGACGATAGAGGCCCCGGAAGATTGCGCCCCCCTGACCCCCTTAATCGAAGGATGCAACCGGGCAAGGGGTTGCGATTCTTTGCCGGTAATCAGACATTGCCCGACCGCCTCTGTGGCACGTTTGGCCAGACAAACCTCCCATGCGGAGCGGGCGGCGGGCCGTTCGTGGATGAAACCCGGCACGCCATCCAGGCGAAAAACCAGGTTTGAACCGCTTATCTCAGGCCAATCTTCCCGGTCGGCAATGGTCTTAGCTTCCGTCCCGGCAAGGAAGGCCAAGACGGCCTTGAGCCCGGGATCTTTGTCGGGGCAATTTTCTTGAATCTGTTTGATAAAGGCGGCGTGGCATTTTTCAATCCTTTCCGGGTTCGCACCATCACTCAGTCCTAGGACATATGTGGTATTGTCCCAGAGAAAATTGGCCTTAATGCCGCTGGCCTTTTTCTCCGCTGCAGGGACCAGAAGCTTGCGCGGGCGGAGTTGGTTGCCGCTGCCTTCCCGCAAGTCCTCGACCCCTCGCAGGGCGCCGTCGGCGGCCAGGACCACGGCAAAGGAGATATTTTCCATGCTGGTGCCGAAAGGCGGAATTCCCGAACCCGGATCGTCCGCCAATCGTTCATAATAACTGTTCAAGGCCTGGAGGATCATGACCGCACCTCCGTTGAAAACGGTGACGGCGGACTCACAATGCCATCCACCATCTCCGCCCTGAAAAAGAGCGGGGCCATCTCGTTGGCAAAGTCGATATCCAATAACATGTAGCCCAGCTCCTTGGTTTGCCCCTTATAGGGGGAAACCGGAACCGCATCTTCCAGCAAAGCGAACGAGGCAGGAAACTCCCGGCAACCCAGGCAAGGATGATGAAAGAACTGGCCGTTTTTCGCCCGGCGGTTGAAGATGCTCAGGTGTTTGCCTTCGTTGTCCTCCGGACCGGCCTGCTCGGTCAGCACGAAATGCGCCTCAATGACATACTCGACATCCCGCAAGACCGTGGAAGCCCTCTGTTGCCGGTTGCCTCCCTCGTCAACCAGGAAATAGAGGCGCTTGCCGTCGCGCATGGCGGTTGTGGGGTTGGGTTTGGGGATCTTGGAGCTGACTTCGTTGCGCCTGATATTGTCGAATTTGATCGGGCGCAAGACGTGAATCCGGTCAATCACCCAGCGGATCGCGGGTTTCCAGTGGATCGCCTCCAAAATCCCCCGGGCCGCCGAAGGGGTCATGACATCGTACGAGACCCGCTCAACCTTCATCTCGGGCCTGGTAAAACAGGCATAATCGCCCCAGACCCTCAGTTTTATTCCAAATGCCATAAAAGCCTCCTTGTTCTTGAAGGGCGTGGGCCGCCGAGGTGACGGCCCACGCATTTTCCTTCAACTCGCTTCTATCTAAATTTCAATCCACACCCTGTTTTGGGCGACAAGTACAACTATCTACCTATGGGGGTTCCAGGACGATTTCAGCATTCACTACCTCCAGGCCAAACAACGACAATCGCAATTTCAACCGCATAAAAGACCTCCTTGTTAGGTTAACATGACACTAACAAGTTGACTCCCGACGGTCAAGCAAATAAATCTTCTTAGAAGAAGAGAGTTAGAGCTACTGCAAAAATAACTCTTCATTCCACACATTAGCGAGATCAACACACAAGCCGACATCCTGGCGATAGGCCGCCAAATTCAAAAGAACCGGAAATTCATCCCGCAAGACAAAAACGGCCCCAGCCGCCAACAATTCTCTATATTCCTTCATCCGCAAGGTGACGCTATACGATTGGAGTTTCCGCATGGTCGAGCGTGGAAACTCGGCAAATCGCAACTCCCGCACAAGCGCTTCGGCCTCCGACTCGATTGGTACCACCACGCCAATGGTGTCTTCTTCAATCAATTTGAATTCGCCGGCAACCTCTGCAAAAGGGAACGAGAGATCACTCCCTTGGAGGGCCAGGAGCTTCATAATCTTTTTCCGATCTGGATTTTCGGCATCGTAGAGCAATTCAAAATAGCGGCGCATTACTTCAAGGCCTAAAGGAGCGGCCTCGGGCAGGGTGCGCCTGGTCTCCTCTGCCCTGGAGATACAGCGTTTGAGCCAGGGCAAGCGCGGCATTTGTTCTGTTTCAAAGACATAAACTTGGCCGAGTTGGTTCGGCAGTTTGCCTTCCCGGTTACAGCGGCCGGCGGCCTGGGCGATGGAGTCCAGCCCGGCCATGGCGCGATAGACCACCGGAAAATCCAGGTCAACTCCCGCCTCGACCAGCGAGGTAGAAACCAGGCGGCACACCTGCTGGTTTTTCAGGCGCTGGCGTACTTCCGAAAGAACCTGGCGCCGGTGCTCGGGGTACATATTGGTTGAGAGATGAAAGACCCCTTCTTTACGCGCCAGCCGTTCGAAAATGGTCCGGACCTGCGGCTTGGTGGAAACGATGCAGAGGACTTGTCGCTCTGCCTCTAGCCGTCCGGCCAGCTCGGCATCGCTCAAGCACCCAACAAATTGAATTTCGGTGCGGGTCAATTTTTCGAAGAGTCCCCCCGGACGATCAATAATTTCCTCAATGGCCGGCAAGGCCATGCGGAGTTTACTCTTGTCATCCAAGGCCGGCTGGGTGGCCGTGCACAAGACGACACTGCAACCATAGTGCTCAACCAGCTCGCGCAAGGCAGCCAGGCAGGGTTCGAGATACTCGGTGGGAATCGCCTGGGCCTCGTCCAAGACAATCACGCTTCCGGCAATATTGTGTAATTTGCGGCACCGGGAGGGTTTATTGCTGAACAGGGATTCGAAAAACTGGACATTGGTCGTCACCACTATGGGGGTATCCCAGTTTTCCGCCGCCAAGCCTCGCCGGAGATGGTAAGGAGCCTCTTCCGGTTCATCCCCAGCCTTGAAATTGCAGTGATGTTCCAACACCACCTCGCGGCCCAGGATATCTTGAAACACCTTGGCGTTCTGTTCGATGATCGAGGTAAATGGGATGGCATATATAACCCGGCTCAGACCTTGCCGGACCGCATGACCCAAGGCAAAGGCCATGGACGAAAGGGTCTTGCCGCCCCCGGTGGGTACGGTGAGAGAAAAGAACTGTTTGGGCAGTTCGGCCTTCTTGCGGCACTGATCCAAGACCTCCCGGCGCAGAACATTTACTGGAGTGGGCTTGGCAGTCCGGGCCACTTCCTCCAAATATGAATCGAGCCTTTGGCGAAGCTCGACAAATGTGACCTCGGTATGCCTCAGCCTCTCCTTGGCTTTCTGAGAGTTGCAAAAAAATTCTGTATCAAGAAAGTCGGCATCGACCAAACAGGAATAAACCATCCGCGAGAAGAAGGTGAGAGTAAAACCGGCACGATCGAGATCGCGGGTAAGCTTAAACGGCAGAGATAAATCGCATCCCACATCCGCCTCGGGCAACAACTCGACATCTTCAGGAATCTGCCGATGTTTCAGACGATGATGGAGTTGGGATTCCTGCTCCCCTCCGTCCGGAAGACCACCATGATGGCCGGCAATCACATAGGCAAGCAACACGCCTAATTTACCGCCTCTTCCTTGAGCTAATCGCGCCCCAAAAGTGGCATGGTCGACCTTTATCGGCTTTCCATCAAGCCGTTCTCGGAAAGCACCGGTGGCTTTACCGGCATCATGCAAACGGCCCGCGCAATGCCCCCATCCCCTCGCCTCGAAACGAGCAGCAAACTTCGCCGCAATTTCGGCCACATTCTTTAAATGATCTTCCAATAATTGCCACCGCTCCGGTGGCTGGCCCTCTAAACTGTGGGCATAATATTTCATATCAAAACTCCATCTCTTCTTCGCTGTTTGCAGCTTCGGATATTAGAAAATCAACGATCTTTCGTTTATCGGAGTCTTCGTCGAAAATTTCCAGCAGCGCAGCCAGAGCGTTATAGCCGTCGGCCCGGGTGCGGTGATAAAATTCCCGTTCTTTATCAAAGAAGCGCGGCAGATCGTCTTTGAGCCGGCAGGCTTTGGTCAGATGGGTTATCAGTTCCGGGAGTTTTCTTTCGAACTCATAGAAGAAGATGAGGTCGGCCAGGAGATCGAGGTTGGTCGGATCATTTTCGCGCCCGGAGAGGATGAGTTTTTTCAGCGGTTGATTTGCCGCCCTGAAATATCTTCTGATGAGAGGAAAATTCGGTACTTCTGCCTTGTGTTCGCTTAAAAAGGGACTGATAACATTTCCCGATAATTGCGCCTTTCCCTCGAAGTACGAGACAAGAAATCGTTGCCGGACGTTTTCCGGTACGGCGGCTTTCTCCTCATCCTCTTCCGATGGATTCTCATCGCCGAGCCAGGTAAAGCCGCTTTCCTCCAAGGCTTCCCGAACGTTGCCCGCATTTTCGGCAACGGCCTTCCTGGCCTTGTCTCTGATCATTTCGTCTCGCAGGCATGCAAATTCTTCGCTGAATGTATCCTTTTTTCCGGTCATTTCTCACTTTCCTCGGTTCTCTCCTGCCCCCTCAGGTTAGGTCCTATCAGCTTTGTTCTTCTGCTGCAACAGCCAGGAAGCGTACTGGCTGCGGGATTCGCCGTTGATCTTCAAGCCGCGCTCGTTGCACCAGCGCAGGAGTTCTTCGGTGTCCACCGTGGCTTTCGTCACAGGCAATCCCCTGGCGGCAAAGTCCTTCATGGCTTGTTCAGCTAAGAGCTGCCATTCACCGTGGGTTTCCTCAAGCTCGTTCCGATCCTCAGAGATTTCCTTGAGCCGCTGCCACTGGTCTGGCTTGTACCAGGCGACAGCCGCTTTCAGGATTGCCGTCTTTTTCTATATTGTGCTTTTTTTTATCCTGCATTACCTCCCCGCGTAGGACAAACCAGCGTCCCAGGGTAAAAAATTTCATTCAGTCTCCTTCAGATTGCTATACTCCAAAACCGTCTTGTGCAGGGCGAGCAGATAATGGTCCATATCGCGTTTCAGTTCGGCAAGGGACTCGCCCGCGGGGGCGACGGGATTTTCCGTGCATGTTTCGGGCTTACCTGCATCGTCATAATAAACTTCATGGATGGCGTATATCGTCTCGCCGGTTTTCTGGTCGGTCTTTTTGAGGACTCGGTAGTTCCAGGTGGACATGGATGTTATTTCCTTATCACATCGTGCCAATAGTAATAGAATTGCTCAATCTCACCCCTGCTGGACAAAGTCACCTTGCGACATACTGTATCCCTTTTTTATATCCTTCCATTTCAAACAATTCAAAAATAATCCGCCCCAGGCCTTTTCATCCATTATATTACGTATGGTGGGACAAATACGGACCGAGGAAGAAATTAAGAATGCAGAATGAAGAATTATGAATCAACATTTCGGCTTCTCATCCTCTTCCAGCAGCTGCCGGATCGCCTCGAAGACGATTCCGAACTGCTCATCGTATTTTGCTTCCATCTCCTCGATTTTTCCTTTAGATCCTCATGGGTGGCCACCATTTGGCGCATCTGGACAAAAGCCCGCATGATGGCGATATTGACCTCGATCGCCCGCTCGCTTTTCAACACACTGGAGAGCATGGCCACACCCTGCTCGGTGAAGGCAAAGGCAAGATATTTGGAGTGGCGCCCTCTCCCTTTTAAGGTCACAGATTGTGATCTTAAAAAAAGTTCCTCCTCTTTTGTCAGTTCAAACATGAAATCGACTGGAAACCTTTGAAGATTTCTCCTGACAGCCTGCTTCAGTGTCCTGACTTCAACGCCGTACAGTTCTGCCAGATCACGATCCAGCATGACCTTTTCTCCCCGGATGAGAAATATTCTTCTTTCAATTGCTTCCAACGGAATAAGACTGCTCACTCCTTCCCTCCAAGAGCTGCCATTTTTTATATTATTCAGCATCATACCACATAAGGTTTATCATATAATGACAACCCTCTTTTTTTTACTGAACGCCGGGGAGTTTATTCGGAGAAAATGAGATGGTCCATGCCTGGACAGCATGCCGCGCCGGATAAAAGCAGACGAAAGGTCTTTGGCAAGAAGCAACGCCTTTGCTCTTTCCATACCATGGAGGCAAGTTTCCGGACCAGGCCGGCGCGGCGAGTCCGCCGTGTTTCGCAGCATACTGCTCCTGCGTGCCTTTTTGCCCCAGGAAACAGTTTCATTGCGCCTGGCGGGAACGCATAAAAGGAATATACCGGAACGAAGCGGCACGGATTTTCTTGAATTATGGCTGAAAAACAGAATA
>Ga0209270_1002963_pt1 | contig 16004 bp, 17 predicted proteins | sample MTBAKSrepl1MetaG_FD_187456 | JGI IMG/M metagenome (GOLD analysis project Ga0209270, IMG submission 187456) | Enrichment culture microbial communities from Arthur Kill intertidal strait, New Jersey, USA, that are MTBE-degrading - MTBE-AKS1... | ecosystem: Environmental > Aquatic > Marine >...
AACCAGGGTACGATTGTCCTGGACGAAATCAGCGAAATGGCTATGCCGATTCAGGCCAAGTTGTTACGGGCGCTCCAGGAAAGGGCGATTGACCGGGTGGGCGGGACCAGAGCCGTGCCTATAGATGTGAGAGTCATTGCGATCAGCAACAGGGACCTCAAGAATGCGGTGAAAGAGGGAAAATTCAGGGAGGATTTATTCTACCGGGTGAACGTTATCCCCTTCACCATCCCCCCATTGCGGGAGAGAAAGGGGGATATCCTCCTCCTGAGTCGACACTTTGTTGAGAAATATGGATCGCTCTATGCAAGGCCGGTGAAACGAATATCTGATGCGGCACTTTCATTGCTAATGGGCCTTGAATGGAGGGGAAACGTCAGAGAACTGGAGAATACGATTGAGCGAGCCGTCCTTTTATCAGACAGGGATACCATTCTGCCTGAGCATCTCTTTCTTGAAGACGTGGAAACGAGCGACCATCAATCAAGCCGGATCAGACCTGGCGTGACGGTAAGGGAGATGGAAAGGGAATTGATATTTAAGACACTAAAGGAAGTGGATGATAACCGGACCCATGCGGCAGAGATGCTGGGAATCAGCATCAGGACCCTGCGAAATAAGTTACGGGAATACAAAGAGGAAGGCCTGCCTGGGCGTGTGGAACCATAATAAGAGGAGCGGAGAAATTGGAAGCGTGGGCGTACATAGATATCATGTCGGGAGCTGCCGTGAGTTTGGCATGACGCCTTCCAGCGAAATTTCTGGATTCCTGAGAACAGGGGGGACAGACAATGGAATCGGGAGCACTTTTTGGAGGGGCATTTCCCATCTTGGAAAAGGCCTTGGACCTGAGGTCCATGAGGCATCATCTCATTGTATCCAATATCGCCAATAAGGACACGCCCAACTATAAGGCTTTTGACCTTATGGTTGAAGAGGAGATGGCCAGATCCACGAATACGGGCGACGCCACCCAGCTGAAAAGGACAGATGATGCCCATCTGTCTGAAACACGTTCCTCGGGTACGTCCGGTACAATGGGGCGCGCGACCGGTCAGGAATTTTCTTTGCGAGGGGATGGCAATTCCGTGGATATCGACAGGGAGATGGCCAATCTATCCGAGAATAACCTGCTCTATGACGCTTTGGCGCAGGTTATTTCAAGGAAATTTAGGGGATTGGAAGATGCTATCAAGGGAGGTGCATAGCGATGAACTATTTAAATGCGTTTCGCATCAGCGCTTCGGGCATGACGGCGCAACGGCTCCGAATGGATATTGCGACAAGCAATCTGGCCAACATTAATACCACGCGGACCCGGGAAGGGGGACCATACCGGAGAAAAGATGTGGTGTTTGAGAGTCAGCCGGTTCCCGGATCGTTTAAAAATGCGCTTCAATCGTCCATGCCCGGCAAACTGGCGGGGGTGAAGGTGTCCGAAATCATAGAGGATCCCAGGCCGCCGATCTCAAAACACGACCCACAGCATCCGGATGCAGACGAAAAGGGATACATACAGGTGCCCAGAATCAACCTCATGGAAGAGATGGTGAATATGATGTCGGCCACGCGAAGCTATGAGGCCAATGTAACTGCGATCAAGGCCACCAAGGATATGGCGTTGAAGGCATTAGAGATCGGGAGGTAGTAGGTTATGAATGACATCACCGTCAAGAACCGGCTGGAGACGACCCTTCCCCTTGGAGGGCATGGAAAGCAGCCTGCGAGCCCTCAAGGAGGGTCTTTCGGGAGTATGCTGGTAGAGGCCATAGATGGAACAGACCGGCTTCGAAAGACTGCTGACATTGCCATCAGCGATTTTGCTTCGGGCAGAGAGACCGATATCCACAAGACAATGATCGCCATGGAGAAGGCGAGCATTTCGTTCAAGCTGATGATGCAGGTTCGAAACAAGGTCATTTCGGCATACCAGGAAATTATGCGAACACAGGTCTAATACAGAAGACGCAGTCGAGGACAAAGATGGCCATTAACGAGATTCCAACTCAATTGAAGACCGTATTCGGGAGCATGACGCCCGCCAAGATGTTTACGCTGTTGGCCCTGATATCTATTACCACAGCGGGCTTTGTCTTTTTGATATCCTGGTCGGGGGACTCGGACTTCCAGCCTTTATACTCCAATCTGACCTCCGAGGATGCGGGGGCCATCCTGACCCGGCTCAAGGAGAAGAAGATCCCATACAAGGTATCGGCCAACCGGGATTCCATCCTTGTGCCAAGCGATCAGCTCCATGAAATCAGACTTGAATTGGCGGCCCAGGGCCTGCCGCTCGGCGGCGGTGTAGGGTTTGAGATCTTTGACAATGCGAAACTGGGTATGACCGAGTTTGTCCAGAACGTAAATTTCCAAAGGGCATTACAGGGAGAACTCTCTCGAACCATAAACAGATTTGATGAGGTCCAGGGGTCGAGAGTGCACATTGTGATGGGATCGAAGTCCTTATTTGTAGAAGATGAGGAAGCGGCGACGGCATCCGTCATACTCAAATTGGCTCCAGGCAAGACATTGACCAAAGGCCAGGTTCAAGCCATCGTCCACCTAGTATCGTCGAGCGTTTCCGGACTGAAAACGGAACATGTGACGGTGGTTGACAATTACGGAAAAATGCTGGCCGGAAGCAAGGACCGATCTTCCGAGGGGCCGATGAATTCCGATCAACTGGCCTTGCAGGAAAAGATGGAAAAGGGTCTGGAGAGTCGGGTGCGCACCATGCTGGAAACAGCCTTGGGCCCAGGCAAGGCCATAGCCAGGATATCGTGCGCCTTAGATTTCAGACAACAGGAGAAAACTGAAGAGCGATATCACCCCGACAATAAGGCGATTCGAAGCGAACAGATGCTGAATGAAACCACGGGAGACGGCGAAGGCGGCGCAATAGGAGTGCCCGGCATCCTATCCAATACAACACAAGGACAGTCTGCGTTGGCTCTGGAAAAGAAAAACGGGTTATCCGGCGGCGAGACCTTCAGTAAGCAGGAGCGAACTGTAAACTACGAGATCAGCAAGGTCACGAGTCACACGGTGGAACCTTATCCAAAGGTTGTCAGGGTATCGACCGCCGTGATTGTTGACGGCATTCATGCCTATAGTGAGGGGAAGGAGGGAAAGGGGGAGTGGAAATATTCTCCAAGATCTGATGAAGAGATGACCAAGCTTGAGAAAATCGTAAAAAGGGCCGTCAATTTCGATCCCGACCGGGGAGATGAAATTGAAGTGGTCAACATCCCATTCAACAAGGTTGATCCTGAGTGGGGAGAAGAGGAACAGGGAGAATCTCAAGGTCGCTGGCTTTCATATGCACGACAATATGGTCCTTCCGCAAAATCCATCCTTATGGTCATGTTTCTCCTCTGCATATTCCTGTTCGTTGTGAGGCCCATGCTGCGGTGGCTTACCGCCGGCGCCGGTTCCAAACAAAGGATGCTGGTGCAGCTTCCCAAGACCCTTTCGGAGATAGAAAATGAATTTGGAGCAAGCCCATCCAGCAAGGATAAGGCGGTAAACCTGATCGCCTCGGATGAAGAGAATTCCCTCAAGTTAGTACGGCGCTGGTTGAGCGAAGAGAAGGCATAGACAATTCGGATTCAATGCCTTCAATCAGTAACCATCCATAGAAGGACAGGAACAAACATATGGACCCGAAACATCTGCCGGGCTCGATCAAGGCAGCAATACTCATTCAGTCTGCCGGAAAGGTCATGTCAGAAAGAATCCTGGGCAGGCTGGAAGATGAGGAACGAAAGCTGGTACGGGAGCACCTGGTCCAGATGGGGGAGATATCTCCCGATTTGGTGGAGAAGGTGGCAGAGGAATTTCTTCAGCTCTCAGAGCGGATGAAAGCGCCTCAGCTTGGAGGTCCGCCTGCCATAACGTCAACGGAGCCGGAGGAAAGTCCTCCTGCCGCCTCCTCTGGAAAAGCCTCCGACCTTTCGGCCTTGAGGGCCCTGGAACCGGACCATCTCCTCGAATTGGTGAGAGAGGAACATCCTCAAACCATCGCAATGATCCTGGTGCATGTCAATCCGGAAGTGGCCAGCGCGGTATTGGCCAATTTGCCTGACCAAACCAAGGCCGATGTAGGAAGGAGGATTGCCACCCTCGATAAGGTCGGGGCCGGGATGTTAGATGAGATCGGGAAGATCTTTGCTGACGTATTGAGGGAAAACGAAGATTCCATGAGCCATGTAAAGGGCGGGGCCGGGCTCATGGCAGACATATTGAATCAGATTGATGCCATGTCCGGGGAGGTGATACTGGATGAAATCGAGGAATTTGATCCTGAACTGGCAGCGCAGATCAAGCAACGAATGTTTACATTTGAGGATTTGATACTGGTTGACAACAAGGGTCTGCAAAAGGTGTTGAGGAAGGTGGAGTCCAAGGAGTTGGCCATTTCCCTGAAGGCAGCGTCTGATGAAGTGAAGCAAAAGATCTTCTCAAATATGTCTGAACGAGCTGCACAGATGGTCACCGAGGAGATTGAAATGCTGGGAGCGGTCAGGATGAAGGATGTGGAAGATGCCCAGCATGCTATAACCCGAATCATTCAAGAGATGGAAGATCAGGGGGAAGTGGTTATCAGCGGTCGGAAAGGAGAACAAATCATTGTATAGAACCGTTGACGACAGTCGAATCGTGCATGGGTATGGAGCCGATTCTTATAATTTTCCGAGACTGCCGGTACGTTTGTCCGAGGATCGGAATCCCGAGACAGCGGAAAAAGGGGGGTTCAGGTTCAGCTTTGGGGACCAGGCCGCGGCACCGGGGTTTTCTGCTATGTTTACGCCGGCAGAAGAGGAGGTGTTAGACGCGGAGGATCCTGTTGAAGGTGTCGAGGCAGCGTCAGCGGCGATTCGGGAACAGGCCTATGCAAAAGGGCTTGTTGAGGGGCAGAAGATCGGATCGGAGGCCCAACAGGCTAAATTGAAAGAGATTCTGAAGACCTTAAACACAGTTGTATCAGAACTTGATGCTGCCAAAGCCGAACTCTACCGCGATGCCGAAAGGCAGGCGGTGGAACTTGGCCTCATGATCGCCAGGAAGATCGTCTGTCGTGAGGTTTCCGTAGATCGTGATACCATCTTTCGGGTTTTGCGGGAGGCATTCAAAAAGGTAAGCAATCAGAAAGAGATTCACGTCAAGATTCATCCCGCCGATATCCAGGTCATTCAAGACGCTGGATTCGATGTGTCCAGTTTGAGTAAGGGCAACGGCCTTGTCGTTCTTGAACCTGGAGATGGCATATGCCGAGGTGAGTGTGTCATTGAAACCGATTTTGGGGTTATTGACGGGAGAATCGAAAGCCAGCTTCAGACGGTCGAGGAATCTCTCAGGCTCGCTCTTCAAGAGGAAGCGGGGGTTTGAACGACCAGACCATGAGATCATTGCATCTGAAAAAATACTATTCGGTCGTCGACTCGGTCAGTCCCATAACGGAATGTGGAAGAGTCACAAAAGTCGTGGGCTTCATCGCAGAAGCGGAGGGGCCTGCATGCAGGCTTGGAGGCGTCTGCGACATTTATCTCAAGGGGAATGCGCGGAAAGTGAGGGCAGAGGTCGTAGGATTCCGAGAAAGCAGGGTCCTCCTAATGCCCTTCGGCGACATTAGAGGGATTGCGCCCGGAGGTCGCGTGGTCGCCAGAGAACAACGGGCAGTTGTCGGCGTCGGGGAAGGATACCTGGGAAGGGTCGTTGACGGGCTTGGAAACCCCATCGATAACAAAGGCCCTGTTGTGACAAAGGCCGTTTACCCTATCTATGCGAAACCCATGAACCCATTCTTGAGACAACGCATTCATCAACCGTTGGATCTCGGGATCAGGGCGATCAATGGCGTGCTGACCATCGGTTGCGGACAGAGAATGGGCATTTTTGCCGGATCAGGGGTCGGGAAGAGCGTGTTGCTTGGGATGATCGCCCGGAATACCAGCGCGGATGTGAACGTTATTGCATTGATCGGAGAGAGAGGGAGAGAACTGAATGAATTTATTCAGAAAGAACTTGGGGAGGAAGGGCTGAGAAGATCCGTTGTCGTCGTCGCCACATCCGACAGTCCGCCTCTCATAAGGATGCGAGGCATTTTTGTGGCGACAGCGATCGCCGAATATTTCCGGGATATGGGTAAGCATGTGATCCTTATGACCGATTCGGTCACCCGATTTGCCATGGCCCAGCGAGAAGTAGGCCTTGCCGTTGGAGAACCTCCCACGACCAAGGGGTACACCCCATCTGTTTTTACCCTGCTGCCGCAAATCTTGGAAAGGGCCGGAACATGTTCCGGCCCAGGCACCATTACAGGCCTGTATACGGTTCTGGTGGAAGGGGACGACATGAATGAACCGATTGCAGATGCTGTCAGGTCCATACTGGATGGGCATATTGTCCTGTCAAGGGATTTGGCTGCACAGAACCATTATCCTGCCATCGATATCCTGAACAGTGTCAGCAGGCTGATGAGCGATATTTCGAGTAACGAACACAAATATGCGGCCAGCCGTTTGAAAGAAGTTTTGGCGACCTATCGAAGGGCCGAAGATCTTATAAATATTGGCGCATATGCCTCGGGAAGCAACGCCAAGATCGATTATGCCATTAAGATGATCGAACGAGTGAGTACATATCTGAGACAGGGGATTGAAGAACAAGAAGGATTTGACGACAGTATTCAGAAGTTGTGTGCCATGTTTGAAAAATCTTCAAAACCCGATTCGTAACAGCGCCTGCTTTACCTGTCCGTCCATACATACCATAAAAATCGAATTCCCTAAAGATCCAGGGCAATATGCACCGATTCAGTTTAGAAACAGTTTTGACGCATCGAAAACACATAGAGGATGTGTTACAGAAGGAGTTTGTGATGGCAAAGAAGAAACTCCTCATGGAGGAAGAAAAGCTGGCGACGCTTGAGGAGATCATACTGCAGACCCTGGCGGCGCTACAGGAAAAGCAGAAAACCGGCGCCACTATTTCAGATGTTTTATTGTATGAAAGTTATCTTAAGCGAATCTCAATAGACCGTGGTCAACACATCCGCAGGATTACTGAAATGAAAAGCCAACTCCGACAAAAGTTGGGTGAGCTAATTGAGGCCCTAAAGGCCCGTAAGATTCTGGATAGACTCAAGGAAAAGGAATTTGAAAAATACAGAAAAGAATTGGAGAGAAAAGAACGGATCTTCATGGGTGAAATAGCGATCAGCGGTTTCAATATGAGAAACCAGCCGCAGTAACGTCTAATTCTGCCTGTTATCACAGATAGCCTTTAATAACCCCCCTCATCATATCGATCTGCTGCTGCACGGGATACTCCTGAAAGATTTCCCCACACACGTCACACATGACCCACCTGTGCAATTCCGAAATGCACGATTTATAGCCCAAGGAGAGGTCGACTTGATCCGGCAAAAGCTTACCCCGAAAGGGCATCTTTTGCCGTAACGTGGTCTCCGGATGTGCCCGAGCATATTTGTAATGGGGGAAGACAAAGGACTGATCACGAATGTGATTTGCCTAAATTTATTGGTATCCCAAATAGTTAAAGCGTAATGAGAAAATTGTGAGCGTCAAATTATCCTACAGACAAAGGCTAACCGTGGCGAATTGGCACCGAGGTTGCAGTATCGGAGCAACAACACGAATAAATCTTCGCCAATGGCAGTGGGAACCGAAATGATGCTGACAGAATTTTTTTTGGTAAAAGATCAGGATAGTGCGCCTTCTGAAGGTGTAAGATACAAAAAGGGGAGGATGGGGGACCTCACTGAAAAGTTCCATATGGATGATGAGATATCCAAGGTACCGATGGATTTCTATTCCACTTTTACGGAAGTCTCTCGCCATGGAGATGTCGGTTCCTCGGCAGTGGGCGATCAGGTGGACCGAAGAACACCGCAGGGCGATGATAGGGTTGAGCGGCCCTTCACCTCCAAGAGTGAAACGGATACCATGAAGGGAATGGATCCCAAGCGAACGGATGAGAACAACGCGATTTCCGTGCCCGCAGGTTTAGACTCAACTCAGAAGTCTGGCAAAGACGAATCCGCTCAGCATGCAATTATTGATCCCGGGGCAATAGAACAAATATCTTCGGATCACACAACGAGAGGGTGCCTCCACAGATCGGAAATGCTCAAGGCCGACGAAGCGGCAGGTGCGGAATTAAAGAGCGGGCCGGCATCGGCTGAAAATGGGAATTCAAACGTCATCCTCATCTCTTCGGGGGGATCTCCTGCAAATAAGGTATCCGGTTCCGTTCGGCACACCGCGAGGGAGGCGAATCTCATTGGTATTCGACCCGTTAGGAGTTTCCATGACCAGATCAGCACAGAGACGGCAAAAAGCAAGCCCAATGGTCTGAAGATAGAGATGACCTTGGCGAAAGATAAAGGAGCCGTCCCCCCTGTTTCAGGGTCCGGTTCATCCAGTCGTCTTGAAGGTCAGATCCGTACAGAGACGGCAGAAAGCAAGCCCAATGGTCTGAAGATAGAGATGGCCTTGGCGAAAGATAAGGGAGCCGCGCCCCCTGTTTCAGAATCCGGTTCATCCAGGCGTCTTGAAGGTCAGATCCGTACAGAGACGGCAGAAAGCAAGCCCAATGGTCTGAAGATAGAGATGACCTTGGCGAAAGATAAAGGAGCCGTCCCCCCTGTTTCAGGGTCCGGTTCATCCAGTCGTCTTGAAGGTCAGGTCAACGCAGAGACAGGAAAAAATGAGGTCGCTTCTTCAAGAGCATCCAATGCCTCGCATGGGATCAGACCGGCACCGCAGGGGTTTGAGAAGGCATGGCTGAGCACCCATCCCAATGAGGTGATTTCTCGTGGCGGGGAATTCATGTCACGTGAAGCGCTCTCGGTCCAAGAAAAGAAAAGGCCAGGAAGGGATTCAGCAGAATCATCGGGCAAAGGATCCGCTTCGAGGGAAATGACGTTCAAATCAAGCCAGACCGGATTAAGGGACTCTGCAGGCGTGGGTGAACTTAGAGAAACCGGAAAAGATCGGAAAGGGAAAGAGGCATCGAGATTTGATCTTGCCCGGGATGGCCAGGACAGGAAAGACACTTCCAAGATCAATCCCGGAGAACAGAGAGTCGAAGCGACGGGGGAAAAAATCAAGGAAGAGACCGGCGCTGCCAGGTTCACAAACAGGGTATCCACCCCTATGAGCGAACAGGGGTTTGATAGGACCGCCCCAAAGTCTGAAGCAAGCATGTCCGATAATCCTACGTTCTCTGCGGGCAACACGTCCTCATCGACAAAAAGTCCGGGGAGCATCTCCCGTTTCGCGGAGATGGAAACGGTCAGGCAATCATTTCAGGAAAGCGGGGTGCGACAACTTGTTGAAAAAGCGGCCTTGAATTTGAGGAATGGTCAGCAGGAATTCAGGATTGAGCTGAAACCGGAATCCTTAGGCCAGGTCAAGGTCCAGGTATCCACCGAGAATCACCAGGTAACCATCAGAATTATGACTGAACTTCCCTTGGCCAAGGAGATGATTGAAAACAATCTCTACCAGCTCAAGGCCGAGCTTCAAGGCCAGGGTCTGGAAATTGACACGTGCGAGGTCTCCCTTTCGCAGAATTCGGATAAAAGCGGGGTGGAGCATGGCTTCACCGGATCAAAAAGGATGAAAAGAGGCTACCGGCAAAGAGGGGATTCAAAGGCAATATCATCAACCCCAGATGTGGAAAGGGAAGATTGGGCCAGACATCCGTTGTCGGGCTATGGCGCCATCAATCTCTTCGCGTGAAAAAAAATTCCCCGATACGGTTTTAGATCCACTTGGCCACATGAATCGAATGAGCATAAAACAGAACGTTTAAGAAAAGGAGCCGGATTGAAATGCCCGTTTCAGGAATCTCAGGCCTAACAGCGACAAACAGCAAGTCTTCTTACGAAGTAGGCGGCAGCCTCGGGAAGGATGAATTCATGAGGTTGCTTGTTACCCAGCTTCAGAATCAGGACCCGCTCGAGCCCATGGAAAGTCATGAGTTCATTGCACAACTTGCCCAGTTCAGCTCACTGGAACAACTACAGAATATCAACGACAAACTGGATGACCTGACTGCACAACTCTCAGGTGCAGCCAACCTTATCGACCATGAGGTGGAGGCTCTGGGAACAATCGTGAACGTTGAGGCCGGGGTTTCGGATGAGATCTATTTTGATCTCGCTTCGGAAGCCACCGCCGTATTTGCCTCCATCAGTAATGCCGATGGGGTTTATGTCAGGACCATGCAAATCGGTCCTTTGAGCGCAGGAAGACAGACCCTGGCATGGGATGGGACCGATGATAACGGAAACGCAGTTCCCAACGGGAAATATACCATTGATATCCAGGCCGTAGACACGAATGGAGATATCGTTGAATCCACATCCCTGATAAAGGGAAAGGTTACGGGTGCGATTTTCGAGGAAGGGACGACATACCTGCTGATCGGGGATATTGAAATCCCCTTGAGCAGTGTGATCAAGATCAGTCAAGTCATTCCGGATGATGCTTAACCGGTATGTGATAGAAAGAGAATATGAGAAAATACCTTTAAACCAACAATCAAATATCATGGGAGGACCGGGAAATGATAAAAGCACTATATTCAGGCATATCTGGATTGAGGGCCCAAACACAGTCATTGGGCGTAATAGGAGATAATATTGCAAATGTAAGCACCAGCGGCTTTAAAAGCGGCAGGATCGATTTTGCAAATCTTCTGAGCCAGTCCGTGGGGGGTTACACCGGACAAGAGGTAGGAAGTGGCGTCAGGGTAAGCAATCTGAGCCGTGACTGGACCCAGGGGAACATACTGACTACGGGAAACGTTACGGATCTTGCGATCAACGGTAATGGCTTTTTTGCTGTGGTCGCAGCTGAGGCTGATGCCGCTGATCCCGCAAAAAGGCTCTACACAAGGGTGGGCGCATTTCATTTTGACGATGGGTTCTTGAAGGACAACAATGGTAACTTTGTCCTTAATTCAGTAGGCGGCGTTATAAAAGATCCTAACTTTGGCAGTGAGACTCCAACCATAAGCGTGTCAATAATGAATGATGGTACAATCAAATTCGACAATGGCACGGCTACCGATGAAACGATGAAGATCGGCATAGCCTATGCTCCATGCGAGATGTATACAATGGACAGGAATCTCTATAAACCTGAAGACGTTAACCTTGTGGTCATTGGTGGCCCTGGAGACAAGGGCACAGGAAGCATCAGCAGCTATTCACTGGAGATGTCCAATGTGGATCTGGCGACTGAGTTTGGAAATATGATAACGACTCAGCGTGCCTTTCAGGCATCGGCCAAGGTCATCACCGCAAGCGATGAGGTGCTTCAGCAGTTGCTCAGCATTAAACGCTAATTGTAAGGAAACCTCATTCGCATAAGTGAGTGACGTCAATTACCTTAAATATTGGGAGAATTTATCATGATTCAGGTAACCCGGTTAGATAATACCCCGATGATCTTGAATGTGGAAATGATTCAGTCTTTAAGGGCAACGCCCGATACGGTGATCACCTTTACCACCCATGACAGGATGATGGTAAAGGAGCCGGTCGAAGAAATCTCCAAGAGGATCCTCGCGTATCAACGCACCATCCATAGCGGAACGGATCATTTATGTGCAGACAGCAATAGGGAAAATTGCGGCGTGATCATCCCTTGACGTTCGCATCATCAAGAGGTAATGCGCATGGGAATAATTCCTTCCCGACATGTGAATCCCCGGTCGGTGCGTCTTTTTCAACCAGCCATGGGGGTGAAATGTGGATGAATGTGCATGTGCGGGATCCCGGTTTAGGGTCGATCCGTATCCACTCGTCACTACAAGGCGGGCACGTCAACCTCGCCGGAGGCATGCCGGTGCAAGGACCGGGAATGATCCGCTGTTGTCGCCAACATGGCGCTTTGCCTCGCAGGAACGTCAAACCAATGACAACTGCCAAAAAAAGTTGACTTTCGGCGTGCGTTAAAGGATACGTCTATTTAATGGACGTTTCTGACGGTGTCAGTTCCTCGCAAACTTAAACAATAATTTTCTCCTGAACAAGATTACTCGTGTCCATCTGAAACCAGGCCTCGCGCATGGGAGCACGGTATTCTCCCAAAAAGGCGCCCTGCTCTCATCCAAAGTCCCCTGCTTTTCCGATCCGTACCGCGCTCAGCGAAACTCTGTCGGCTTTCCCAAGACGTTGATCCCATCTCATAATTTAAAGGGCTTCATTAAACGGGATCAACCATCCTCCTGCAAGAGGGATGCATGAATTCATGGCACGATGCTTGCTTCAATCTATCGTGAAATTTACCATTAGAAGGAGGCTATCCATTGGATCTTGCTACGCTCGCCGGCATCTTTTTTTCCGGAGCGCTGGTCATCAGCGCCATTCTCCTTGGAGGTTCAGGAGCCTGGTTCATCAACGGACCGTCCTTCATGATCGTCGTTGGGGGGACCATGGGGGCGACACTGCTCAGCTATCCCCTTGCGCAGGTCTTGGGCGTATTCAAGATTGTCATGAATGTCTTTTTCCATCGCTCTCAATCGACCGATAAGGTCATTAACATGATGATCGAGTTCGGCAAACTCGCCCGGAAAGAGGGGATCCTCTCATTTGAATCAAAGCTGAAGGATATCGATGACACCTTTTTTGTGAAAGGTTTGGAGCTTGCCATAGATGGTGTCGAATCTCAGGCAATAAAAGGCGTTTTGAGAACCGAGATATCCTATGTGGAGGAACGTCACTCCCTGGGCGCCGAAATATTCGTTAGCATGGGATCTTATGCCCCGGCCGTCGGCATGCTAGGGACCATTATCGGACTGGTTCAGATGCTGATGCAGATGGAGGATCCCAGTTCCATAGGCGCCCCGATGGCGGTTGCCCTGCTGACCACATTTTACGGAACGATTCTGGCAAACCTGCTTTTTCTACCCATTGCCGCCAAATTGAAGACGCGGAGCAAGGAGGAGATCTTTTTGAAGGAACTGGTGCTCGAGGGGATCATGTCCATCCAATCCGGAGACAATCATCGGGTTATCGAACAGAAGTTGAGGGCCTTCCTTCCAAAAAGCACAAAGATATCTGCCAGTGAGGAATCAACGGAGCAGGAGAAAGGCGACGGGGGAGATTGACGGGGACAATGGCGGAAGATGAGAGAAACACCCGAAAGAAGTCGGGGGAGGCCTCTGGACCAGGATGGGAAGTCATTTATACCGGCTTTATCCTCATTATGCTCTGTTTTTTCATCATGCTGTGCTCATTTTCAAAGATTGAAAAGTCAAAGGTGGAACACTTTGTCGCTTCCTTCACCCGTGCCGTGAGCCCCATGCCGGGCGGGGTCAAGGTTCGCTCCGGGGGACAGGCACGGCATTCCCTTCCAGATATTGCATACGATCAGGGCGAAATGGCCCTGATATTTCAGGAACTCCAGGATGCTGTGGAACAACTCGGGTTGTCAGAAGATCTTTCCTTTTCATTCCTGCGCAACGGTCTTGTGGCCAGGTTGGCCGACAAGGCCCTGTTTAACCTGGGGGTTGCAGAGATTTCTCAAGAGGCCTTTCCGCTGCTGGATAAGATAGGCGCCATCATCGCAAAGGTCTCTTACTCTGTTGAAATTAGGGGACATACCGACGATCTCCCCATCCATACGGACATGTTTCCTTCAAACTGGGAACTGTCGACGGCACGTGCGGTGAATGTCTTGAGGTACTTTCTGGAAATCCCAGGAATCTCTGCGGAAAGGCTGTCGGCAGCAGGGTTTGGGGAGTTTCAACCCGTTGTTCCGAATGAAAGCCCGGAACTCCGCGCCAAGAACAGGCGGGTGGAATTTATCTTTCGATTGGCGAATCAGGATGGGACGGATGGCGACTCCCACGGGGGGCAGGATACAAAATGAGCCGCCATCGAATAAAGGAGGAAAAAGGCGGGGCAGGATGGCTGACCACCTTCAATGATCTTGTGACGCTCTTGATGGTCTTCTTTGTCCTTCTCTTCACCATGGCTTCTACGAATGTGGCAAAGCTGAAGCAATTTCAGCTCTCTGTCATGCAGGGTCTGGGGGTCCTGGAGGAGGGGGAGGGTTCGCCGGTGGGCATTATCGAATCATTCGGAGACAAGGGATCCAAGATTGGCGCAATCAAAGGGGAGATGATTCCTGAGGGCGAAGGGGGCATTGAGGAATACATCGGGTCGCTCAAATCGTTCGATGGATTGGAGGTCCGATTTAGGGGAAAAGACCAGGTAATGAGCCTCAACGGTGCAGCCCTCTTTGAATCGGGTTCGGACGATATCAGCCCCTACGCCTTTCCGGTCTTGAATGAACTTCTCAAGATCATCGAGGCCCATCATTGCCGCGTGCGCGTGGAAGGACATACGGACAATGTTCCCATCTTTACGGAGAGATTTGATTCAAACTGGGAGCTGTCCACGGCAAGGGCGGTACGCATTGTCAAATATCTTATTCAAGAGGGAAACATTGCCCCCGGGCGTCTGTCCGCGGTGGGATATGGGGAATTGAGGCCTCTGGTACAGAATGATACCCCAGAGCACAGGGCCAGAAACCGTCGGGTGGAGATCGTTTTGGTAAAGAGCGAGGAAGGATGACATGTCGAAAAAAATGCTGATCATACTGGTAATCGGCCTGCTGGGAGCCGCCATTATAGGAGGCGGGGGCTTTTTCTATCTGAAAGGCAAGGGTTCCGCTTCTGAAAAGGGTACGGCTGCTGAAGGAACCCAGGGCAGTGCAGAGAAAGCGACGGCAGACAAGAACAAAATCAATTTTCCATTGGAGAATTTTATCGTCAACCTGGCCGATCCCGGGGGCAAACGATACCTCAGCACAAGAATCGTTTTGGAGCTCAACGATAAGGGCGTGGTTCCATCCCTGGAAAAAAAGGTGCCTGAAATGCGCGATCGAATATTGATGATTCTTCCCACTAAAACGTTTAAGGAAATTCAAAGTGTTGAGGGTAAAAATGCGCTCAGAAGCACACTCATCACAGAATTGAACGGGGTGTTGCAGGAGGGCCAGATAACAAACATCTTTTTCCAAGAGTTTGTGGTTCAATAAAGGTGGATTTCGATGGCTGATCAGATACTGACCCAGGAAGAAGTGGATGCGCTGCTGTCTTCCATGAAGGCAGGGGATGTTGATCTGGATGTCAGTGAGGAAGCGGAGGAAACATCTCAGGCCCAGATCCCGGTCTATGATCTGACATCTCAGAACATCATGATGCGGGAGCAATTCGATGTTCTTGATGAGGTGTTTGACCGATTCGCCAATTTCCTTCGAAGTTCTTTATCAACATCATTCAGGGCGCCTATTGACACAACGCTGGCGTCTACTGAAATGGTCAAGTTCGGTGATTTTTTGGAAGGGCTTCCCAACCCTTCAAGTTTCCACATGTTTCGAATGGAACCGCTCATCGGTTCGGCTCTGATTGCCATTGAGCCCAATCTCGTCTTTTTCCTCATTGACTGCATGTTCGGGGGGACTGGGAAATCAAAGGTGTTCCAGGAAAGAGACTTCACCCTTATTGAACAACGGGTGATGAGGAAGTTTGCCAACGAGACGCTTAAGGATCTTGAAAAGGCGTGGGAATTCGTTCAGATCCTGCGGATGTCGTTAGGAAAAAGTGAGACAAAACAGCAGTTCGTGCGCCTGGTTGCCCCCAGTGATCCGGTGATTGCGGTGGCGTTCTCCGTATCGTTGGATGAGTCTTCAGCTCAGTTATGGCTCTGTATCCCCTACCTTCTACTGGAACCGATCAAGGACAAGCTCTCTTACAGGAATATCAGAGAGGCGGAGCTGGAAAATACCTGGAATATGCAACTGCAAAAACTGTTGAGCGATACAGAGGTAACGGTGTCTGTTGAATTGGGCAAATCGTCGTGGAGGGTGAGGGATGTCCTCAATCTCAAAGAGGGTGATGTCATCAGGCTGAACACGGGGCCCCAAAATCCGATTGCCGTTATGGTTGAGAAGGTCCCG
>Ga0209270_1002964_pt1 | contig 15992 bp, 10 predicted proteins | sample MTBAKSrepl1MetaG_FD_187456 | JGI IMG/M metagenome (GOLD analysis project Ga0209270, IMG submission 187456) | Enrichment culture microbial communities from Arthur Kill intertidal strait, New Jersey, USA, that are MTBE-degrading - MTBE-AKS1... | ecosystem: Environmental > Aquatic > Marine >...
TCCCCGGCTATGCCGATAACCGGGGAAGTTGTCAAAATAATCAGACAACACTATCAAGATAATCAGAAAATACCTGTTCTTTTAATGTGAGAAGCAACAACAAACCTTCGGAAGCTGTTTATGCAGCTCTTGAAGGAATCCTTAGCACAGACACTTGCGACGATATGCTGGCCACAATAGCACGTACTGCAGCGAACCTGATTAAGCATGATCTATCACAGGTGGACCGGCTCATAGATCTGGTCGATAAAGCCGTCGAGAAGGGTGAAGATCAAGCAATAAACGCAGCCGCGTCAATACTGGCATCGGTCGACAAACAAATGCCGGAAGAACTGATTGAAAAGCTCCTGGCTCATCTCAATCGCGTAAACCCTGAACACAAGGGCACGATCGATCAGATTGACTACGCCATGCATCGATTAATTAGGCTCGGCAAAATGGATGCCGCCATCAATACCATTGAAGCTCTGATAGTAGCGGAAAATCTGGAACCTGCAGCATTTGACTCTGTCCTGCATGATATACAGCGAGATACCACGCTGCTGAATAAAACCGTTACGAGATGGCTGCTAAATGGTAACGCCTCTCTCTGCCGTACAGCCGCCTTTCTCGTCGGCGGCAGACACGGTGCAAACGTAACTGTCGAGGTCGATCCGGCAGAGATTGTGATGACAGATGGCAGGGAAGCGATCTTCCTCGCCAGAAAGATCTGCGGCCACTTATTCATGAATCCCGTGAGCGCAGCAAGTATGCTGCTGTCTGTTTTGCAACAGGTGCAGGATAATAATACGCGCATACAGATAGGAAAGCTGATTCTCAACCCCCTTCTCATCAACTACCCCGGCAAACCCCAAAAATTAATCAACGAAAGAAGGAAGTCATCCTCTGCCGAGGTACAGGAAGTGCTGCGGCAGATTGACATGGCGCTTGATGAATACTTCGAAGCGCTAAGGTCGATCGACGAGATTCCCGAACTCTACCCTTCGGAGGCGCAGCGCGAAGCCTATCACCGCTATAATAGCCGCAAGATTGAAGAGTCATACAAAGAAGCGGAGAAAAAGTCTGTCTTGCTCGGGCTGTTCACAAAACAGACACTTCTCTACGGCAGAACCTCAGTAAACTATATCCACGATGGCCAAGGGAAAGCGCATCGCCAGGAAATACCGCTTCAGAAGCATTCCGTAGAGTTCGAGTTTCCGAGAATGGCACAACTCGATCCGCTCGGTATTGAACATCTGCTCGCCATGTTTCGAGCAGGAAGGCGGCAGGAATGAAACTGATCATCAAGGAATATCTCGCCTCTCTACGTGAGAGGGAAGAGCTGGACGCTGTCCTTCCTGACCTGCTCAGCCAGATGGGGATGAACGTCTTTTCCCGCCCCGGAAGGGGAACACGGCAGGACGGTGTTGATGTCGCCGCTTTGGGATCGATCGATGGCGATGAAGAGACAGTCTATCTCTTCTCAATCAAGCCGGGCGACCTGCGACGTCCTGATTGGAACAGCGCCTCGCCACAGTCGCTGAGGCCATCTCTGGATGAGATTCAGGATGCCTACATTCGCAACAGGCTTCCGAAGCAGCACCGTGAAAAAAAAATCAAAATTTGCATCTGCGTCGGCGGTGATATTCGTGAAGAGGTTCGGCAGGACATCGAGGGATACAAAGACAGATACAGCAATGAGCAGGTTTCCTTCGAGGAGTGGAACGGCGACAAGATCGCCTCCCTGATCGAGTCCTACTTCTTGCGAGAAGAGTTACTTCCTGAAGCGGCCAGATCGCGCCTCCGCAAGGCTCTCGCCCTCATCGATGAGCCGGATATCTCCTACAAGCACTTCGCGATCCTCGTTGATTCGATTCTGGGCGAGGATATCTCGAAAGCGGCTCAAAGAATCCGGGCGGTCAGGCAGCTGAGTATCTGCCTTTGGATTTTGTTCGCATGGGCTCGGGAACAAAGTAACCTGGAGTCTACTTACCGAGCAGCCGAACTCTTGCTGCTCCGCCTCTGGAATATTGCGCGCGAATATGCGGGGAAGAAAAACAAAACGGCAAAATCCATCCACTCCGTCTATCGGTCAGTCCTTAACACCTATCTGAATGTTGGAAATGAGTTGTTCTCGAAGAGCGTCCTTCCACACTCTTCGAAAATCCATGGGCTTTCGAGTGCAGTACGTGGCTCAACATCACTGGACATCAATCTCAGGCTGTTCGACCTAGCCGGAAGAACGGCCCTTTATGGAATATGGCTTCTTTGGTATGCTCATACCTTTCAAGAGGGTTCCGACCATCAAAATGTCCTCCTGGAGACCTCCAGCACATACGCTGACACTCTCAAACAACTCGTCAACAATAATCCGATCCTTCTCCTGCCGATCAAAGACGATCAGTGTATCGACGTCGCCCTAGGCGTTCTGTTGCTCGTTATGAATGGCGATCAAGATAGCATTGAGGGGTGGCTAGCGAATATCATCGATCGCGCTATCTTTGCCTACAGATTTCAATATCCGTACCCTTGCAACATCAGCGCGTACCACGAACTCCTGGAACATCCACAGCACGATGATACCTATCAGCAGAATGCGACCGTTGGAAGCATCCTTTATCCTTTCATTTCGATACTCGCCGCAATGATAGAAGCCCACGAGCTCTATGCTGCGGTCAAGTCCTTCAAGCATGACAAACTCCAGCATTGTAACTTCCAGTACTGGTATCCAGACGATTCGAGCGAAAACCACCTATACGTTAACGACGAAATTCACGGCGCAAATCTGTCTGGTATAGACGTGGAGGCTGCACCAGAAGACCTTCTCAAACAGGTCTTTGATGAATGCGACAACATGCGGCAGTTCTGGGAGCTGACGGCGGTCAAACACGGTTTCTGGCCACTTGTGCTGACGGCCTGCCGACATTATCGCCTCCCTATTCCTCTCCACCTGTTCCGGGAGTATTGGACGCCGCCTAAGGTCGACGATACTGACCCGGTTGCTGATACAGATGCAGAGATCAGATAAAAAAATCTCAACAAGGGCAGAAAATAAGTCAAAACATGTCACCCCCACAGAAAATAGTATATAAGAAGCGTACCGTGACGCTTAGTCTATTATGACACACGGATCGGCGAGCAGAGCCGGCCTAATGGCAAATCTGCTTTCTATCCTGTCCGGTGCGGAGGTGCCGGAGGATAGCAGCGGAGAACAGTCCCACGCTGAAAAATGGGGGCGAATCGGGAAGGTGACTTCCCGCGGTGGTTTTATTTATGACCATCGGCCTCAGCGGCAAAAACCGACTGTTTGGGCAATCTAACGCGACGCAACACGAAAATCACCGGTTTATCCGACGCATTTTCTAGTTGTAATACGTATCACATCTGAAGATTCACTTCCTCTGAGCCTCGGCGTCTAGCGTTTATGCTTATTCGTTTTCTTGGCTTTTTTCCGAGCTTCTCTCGCCATTCTGCGTCGCTCGGCTCGATTCATAGAGGCACCAGACCCGTACTTGTTAAATTTCGGTCCGTCGAAGTTGAACGGCATCGGAAACTCGTGACCTTTACTCCCGAAGTATTGCACATCCTCGGCCGGTGCCTGTAATACATCGAGTTCCTCCATCATGTCCTTCCAAAGGACAGATTCCTCTGGGCTCATCTCTTCACTCAGATCTACATACACGAAGTCTTGGGAAGCTACGTCCTCTGAGAAAGGCTCAGATGCGATGCCAATCGCTTCAGTTACGTGGGGAAAGCGCAACTTGATGCCGTGGCAATATGAAAGCAGTGCGGCCGAGCGCATCTCGCGATAAGCTTTGTAGTCAACATCCGGCAGCTTTGGAGCTGTTAGGAAAACATACGCGCGGGACATGTTGTTGCCGCTCAGGGTCATGCGTGCGAACTTTTTGCCGGGCTCGCTTTTCGAGAGCACGAAGCGGAAGTGGCTGGCGAGTTCGCGTCTTGTCAGTCGGGGTTCTGCGGCTAGGGCGCGCAGAATTCGCTCATGATCGATGGTCTCCGGGGGCGTCTCGGGGAGCCCAATCGCTGTCCCTGCCCGAATGAAAGAAGCTTGGTGCTCAATGAGTGCATCCCACATATAGCTGCCCTGGTCGGCCTCGCGCTTGGCAGCTCGTTGAGGACTTGAGCGATAGAACCGCCAATCTCCCTCCAGGATGGTGACAGCACCAGCGCCAGGCGGCACCTTGGGCAAGGCGTGCCGTCCGTTCTCCACCGTGCACATGTACCGAGCCAGCAGCTCTTCTTCACCGGCAACGTGCATGAAGACACCGTTCGCTACGAAATAGCGCTCCTTGCAGGCTAGGTAGTCGACAAGGTCCGGGACTGTGTCCAGTTCCTCCAAGAGAGCGTCAACTGTCACTTCATCGAGAACGTGGACGAAGCGGTCGCCTTTCAGCGGGAAGCCTACCTGAAACGGATGTTCGCGGTGGGCATCTCCATCAAGCATACTGTTAAGCATCAAGCTGCCGCTGCTGCCACCGCCGAAGTGCCGAGCCGCTGCCTCATGGCCACCGCGCGTGACGGCAATCAGGAAATAGCGGGCCAAACTCGGGTTAGGGAGTGCCACGGGCAACTTGGTCTGACATGCCTTGTCGACGAACACGCGTTCAGGGAACCGGCGCAGGAAACTTTCGGCTCCTGCAAGCTGCCTTGCTGACTTCTCGATTGCCCGTTTGTACCAACGCGGCCAGGCAACCTTTATATCCACGTGCGACTGAAACGCGCAGTGCTTATCGGAAAACAGCAGCACGTCGGTTCCAAAGACCACCAGCAGGTCTACCAACTCTTTGCCGTCACCCTTTCCGCCTGACCTCCCTTCATCGCTATAAACGTTCGGGTAGCTCCACAAACTCAAGAACGCCTTGCGAGCAAGCCGCGCCAGTGCACGTTCTGAATCGGTCGTACCCTTTGCCTCAGCTGCTTTCTCCCAGGCGGTCTTGTTGCTCATCTTTTTTCTCCTGCTCCAACATCGTTTCTGGGCAGGTCAATACACATGCGTATCGTGAAAGGAACCATTATTCCTCTTAATCACATTGCTGCCCCCAGAATGGGCACATTACCCTATTCCTGTCTTTACCGAATATTTCAATCCCAAACAAACGAAGATTGCCGGAACACAACAAGCCTGGAATTCTTTCGTATGTTAACCTGGTCTTCCCTTCACCTGCATAAAATATTGCATAATAAGCGAAATAATTATAAAAAATTATAGTCAACCACGCATAATGATACTGCGAAGGCAAAGTGAAACCTGCAGCGACAGGCAAGCAATCCCAAAAGGTGCTCGTAATTTACTACGAAGAGGTTTCACGGCGCCAATGCTCATAAAACTTCTATGAGGAGCAGGTAAGAAGTTAATCCTGTTCCTCTTTATGTTTTTCATCGAGGAGTCCCATGGAACAGGGCCAACTGAACTGGATCACCAATTTCATCTGGGGCATTGCCGACGATGTCCTGCGCGACCTGTATGTAAGGGGAAAATACCGGGACGTCATCCTGCCGATGACTGTGCTGCGCCGACTGGATGCGGTGCTGGAACCTAGCAAAAAGGATGTCCTTGACATGAAGGACTCCCTCGATAAGGCAGGAATCATCCACCAGGATCAGGCCCTGCGCCAGGCGGCAGGCCAGGCTTTCTACAACACTTCCAAATTCACTCTTCGGGATCTCAGGGCCCGCGCCAGCCAGCAGCAGCTCAAGGCCGATTTCGAAGCGTATCTTGACGGATTTTCCCCTAATGTCCAGGACATCTTGGAAAATTTCGAGTTCCGCAATCAGATTCCCCGCCTCTCCAAGGCCGATGCACTGGGGACATTGATCGAGAAGCTCCTGTCCCCGGACATCAACCTGAGCCCCAACCCGGTGCTGAACGGTGACGGATCGATAAAGCACCCCGGCCTTGACAATCACGGCATGGGGACTGTGTTCGAAGAATTGGTCCGCCGATTCAACGAAGAGAACAACGAGGAAGCAGGAGAGCACTGGACCCCGCGTGACGCTGTCAAGCTCATGGCCAATCTGATTTTCCTGCCCATCGCGGATAAGATCGAATCCGGTACTTACCTGCTGTATGACGGCGCATGCGGGACGGGAGGAATGCTGACCGTTGCCGAGGAAACCCTCCAGCAACTCGCTTCGAAGCATGGCAAACAGGTGGCCACGCACCTGTATGGCCAGGAGATAAACGCCGAGACCTATGCCATCTGCAAAGCAGACCTTCTACTCAAAGGCGAGGGTGATGCGGCAGATAATATTATCGGCGGGCCGGAGCACTCTACACTGGCCAACGATGCTTTTCCTTCCCGGGAGTTCGATTTCATGCTCTCCAATCCGCCCTACGGCAAAAGCTGGAAGAGCGACCTGGAACGAATGGGCGGCAAGGGAGGGATCAAAGACCCGCGCTTTATCATAGAGCATGCAAACGATCCGGAATATTCTCTCATTACCCGCTCAAGCGACGGCCAGATGCTCTTTCTGGCCAACATGCTCTCTAAAATGAAGCATTCCAACCGTCTCGGCAGCCGTATCGCCGAGGTACACAACGGCAGTTCCCTTTTCACCGGCGATGCGGGTCAGGGGGAGGGCAATATCCGCCGCTGGCTTATCGAAAACGACTGGCTGGAAGCCATCGTCGCCCTGCCCCTCAATATGTTCTACAATACAGGCATCGCTACCTACATCTGGATACTGTCCAACCGCAAGCCTGAAAAACGAGCAGGAAAAGTGCAGCTAATCAACGCCGTCAATTGGTATAAACCGCTGCGCAAGAACCTGGGCAAGAAGAACTGCGAACTATCGACCGAGGACATCCAGCGCATCTGCGACACGTTTATCGCCTTCGAGGAGACCGAAGAGTCCAAGATCTTCCCCAATGAGGCTTTCGGTTACTGGAAGATAACTGTTGAAAGACCACTTCGGCTCAAGGGAATTGATCCGGATCGCGCCTACACTGCCAAGGAAATAAACCAACTCCGGGAAACCGAAGAACGGTCTGAGGATGCTGCGCCGGTCATAAAAAAAATCCATAAAAAAAACACTGCGACCGATCCATTGCGCGGGTTGTTCCCTGCTACTATCGGTGGCAAGCCGCGAGTCGTTGAATACGAACCCGACAGCGACCTGCGCGACACCGAGCAGATACCGCTTATGGAGGAAGGCGGCATAGAGGCATTTCTCCAGCGCGAAGTCCTGCCCCATGCCCCGAATGCCTGGTATGTACCGGCCAGTGTCAAAACGGGCTATGAAATCAGCTTCACCCGTTATTTTTACAAACCTCAGCCTTTGCGCAGCCTGGAAGCAATTCGTGCTGATATCTTTGAACTGGAAAAAGAAACCGAAGGCTTATTAGCTGAAATAATCGGCAGACAGGGCTGATGATTCAGCACAACTGAGTGCCTTGCTATATTCATGAACGAAAAACTACTCGATATCTACAAAAAATTCCTGGAATTACGGTATTGGGAAAAAGGTCCAGGCAAACTTGCAGATTATGAATGGTACTCGCTTCCTGAAAAGTTACCCTTTGAGTTGATGGCATATTCACAGATGCTATCTGAACATGCCCGAGAACTTGCTAATTCAATCAATGAATTATACAGGTATGTAGCAAACTTAAAAGTTTTTGCCAAAATCATTAAAGAAATAGACGAAGAATGCAAACATGAATTAATAATAGAAATGATAGATCCATTTGCTACTCTATCCATTAATTTGGTTTATGTAATAAGATCAAGATTTGTCTTTTCAACGGCACATCTTTGCCATCAGGCAAATATGGTAAAATTCAGAAAAAATTGGAAAGATGATCTCCCTGATGATGATAATATTTACTTCGAACAGGCAGACATTGCCGGTTCTTCATGGAAGGAATATGGGAAGTTGAAACGAGCTTTAGAGAAAACAGGTAATCAAGTTTTTACAAAGGCTACTAAGGACTTCCGGAATAAATATAACCACCGGTACTCACCAAGAATCGAACTTGGGCATACAGAATTTATCAAAAGAAAAAGAGAGAATGGGAAAGTATCATACGGTATGGGTGGCTCCGAACCATTAACACTGGCATCGCTTATTCCGCTCTTGTCAGAACAGTACGAACTGTTTCTCAAAGCCTATGAATGTTACAAAAAGCTCATTTTATCGCAAATATCAGTCATAGAAATGGCCTTAAAGGAAAAAACCGAAGAGGCTAAGTGATGGCAAAATGAACGCAGAACTTAAGCCTTATAAAGCCTATAAAGATTCCGGCGTCCCTTGGCTGGGAGATGTGCCGGAACACTGGGAGGTGCGAAAATTAAGAAACATTCTTAAGGGTGTAACCGTTCGAAATCGTCCAGACCTACCCTTGCTCTCTGTTGTTCGAGAAAAGGGAGTAATCTTGCGAAATGTATCCAGCAAAGATGAAAACCATAACTATATTCCCGATGACCTATCCAACTATAAAGTTGTTCAGGCGGGACAATTTGCCATGAACAAAATGAAAGCATGGCAAGGTTCTTACGGGATGTCTCGTTACAATGGTATCGTGAGCCCTGCTTACTTCGTTTTTAACGTGGACGGCGTTGACGGTACCTTTTTCCACACTGCGATCAGATCCAATGCTTACGTGCCATGCTTCACTCAAGCCTCAGACGGAGTTCGAATAGGGCAATGGGATTTATCCCAAGCCCGTATGAGAGAAATCCAATTTACGTTACCTCCTACTGATGAACAAACATCCATTGTGAGGTTTCTTGATCATGCGGACAGGAAGATCAGGCGATATATCCGTGCCAAAAAGAAACTGATAAAATTGTTGGAGGAGCAGAAACAGGCCATCATTCACCGAGCCGTCACCCGCGGCCTTGACCCAAATGTCCGCCTCAAATCCTCAGTTGTGGAATGGCTGGGAGATATTCCGGAACATTGGGAGTTGATTCGTTTCAAATTTGTTGCAGAAAAAATTGTGGACTGCCTTCATGCAACTCCTAAGTACTCTGAAAATGGTGAATTTCCGGCGATTCGTACCGCAGATATATCACCTGGAACTGTTAACCTATCGTCAGCACGTCGAATTGAAGCGGATGAATATGAACGTTGGGTTGAAAGGTTAGTGCCGAAACCAGGGGATATCCTCTATTCACGAGAAGGGGAGCGTTTTGGTATTGCAGCTTGCGTACCGGATGGATCACGCCTCTGCATCTCTCAACGCATGATGGTATTTCGCATTCGCTCTGAACACAACCCTGTGTTCATTATGTGGTTGCTGAACAGTAAAGAGATATATGCTCAGGCCTGCCAGGATGTAACGGGTGCAACAGCACCGCATGTCAATATATCAACGATTCGTAATTACTATTTAGCTGTTCCTGCGCGCAATGAGCAAGATACTTTGGTAGCTGAGATCGAGAACGCAACCAAGGGATACAGCAATACTATTGACCGCGCCCAAAGCGAGATCTCCCTCCTCAACGAATACCGTACCCGCCTCATCTCCGACGTGGTAACCGGCAAGCTCGATGTTCGCGAAGCTGCCTTAAGGATTCCTGCTGAGTCGAAGATTGAAGAAGAGGCTGATATGCCGGAAGAAGTTGAAATGAATGACGCCGGCATGGAAACAGAAAACGTGGAGTTCGAGGAATGACGGTCCCGGCACAACCGAAAATTTACCACATTGTGCATGGTGACCGGCTGCCGTCGATCATTGCGGACGGACGGATCTGGTGCGACGCGGAAATTGTCCGCAGATCACCCCCAGGAACCACCATCGGTATGAGCCGCATTAAGCAGCGGCGATTGAACGAGTTGCCCCTGACCAGCCATCCCGGTCTATATGTGGGAAGTTGCGTACCATTCTATTTTTGCCCCCGATCTGTTATGCTGTACCTGATCTGGTGTGGCAATGATCCTGACCTGACCTATCGCGGTGGGCAAGGACCGATCATCCACCTGGAGGCTGATCTTCATGCCTCCGTTGCATGGGGAAATGCGAACGGGAAGCGCTGGGCCTTTACCCTGTCGAATGCAGGGGCCTATTATTTTGAAGACCGGTCCGACCTGAGGAATTTGCATGAAATTAACTGGGAGGCCGTGCAAGCAAACAGATGGGGTGGTCCTGGAATTTCACCTTCGGTAAAGGAAGGCAAGCAGGCCGAATTCCTCATGGAATATGAATTTCCCTGGCATCTGGTTGAGCGGATTGGGGTGCATTCGCGCGCGGTGTATCAACAAGTGATTAATGACCTGCCCTCAGGCGGCCACCGGCCGAGAGTCGAGATAAAGACGGAATGGTATTATTAAATAAGGAGGCAGCGACGATGATTGAATACAAGCACGGCGACATACTCAAAGAGAATGCCGAGGCCCTTGTCAACACCGTAAACTGCGTCGGTGTGATGGGCCGTGGCATAGCGCTGCAATTCAAGAACGCCTTTCCGGAAAATTTTAAATATTATGCAGCGGCCTGCAAAAAGGATGAGGTCCGGCCGGGCCGAATGCTGGTATACGAGACGAGGAAACTGATCAATCCCCGCTTCATCATCAACTTTCCTACCAAGCGCCACTGGCGGGGCAAGAGCCGGATGGAGGATATTGAATCCGGCCTCAAGGATCTGGCAGAGGTTATTCGTCGTCACAATATTCGCTCCATCGCTATTCCTCCCTTGGGTAGTGGTCTGGGCGGGCTTGACTGGGCTGAGGTCAAAAAGCGGATCGAAACGTCGCTGCAGCCGCTTGCGGATGTCCGCGTCATCATCTTTGAACCGAAAGGGGCCCCGGTCACTGAAAAAATGGCGCACAGTCGGGAAGTGCCGAACATGACCGCCGGACGGGCGGCCTTGGTGGAACTGATCCACCGTTATTTAGGTGGAATGCTCGACCCCTTTGTCTCGCTCCTTGAAGTGCACAAGCTGATGTATTTCATGCAGGAGGCGGGCGAGCCCCTGCGGCTCAAATATCAGCAAGCCCCTTACGGACCTTATGCGGAAAACCTCCGTCACGTCCTGCACGCCATTGAGGGGCATCTGGTTTCAGGCTACGCCGATGGCGGCGATGTGCCTGACAAACAGCTCAAGCTGGTGCCGGGGGCTGTCGAGGATGCCGCCTCCTTCCTACGGCAGCACCAGGAAACCCGTTCCCGCTTTGACAAGGTGGCGGACCTGGTCGAGGGATTCGAGTCGCCATTCGGGCTGGAATTGCTGTCCACGGTTCATTGGGTCATCAATAAGGAGCCCGTCAAGTCTGTTGAGGATGTAGTCAACACTACCTATGCCTGGAGCCCGCGCAAAAAACAATTTACCTCCCGCCAGATTCGCCTTGCGCTGGATGTCCTGAAGCGTAAAGGCTGGGCAAGCAAAGCTTTGGCGTGATTTAGTTGACGGGTAGTTGACAAACAGGAACCCTCGCTCACGGTATTAATTATTTTTTGAGTCAAAACAGGTTGTTGGAAAAAGATTATTCGTTGACGGCGAATTGATGCAGGGGAATAATGCCCACCGACACCAGTGAAAAAGGGTTGGAAAGTCTGATCGTTGAGGCGATGACTGGTTGCCAGCCATTGAGCCAGGGAGAACCGAATGAACTGAGGCACCCTTTGGCGCTTTATGGCGGCGGTGGATGGATTCTTGGCAACTGGCGTGATTATGACCGGGAATACTGTGTGGACCTGGCGCAGCTTACGGCCTTTGTGGAAGTGACGCAGCCGGATGCGCTTGATCCGCTGGATCTCAACCAGGACGGCCCCACCCGGCGCAAATTTTTGGCACGGATCCAGGGCGAGATTACGAAACGCGGCTCCATTGACGTACTGAGTAACGGCATTAAGCACGGGCCGCATCACCTCGATATGTTCTACGGTACACCTTCCCCGGGCAATGTTAAGGCAAAGGAACGGTACGCCGCCAACCGCTTCAGCGTCACCCGCCAGTTGCGATACAGCCGCGACGAGACACAGCTTGCCCTTGACCTGGGACTTTTTATCAACGGCCTGCCGGTCGCCACCTTTGAACTGAAGAACAGCCTGACCAAGCAGACGGTGGAAGATGCAATCCAGCAGTACAAGCGCGACCGCGACCCCAGGGAAAAGCTCTTCGAGTTCGGCCGCTGCGTGGTCCATTTCGCGGTGGACGACCACGAGGTGCGTTTCTGCACGCATCTCAAGGGCAAGGGATCGTGGTTCCTGCCCTTCAACCAGGGGTGGAACGACGGCGCGGGCAACCCGCCCAACCCGGACGGCCTCAAGACCGACTTTATGTGGAAGCGCATCCTGACCCGCGAGGGGCTGACCGAGATCTTGGAGAACTACGCCCAAGTCGTAGAGAGCAAGGACGAAAAGACGGGTCGGAAAAAGGCGGTGCAGATCTGGCCGCGTTTCCACCAGTTGGACGTGGTGCGCAGGCTCCTGGCCGCTGCCGCCCGGAGCGGCTCGGGCCGGCGCTATCTGATCCAGCACTCGGCAGGCAGCGGCAAATCCAACTCCATCGCCTGGCTTGCACACCAGTTGATCGGCTTAAGAAAGGATGATGCAGCGGTATTCGATTCGATCATCGTGGTTACGGACCGGCGCGTTCTTGACCAGCAGATCCGGGATACCATCAAACAGTTCGCGCAGGTGGGAGCGACGGTAGGCCATGCCGAGCACTCCGGGGATCTGCGAAGGTTTATCGAAAGCGGAAAGAAAATCATCATCACCACGGTCCAGAAGTTTCCGTTCATTCTCGACGAGATCGGCAGCGAACATCGGGGACGCAGGTTTGCCATCATCATCGACGAAGCCCATTCAAGCCAGGGCGGCCGCACCTCAGCCGCGCTTTCCATGGCGCTTTCCACCGCCGGAGCGGAAGAAGATGACGAAACCATCGAGGACAGAATCAACCGTCTGATGGAAGCCAAAAAGCTTCTACCCAATGCCAGCTATTTCGCGTTCACCGCCACCCCCAAGAACAAGACCCTGGAAATTTTTGGCGCACCGCGACCGCAGCCGGATGGAAAGGTGCAGTATCTGCCCTTCCACAGCTACACAATGAAGCAGGCAATCCAGGAAGGTTTCATCCTTGATGTGCTCAAGCACTACACCCCGGTCGAGAGCTACTATAAGCTGGTGAAGAAAGTGGAGGGCGATCCGGAGTTTGACATCAAACGGGCCAAGAAAAAACTGCGCCGCTACGTCGAGAGCCACGAGCACGCCATCCGCCTCAAAGCCGAGATCATGGTCGATCATTTCCACGAGCAGGTGCTCCAGCTTGGCAAAATCGGCGGACAGGCACGGGCCATGGTGGTAACCAGTGGTATCGAGAGGGCCATTCAGTATTACCATGCCATCCACAACTACTTGCTTGAACGCAAAAGCTCCTATCGGGCCATCGTCGCCTTCTCCGGCGAGCACAAATACGGTGGGGCAAAGGTTACCGAGGCGTCGCTGAACGGTTTTTCCGCCAACCTGATCGCGGATAAGATTCAGGAGGATCCTTACCGTTTTCTTGTGTGTGCCGAAAAGTTCCAGACCGGTTATGACGAACCCCTCCTGCACACGATGTACGTGGACAAAGTGCTATCGGGAATTAAGGCAGTGCAGACCCTTTCCCGCCTCAATCGAGCGCATCCAAAAAAGCACGATGTCTTCGTACTGGACTTCATGAATGATGCAGACACGATTCGGGAGGCGTTTGCCGACTACTATCGCACCACAATCCTCGCCGAAGAAACCGACCCGGACAAACTGCATGACCTGAAAGCTGAACTCGACGGCTACCAGGTCTATTCAGGAGAACAGATCACCCAATTTGTGGAACTGTATCTTGGCGGAGCGGACCGTGACCGCCTGGATCCGATTCTGGATGTCTGTGTTGCTGTCTACAAGGAGCAGCTCAACGAGGACGGGCAGGTGGATTTCAAGGGAAAGGCCAAAGCCTTTCTGCGAACCTACGGTTTTCTCTCTTCGATCCTGCCATACACCAATGCCGAGTGGGAAAAATTGTCTATCCTGCTTGCCTTCCTCGTGCCAAAACTCCCGGCCCCGGTCGAAGAAGACCTGTCCAAGGGTATCCTTGAAGCAATCGACATGGACAGCTACCGGGTCGAAAAACAGGCAGCGGTGAAAATTCTGCTCCCTGACGAGAACGCGGAAATCGAACCGGTACCAACCACCGGCGGCGGCCGCAAAACAGAGCCGGAAATTGACCGGCTCTCGAACATCCTCAAGACATTCAATGACCAGTTCGGGAACATCCCCTGGACCGATGCCGACAGAGTGCACACCCTTATCACCAAGGATATCCCCAGCCGAGTTGCCGCCGATACGGCCTATCAGAACGCGAAGAAAAATTCGGACAAGCAAAACGCCCGGATCGAACACGATAAAGCCTTGAGCAGGGTAATGACCGCGGTCCTCAAAGACGATACCGAACTTTTCAAACAATTCATGGACAACGAATCATTCCGCCGCTGGCTCACCGATACGATCTTCGGCCTGACTTACGAACATGAAGGAGAGGAAGCTTTCAGTCGATGATCAGGTGTGAACTCTCAACATAACAAACTGATTAAATATTGATGCCACGTATGAAGCTGCATTTTTAATAAAGTAAAATGCAAAAAAATTTTGCAAACAAAGGTCCAGGCATTAGCCTCGCTCAGGAAATTGGCAATGATGCTCGTTCAGCACTATACGCCAACGTGCCGAAAAATTGGAATCTAGGTGAAATCGGAGGCGACGATTTTGGATATGATTTTCAGGTTATTGTTTTTGGACATGAAGATGAGGGTGGCCAGTGTGCTTTCAATATCCAATTAAAAGGGACAACCCAAACCAAATCACGGTCTGCCGATGGTAGCTATCTTTCTTACCCCTTTGACCGCAAAACTCTCAACTTGTGGCACAAAAGTAGCTTTGCAGTTTTGGTCGTAATAGCTGATCTGATAGACAACAGGAATCCCAAAACTGCAAAAATATATTTTCATTTTGCTAACCCAGACCTAGACGAAATCCTTCCTGGTCTCCCTCCCGATCAAGAGACAGTCACATTACGTGTACCTACATGCCAGGAAATCCACAGAGACTTTGACAGGAGTTTAACCGGCGGGCCGATTTTTGCGAGAAAGAAGTTACAATAACAAGAAGTTAGCTCAATTTTCCCCGTAAGACCCTTTAATCTTCCCTCTCTTTTATCATTTTTCCATAAATATTTTCATATGATATGCATTTTTTGCTTGACTTTGTGAGACCCTACTATTTTAATATATGTATGGCGCACATACACAAGAAAATGAAAAAGGGGAGACCCTACTATTACATCAGGGAAACCGCCAGGGTCGACGGCAAGCCCAAGGTCGTCAACCAGATTTACCTTGGCTCGATTGATCGGATCCTGGAACTCATCTCCGGCAAGGAACAGAAGATAGCCACGATCCAGGCCCAGGAGTTCGGCGCACTCTGGCTGGCCAACCTGATAGACGGTCAAATAGATATTGTCGACCTTATCGATAGTGTTGTTCCCAGGAGTGAGCAGGAAACCGGACCGTCAGTGGGAGAATATTTTCTCTATGCCGTCCTGAACAGGATGGTCGATGCCCGTTCCAAAAGAGCGCTGCCGGAATGGTATGCGTCCAGCGCCATCCAGCAGATCCGGCCGGTTGACATCAATTCCCTCACCTCCCAGCGCTTCTGGAAAAAATGGAGCCGGGTCGATGCCGGCCAGCTCGAACAGATCGCCGCCGGGTTTTTCCGGAAGGTGGCTGATATGGAACCCGGGGTATCCGACTGCTTCATGTTTGACACCACCAATTACTACACCTTCATGGCCAGCGACACCGAATCGGACCTGGCGCAGCGGGGGAAGAACAAGGAAGGCCGGGACTGGCTGCGGCAGGTGGGCGTCGCCCTGCTGGTTGCCCGGGATAGCAGGCTGCCGGTCTTCTACCGGGAATATGAAGGGAACCGCCATGATTCCAAGCTGTTTCTGCGGGTTATGCAGGATCTGTTTACTGCCATGGATGCGGTCGGCGACGGCAAAGGTGAACTG
>Ga0209270_1002966_pt1 | contig 15977 bp, 12 predicted proteins | sample MTBAKSrepl1MetaG_FD_187456 | JGI IMG/M metagenome (GOLD analysis project Ga0209270, IMG submission 187456) | Enrichment culture microbial communities from Arthur Kill intertidal strait, New Jersey, USA, that are MTBE-degrading - MTBE-AKS1... | ecosystem: Environmental > Aquatic > Marine >...
GGGATTCACTCTTATTATTTGTATGAATAGGCAAATTCAACTTACAAGAAGAATTCTGGATTCCCTGATCAAGTCAGGGAATGACGAATTTATTATCGGTATTACCCACTCGACTACGCGAAGAGCCCCAATATGTAACCTCTTGATTTCTTTATATTCCCGGGAATAGTGAATAATGCTATCGGGCATATTGCCCTCTTTAAATGTAATAATGCCCGATATGCAATGCAAACGGCTTGAGTTTCATATTAATAGTATTCTTGCTATAATGATTCTATGAAAGAGGCGATGTTTTATGAGAAACTTGACGAGCAGAAGGTCAGGTGTTTTCTCTGTGCACACCACTGCCTCATTAAGGAGGGCAAAAGAGGCATCTGTGCTGTTCGGGAAAATAAAGGAGGGACGCTATATACACTTGTTTATGGAAGATTGATCGCCACAAACATCGACCCCATTGAAAAGAAACCCCTCTTTCATTTCCAGCCTGGCTCAACATCTTTCTCGATTGCAACCATAGGCTGCAATTTCCAGTGCGATCACTGCCAGAATTTTCAGATATCACAGTATCCAAGACTGCATGACAACATTATCGGTGAGGATGCTACACCGGAGTCTATTGTTCAGGCAGCTCAACGGAACAGTTGCAGCAGTATTTCTTATACGTACACGGAACCTACGATTTTCTTTGAGTTTGCATACGACTGTGCAAGGCTTGCACATGAGAAAGGAATAAAGAATGTCTTCGTGAGCAATGGATATACAAGCCCCGAGGCAACGAGGGTCATTGCACCATATCTCGACGGAAACAATATAGACCTTAAGGGAGACGATGATTTTTATAAAAATCTCTGTAGCGCGAAGCTCGAACCTGTAAAAAAAACAATCCGTCTTATGAAAGAACTCGGCGTGTGGGTTGAAGTGACTACCCTGATAATTCCGGAATATAATGACTCTGAAAAACAATTAAGAGACATAGCAGAATTCATCAAGTCAGTCGACGCATCCATCCCCTGGCATGTAACCCAATTTTATCCCACACATAAGTTGACAGATAAGCCGAGGACCCCTGTAAAGACCCTCCGGAAGGCAAGGGAAATCGGGTTTCAAACAGGGCTTAAATATGTCTATGAAGGCAATGTCCCAGGTGAAGGAGGAGAGAATACCTACTGTCCAAAATGTAAAGAACTGCTCATCAAGCGTTTAGGATTCAGCATCAGTGACAGTAGGATTAAAGACGGAAAGTGTTCGAGGTGCGGTTATCAGATAGAAGGTGTCTGGAAATAGTTATAGCCAGCGCATCATTAAGGCTGCATCTTCGTTGGGAGATGAATAGTATTTCCTCCTGAAGCTTGCAACCTTAAACCCAAATCGCTCATAGAATTTTATTGCTTCGATATTCGAAACCCGAACTTCAAGGTATAAAAGATGACAGCTCTTTTCCTTTAATTCCCCCGTAACTCTGTTCATAAGCTCAGTTGCTATCCCCTGTCTCCTGAAATCTTTGTGGACTGCCAGGTTCATGATATGACCCTCGTCTATAATGTATCTTGTACATATATAGCCGACAAGGTTATTTTCAAGCAGAGCAACCCTTGCGAGAGAATTGGCATGGTCAATTTCATTGAGAAAAGAAAATTCGGACCATGGAGCAGTGAATGAGGACTGTTCAATCTCCATGATAGACCTTATATCACCTGGCCGCATGCTTCGAATTTCTATTGCTGCCATCTTTTCTCAGTTCTGCCTCTGACTTCCTTATATAGAGCGGCACAAGGCTCATGATCTCGGAAAATTCTTTATCATGTGCCTTTTTAAGTCCTAACAGGGCAACATGTGCCGGAGATGGTACCATCTTATCAGGAGATGCCATGATTGCTTTTTCCCCGATGAATTCAATGATTCTGTCTCTATAGGAAAGTGCTCCCTCACCGGTAAAAATAACCTTTGTATCAATAAAACGCAGTATACGTTCCATAAGTTCAGGAACCGTTACCGCTACTTCTGACAATAACCGTATGAAACCATCCCTATCCCATCGAAACAATGCTGCATAGACTTCCTTTTTCCTCGCATCGAGCATCGTACAAACAGGGTATGTACAGTAAGGGAAATTATATGCTAAAGCCTCAAGGGTCGGGACAGACACGACGGGTTTTCCTGTAGCGCAGGACAGTCCTTTTACAGTACTCAGGCCTATTCTCAGACCGGTGAATGAGCCCGGGCCTATAGAGAGAGCAAAGCAATCAATATCATAGATTGCAAGCCCTGATTGCCTGAGGATATGTTCTGCTCCTGTCATTAACCGTTCAGAATGGGTCGATTTTACATTGAGCCTTATTTCAGCAATTAAGCCTGCCGAACCGTCAAGAAGAGCAATACCCCCAAGCATCGTTGCTGTCTCTATTGCAAGGATTCTCATCTATAAAAGACTAATATATCATGTGCTGTTTTTCAAGGTTTCCTGAGCATGCGTAAGGAAAAGACAGATGATGCGATGATACAAAAGAACGATGAAATACTGACTGCCTGAACAGTGCCGATTAAGTCCGCCATTGTTCCGAGTAGTGCATTGCCAAGAGGTGATGTACCTAAGAATACAAGTGCATAGACACTCATGACCCTTCCTCTCAGGTTATCAGGTACTGATAGCTGAATAAACCCGTTGGCAGTAGCCATGAAACTTACTATCCCCCACCCGACAAAACCGAGAGCAACAACTGAAAGATAGAATTCCCTAGACAACGAGAACGCAAAAAGCGAAAAAGAAAAACAGAGCGCAGATAGTGACAAAAATCTGGTTTTTTCCCTGATATCGCCCTTGAGAGCGATGAATAATGCGGCAAAGAGTGCCCCTGTTCCTGCGGCACTGACAAGGAAGCCGTAGCCTTCAGGTCCTCCCTGTAATACCTCAACCGCAAAAACGGGGAGAAAGGTTACGTAGGGAATACCTATGAGACTGAACATGAAGATGAGGAACATGATCCTGTAAATTTCAGGTGCGCCTTTTATGAACTGTATCCCTTCTATGAAATCTCTCAAAAACCCTTTCGAGTCTACCTTTATATCGCCCTTGATATGCATCTTCGACAGTGCGATTATCACAGCAATGAAACTCAATGCATTCAGATAAAAACATGCAGGAAGCCCTACGTAGTTTATAATAATTCCGGCAAATACAGGCCCTATCATACGGGCGCCGTGAAATGCTGCCGCATTGAGTGCTATGGCGTTTGTAAGACTTCTTTTGCCGACTAATTCTACCAGGAAGGCCTGGCGCGCAGGGATATCGAATGCATTGACAGTACCGAGAAATGCAGCGAGTACGGCAACCTGCCAGACAGCAATAATATCCAGGTGCGTGAGAATACCGAGGAGTAAAGCAGGTACTATGGACAGGACTTGTGTCATGAGGAGCAGATTCCTTTTTAGAAACTGGTCGGCAATGACACCGCCTGCTGCAGAAAAGAGCAGTATAGGCAGATAAGATACGGCTGCGACAATACCGAGGTAAAACGGTGATTTTGTCAGACTATATACCAGCCATAACTGTGCAACAGACTGCATCCATGTACCCGAAAGGGAAATGAGCTGTCCTACGAAAAAAAGTTTGAAGTCCCTGTATTGAAAAGCAGAGAATTTTTCTCTATCAGGCATATTTTTATTTTACCCTGAACTGTCCTTTTCTGTGGTTTTTTAAAGTGATGATTTACAGGAAGTTATCGAAAAACTGCGGAATAATATAAGGCATGCATTCCTCATATTAGGTACTTCAAAGATGTTTATTATGCACAATTCAAAATTAACGATGATAAAATCTATTTATCTTCCATAGATGAGCACCGCACCAGGTGGCACACGATTCTTTAAATCCCAACACTCACCAGGTGGAGGCTGTTGACCAGGGGGTCTATCAGGATACCAGATGCGACATTTCCCTGGCGGCGGCATGTGACCAGGTGGAATTTTGATCTGTACATCATCAGGATAATAAACTGGTTCTGTAACAATCACACCTCCAGAAGTACACGCGCTTAAAATAAATGTACATGCAATTATGATTAAAGATAGTTTCTTCATAATTAACCTCTTTTCATTTTGAATAGCGATGTAACATGTTAAGTGATAATCAGCACTATTATATCAGGTTTAAAAAAGGAGGAGGAAGGAGCTGTATAAATTTCTTTTCTATTGTTCTATATTTGGCCCTCCACCTTTCACGGAGCGTATGATCATCAAACCTATAAGGAAAAGTGCTGCAATAGTAAGTATCGCCGGCCTCTGACTTCCAAACGTCGTAGATATATAGCCGAAGATGAGCGGGCCGGCAATGGCAGATGATTTCCCTACCAAAGAATAGATACCGAAATATTCTGCCTCCTTACCCTCAGGGATGAACTGGCTATAGAAGGCACGCGTCGATGCCTGAATACTTCCGAGTCCAAGTCCCGCACATGAAGCAAGGAACCAGAACGGCATTTTTGTCTGAATGAAGTAAGCAATGGTTCCAACAGATGTCCAGAGAAGGAGCGAGATGATAATAACGCTCTTAGGCCCCCAGAGATCAATCGGCCTTGCTATGACGAAAGATCCGAGGAGGGCTGTTGCCTGCACGATGAGATAAAGGATAATAAGTTCCTCTGGTTTGAAGCCGAGTGTCGTTGCAGCAAATATACTCGAGAAGACAATGACCGTATTCACAGCATCCTGGTAAATAAGGTATGAAATCAAGAATTTTCTCGGTTCCTTTTGTCTCAGGATTTCTTTCAGGCTGACCGTCGTATATCGAAGTCCCCTCACCCCGGCGCTCATCAATGATTCACGCTTGCTGTCCCTTGGGAGCAGAAGAAATGCAGGAGCTGAAAAAACCGAAAAGAAGAGAGCAACCATGAACCATGTTCTCTCAAATTGACCTGACGTCACGAACGGAAGAGCAAGAAGTAATGCAATAATGGACCCCGCATAACCAACTCCGAAACCCCATGCAGAAACCCTCCCCTGATATTCCCGGGGAGCTATCCTCGGAAGAAACGAATTATAAAAAACAAGCCCTCCTTCCATCCCGATGTTGGCAATAATTACCAATATAAAACCTTCAAAGACCATCCCCTGTTGAAGTACAGACAGACTTGCAATGGCAGCCACACTCATAAGCGTGTAAATAAACAGGAATCTCTTTCTGATCCCTCCATAATCAGCTATGCCGCCGAGTAATGGTGAGCTGAGTGCAACGATTGCCATGCTGATTGATACAGCCCGTCCCCACCAGAGATCACCAAGTCCTGTCTCGTTCCCGACAATTGATGTTGCATAGTAAACGGGGAACACAACAGCGGCTATTACCGCGGAGTAACTTGAATTCGCAAAATCAAAAAGCGTCCAGCTAATGACTTGTTTTCTATTGAGAGTCATTTGAAAGTATTGCTAAACCATATGAATTTTTATTATTTCCCCTCACCAAAAGCCCTCTCCTGCCGGGGGAGAGGGGTGCGGGGCGTGCGTATCCTTTTCCTTGCAGGAGCAATTCTTTGCGAAGACGAGCTTCGGGATGGCCGAAGACTCCTCGAGTAGAGGAACGGTTGGGGTGAATGTCTAACATACATGGTTCATCAGAATTTCAATCTCTACAGGTCTAACTTCACCGCCAATCTTATCGCCTCAATCATGCTTGACGGATCTGCAATGCCTTTCCACGCTATGTCATATGCAGTGCCGTGGTCAGGTGATGTGCGTATGAACGGCAGGCCGAGTGTGAGATTTACTCCTCGATCAAAGGCAATCATTTTTAACGGAATCAACCCCTGGTCATGATACATGCAGACGACAATATCAAGGTCGCCCCTGTATGCCTTGTGGAAGACCACATCCGGGGGGTACGGACCGGAGACAGGGATGCCCTCCTGTCGTGCCTTTTGTATCGCAGGGATGATCCTTTTTATCTCCTCATCCCCAAATCTGCCTGCCTCTCCAGCATGAGGATTAAGTCCGGCAACTGCAATCCTCGGATTTTTTATCTTCAATATTTCACATGCCTTTTTTGCAAAACGGATAGTCTTTAGTATCTTCTGCAGGGTTATTAATCCCGGCACGTCTTTCAGTGCTGTGTGGATTGTTACGAGGATTATGCGGAGAGGTTTTCCGATGAACACCATCGCATAGTCTTTTGTTTTGGTAAAATGAGCGAGCATCTCTGTATGTCCGGGCCATGGAAACCCTGCCATTTCTAAGGCTTCCTTTGATATGGGCGCAGTAACCAAAGCATCAACTGATTTATGCAATGCAAGCTCAACAGCTCTTTCAATAAAGCTCACACATGCACGACCACCCTGTGCAGTCGGTCTGTTTTTCTTGAATGCCTCCATAATACCGACATCAATACAATCAATCGAATTTTTTAACAACCGAGCTTCTGCGGGTGACTTAATGATTCTTACTGTTGAAGGGACATTCAGCACATGTAGTGCTTCCTTCATAACAACTGCGTTGGCGATAACAATGGGCATACAGATATTTCTTATTTTTGTAGAACTGACGGCTTTGACAATAACCTCAGGCCCAACTCCTCCCGGATCTCCCATTGTAATGGCAATTTTTTTCATGGAAAAGGTAGTCCTTTATTCCCCGATGATCTTTACGAGTACCCTCTTTTTCCTCCTGCCGTCGAATTCTCCGTAGAAGATCTGTTCCCAGGTGCCGAAATCCAGTTTACCATTGGTAACAGCAACGACGACCTCTCTCCCCATGATCTGTCGCTTCATGTGTGCATCGGCGTTGTCCTCGCCCACGTTATGGCGGTACCGCGAAACAGGTTCATGAGGGGCGAGCTTTTCGAGCCAGACATCATAGTCATGATGAAGCCCTTTTTCATCATCGTTGATGAAAACAGACGCCGTTATGTGCATTGCGTTTACAAGTACTATACCTTCCTTTACGTTACTATCCTTAAGGCATTTTTCCACATCAGGTGTAATGTTAATAAAAGCCCGTCGTGTCGGAACCTCAAACCATAACTCCTTGCGATAGCTCTTCATCTCATCCCCCTTATATTAACAGTCTCATAATAATAAACACATAAATGATCCCTCCTCACCCTTGCCCTCTCCCTCCGGGGGAGAGGGGATTATTGTTATTTCCTCCCCCTTGGGAGAGGGGTGGGAGAGGATGAAATATTAATACTATTTTGAGAACCTTAACAAAAACATCCTGCTGCACGACATCAGGAAATCTTCAACAGAGAAGAAATACATTCCCGGGCATCCCCACACTACTCGTACAACTGTATTTTGACACAGGCATTTTCCTTGAGTTCCTTAATGTGTAATTTCAGGCGTTCATTGAGTTCTTTTTCGATGAGAACGTTTTCAATCTCTTCCCTAACATTTTCCAGTTCTTTTCCTTGAAATTCTTCGATATGGTTCTCATAGAAATCTACAACTTCTGCCTCGTTAATTCTTATGAAGGCCCGTATCTTGAGATCAATATATTCTTGCAGCAGTGCATCTTCTGAAGGCGCATCCAACTTAATTTTCTTTGCCTCTCTCAGGAGCAGTAACCTGTTAACCATGGTATGTAATACTTCCTCTTTTGTAATGAGGGGTGATATCCGTAAGGCGTTTGCGTATTGCTCTGACAATTCACTGAGTGTTATTGCATCATTATCCACATATGCAACAACACGGTCTTGTATCTGAGCATCCAAAACGGAGAAGTAAGAACTAAGAAGTATAAAGGATGAAATAAGAAAAAAACGACAAAAGGCCATACGGAAGCCACGAAAAGCATACGGAATGCTTAACTTTGAACTTTGGACTTCGGACTTTGAACTTTCCGTTTTGAGACTCTCAGCAGCCATCTTCACACCATGCTCCCTACTTCCTGCTTATTTTTAAAACGCATGACCTATAGCGAAGTGAAACGCACCTCTGCTTTCACCCGGTTCTCTGTCCAGTTTATACCCGTAGTCGAGTCTCAAAGGGCCAACCGGGGTTTTGTACCTCAAACCAATCCCCGGGGAAAACTTCCAACCTTTCAGATTTATATCTTTTACATCTACCCAGACATTCCCACCGTCGAGAAAAGCAACGAGCCCGATACCCTTTCCAAGAGAAGCCCTCAGCTCAAGGTTTTGCATGAGGAAGGCGTTTCCGCCGGTTGGGTTTCCGTCATCTCCCTTGGGGCCAAGCATATCCTGCTCATATCCTCTCACTGTGGTTCTCCCTCCCAGAAAAAATCTCTCGACAAGGGGAAGTTCCTGCGTGTCATTGTAACCCTTAGCGAGGCCTCCCCGAAATGATGCGGCAACAACGAACCGCTTGCTGAGTGAGTGATAGTAGTTGCCAAAGAACATGAACTTAAGAAAATCGGATTCTGAAAGAAAAATGGGCGAAGTAAATTTAAGAGACATCCCTGCAAAAATTCCTTTTTGCGGCTCAAACAGGTTATCCCTTGTATCATAGAGAACCCAGGGTACAATACCGCTAATAAAAAGTGTCCCGACATCTTCCTTGCTCAATACAACGTCAGGTTGGACATCATAGGTGTTCACAAAAGAAAATTCATAGTACAGCTTGGTCAATACAGTATCGCTGATATCTTTTTCGACACCTGCAGAGCCTGCGTACCTTTTCAATTTATATAATGTCTCACGCGTGTCTATGTTTATTTCTTCTTTGTTCTCAAAGAGCACAAACGTCTTGAATCGTAACTGCTTATCCAGAAACCACGGGTCATAATATTGAAGTAAGAAACGCTGCGCAAGATAGCTCATGTCAAGCCTGAGGGATGGTTGTATATTTTTTCCCCAGAGATTCTTGTAACTCAAATCGAGAACTCCCCTGAATCGTTCATACGTGGCATATCCCAGACTAAGTTCCGCCAAACCCGGGTTACCTTCCTGTACTGCTAACAGCACATCCTTTTTGTGGTCATACCGGTCAAGCGCTTCCATATCAACGTCAGTAAATAAACCTAACCTGTAAAGTTTCCTCCTGTCTTTGGTGAGGATACGGTAGTCATAAGGCATGTTTTCTTTATCGTGTAACTCTCTTTCCACAACGCGATATCGTGTGCGATAGTTTCCGGCAACGATGGTTTTTCCGAAGACTGTCTCTGCGCCTTCCTGTATCTTGAACGTAACAGCAGCCTTATGTTCCTTGATCTCACTCTCAATGGTAACGGTTGTTCTGAGAAATCCGCTGGTATTATACAAATCGATAACCCTGTATCGTGCGTTAATGATGTCGACTTCGTTATAGACGTCGCCCGGTTTTATATGGAGAACCTCTCTTATCTCTTCCTCCGGGATATGCTGTGTACCGATAATGTTTACCCGTTCTATCTCGGTCTTTGGCCCCTCATGGATTATGATCTCGATATCAACGGTATTGGAATCTTCATGATATGCTATCCGGAAATCTTCTACCAGGGCAGAAAGGTATCCGAGTACAACGAAGAAATTCCGCAATTTTTCCCTATCAGTGTCCGGAAGCAGAGCGTTATACAGCTTTCCTTCTTTGAGCGACAGGACCTCTTTCAGATCTTCTTCAGGGAGACTCGTTCCGATGAATGAGATTTTTCCTGTTTTAACCTTTTGTCCTTCGTAAATGAAAAAATGGAGATCAACATGTTCATCTGTTACGGAGACAACAGGAGCAACTTGCGCGAACGGATAACCCTTTTGATGATAGAGTGAAACAATTCTGAATACTGCCTCTTCGACGATATCATCACTGAAGGATTCTAACTCAAAAAAAGGCATCTCTTTCAGGATGGCCTTTGTAGATAAAGCACTGTTGTCTATGACTGAGATATTGAGACGCTTCCCCGGATGAACAGGGATTTCGAGTACCCCGTCAGTAAAGGTGTATTTACCCACCTGGGGATTATAATATGCCTTCTTTTTATAGTATTGTTTAATCCTTTCAAGGTCTTTACTAAGGATTGTCTGGTCATAGATATCTCCTTCAGATAATTTCATTGCTTGTTTTGCCTCAGCATCTGTCTTTATCGTTTGAATTCTTAATGGCTCCCCGGTATTGAGGGTAAGAAGGATCTTAACCCGGTGCGGTTTTTTTAATGCAACAGTCTCAGCATGAACACTGGCATGAGGGAAACCCCGCAGTGCTATCTCATGCCGTAACTTTTTCAATGCCCTATCGAGCATATCACAGAGAAGTACCTGATCCTCTTTTAAAGGAAACAGTTGTTTTACCCTCCTTTTTGAAAGTGCATAGTCACCTTCTAAGAAGATGTCTTCAATAAAATCCCTTTCCCTTATGTTGATAACAATATCAGTCTTCTCATCTCCGGGCGTCTCAACGGAAATATCTTCAAAGATTCCTTTCAGAAAGGCCCGTTTGATGCCCAGGCGTATGTGTTCTTGATCTATTGGTTCTCCTGGATTGATATCAAGGAGATAGAGGAGTTCTTCTTTGTCTATCGAATAGAGGCCGTTGATTTCTATCTTACCAACCACTGACGCATTTGCATCAAAGGGAATACCCGGCAGGCATGAGATAAAAAAGATTATACAGCAGACCATGAATGCGGGGAATGTTATCCGTTTATTTTCCCGGCCCCCTTTCATTTGAACTCGAACCTGTATTTTATATCGCCTCCTATGCCTCCGTATTCATCCCAGGTTCCAATGAGTGAAAGGTTCCTGTTGACGAAATGTTCAAGTTTAAGAGTCTGTTCTTCTGCTGCGGAATCAACTAATGGGGAAGCGTATGTAATGATGAGCTTGTCACCAACGATCCTCTTCGATATGGTTACCCTGGGCACCACCGTACTCGTTTTTCTTGAAATGTATGTGTCGATATAAAACCTGTCCAGACCTATTATGTTTCTCATGCGATCTTCAAGCACCTCCTGTGCGACTCCTGCCAGGATCCCTGTACTGAGACCCTCCTGAGCGGTGCGTGCCTGCTCCCCTCTGTATCCGACAGTAAGAAGTGCGAGGATATCTCCCTCGTCAAGGTGCGGGTCGGAGTATAACGAGAGTTCAAAGTTGTCCATCGTGCCTTCTAAATTTAAGTTGATTTTGTATCCCTGTATGATCGTCTCTGACGACAGGTTGACAAACGGGTTGATCCTTTGGGGGTCTGCAAAATCTGCACTGGCAGAGATGATCCTGAATTCATTGTTCCTGAAGTATGCGTAACCCTCCTTAGACTCAATCCTGCCAAACAGTACGGGACTCGAAACGGTACCCCTTAAAAGCAGATCTAACCTTATGGGAGCCCTTGCAATATTGTTATCGATAGAGATATTTCTACTGCCCGATATTTTTATATTTAGTTCGGTCTCCTCCCATACAGATAGCTCAGCCTTGGGTATATCTCTTGCTTTTGTCGCAATGACCAGACTGCTCAGCTTTATCGGTTCTTCATACCGTGCCCGGTTGATTTTTATATCTCCGGTAATTGTCTGTTTATGTAATGTGCCTCTGTAGAGAAGGTTCCCGTCGAAACTGACATGGAAGTTTCTTGAAATGAACGTTGTAATATTATCAAGCTTGACATCTCCATAGAATCTCTTAAAGCGAAATGCCTGTAAATAGACAATGCCCGATATGATTACATTGCCACCCCCTATTTTCCCGGAAAGATCCCTGAGTATGATCCTGTTTTCGTCTATGGTGAGGTATCCGTTAATCGAGCTGACATAGGTCGGGTGATCTCTCAAGCCAAAGGATGCGTTCTCTAAGTTCATCCCGCCTTTTATGTCCGGGTTGTCCCATTTCCCCTTAATGGTGATAACAAAATCAGCATCTCCCTGCAGGTATCCTATCTTTTTTGAAAGGCCTTTGAGTGGTGCGAGGGCAGAGCTTCCATCTAGAAAGAGATCATATTGTTTGCCGATATCGAGGTCTCCCTTCAATCTGAACGATGTTGAGCCGCTCTTGACCGTTAATGCTGCTAACGATAGTTTAGTGTTATGCATTGAGAAACGTATATCTGATTCATTCGAAAATGTCTGTCCGAAAAGAGATAGGATAAAATGGTTTATTACTGCAGATACGGTAATGTTTTTCCTGTCTCCTTCCATGTTCATGTTGCCACCGAGGTCGAGCTGAAGATCTTCCGGAACATCCTTCAGGATTGCAGCAATGAGGAAATCATACCTGCCCGGATGGAATGTGAGTTGGGCACTCCAGGGGAGCCGCTCGTCAAAATATCCTTTCCCTTTGAGTACGAGCTTTTCATCAAACAGTACAGCATTCAGAATGATATTCTTGTTCTTCACGGTGAATTCGATCACACCACTCCCTATCGCCCTCCCTTTAAACGAACCACAGATGACCTGAGCAGTCAAGGTGATCGCGGGATTTTCAAAAGTACCCTTGCCCTGTGATTGTAATTTCACAACAACATCATCGGGCACATGCTCAAGGCCGAGATCCTTCAGAAGGAATCTTTGCGATGAGACGGAGTATGAAAAAACCTTTTCGGGAGAGAGCATTCCCTCTGCGGTGAGAACCGACTTACCTTTCCTGACGGCTGCATGTTTTATCTGAAGCTCTTTTTTGCTATATGAGAAGGCAAAAGAAACAGAATCAAAGGGGATGTCATAGAAAAATGCCTTTCCTATAGAGGCATTACCGGAAATGTAGAAATCACTATCTTTTGTATCAATCCTGACATCTGCATTGAGATTTCCCATTGCATGGATATCCTTAGATACGGTTTTCAAAGCACGACCGAAATCCGCATTCCTGATCGACACACTGAGATTGTATACCGGCGAGGCGAGATCAAAAAGATCCTGCGCTTCCGGAAAAGATACATCACCATGAACAACATGTTCTTCGTTGGGTGAAGAGAACACAGCTTTTTTGACAACAAGTAGCTTTTTATCATACGAGAACGTCGCCGTACAATTATTGACAGTGTAATTCTCCAGGGACACATCAGACATATGAACCGTTCCTGACAGCCTGGGGTTATCAAACCTCCCCGTTACAGTGCCTGAGAAATCCCCTCTCCCGGAAACTCCACTGTAATAAGGGAGTGCAAGGTCGGATACTTCATTTGTAGCAAGTTGAACGGTGAGATTGAGTGTATCCTGGTCGATATCAACGATACCGCTTGCGATAAGCGTTGATGCGGCTGTATCTATCTTCATACTCGTGAAAGAAATGACATCATCCCTGAGGTAGTATTCTCCTTTAATATCCATTACCCTGCCCAGCACGTTTTCATCAGTTTGATGATTTGCCGTATACTGAAACCATCCCACAGGATTGAATACCTTCCCTGATGAGGAAAGCTCCCCCTCTACCTTCCCTTCCGGTATGCCGGGGTCCCATCCTATAAACTTGAAAGCACCGCTGCTATCGATTTCACTGAAAGCGACCTTCAAGGTAAATGATTCAGGTCCGGGTAGCTTGAGGGTTAAAGAGGCCCGGGCATTGCCATTATAAAGTGATGCAATACCATTATCAAAAATAAACGTCTTATCATGATACGAAACATCACAGGTGAGTTCGTCAACAGAAACATTGAAGAGATTCCCTTCACGTAATCTTACCCGTGTGCTTCCAGAGATAAGGGGGAGCGGGCCCCTGATCTCTCCTTCAAGATCAATATGCCCTTCCAGTCTGTCTTTTACTCCCAGCAGTTCCATGAGTGTCTCAAGATATAAGTCACCCTTGAGTTTCAGATCTACAGAGATATCGTTGATACTTCGAACCTTTCCGAGCCTTACTTCACCACGGGCAGAAATTTTTCCGTCGCCTTTCTGACGGAGGTGAAAAAGCCGCTTCACGGAATCAACGAGGAGTGATATTTCAGTTATGAACGTACTTCTGTCTTTGGAATAGAAACCTTTCCCCTTGAACCGGGAGCCATATGATCCGACCTCAAGATTTTTTATGTCAATTTCGTCTCCCTTCAAGATAACTGATGCCTTCAAATCCCCGGTAAGATCAGGCCATCCGGTTCTTCCTGCATCAAACTTTCCTATAGAAACATAAACCTCGGGTTCTTCTTCGAGAGCTACTTCACCATTGAGTCCGTTGATATTTATGCTGCTGTTCGTTTCTTCGTCTGTGAATAACACAACACCATCATCGCATTCAATAATATCCACCTCTACCTTGATTTGTTTATCCCTCTGTTTTCTGGAATATGCTTTGATATTGTTTATTATCTCCCCTATCTGTTCTCTATCTGAAGCTATGCGAGGGTCTTTGAAGATCAGTCTCTGGATCGAGATTTTCCGTTCTAAAATATTTGCGAGATTAACATATCCTTTTACCCGCTTCACAGTTAATATCGTTTCCCCATCGTCAGCAAAGACCTCAATGCCTTGTGCCTCTACGAATAACGGCATGATATTGATATAAATCTTCCCTACGTTTATTTTCTTGCCGGATGCAACTTGTAATTCAGGGATGATCATGCCCTTAAGCTTATTCGATACATAAGAAGTCCTCGTGAAGACAAAGACAAGGAAAATGATCAAGATAGATGTGAAAAGAAAAAGGTATCGTATAATTCTTCTTGTATTACTCACAGAACACTATTCCGCCCCGTATACTAAGTTGATTTTACTAAACTTTTATATTTTATATGATATAGCGCTTTTTTGGTTAAGATTCAACAGAAAAGCGCTCAACCAAAGAGATATCCGTATCCTGTGCATTCCACAGGACTGACATCATAAAGTATTAACCAAAGCTGTATTTATCGGAGCAATGTTGACTGAAAAGTCTTTTGTCCCGACAAAAGTCGGGATTGAAATCAAAAGACTTTGAAGGCGATTTTGCACTCAGATTCAACAATTAATTGTATTTTTCGGGTTAAGAGAACTTGTTTTTAGTTTACCGGGGATAGTATTGTATCTGAATGAAGGCAGGGTTTTATCAATTCCCGCCTCTGTTCGGGAAAAAGGATGAAAACCTCAAGAAGGTATCATCTGTGCTGAAAGATGCGGATCTGGACCTTGTCGTGCTTCCTGAGTTCTTTGCAACCGGTTACCAGTTTGCCTCTGTCAAGGAGGTCGCAGAACTCTCCGAACCTATTGAAGGCGGCCTGACGACAGGATTCCTTGCAGATTTATCAAGTGAAACAGGTCTGTACATTATTGCAGGGCTGCCTGAAAAAGATGGAGATATATATTACAATTCAGCAATACTAACCGGGCCGGAAGGGTTTATGGGCATGTACCGCAAGACACATCTTTTCTTTGAAGAAAAATTTTACTTTTCTCCCGGCAATACAGGTTTCCGGGTTTGGAATACCAGAGTCGGTATTATTGGTGTCATGATATGTTTTGACTGGTTTTTCCCTGAATCAATGAGAACTCTTGCACTGCTGGGGGCAGAAATTATTGCCCACCCTTCAAATCTCGTTTTGCCCTATTGCCCTCAGGCCATGCCCATCAGGTGCCTTGAAAACAGAGTTTTTGCCATAACAGCAAACAGAACCGGATCAGAAGACAGGAAAGGAGGTCAGGCTCTGAAATTTATCGGTCAGAGTCAGGTCGTTTCGCCTGAAGGAAAAATCCTGGCAAGGGCATCAGATACTGAAGAGGAGTTGTTAGCAATTGAGATAAATCCCCAGGAGGCGAGGAATAAGGCGATAAATCCTCTTAATGACATCTTCAAAGACAGAAGGACAGAATATTATCGACCGCTCCTGTGAGGATAACCTTTACAAGACATGCTTTTTTTAAGAGCGTAAATTTGTTCGTAATTCCCTCTTTCATATACAAAGAAATTGCATACAGCTTTGGTCATCCACGTGAAGTCCTTCCTCCTACCGATAGATGTGATATAACAGAGTAGAGCACTCGGATAGGCAGGAGAACTTAGTTTCTTCCTGGGTCATAGAATCCTTACTTCAGTGTATTCCCTGCCTCGATAATCCATGATAGGTTGATTGGGCTTTTGAGCTCTTGTGAAACCGGAGGATTGGCTACGAGGCATCCTGTCGATCCTGGAAGCTCTCGAAGGAGGTGGAAGATGTATCGATTAT
>Ga0209270_1002969_pt1 | contig 15936 bp, 14 predicted proteins | sample MTBAKSrepl1MetaG_FD_187456 | JGI IMG/M metagenome (GOLD analysis project Ga0209270, IMG submission 187456) | Enrichment culture microbial communities from Arthur Kill intertidal strait, New Jersey, USA, that are MTBE-degrading - MTBE-AKS1... | ecosystem: Environmental > Aquatic > Marine >...
TCATCAATTTCCTCACCTGATTGTCTGTGATCATTCATAATCCTCCTTGGAGAACTTGAATAATCTATTCTTAATCAACCGGGAAAAATAATTGTCGTTACGGGGGAATTATAATTGTCGCTGGTCAGATGGATTTTTTCACGTTGCCAAGCATCGTATTGACCCAGGTGAAAACCTTGATCTGCATGCTGGCATGACCTCCACCGGTAACAATCGATTCATGCAAGAAGTCGGCTTGGCCGATACCAGAGAAGCAATGGAGGCCATCGGAGACAACAATTGTGCCGGGTTGCAGATGTTGCAGTGACCAGTGGCTGATTATGGCAGAAGTGAATGCCTGGACTTTGCTCAGACGCATGTGAATGGGATGGCCTTTGCAATTTGTTGAAACTGCGGCAAGAAAGGGTGTTTTGCCGGAGGCGCCGCGACCTCTTTGGCCGTCATGCCTTTTGCCGCCCCAGTAGGAATCATCCATCTGGACGATGCCTGTGAGCTGCAAACGGTCATCATGATCTTTCATCACATGTTGCAGCTTGTGTTTGAGTCGCAATGCGGCATTGGCTGATATACCAAGCATGCGAGACAGATTGAGTGAGGAAATGCCGTCTTTTGATTGCGTTATCAGGTAAACGGCTAAAAACCAGAGGGTAAGCGGTAATTTGCTGGAGTCAAAGATCGTCCCACTGGTCAGCGAGGTTTGAGAGCGGCAGCATTGACATTGGTACAAAGGCCTGGTGGTCAGCTGGTAATACTCGGTATGGTTGCATTTGGGACAGACAAAGCCATGCCGCCAACGCTTATTGAACATCGCTGTCTCGCATTGCTCGGATGTGCCGTACAGTTGTTGAAAACGATGCAAACTCAGACCTCGTTGAAACTGAATCTTGTTTTTCGGCATGGGATAACCTCCTTGTATTGTTTACGAAGATTATCGCATGCCAGGGTACTCATATAGTGATAACCCCTAAAAAAAAATCAAAGCTGAACTTTAGTGGTAATCAGAATTATTTATGCTCGGAGCCCCTCGTCTCTGAGCATATCCAAAATATTAATACATTTAATGCCATAGTCTTTGCAGACATCAGGTATCTTGGACCTGTTCGGACCGCCACTAGGTTTTTCTTCGGTTACAACTGTGCATGAATGAACTATTGCTGTGGCGATTACAAAAGGGTCGGCCCCAGATTTTCTTTGCTTCAGGTCAATTAAATTGTCGTGAGTTTCCAAGATTTTTATAGCTCCATGCTGAATTTCTTCACTTAACGGATAGAATATTTCTTTATGCTCATTGGCCCACTCAAGAATCTCATCGTCTTGTGTCTTAATTTCTTCAAGCACATCTTCTGTAGAAGCAATAATTTTGGATTCAGCCAAATCTTCAAGTTTTTCCCATGCACTTGGAAAAACATCTCTTGGGTAAACTCTACGCATAGCAGTTAGTGAACATGTGTCAATTATGTATTTAGTCATTTTATCACATGCCTAATTATTCTATTCCAACTGCGTGACTTATTTTTCCGAGATGTTTGAGCTTAACTCCAAGAAAATCTGATGCGTCACTAGTGGTTATGCGGTTAGAGTTAAATGCGTCTAGCACCATTCTTGTGTATGGTTTTCCTGTTGCACTTATTACATTAGTTGAGGGAGGCACAAATCCACTGCTTTTCTTTGGAATTAACTCAAGTTCTATCTTATAGTCTTTTCTCTTTTGCAGATAAAATTCTCTGGATGTTTTTCCTAGGATCAATAATCTTCGAAGAACCACCTCCCGGCTAACGCAAAAAGCTTTGGATAAAGATGAAATTTCAAACTCATCCCAGCTTGTACCAGAGTGCTCTTTAACGATTGGATCTGACAGTAAGTGTTCTCTTGGTACAAGAACCGCACCTGCCACATGGTTGCAGAATGCTTCTATTCGAGAGGACTTTGAGGTTGGCTTTTGGACTTGATCTAAGTCGCATAAACTACTTTCCCTTAGCATGATATGTGCTAACTCATGAATCATGCTGAAAGTTCTACCAGCATATGAATCTTTTCGGTTTACCGCAATGACTGGGAGAGGGAACTTGGCAACTGAATAACCTCGCATTTCAAAAAGCTGTACTTGTGTAGCTTGAAAAACTAAAATCCCGGTATTTTCGACAGACTCGCGCCAGTTATTAAATGCAATTCGGTTATTTTTCCACCCGACTTGCTTGCCCAAAGTGAGTTTTAAAAATTTTCTTATTCGTAATGCTACGTTTTCAGGGTCCTCCTGGACAGAAGTTTTGGACTTGAATAATAGTGGATTTTCACCAAAATCATGCATTAGGTCTAAATAAATTTCTCTTCGATCAAGTGAAGTTCTAATATCTAATATTAGTTCAGGAGACAGACTTCCGTCCTCTTCCGGAGATAATTTTCTAAAATCATGTACTGGAGGTTCAAATACTTCTGGTGCTTCTTGTAGGAAAAAAGCTGCAAATGTTTGTTTATAAACATTCGCAGCTTTTCGAAGTTGTTTGATAGTGGGACGAGACTCACCGGACTCCCAAGACAGCAGCTTTTCAATGGGAACACCTATTTTTTGAGCCGCTACACTCTTTGGCATACCACATGAGTATCTTCCCCATGTAAGCAACTCAGGTTTTATTATTGCTTCTGCACTTCTTGCCACTATTTCATCCTTTTGGTATCTTCCTAATACATATAACGCCATGGTTAACCAGTAACACCACCCAAACTTGCCTCTTTAGCGCCGCCGACGTTTTCGCGGTACAGTTAACTGACTGAATTTACGTTTTATGTAGTAATTTTTTTTCTTTAAGCTTCTTGACCTTTTCGTCTAGAGTCCAAGACTTTGTCTTATTTAAATGCTCATCAACTTTTACGATTTCCTCCCAATAATCTCTATGAAATGCTTTATCTGGAGATTCAATTAATGCTTCAATGATATTAGAGAGTCCTTGATGAGCTTCTTTCCAAATGACTAGAGTTACGACATTTATCTCACTGATTTTATTTGTTAGATTGTCATTTATGTTATCATTTTCTCTATTGAGAGATATTTTCCATTGCCCATGGGCTATTTTATTTCTCCAAACCCGTGGTTCTTGTACGTAATTTTTGATGATGCGTTCAACAGCCTGCTTTATGTTTGGTATATAACTGGATTTAGGTGTTTTTGAGACTCGCCGAAGGCCAAGCTCCAAGCACTTAAACCAACCATCTACGATATTTTTTTTTGCTAATGCTTTAATTTGTTGGATTTCGTCAAGCTCAAGGCCGTGTGGAGTGTGAATTAGTTTTGAAAAACTTGCTTCAGACCAAGCACAGAAAACTAAAGCCAGCAATTTGGTATGGAGTGTTGCGGAGGTGGGATTGTCGCAGACTAGCTCACGATTGATTGTCCGTTGGAGATGTTTCCACGCTTTTTCAATTTCACGGACGTTCTCAGTTTGAGCTTTAAAGATGTTAAGTTGTTCTTCTCGATTCATTTTCGATTCAAGGCAGATAAAAAGCAGTTATTTTTAAATGCTCTTTACCTGCCCGGAATCGAACCGGGAACTCCTCAGTAATAATGAGGTGCCTTTCCATATTAGGCAACAGGTCCAAGAGCATGGTGTGTTAAAATGAAAATTTTGTCAAGATTGATATTCATTTTTTTCGTACCGCCAAAAACAGCGGCGCATTTATGCGCCCGCCTGCTTTTGCTTATTAGCTGCATTTAAGGCGCTGACTGTTTTGTCTGCTAGCTCTATATACTTTTCAGCATCGATGAAATCAAAATCAGCATCCATTCCATGAGTAACACGGTTTCTTAGTCTACGCAGATCCATTACACGCTTGATCATTTCTTTATCGAAGTCTGGGATTTGGTACAAGAACTCTTCCAAAGCTTTTGGGCTAAATCGCGGCATAGTAGCCCCTGACACCATACCTAGTTCAATACAAGCCACTTCGATTGCAGTCCAAGCTTCAATAATTGCTGCTCTAGGGTTTATTCTCGCAATCTGAATCATCTCAGAGAGCCATTTGCTGCTTTCTCCAGATTTTTCTGAAGGCGAATCTGGTATTTGCTGCTCAACCTCTTTCATTTCTTCGTTGAACATCATTTTCGCAGCGGATGTTTCGACTTTCACCAACCGCCGAAGAACACCACCTAAATCCTTCTTAAATAGTAGCATGCCCACAAGGACTACCAGCGGCCAGGCCAAAATATCTAGTATTTTTACAAAGTGCTCCATGCTTTCCACTTATATCCCCTAAACGCAGCGGATCAGTTGCAAGGGGATGGCAATACGCGGCGATTGTCTAGGGCGCAGCGTCCTCGACAACAAGTTATTATCCTGCTTCCTCATAACTACTCTATATTGAAATAAATGTTTATTAATTTTCAGTCAATTGGACTGTATCCAACTTGATATCATACATCATTAACTGGATAACATGAACCTGATATTACTTCACAATCGAAACTTTTACCCATTTCAGGCCAATATCTTTTTTTCAGCAGAACCAAATAATCCTTAAATAAGAATTACCTTTCGTCTCAGAACAAGTCATCCCCTCTGAAAAGAGTATGTAGAACGGAAACATTCGTTTCCGGCAAGAAAACAGAACGGGATGAGAAGAGATATGAAAGAAATCATAACATTATTTACCGGCAAATATGGACTGACCAAGCCTGAGGTCATGGCGGAAATAGAAGCTGTATTTTCGGTTACACTCTCTCGCTGGTACGGTATGGAAGTATTGGCTTTTTTCAGAGAGGATCTTCAACTTGAAGCCGTTGCGTACAATAACTCCGGGGGAGTTGTCTCGCAGCAACAATTCAATATGGCAGAAATTAGAGGCCGGAACACTCTCTTAAGACAGCTGGAAGAAAATTTGGCGAAGGTCGTAGTGCTCAAACAGGTTGTCCGTTACAAATCCTTTGAAAGGGATTTGGTTTGGGGAGAGATAACAGCCTATGATGCAGAGAAAAATCTCTACGCCGAAACTGAACCTATACCTGGCGAGAAAGTGATCGCCTGTTGCCCGCTTAACCGATTGGGAGTCCACGAACGGAATTCACTTGAATTTACTGTTGGCCAGCGACGCGCCTTTCATCTCCGCAAAGTTGAGCCGGTCATTCTGAACGGTACTCCTCGACTGAAAGTCTTTGTGGACCGGGTATCCAAAACCCTGGTTGAAAAGTTACTTAAAAGCCAACTCGGGTCAAGGCGTGAAAAAATTCAAATCCACTGCATTAAGCGTTATGTCGGTCACAAAAGCATTGTCTTGACCACCAAGCGACTTCCCAAATCGGCTATCATCGCGGTAGACAGGGAGCTGAAAGAGCGAGTGCAGGTCAAGATCGTAAAGTCATTGCCGGCAGGATGATGTTTAAACGTAAATCAACGAGGCCTTGGACCTCCATCGGCACCGGGGTTCACCTTGATCATCCAAAAACAATCCTTGAACTTGGCTTTCCCGATTCTTTCCGCAAAGGGCATTTCTGGTGCTTCGGCACCACCAGGGTGGGCAAGACCAGAATCATGGAGCACATCATCGAGCAGGATATCCGCAAGGGCTATTCTGTAGTGGCTATCGATCCAAAGGGGGACATCGATCTTTTTTCAAAAATCACCCAGGTTGCCGACAAGACAGATCGTCTTCATGATCTGATGCTGATCACCCCTATCTTTCCTCAATACAGTGCCATTCTTGACCCGCTTTCCTCCTATTACATGCCGGAAGAACTGGTGGCCCATATCACGGCCGGGGTTGCGGTAGGCAGGGAGCCCTATTTTTTCGGAGTGGCTTATGAGGTAAGCTTGGTTGTGGTTCAAGCTCTGATCATGCTGGCTGAGAAGGCCGGAAAAAAACCTTCCTTCAATCTCAACGACATCAAAAATCATATCAGCCATGAGGATCTGGAACAGCTCAAAGAAAAAATTGATTATCTCGATAACCCTGAAGCTCAGCAGCTTTCCCGGGATATGCAGAAAATCCTGAGCACGCCGGCCGATTATTATTCCAAGGTTGCAAGTTCGCTCAGGGTAGCCCTTACCGAGTTGACCTCCGGCAATGTGGGCAAGATCATCGGCAAGGCGGACGAAAACCGTTTTGTTCGGCGCCTGGAAGAAGGCAAGGGTATTATCCTGGTGGTGCAGCTGGGATCACTTCTCACCAAGCGTGCCGCCTACACTTCCGGCAAGGTAATCATTTCCATGATCCAGGCCTTTGTCGGCCGGGTGTATTCCAGCGGCAAGAATGTCGCACCTACCCTGGTCCTGCATATCGATGAAGCACAATCCGTTCTCTACCATGGCATCGAGGATCTCTTCGCCAAGGCTGGCGGTGCCGGGGTATACATTCATGGCTATTGCCAGTCCATCAGCCAGTTATACGCCGAGGTGGGAGAGGACCGGGCCAATACCATCCTGGACAACTGTAATACCAAGCTGTTCATGCGCGTTCCTGACGCCCATACCGCGGGCTATGTCTCCGAACATCTTGGCGAAGAAAGGCGGTTCTCTCCGATTATCTCCCTTGGGGGCGGGCTCTCAATCCGCGAGACCGAGGAAACCAGGGTAAAGCATACCGAGATCTTGAACATGGCACCACGTGAGGTGTTCCTGAGTACCTATTCCGGCACCTATAAAGGAAAAACAGCCACGGTGAATGATCCCACTCTTAAAGTCATATTCCCTGACCTGGCCACAGAAAAGTTAAATGAACCCGAAACGGAAGCCGAGGGTGAGTAATGCATCTGTTGCGGGAATGGTTTGACGCGATTGGATTCTTGATTGATTTAGCATTGCGGCTGTCGCTTTTCCTGTTTGCGGTGGCAGCCGCTGTATTGATATTCGGCAGGAAAAGAGAGGCAGTTACAGAAATATCCCTGAGTAAACTGTCAAAATTATGGACTAAGGAAGGGACAAACGAGATCCATATATCTAAACTTTCCCCTATCTGGCGTGATGAAAAAACAATTGCCGAACCGGACGTGCAATTACCTGATCTGCAAAACTATCGGGCTACAGCATTTGTGAATTCCGTTTTGCAGGGACCATTTTTTGAAAAAGCACCTCTCCAAAAAGCTGCCTGCGGCCGGATCCTGAAGCTCCTCGATCAGGAGGGAAATTGTCCGTCAGTGGTTAACCTGAAGGGAGACGTCGAGGGAAGTTGGGACGAAAACACATATCAGATCCTCGCGCGGACGACCCTGCTTGATCACTCTCTAAACGTTGCCGAACAGGCAATACAACTGTTGAGCGAAAGCGAATCTTTCCATGTTATTCCCGATACTGTAGTTGCCGCCTTAGGACATGATTTGGGGAAACTTGAGTCCTCTCGTGGCTACCTGTATTCTGTAGGCGAACATCCACTCACTGCCGGCCGCCCCCTCGGAGAAATTGACGAATTCTTAAAACTCCCGAGGAAAAATGAAATTGAGCGAGCTATCAAGCTGCATCATAAGAGACCCGAGGGTCTTCTCGGCAAAACCCTCAAAAAAGCTGACCAACAGGCCAGACAAAAAGAACTGGAGGATACAGTTTCCCGACTTGGGGATGAATCAGGGTTAGCCGAGAGCAAACCTCCTTTACCGACTAAGCTACCAAATAGCGAAAGCATTGCAAAGGATTCAATTGAATCTTCTACAAAGGATAATGCTGCAGCAGCCTGGCAAGCCCAAGCAGATATTTACGGAGAAAGCGGTGAAGGGATCAAAGCACCAAATGCACCGGAAGTTCCAAAACTGATGGATATTTCCCGCTGGTTCGATGCAGAGCAATTCCTGGAGGGACTAAAACCCTACATCAACAAAATGTTCGGACGAAGATTCATGGCCTTTTCCATGCCGGATGGCTACGTCTATTTTCAGGCCAAGGTGCTGGAAGAAGTAGCGCGAAAGCAGGCGGAACGGGCAGGATGCATGGAGATTGCCACCATGGCTCAGAAAGATCCAACCTTGCAGCGGGTGCTCTTTACCATAGTTCACCAACTACGTCGGGAAAATGACATTATCGCCAGAGGCCTGATCAAGGACAATTACTTCGGCGGCTATTTCAATGTCACAAGAAAGATTGGCGACAACATGAAAGGGTTTTACACACCCTTCCATGCGGAGGTTTTTGATTCTATTGCCGATATGGAACAAAGTAAATCCGATATCCTCCGCAATATTCAATCTGTTAAACCGTACATGAACGATGAGATGGCGGAATAATTAAAAATTGTAGAAATCGATATCCGATCTGACATTGTTCAATGAACAAGATTAAATGAGTCCTGACAGTAACCTTATATATTGATTTCAAAAAAATACTCAGGGAGAATGTAACACCTTGCGCTTGTAGAGCAGATTAATACTGCCAGTAGACATCTCAATCAGGACATTGAAAGGAATTATAGGGAAACAAGTACGCCATTATATCCGTTCTTTTAAAAAATACTGAAATAAGTCTAAGTCAATTATAGATACCAAGGATGTAGGCGATGTCGAAAACAAGAGATAATCATTATGTTCCACAATGGTATCAAAAAGGTTTCCTGAAAGATGACAAGAAAAATAGCCTCATCTATCTAAACCTTCACCCCGATCAAAAAGAACTTCCAAACGGTAAGATCATTACATTAAATGATCGAAGTAATGAACCAACTTCAAATTGCTTTTACCAGACAGACCTATATACAACATTCTTTGGCAATTACATAAATGATGATGTAGAGAAATTTCTATTTGGAAAAATAGATGATTCGGGATCAAGGGCAGTTCGAGCATTCATTGATACTGATCCAAGTGGTTGGCACCACCATTTTTTTAATTTTTTCACATATATTGACGCTCAAAAGCTCAGAACACCTAAGGGCTTAGACTGGCTAAGAAGTCAATATCCAAACCTTAGCCAAGTTGAGCTGATGGTTGAAATGCAATTCATCAGAAATCTAAATTGTACTCTTTGGACTGAAGGTGTAAGAGAGATAGTTTCAGCCAAAAAATCTGATGTAAAGTTTTTAATTTCAGATCATCCGGTTACTATTTACAATTATGCTTGTCCTCCAGATGATGAATTGTGTCAGTATCCAAATGACCCTTCTATTGCCTTAAACGCCACTCAAACAATATTTCCATTAGACAAAGATCATTGCCTACTACTCACAAATCTTGATTATGCCGAATCACCTGATTCTGTTGATCCTCTAAAAAAAAGACCTCACTCAAAACTCATGCGACAAAGCATGGTTCGCACTGATAAATTCATCAGATCAAGAGAGTTGAGCACGGATGAGGTTATTTCAATCAATTTAGTTCTTAAAAATAGAGCGAAAAGATATATTGCATCAACTGATAAAAACTCCCTATATCCTGAAAAGCACTGCTCGCTGAAATGGGATGAATTGCGAGAAGTTCTTTTACCGCCCAACGATGAATTGTACCATTTTGGTGGAGAAATCTTCGTTGGCCATAAGGATGGTAGTGTATATCACCAAGACGCATATGGTCGTGAGTACCCGGAAAATAAAAAGCTTAGGAAAAATCTCCCTCAGAAAAAGCTTGGCCGCAATGATCCATGTGGGTGTGGAAGTGGAAAGAAATTTAAAAAATGCTGTTCTCGAAAACCACAAAAAAATAGACCGGCATGGGATGTTCTCAGCATCAGAGAACGAAACATCGTTTTTTACAGAGGCGTGTATGACATCTTGGGATTTAATGATGGTAAAGATTGGAATGATGTAAGACGGGAACTGAGTAATGATCAGGTTGTCGATATTCACCAGTTGTATTGGGCACTTTGGCCAATAGAAACTGATATTTTCAGCCTGTTGCCTCGGCCCGATGAAACACTCCGAATAGTATATACAGGAATATTAGACCCAAGAACCATATCCCTACCTCTTGCCGTTGCACCTTGCTTTGATGAAGTCATTATTCAGCATCCATTTGTTCATCCCAAAGCTGTCAGGCCAAAATTCAGTCCTATTGAAAACCCACATCAGTACAAATACCAAACTCTAAAGAACATTCTCTTTTTCATGTATTTAGAGCCATTCATACATTCAGGTCTGATAAACTTCATACCAGACCCCTGTGTATTCGATATTCATCTGCAACACCAAATGATGCATATGGCAGAAGCAAGACGAAAGTACACAGAGATCAACCAAGAGGAAGAGAATCGTATGATGGAATTGGGTAAGGATGATTTTGCACGAACAATGAGAGGGTTATCGGAAGAACAGCTTAAAAAACAATTTATTGATTCAGATCAGGACTTATCTCCTGAAGATATTGAAGATGTAGTCAGCTACATGAAAAGAACGCATGAAAACGATCCCCTTGCTTTACTCCAGAATGATCTATTTGATGAAGGTGGGCAGTTGTGGACGCATAATATGGCTCCAAATTTTGAAATGGCTCTGTTCATGGCACAAGCAACAGGTTCTGCAATACTAACTGAAAGTAAAACTCGTTGGGGGGAGTTGGTAATGGCACAAATCCACAATTCTGGCTTCGTGACAACCCCCTTTAAAGAAATACAAGATTTAATTTCCCGTGAAGTCTTCACTTTTAATGCTGATCCGCTCGAGTCTTTTAATCACTTCGAGAAAAACAATTATGGCCAACTTAAAAGTTTTTTCCGTGAGATAATCAATAGAGCCAAAAGTGGTAATATGCATATCGAAGAATCCATACAAAAACGTTATGAAGGTGATTTTAAAAAAGGTTGTGAGTCACTAGAAAAATTTTTCAATCCTGATGATAAATTTCTATTCAGAGGTAAACTGAATTTCCTATTTCCTGAAGGTGGCTTTGTGCATAATAATTCGCAAAGGTTACTTATAATGTCAGGTAGTGAACACCATGTAAGCAGTGTACCTGCTGCGATATTGTTTGAGCCTTCTAACTGGTAATAATAAAGCTTTGGGATAAATAATGATGATGCCTGGCCGTTTTTTTCATTACTTTAACAAACTACTCAGTGCTTAAATTGTAGTAGTTCAGACTTAACCTGACAGGTACCGGTTTTTTGGAGGTGCCTGTCAGTTCAAATTCAGGCTACGAGTTTTTCCTCCCACAGCCCTTTTCCATCTTCTAATGTTTCTAACGGAGTTCTTCCGCAACACATTTTGCCTTGGTGAGTTCGTTCACTATTATAATAAATGAGCCATTCGTCCAGATCTTCCTGCAGGCTCCCCAAATCAACATAAAGCTTCTTCCTGAAGGTCACCTGGTAAAACTCCTGTAATACAGTCTTATGAAAGCGCTCGCAGATCCCGTTGGTCTGTGGAGACCTTGTTTTGGTCTTTGTATGGTCGATGTCGTTAATCGCCAGATACAGCTGAAAATCATGACGATCTGCCTTACCACAGTATTCAGTGCCTCGATCCGTTAGGATACGCAGTAACGGCAGCTCGTGTTCGATAAAGAACGGGAGTACTTTGTCATTCAGCAGGTCAGCTGCGGTAATCGGTGTCTTGGTGGTGTAAAGCTTGGCAAAAGCGACCTTGGAATAGGTATCGATGAAGGTCTGCTGATAGATACGGCCAACGCCTTTCATGGTACCGACATAAAAGGTGTCTTGGGCGCCAAGGTAACCAGGGTGTGCCGTTTCAATCTCGCCGGCTGCCACATCATCCTGCTTTTTCTTCTCCAAGGCCACTACTTGCGACTCTGTAAGAATCAGGCCTTCCTGGGACACCTTTTCCTCCAGGGCATGGAGCCTGTCTTTAAAACAGGACAGTTTGTGCCGAAGCCATACGCTCCTGACACCGCTGGGAGAAATAAAAATGCCACGTTTCCGCAGCTCGTTACTGGCCCGGACTTGCCCATGTGCTGGAAAATCTATGGCGTATTCTACTACGGCAGACTCTGTTATTTCGTCTACACGATTCTTTAAGTTTGGTTGGCGACGGCTCTTGTCGTAGAGCGCTTTCACACCACCGTTATCCATTGCTTCTTTGTAACGATAAAAAGTGTCCCTGGATAAGCCCATGATTCGGCAAGCTTGGGAGACGTTGCCAAGTTCTTCTGCCAGATTTAAAAGTCCAAGCTTGTGTTTAATGATTCTTTCGTTACCATGTAACATGAGGGTTACCTCCTATAAGGTTTTGATTTTGGTGTGGTAACCTCCATCAAAACCGGTAACCCTCGCTTTTTCAAGAAAGCTGTGTCAGATCAGGTCTGAACTAATCCACTTAAATTGGTCCCAAGGGTAACCTTGTTGGCGTTTGCCTAAAAGATCACCTTTATTGTCATATCCTAAATAGGTTACGAGTCCCATTTCTTCTGGCTTTATCTCGATAGACTTTCCCTGCCACTTTCGAAAATAATATCTGGCAATTACAAAACTTACAAAGTCTGCCACTTCTAATCCTGGATGTGAGGCCGGAGGGACAAACTTTGGTTCAGGAATTTCAATACCTTTAGACAGAAAACCATAAAGAAGAGCATATTGATTTCCTTTGAATACATTTCTTGCCCATCCATGTACAGTTTCACTAGCTTTTGATCTTTTTTCAGAATCAAAATAAATCGTTGGTTGAGCATTTTTAGATGTCCATTCATCAATGGCATTTAAAACAAGGAGCAAATAAGCTTCAGCTCTGTACAGGTTTTGTTTTCTCTTGCATGTTTCTTTATCGTGCAAATAGGTGGTAGCAATATTATATATAAAAAGATTTTGTTTTCGTATAATGACAAGAAATTGTTTGATGAAATTGTCGATATCTTCTTTTTCCAGTATTGAAAACACTGGATGTTTGTACCTGTTACCTCCTGCCCATAAGTCCTTCATATGAATTTTCCATTGTTCAGGAGGAATTGAGGGGAGCAGATCCTTCTTCAAACCCCTCACTGCCTTCTCTAATCCTGCCAAAAGGCTTTGATCGAGACCGATTAATGAATAAATTTTTACAGTTTTACCCTGAAATGTTCTTTCAGCGTCATCACCAAAAAGAGAGCCCTTTGATCTCAATTTATTTACAGGTAGCTCTATTAAAACCTTAAGCTTGCACCCAGGGCATTCCTGGGTAACTTGGTGCAATATCCATCTCTTTTGTCCGGTGTATTCAACCCCTTTTTTTTCATATTTTGGTTTTACAGGAGCCATAGGTACTCCATGCTTTTTAAACCATTCTGGTCGAAAAGTAATTTTACATAAAGGACATGTAACAATAACTTGGGAGAGGCTTTGCGGAAGATGGCGTAAGGAAACCGATAAACGATCATGTTCACGTTGTTGACGTTTCGTTTTCTTGTGATTGATTATAAATAATTTTGGTTTTCTTTTTTTCTCCATCTGGTCACGTTCCTTAACTTGGAATAACTCCTGAGGTCTGGAAGTTCTAGTTTACTACATTTTATTGAGCTCATTATCCTCAACTGAATAAAATAATTCCCAAAATCCCCTCTCCAACAAACTTTTTATCCCCTTTATCAAGGGTTTATTTCAAAAACATGTCACCCCTCCGAAAAAATATAGATAGAGGTAGTTATAAACCATATTCTACGAACATTTTAACACGGATATGACACGGGGACGAGATAACAGGAAGGAGACAAACGATACCAACACCCAGATCATTACCACTGATGCCGGGAGAATCTATCGGCCCAAGAATTTGCTTAACGCAATTTCAGAGATCCAGCAGTTTTACGTGATCGAGGGCAAAGGGCAAAATATTCCTGCTGAATTTCTCACACTGGAGCGGACACTTGATTTTTTCAGGATCGGGGTGACAAGTGGATTTCACGAAGGGGTGGCATTGGCTTTCCTGTTTCCGTTTTTTTACTTTTACCTGTTCCCCTTTGTTCTGCCGGAACTTGATATGGTCAGTCGCATCCTGTTTGGATCTGTTCCGTACCTGGTACTAATCATCAACACCTTGATGTGCTGCTATATCAGCCGTTATTATGTTGGAAACATAACCAGGAAGAGTATCAACTCACTTCTTCTCGGTCGGGCCATGTCACTGCTGATTAAAGCCTTCCTGCTCTATGTGATCTACATGATTATTTCCAGGGTGAGCACACCGGCTAATGTTTGGAAGGGTGCCCAATTGTTCGGCTCCCGGGCCACAAAATTGTATTACGGGTTCTTAGAAATTAAACCGTTTCTGCTGCCAGTGGCAACCGAAAGCGCATTGCTTATGCTGGCAGCAGCAATTTTTCCATACGGTTCCGTGTATCTCCTGGACCTGTGGAATCGATACAAAATCAGAAGGAACGAGAAAATTATTTCAGCCTAAGAGAGGAAATTCTATGACAGACAAAAAGGATACCAAACCAACGTGGCAGGAAATCCAGGAAAGAAAGATCAATATGGTCAAGGAACGCGGTTCGCGAGTTCTGAAAATTAACTCCCCGCTTGGCTCGACCCTTTTCAACATTCTTCGGCAATTTGATATGGCGTATGCCCATTTTAAAGCCCGACTGGGTGAAATGAATGGAATCTCCCATGAGGAAGGCGAGGAACTGATGGCAGAAGGCCGGCAGATTGTCATGGCCTTTTCCGACTACACCGCCAGGTTGAGCAAAAGGATCCGGTTCAAATATTACACCCCCCGTGAGATCAGCGAATTTATGAAAACACCAGAGGATACAGATTCCGAATAATCTTGCACGAAAGGAAGAGTTTTGCTATCAGCTCAGATTTGATGGCGTCGCAAAAACTCCCCAACTGCTGTGTTACGCTACATTCTTCGTCACTGCGGCGTACCGTATGTACGCCTCATTCCTCAGAATTTGCGCGCCTTGCATTTAGGGCTTTTTGCTTACCCATCACTCTTGGTGACTTTTTACGAATTCATCAGATTTGAGCCGAGCTGATAATTTTTCAGCCTCAATGAACAACCCATAAAAAAAGGAGAGAACATGAACAAAGGTGATCTGGTTGAGAAGGTGGCGAAAGAGTGCGATTTGAGTAAAGCTGCAGCCGAGAAAGCATTGAACAGCATCCTTGATGCAATCTCCGATGCAATGGCCGCGGGAGATAAAGTTACCCTGATCGGATTCGGAACATTTTCCGTCTCCAATCGGGCTGCCCGTGAAGGACGCAATCCACAAACTGGTGAGACTATGAAGATCCCGGCCAGGAAAGTCGTCAAATTCAAAGCCGGCAGCAAGCTGGCGGATGCCGCAAAATAAGCCGCACTAGAGCCCAAGGCTGTCGATACGGTCGACAGCCTTTAATTTATGGTCATCCAGGAGATGCGTGTAGCGCATGGTCATGGATATGGTCTTGTGCCCCAGGATGTCCGCCACCGTTCGCAGGTCAACACCGTTCATGATCATATAGCTTGCAGCAGTGTGCCGTAGATCATGCATGTGGAAATCGTCAATATTGGCCCTTTTGACCGCCGCCACGAAACTCTCCCGGAAATACTGATTCGGCCGGAGCCGGTGTGTCATCTTTGGGTCTTTGGGTAAGAAAACATAATCATCGCAGTTACAACCACCGACCGGTGCAAGGTCGGCAAGCGTTTCGATAGCCGGCACAGTCAGGGGTACCCGGCGCGGATCGGTTTTTGTCTCCCGCAGGTCGATGATCCTCCCGTCAAAATCAACCTGGCGCCATTTCAGGGCAGCCCCTTCGCTCGGGCGCATGCCTGTATGGAGCTGCAGGAGGATGAAGTTGTAAAGATTCGGCCGATGCCCCTTCCTGCTTTCCTCTAAAAGTTTCACGGTCTCGGCACAGGTCAAAAAGCGCAGCCGTCCCGGAGGTGTTTTGGGTTTTCTGATGATTGAAACCGGATTCGTCGCTTCGACACCCCATTCGCGGATTGCTGTGGTGTAGATATGGGAGAGCAGGTTGAGGTCTTTGATGACCGTTGCAGGCTGCACTTCGGCTGAACGCTTTTCCCGAAATTGAGCCGCCAGGGTTGGAGTGATCTCTTTTAGAGTACGGCCGAAAAAATAGTGCAAGGATCTGGATTGGTACAGCTCACGGCGGTGAGTAGATGCTG
>Ga0209270_1002973_pt1 | contig 15915 bp, 18 predicted proteins | sample MTBAKSrepl1MetaG_FD_187456 | JGI IMG/M metagenome (GOLD analysis project Ga0209270, IMG submission 187456) | Enrichment culture microbial communities from Arthur Kill intertidal strait, New Jersey, USA, that are MTBE-degrading - MTBE-AKS1... | ecosystem: Environmental > Aquatic > Marine >...
CAATGATCTGGCTCTCTGTAAATCTGCTTTTTCTCATGATCGCTCCTGCAAAAATTTTAGCAGAAACTGTCACCTTATGAATGGTCTACTTTATAGGGAGGGGTACAGCCGTTGTTCCGGTAAACTTCTCTACATTCCTACAAAGATAGAATACATTACTTCTTTTTATGAGATAAGCCTCTGTGTTTTTGCGCTTCGAAAGGAAAACGAATTTTGAGATATTCGATATAATTTATAAAAAAGAATTTATAACATTGATCTTTTCTCTCTTGAACTCATTTTTTTCTAAAAAAACCCCGAAAGAGCCTGAGCCAATCCCTAACATTGATTTTAGTGAGCCTGTCGGGTTGCCCATGATATGTTGCTTTAATTCTGAACAAATAACACCTCTTATGGGTGTATGCGGTACCCCATCTTATCCATTTGATATTTACTGCAATATTGTTGTCAAATCAAAACCAAAGGATGGCATAGTGGATATTAGGGAAATTGATTCTCTATCAAGTTCAAAGTCGGACACTAAGTATTTTAGTACGCTTGAGGACTTTGGGTCATTCATTTTTGACGATATTCAAAGAAACTCACCACACGAGTTAAAGGGGTGGACCATCGAGGCGTGTAAAAAGCACACCGATTCCGATCTTTTTCGCCCAAGTACACAACTTGAACGAATACGTTGGAATGGACGGACTGAATTGAAGAATTCTGGAGGATCACATCATTTTGGAGTTGCACGATATCTTATTTCCCAAGGTGAACTCTACCCGGGTGGAACACAAATAGAACTACCAATTTTTGAACGCTATATTGACTCCGTATTCGCCGAGCGAGCTTTTAAAGATTGGCATTATTTTATTGTGCACGAGAAGGTATTACAATCGATTCAACAGATATATGAGAGAGAAGACTTTAATGACGTATCGATGTGCCGCATCTCTCTGAATAACAAAGACAATAAAGATCGTATCATCGCCGTAAACCTAAAGGACATTGAAACTAATTTTAGAAGACAAAACCTGCTGGATGAATTAATTACTGCTTCACGTGATGAAACTTGCAATACCCAATATCGAAATCTAATTAGCAAGAAATGTATAGACATGAACACTTTGATATTGGATGCGCTTGTGCTTCAACAAAAAAATGACCATCAACACCACTACACATTTACAGATTAAACAACCTCTTTCACTAAGTCTGGTTTATTGATTAATAAGCTTTGTAAAGTACACTTTGGCTATATCAAGTGCTACACCAAGTGTGAAGCCCCCAATTTCTTTCATTTTTTCTTTCGTGTTATTCCAAACAGTATCATTTCTAAGTGCATCTAAAAAATCATATCCTTTGGAGGTTATTCTAAGGATAATAAAGATAGAAATTCCTTTCATTACTATCGGTTTTGAAATTTCTATAAAGCCATCATCAATTAGCAATTTTATGTGCTCTGAAAGTTTTCTATACTCTTCATCGCTACCGTCATAAAGTGAAATATCAGTTGATTGAATATTTTCACCCGGAGCTAAATTTGCCTCTAAAAATATCATAATATCCCTAAGAAGGTCTAAATCTCTTTTCATGACAATTCCTTTATAATATGAAAAATTATACTTTGCCACATGTTTGGCTTACATTTGCCCATACAAATGTACAGTTTTTTCTTGATGTGAACTTTTCACCATGCTTGCCGTTATGTTCACTGCACATTGGAACAATATATGAATGAGTTTTGTAATCTTCATTTTTAGCATTGGGTCTAGTTATGTGTGCTCCTACCGTTGCGTCATTAGAACATCCATCAACAGCACACTTTCCTACAGGTTTGTTGCTGAATTTCTTCCAATGATCAATCCATGATCCACACGTACATATTGATCTCTTTGATGTACCGACTTCATTCTTGATTATCACATCACCCTGTGTGTAGACTATATCCATGTTTTTTTCTCCTCATTCAAAAAATACAATCAAATTATATCTTCAAAAAAACTTTCTATTTGACTATCATTAACGAGAGTAAAATGATTAGTCGTGAAATCATCATGCAATAGAGAGATTTTGAGGGGGCAGAGAGAATGTTCGCCCCTCAAACAGAGGCGTTAAGGTCTTAATAAGATATTTGAGGGTACCTTGATAAATACGCTCAGCGCAAGAATGCCGAGAACTGGAGGAAGATATAATTGTGTAATAATTTTAAACAGATCAAAAAATATAGTATGGGATGCCGGTGTTTAAAAAAATAAATATCCAAGCCAAGATGAGAAAGCTGATTGCGAATGAAGAGAAAGGTTTTTCAGTCTACTACGGCTACCGTACAATGTATATCAGCATTGAGCAGGAGTTTAAAGGGCATACGGTAGTAAAAGACATAGTCAAATTTATCGAGGCGGAGAGATCTAAAAAACATATCTGGTGTCACTCGATCGTTCTTGAATCATGGATGATGGCTGATGAATGTGGAAATTGTAAAAGATTAGCAACCTCAATATGCAATAGATTTGGGAGCGAGTGCACCACCAAGAACGCGAACTGCTTTCAAAAACTCGCATCAAAGTGCGTTAATATCTTTATTTCCAAAAAAATACCACCCTACGCATACATTTCGCGCTGTGTTATTCCTTTGAATAGCAAAGCCACAAAATAAATCGCCTCATTTCTGTAAAAAGCCATAGATAAATGAATTAGACTCATATAATACAATCGATAATTAAAAATGGATTTGAATTACACTGACTTAAGAATTGAGACTTTATCTAAAGGGGAATATGCAGTTGTTTGGTGCAACAATATCAATCAGTACCCATCAAAGCAACGAGATTACTATGTCAAGCTTATTCTGCAAAATTTAGATACGCAAGAGCTAAGAATAATTGACCGGAATATCAAAGAAATACCGGCTTTACCCTTGGGAAGCATTTTTAGAGACAAGCAATTATCCCAAGACCGAATTGGTACCTATTTTGATTTCTCTTTCTATGTACAAAAGCCCCAAACTTCTTCCCTGCTCGCTCCAGAACTTTTTGATGATCCAACGTCATATTTTGGTAAGTTGAACACCCAAATACCATTACCAGATGGCCATAAATATAATGCTGCTTTCCATAGTAAGAATCAACAAGGAATTCACATCTCAAGCAATGGAAAAACTGTCTTTTTTCCTGCATATGTTATTACTCAATATTTTTACTTTAGATCCGCTGCCCTTATTAAACAAATCATGTCTAAAGATTCAAAATACAACGATGCCGTTCACGGACTCTACAAAACAATTGAAATAGATACAAATGGCGATGCATCGATTATCTTGAATCCAGGCGTATCACCGGATGATGCTGCTGAAATCGTAAGGTTTAGTAGAGAAAATGGCTCTTATGCCAATAAGTTATTCCACCAAATTCACGACGATCTTATAGCCAGTCATCTAAAAAATAAAACATTCTACGAACAAAAAGGATGGCCGTATAAATTCAATACCTCTATCCTCAAAGCATTTTTCCCATTCACGGGTGAAGTAGATATGATAGTTAGGGGTATTGAGCTTAATGAAAATTATTATCTTGCTTTGGAAATCATCGAAGAGAACTCCGTCTACCCTTTTGAAACACTGACGATTTTTCGGGAAGATCCAAATAGTGGACGTCCCATAGAAGAGAAAAAAGTCACTAAAAAGAAGAAATCAAAGAATCCAACCAATAATGCTGTTGACGAAACACCAAATAATCAATACGAAGACGAAAAAGTCTCCAACGATAAAAGAGATGACGGCAGGCTCGATCTTAAAGACAAGCCTATTCAGCATCAGCGCATACAAAAGACTTCAGAACCCGAAAGTGCAAAAGTCACCGAGAGCACTGATCAGCGTGTTGATTTAAGTAGCGATCATGAAGAGAGCGATGGAGATGATGGTACCGCGCAGATGAATCCTGCGTATAAAGATTTAGAGCATCCAGATCGCGAAACACCTGGGCTTGAAGCATTTAAAAAAATGCTTTCCATTGCACAAGAAACATATGAAGGTTTTTCATACGAAAGCCTCATATTCCATTGCCCTTCAAAGAATGATTCTGTCACTAGCCGAAAAAAGTGGCGTAGAGCCTTCCTGGAAGACAATGAGACTCGCAGAGCATATATTGTTGCTGCCATTAATTACGCTGGTAAAAAGTTTTGTGCAATTGATATTGAAAGGGATGCACGGCTCCCAAGGGCTTCTACTCTGATTTTATCGATGAATGATTCGTCTGATGTGTCACAAAACCTCATTACGTCGATCATGAATAATTACGTTCGAGAAAATCAATCCTGGCTACATCGAATGCCCTCCGATAGTTTCCAATACTCAACGCTAAAACATCCACAGGATTCGACTGACGAAGCTATTCAGAGATGGGCAAAAAGATTAGTTGATTCCCTGCGAACATCCTCCAATTCATAATTTAGCCTACCATGAGATTTGTATTGTTAAGTCATTCGGTGATGTTTGAATACCATACCCTTGTTTATTCAATTGGACGACAATCGCACTTAGTGGGCAAGCCCCTTCCGTAGGCAAACGTGCACTCATATCTGCGAGTTTAAAATATGTATTTTCTTTTCCTGTCTCATGCCAATATCTGTATTTGATTTCTCTTTGTTGATTAGACGCCGCACTTTTTATATTTGAATAAATATCACTCAGAACTGCATCACAGCTAGCTTTGTAAAATAAATACTGATCATCATAAGCCTTTTTAGTGATAGCCAATGCTTCTTTTGCATTAAGAATATCCGCATTTAGGCCACTAGCGAACACTAAAACTATAGATGCCATTAAAGTCTTCAAAATTATTATCCTTTTTCATGATTAGTAATATCCTTGGGTCAACAATGTATAAAATAAAACGCTACTTTTCATTTTTTTAAAAATTTCTTTACTTGCTTTATATTTAAATTCAATCATTTCTTTTTCCCCTTTTTTTCCCCTTTTTTTACCTTTTTATATTTGAATTGGATATTTGTTATTAGCCAAAAAACCAAAGTTAATAGTAGATTTATATATATATTGTTTACCCCTGTTGACCCAAGGATATCTTGGGATAATATTTCAGAGAACTTTATGCCTTCCTTAAAATATATCCACTTAATAAAACAATCCTGCTATCGTTTGTCTGAACTTTTGATAACTTTCTCATCGTTTTGTTGTTTCCATGTATTTATAACTTCTAGTTTATCGTGATCGTTCAATTCAGCAAGCATATTCATAAAATGTTCAATCATTTTTGGCTGACTTCTACCATCTCTCCAATTTTGGAATGTTCGCCAATTCATTTTGAATAATTTAGCTGCTTGTTTATCCGTCAATTTTGTTCTTTTGTCTACTTGAATTTTCAAAGCAACAACAGTAATAAGCTCTTGTATCGTCAAATTCTATTCCATTATCTTGCATTTGTATACTAATTTTAGTATATTTTATTTGTATTTTAGTATATTTTATCATTTTATGCTAAAATGTTTACACTTAGTAAGGGATTGGTAAATGACCAAAAGAATTTTCTTCAATCAATTTTTCACCCCAACTTTAATTAATACCCTTCTTGTCGATTCATCAAGTTTAAGAGAGCCAAAAATAATTTGTGATTTTTCCATGGGTGAAGGTTCTTTACTTTTGGCAGCAAAAGAAAAATGGCCTTTTGCCCAATTGATAGGAAATGACCTTGATGAAGAATGTGTTTATAAAACACAAAAACTTTTCCCCAATTTGATAAGCTACCATCATGATTTTTCATCTGATGATTTTGTAAATTACATTTCTAAAAATCATGGGCTTGTTGACTTATGTCTTGGCAATCCACCCTTTAAAATGATACGAAACACGGATGCAACAAAACAGCTTTTAATTAATTATAAATTGGACTCTTATGCATCTTTAAAAAATATCCCCATCGAAATAATCTATATTCTCTTATGTATCAATGTTACCAAAATAGATGGTGAAGTAATTTCAATTTTACCAGATAGCATTTTTGTAAATGAAAAATGGGCAGACTTTAGAAAATTCATCATTACTAACTATTACATTAGGATAATCGAACTACCTCACAAAATCTTCTCCGGTACCGAAGCAAAAACACATCTTCTAATTCTCAACAAATCAGCACCAAAAGGAAAAAAAATTAATATTTCAAAAGCTGATACTCCAGATAATTTTTTGTCAATATCAGCAAAAGAGGCTATTGAACGTATGGACTATTCTTACTGGGCAAACAGTTCTGCAATAAAAGCTAAAAAGATGATTATTTCTACAATTCCTGCTATACAAATAATTCGAGGACGCCCCATCAATAGAACATTATTAAGACATCCAAATTTTTTACATACTAGCGATCTTCAGAACGATTTCCAAGTTTTTACAGCTTCTCGTAATGCTCATCCCCTTTCGCTATATGATACAGAGCATAAAATAGCTCAACCAGGCGACATTATTATCCCCAGAGTTGGTACAAGATGTCTTGGAAGAGTAGGCTATGTACAAAATGGTCACTTCGCGATATCAGATTGTTTGTTCATTCTTCGAACAAACAATGAATCACTTCAAAACAAGATACTAGAGACTCTCAACTCAGAAGATGGGAAAAATTGGATACGATCTATATCCAAAGGGGTCGCTGCCAGGCATATCACAATTAAAGACATGCAAAAAATTTCAAATGTATTTTATAGTGAAAGTATTGAACAATGACATTACCAGAGCAATGGGAAAGTTTTTATAATGAAATGTGTCGAAAGGCCAAGAAATTCATAGAAATCGATTATTGGACAATCTCAGAAAGCAGCTTAACTTTATGGCTCGACAACTTTAAAACTGACGAGGAAAAATTTCTTGCTGCTCTACTCTTGTACCGGTTAACATTCAGAAGTCAAGATGCAGTATTATCACTGTTTAGGCATGCAATCGATATTGTCATCCCTAATTTTTTAGAAGAGGCAATTTCGTTTCCAATTAATGACTTAGAAGTCTTTCAAGAATCACTAAAATCCTTCTATGGCATCCCTTTCCGATTCGCTACAATTGAGGGTATAGATCAAAAAACGGCAAAAAGTGGGCCGGCTCTTCTGCGTGATTTTCAACGCCGAATTGAATATCACAAAAACTTAAATGTAGATCCTCATACTTTTGAATCTCTAAGCAAGCAAGGCGTGAAAGCCATTATCATTATTGATGACATATTGGGAACTGGAGAAAATTTTACAACTTTTGCAGAAAAATATATTCTTCCGTATCTTGATACATTTAAATTCTTATATATTCCACTGTCAGCATATTTCGAGAACCTAGAAATTATTCGTACTAAGTACCCAAAAATCAAAATATATCCTATTGAAATTTTACATGAGACTCATTCTTTTTTCTCAAAAATAGGACTTCCTTCTCTCGCTAAAGAAGTTAATATTGCTGAACTCAAACAATTTTATGAAAGCTTAATGAGATCAAAAATAAAAATAGATGAAATTTTTGGTCACGGAAGTTTATCCTTGACACATTGTTTTGATGACTCGGTTCCAAATAATATGCTACCTATTTTTTGGTACAACGACACAAATTGGCATAAACTTTTTACAAGGTAAATTTGTATGAATAATACTGAAATGCTCTCAACAATTTTTTCTAAAAACAGGGCTGAAGAAAATCCCGATGATTTATGGGGAAAATTCGTTTTACCTTTACATTATAAATCTTACAACCTTCTAACTTTTGAGAAAGGTAATAGAATTATTGGTGGAAGGGGCTCAGGTAAAACCACCTATTTAAAATATCATTGCTACCAAACACAACTTAGTCATTCCCGACAAAACATTAGATACGAAGATCTTCATAAGGTTGGCATCTATTGGAGACCAGATAATTATTTCACTCAAATCATAAATCAAAACTATTTAGGAGAGCAATGGAAATCAATCTTTGATACCTATTTATCTCTCTCCTTACTAAAAGAATTTTCAGAATTTATCAATTATTTCACAAATTCAACTTTTCCTGATGAGAATACAAAACAAAAACTAAAAACAGTATTACTCCCCCCTGATCTTGCAGAACTTTTAAACTACAAAAGTGATGATTTAACTTACCTAAAACTATCATCTGTATGTCATAGCTTACTGAAAATAAAATTGGCTGCATGGCTCAATATGCCATATTCTCAACCACCTGTCATATTGCCAGGTAAAGTGATTTTAGAATACGTGATTGAACACCTACAAGAACAAAAAATATTTGTTGATTCAACTTTTCATATTTTTATTGATGAGTTTGAAAATTTACGACTTGAACAGCAACCCGTTATAAACACATGGATGAAACATGGTAAAGCACCACTTTTATTCAGCGTAGCTTTTAAAAAGTTTTCGATTATTAGCGATGACACGATTGGTCAAGAAAAGTTACAAAATAGAGATGATTATAGAATTATAGATATCATAGAAGATGTTTATGCAAAAGAAGACAAATCATTTAAAGTTTTAGCTGCCGAAATCATAGCTTTAAAATTACAAACCTATCTCTCACTCCCGGAAAAGCTTCTTGATGAAGGTATGGTTTCTTCTTTTGAAAACATCGATACTCGATTAACGCCAAAATATCAAACCCACATACTTTCTCTTGTCAAAACAATTTTTCCTAGCAAAAGTTATGATGAAATCGCAAAAGATATTTTGGAAGATGCGACGCTACATAAAAGATTACTTTCTAATATTTCTCAAGCATTAAAGGAAAAAAATTCTTCTATCAAAGCTGATGGTTTTGTTAATCTTTCTGAGCCTTCAGCCTCCGTTACAAATGCTTCCTTGTTATTTAGAAAGGGAACGGATCCAGATACTTTACTAACAAAATTCCAAAACACTTTGAAAGGTGACATTGACGCAGCTTACAAAGAACAAATTGGAAACACGCTGGTGGGGTCCATTTTGCACATTTATGCTTCGTATTCTATGAGAATTTGCCCTATATATGCAGGCTTTGATGCATTTGCAAATATGGCAAGGAATAATCTAAGACATTTTTTGGAGTTGTGTCATCAGTCCTTCATTGAATTGGAAATAGAGCAAAAAAATGCGATTAGCAAAGACTGTCTTCCTGTTGTCTCCATAGATCTCCAAGCAAAAGCGGCTAAAGCATGCAGCGTTATGGAGTTACAAAGAATATCTGAGCTAGGTGAATTTGGACAGAGCTTACAACGTATTGCTTTTCGATTAGGAAAAATCTTTGAGCTTAAACAATCTGTAAAATCACAAAGTGAGCCTGAAGCCATCCATTTTTCGATTAAAAAACAAAGCATACAAGAACTTGGAGAAGAAATTGTTCTTTTAATTCAACAGTCAGAACTTTGGAACATCCTTTTGTCATATGACGCGACCAAAAACAAGTCCATCAATGACATCAGCACCAAAGAATGGATGCTAACGCCTATGCTGGCACCATACTTTAATATCAGTCATCGAAAAATACGTAAATTAGAATTTACAGAAGATGAAATAAGAATAATCTTTTTGAAAAATGATGATGAATTTGAAGCTTTTTTCAAAGAGTTAACACGCAAATGGATAGCCAAGACGATTGAAAGCAGTAACGGACAATCACTTTTTGGTGAAGAATTATGAGCCTAAAATTTAAAAAGATATATACGATTAACTCATTGGAAGAAGTCAGTTTTGCTAATACGTTTTGCTTTTACGGAGAAAATTTGGACGATAGAGGGTCTGCAGCTTATAGCAAGATTCAAAAAGATGGCGGGGTAAGTACATATTTTTCTTATGATCATCACAACTACTCTATCAATATTAATAGCGAAACGATCTCTATGGCCAATTTTTATGAATACATGCAAAGATTGCCATATACACATATTCTTGTGGAAGCCACTACCCTTTCATTTCCAGAAATTTTGTTAATTCTTAATGCAATAAATTCTAATGATCACGTTAAACAAATAGACTTTTTATACATTGAACCAGAAGAATACAAGCAAAAGAATACTCATATTTATACTTATGGAGATTTTGATTTAAGTGATAGATATGAGAAGTATGAGAGTATTCCTGGTTTTATCAAATATAATGATGCAAAAATTGAACTTGTCGCTTTTTTAGGATTTGAAAGAAGCCGATTGGGCCAATTGCTACAAAATGATGATGGTGCAACATATAATAAACTTTCTCCAATCATTCCTTTACCGGCTTTTGCAGTAGGATGGGAAAATCGTACTATTACTAGTCATTTAGAATACTTCACTCCATCTTATGGCTTCACTAGATTAAAATATGTAGGAGCCAACAATCCTTATCAAGCTTATACTCTTTTAAATGATATTGCTATTAACAAATACCCTTTTCGCGTTGCTCCAATTGGTACCAAGCCAAATGCTATAGGATGTGCTGTTTTTCTTATCAATGCACGAACTAATGATTTTGATGTAGACGTGATATATGATTTCCCAAAAAAATCCAAAGGTAGATCAGATGGAATTGGAAAAATAAATATTTACTCATTATTAAAAAGCTAATCCTCTTTCATCAATTCATACTTTCAAGAAACGAAGAATTAGTTGTCTCGCCATTTTGTAAAAAAATATAGTAAAAAAAAGGGATATGCAACATATCTAAAGACAAATGAGAAAAGCATATTTTAGGATGTAACAATAACTTTGGTAGTCTTCTTTCCATATCAAGAATAATTTTTTCGGCCGCAAAAACCCCTTCTCCATCATCACCCTCATATAGCTTAAAATGTTTAACTATTTTCGTAATCTGATGAAGCACTTGAAAAAAGGCTATTGAGTATATCGGCCGCTCATTAATCATCACATAGCCTTTTTCCAAAATCGTCATCAATTTTTTCACGCGATCAACGTCTACGTTTGGAGCGATGGAAGTGGCGTATTTGCTATACAGCAATTGTTTGCACCTATAACACTGCACATATCCTTGCTCGTCTTTGAATTTATAAAATGTCACAGGCGTTCCACAGTTTTGACATCGATCCACCATATAACATCCATGTTTAAGACATACCGAATAAAATGACAATCGCCACTCTTTTCTAAAATACGCAGGGTCTTCCTTTAAACAAAGAGGGCAGTATTTCTGTCCATAGCCGAGATTTCGTCGCTTTCGAGGGATTATCGGTGAGATAAAAAAGTTGGGTCCATCTAAACGTACCCGCTCCAATAGATATCCTTCATAACTTCGAAGCGTCATGCTAAAAATGTCTTCTAAATTCAGTCCACTTTTCCAAACCAGTTTATCAATAAATCGATCTGGCGCCCAGATATCTACATCCCGAGAAAAAACAATATTTTTATACTCTGGAAAATGCATGTTCATAAATGACCACGGCATCGTCTGATGAGCTAACGCGACTCTTACCAACCATGAACTAAGCAGCTCGTTTTTCTGTGGACGAGGATGAAGCAAAAATCTCTTACGCGATAAATCCGTATACCGAGTAATATAAGAGATCATTGCTAATCCAGAAGCAATAAGACTCTATTTATCAGATGAAGGAACATACCCACACCCTTTGATTTCATCCATGGCAATTCGTTCACTCCCACTTCTGATCGCAAACTCCGCCGCCAAATAAATCAAATTCAAGACCTCCCCTATATTGCCACCGGTCCTATTGAATATTTCTAGTGCAATTTGTTTGTTCGAAGCAAGCCCAGAGGGCTTCTTCAAAGGCAATAAAGTCTCGATACTTGCGAGTAGGCTCACATAATCTTGATCGACTTTCCATTTAGGGAGAAACACGGGAGTAAAACGATTGCTAATCTGAGGATCAGTACTTGTTGCACGCAAAGCATCTTTGGTACCAGCCAACACTATCGGTATACGCAAATGATTGCTCAGATTTTTTACTCCATTCATAAACTGTTTTTGCTTTACTATAGGCCCTGAAAGCAGATGATGGATCTCATCGATTATCAACATCCGCACACCCAAACGGTCAAAGTAATATCTGACCAATTCCTCTTTTTTTGCCGTTCTAGCCGAACTTGGATACGGAGCCATCATTTGATAGAGTATTTCTCCATAAAGCCCATTCAAATCTGGACCGTCTGGAGCAAGCACATTGATGACAGGGTATTGGATAGCCTCTTCCTGGTCAATCGGTGTATGTATTCGGCAAAAGTATTCTGCGATCGAGCTTTTACCGTTATTGGTCTCACCTACGATCAGCATACCGGGCATTCTCAGTTTTTTTGGAAGCTTAAGCAGTCGTTCCATCCTCTCAAGGATAACGTTCGCAGCAGGATATGGAATCCATTTATCGTCATACAAAAACTCAATTCTCTCATCGTCTGATTTGTCCAAAACTTCTCTAACAGTTGGATGCAAACTCGCAATATATTCGCTTTCTATCTTCATAGCCTATTTCCTAAAAACTTCTATGTTTTCAAACGGTTTTGCGTTGCTGAACAATTCATCAAATTCACTGTCTTGAGAAGTTTTTTTGACCTTATCGTCTTGAGTCATTCGTTTCTCATGTACCCGTTTTGAAGATTCCTGTCGACGTGCACTTTTGGTAGTATTTTTGGCTTCCGTTTTGATCTGCTCCATCCGATCATAAGCATCGAAAATATCGAATTCATCAACCTTGCCTTTACGTTTTCCCTTGACCCTGCGATTGATTTCCCTGAGCTCCCACTGAGAGATAGGTGGATGTGACATAGTTCGATACGGTACCGGAAAATACTCTTTGAGCTCAGGGTCAAAGAAGTAGATTTCGCTGATGTCTCTTGGATCTATTTTGAATAAGAACTTTCTAGCTCCTCCACGTTCATCTTCACTATTGATCCAGCGGCGAAGCACATCCGAGTAGTATTTGATTTTATCGATCACGACACCATGTTGCTGAACGGTCCGCTCCAAACCAGGGAGCAAGTCGATCTTCAAACGTTTTTCATCCATAACATGAAAAGGCAATCCGGTACCTGGAAATTCGTCGGTACCGAAAATACCTTCTTCGAGCTTCTCTACAGGCGTCATGTTGATCGAACTATGAACTCGTTTATGATAAACATTGACGATAAATTCTCCCATCCAACGCTCCAGCTCTCCCAATGTCATGGCAGCTTCTTTGTCGGACTTATACTGTCCTTTCTGCACAATGTTAGAAAAGGTAGTTCCGGGTAAGGTATGCACTTCTTTCATCGTGGTACCGATCAATCTTTCGATATGTCCTCCGAATTGTGGACGTGCGACGGGACGCATCATAACAGTGATACCATACTGCTCGCAAAACCGTTTCAACGCCTCAGACCGGAATTCCTGTGCGTTATCCATGTGAATCGATTTTGGGACACCCCATATCTTCCACTCTCCTTCCACGCCTATCTTTTGCAGGTACCGCTCTTTCGACAAAATTCCATTTGACAAACACTGACTAACACTAAAATAACTTGGTGCTTCAAGTGCGATATAAAACCCCATAACCATCCGGCTATATACGTCTATCGCCAATGTCAAATACGGTCTTCCGATTGGCTTTCTCTCGACTTCATCAACCAAAATAATATCCATGGGCGTATGGTCAATCTGTACGACATCGAGCGGGAATGTGCCTTCCGGAAACATACCGTCCGTATTTTTGTATTTCCTGTCCGCTATCTGACGGCTTTCACGCTTCGCTACGATGTGCTCCTTTGAAAGGCGCTTGATTCTATTGCGCACAGTATTCTCGTGCGGAGGCGTTACATCGGCATTCTTGCATCGCTTAACGATTTCCCGATATACGTCCTTAACCGGCAGCTTTTGCTTTGTAAGATACATTGTTTCGATGGCATATTTTGTGATGAGTTCGGATTGTTCATCAATTCGTACTTGCCCCTTCGGACCTCGCATGCTCGATAACGGTACCAGCGACTGAAGTAGACCAGTTTCTTTGTATTTGCTTATCCAACGATACAATGTGGTGAAGTGAGTTTGATTGTTTTGGGCGATCTCGATGATCTCTTTTTTCCCTAATCTGCCTTCCATAATCGGCTTAATGATGGCAAGGCGTCTTTTGGCCTCATGCCAATCTTCTTCTGAGACGTCCTCTATCCGTTCTCTCGTTTTTATAGGGTCGTTACTTGTCAAATTCACCAACGGCAATATTTCATCGCGAAATGTAGAGAGGTTCTTGGCAAGTACATGCCCCATATCGAGCTGTTTTTTTATCTCGTATTCTATCCCCTGAAATAGAACGACGTTGCCTACACTAAAATCTACTATCTTCATCGTTCTATCCCTATCAAGCTATCATTGGTGATCTTGCTATCCATATCAATATTGATTTTTCCCATAAAAATGAGATGCCATAAATAAGGGAGATATATAGCCTGCTCATATCGGTTTGGAGACAATCTCATCATACACTCACCCACGCTCATTTCCTCACCTGTTTCCAGAATCTCGCTGATTTTACTGACACGTTCATCATAATATATATCATTGATCGAAGCAAACCGATAAATCATTTTTGCGTTCTCCAAGAACTGCGTTCGAATATCAAGCTCAGTAAAGAGCTTGAATTCCATATCGTTTGACCGCAAATACTCCTCGATTTGCTCAAACTTCTCTCGAAGAAACACTTTCTTTTCTTTAATTTCATCGGAATACTTGATTTCAAAAATACATGGAGAGAGTGTATCGGCTTTGTATTGGACCAAGACGTCCGGAGTATACGGTAGATCTCTGTTGCCGTAATGATATGCAAGCTTCAGAGGTTGTTCTTCATAAGAAGATACAGATCGATCAAATTCCAAGAGGAGAAAAAAATCCCGTTCTAATAAAGATTCATAGGCTACGTTTCGCTCGTTTTTAACGCTTGCGAAATATCCGGTTACGGAACGATAGTTTTTTTTGATCTTACGGACGGGCATATCTTCACCTCTCTAATATTCCCAAATACATAGGCTGCCACTGCCTCAAGCCATTTTTGAAAGCTTCACCTATATCATTATATATAAGGCTCAAAACATTATTTTGGACCTGATAAATCCCTAAACATTTATCAATCTCAAGCATTTCCCATTTTTCCATTTCGCTATCAACTGGTGACGCAAGACATCTTATGCCATTATTTTCGCAGAGGTTGAGCTCTTTAACATATACATGTTCGGTTTCAAAATAGTACATCTCATCCATTCTGGAAAGCCCGCGCAAAAAGTCTTTTTCGCTTGAGGGAGGTGTTATTTTGTCACTATTATATGATGCCAGTAAAAAAAACATATAATAGTCTTCGTGCTGGTAATAAATGACAACCGAAAATGCGTTATTCACAAAAATATGGTTGCATATATTATTGTTGAATTGATACTTGGTAGCATTTTTAAATATCAAGGTATCATTTTTAATTGTAAAAATAGGATGTTCCATGTGCTATATTCCTAACATTCTTTTAAAAAAGGTAGCATTTATTGATAGAAATGTCAGCGGGACACACAAAGCCCAGATCGGGGAAGTGGGTCTGGCGCACGGGGGTATCTTGTTTTTCGACGAGCTCCCCCATTTTTCGAAAACGGTGCTCGAAGCGCTGCGAGAGCCCCTCGAAGATCGCCATATCCGCATATCCCGGGTCAATGCAAAAGTCACCTACGATGCCGATTTTTTGTTCGTCGCGGCGATGAACCCCTGCCCCTGCGGGAACCTTTTTAGCACGACGACCCCATGCCGTTGCTCCGACACCGAAATCGCCCGCTACCGTGCGCGTCTCTCCGATCCCTTTCTGGATCGGATCGATTTGTACGTTCAAATGCATCCGATCGACGCCGAAGACAAACCGGGGCTCCCTTCCCGAGAGTTCCATGCCCGCGTACGCGAAGCCTTCCTTCGCCAAAAACGCCGCGGACAGCATCGTCTCAACGGCTCATTAAGCGACGAGGAGGTAGCCCGTCATTGCATCCA
>Ga0209270_1002980_pt1 | contig 15882 bp, 11 predicted proteins | sample MTBAKSrepl1MetaG_FD_187456 | JGI IMG/M metagenome (GOLD analysis project Ga0209270, IMG submission 187456) | Enrichment culture microbial communities from Arthur Kill intertidal strait, New Jersey, USA, that are MTBE-degrading - MTBE-AKS1... | ecosystem: Environmental > Aquatic > Marine >...
CCTCGCCGCCCTCCTGGGACGGGGACGTGTAGGAAAATCCAACACAAAAAGTGTGCGGGAATCGCGCTGCCCTGAACCGTAATGATTTCAGCCTGTTCCAAGGACCCGCAAATCCTACCGGGTTGGTATAGAACATGCTGGTTGTGCTTTGCGGTTTTAGGACCGGCCCAAGTGTCTGCTTGGACCGGCCCCAGGAGTTCCCCCGCGGGAAGAACCGCGCTCGCCGCCGCAAGGGGGATCGCACAGACGCTTCCGTGCGAACAATGAACAGACCGGCGAGGGGCAGGCCCGGTCCGGAGAGACCCATGCACACGGGGGGCATGGAGCTCCGGTTTGCGCGCTGTGCGCCGGCCGCCGGGCCTTGTGTGCGGCCGCTGAGTCGAGTCTAAAACATGCGTGGATGCGTCAAGCTCACCAAAAACGAGTCCAGGTCCACATCCGCGAGGGACCGCGCCCGGTTGCCGGAGGAACCCCCGGTGTTGCCCTGGGTTCGCTGGCCCTGGCCCTGGGAGTCCGGCGTCCGGCCTCGGTGGTCGCCATCGCCGGTGAACATCGTCGGGTGTTTGAGCGATGCCCAGAAGTCCGCATCCTGAACGTTTTTGAATGTGACCGGTCCCCCTGGTGATGCCGTGCCACGGCCGGGTGCACGTGCCTCCATACCCTTGGCGTCCAAAACCGTCCGCATTGCCGCCTCGGCGCCCCGGGTGTCAAGGACGCTTTCGACTCTGTTCAGGAGTGTTTGCCCGCCGGTCGCCTGCGCTTTCCTCAAAAGTTCGTCCCGTTCAATAATTCGTGTTTGCATTGTGTTTTCCCTCTCTTCTCTAAGTGTAGCGTAAGTGCTGCGTGTCAAGTGCCGGTAATTTCGTCAAGCACCTGTCTTATGACTTCATGACTCGGCCGCAGTTCGACCGCAGTCGAGCCTTTGGTAAAGTTACTTTTGTCAAGATTCCTGATGCGAGGAATCCTCGCTACAGCCAAAAACGACAAGCTGCTTCCAAGGACGTCTGATGCTACTGAGCGAAGTCCACGCTTGGTCAGCTCGTTGGTGCAGGCAAAGACCCGTCGTAACTGCAAGCGGTACGCATCCGCAGCATCGTCAAGTGGTCCAATCTGGTTTTCCAACCACTTCCGCGCCGCTTTCTCAAAAAGGGCGGTCCGCTGCGCCTCTGCGTCGGCAAGCCTGGCCTCGAGGACCGGCAACTCATCGGAAAGACCCTGCATGAGTAGCTCGGCCCGTCGGAGCACTTTTTGATGCCCGTCGAGTAGTGCCTCAATTTTCTCAACAGTGACCCGTTTGTCCGCCATTGCGGCCGCTTTCAACTCGTCTTCAAGCCTGGCAATCTCGGCTTTCGACTCCTCAAAGGAGCACTGCGCTTCCTCGGCACGGGCTTTGTTTTGAGCGGTTGCCTGCTTAATGTTCGACACTTCTGCCTCAAGTTCCTGGTATTTGCTATGTGTTTTGCCCATAGTGTTACACTCCTTCATGTGTCTTGGTTGATTATGCCCTCAAATTCTCCTATCACCTTTCAATGAACCCACCTGGTTTGCTCCCTGGAATACTGGCAGGCTTTCGCCGCCTCGGCGCACGGCTTCGGCCACCCGGTCTTGCCCTCGAAAAGAGCGTAGGCGACACACCACTTGCCAGGCCCCATGGAAGGCCAGGAGACCGCCGCCTGGCAATTCAAGCAGTCCCCGGGTGAAGGGAGCTGTTCTTCTTCCGCGTGCATCGAGGGTTGCCGGGTGCCCTCCGGTTCGCCGCTCGGCTTCCAGCTCCGCAAAAGAAAGGCCGTGAGCCCCCGTCTGGTCTCCTCGTCGATGATGCCGTCCCGGTGCGCGCGTGCCACCATGAGATAGCGCCTGGTGAATTCCCCATCGTCAAATAGTGACCCGTCCGGCTTAGGCTCAACCACCGCATCGAGGATCGCCTGTCGTTCGCGCTCAAGCGCTTCCAGGATGTCCCGCTTATCGGCCCGAAGCCGTGCCACCATCTCCTCGGTGATCACGTCTTCTGGCCCCTCACAACGGAGCCGGTCCCCGGCAGGTATGAGAATTGCGCCGGCCCTCCGCAGTCCCTCGATGAAAGACGCAAGGCCCATCCTTACACCTCCACCGCGTGTTTCTTGCTGGCATCGCGTACCGTGGGAACCGTGGGAACCCTGGGAACCGCAGTGTCTAACTCGTTGTTTTCATTGACATTCGCAGGGTTCCCGGCCGCTATCTCTTGCGGGAACCGCGGGAACCGTTCGTCATTCCGGGCAGGGTTCCCAGGGTTCCCGGAGTTCCCAGGGTTCCCGGAGTTCCCAGGGTTCCCAATAAATCTATATCTCCCCTTCTCCATTTTCTGGATCGAACCCTCTTGGAGTAGTAACGGAAGGGTCTTCTTTACATAATGGTGGCGTAAGCCGCTAATGTCGGAAATCTCTTTCGGGGTGAGGGGTTCGTCGGTGCTTCTCAGGATATCGTAAAGAGTCTGTCGCTCTGTCGTCGCCTTAATATCCTGCGCGTTTCCAAGAAGATTCCATCTAAGGTATTGGGGGTCGAAGCGCAAAGCGAGTTCCGCCGGCTCCATATCCCTCCCGGTGACGTGCAGCACTGCATCTGCCCGGCCGCCTTTCCGAGTCAGGGCAAGGAGTCCATCGGCCGCCCCTGTGAGCCCGAGAGTGCCGCTGAAGGTGTCAAAAATATCATCCGCGCCCATTTTCCTCTGATGATGGACAAGAAGCACCGCCATGGCGTAAGTGTCCGCGAGGGTTTTCAGCTCGGACACCTGCGAGTAGTCAACATCGTATGGGCTGTGGTTCCTTGGCACGCCATACGGCTTGAACCTGCCCCAAGTATCAATAACCAGAAGCCTTAAATCGGGGTGTTCCTCGCAGATTTCGTAAAGTCGCATCTTCCCATCAGGCATTGGAGATATGGTCCCCGCGTGCATTACGAAGAAGCTGTCAGGTATTTTGCCGTCACGTACCATCGTCTTGATTCGGCTTTTCAGTCTGCGCGGTGTGTCTTCTAACCCAATGTAAAGGGTCTTGCCCGGTTCAACGTATATCTGTCCCATGGCCCGTGATCCAGTACTGATCGAAATGCACAGGTTCAAGGCCAGAAGCGACTTGCCGTGCTTGGGTTTGCCGGCAAGGATGCTCAGCCCCTCAGGTATGACCCCCGGCACCGCCCACCGGGGTTCGGGGAAATCCGTTGCCAAAAGCTCGTGGGCAGTGTAGCCCCACTGAAAGCGTCGGGCCGGCCAGTCTTCGGTCGTGCAGGTTTCTTGCGCCATCAATGCTTCGCGCTCAAGCTGTTGGCGCACGGCTGCGAGACCCTCGAAACATTGTAAATCGTTGAAGTCCGTTCCGGTTGATGCCTGGTCCCGGAATTGAGGAAAGGTGGCCATGGTATTTCTCACTTTCTCCTGTACTTTTTCCACATGTGTTTTGCCGGGGTTGCCGGCGGTGTGTCGATCATCGTCGCCGCAGACAATTATTGGGATGCCGGGATGTCTTTTTCGGAATGCTTGCGCCACGGGAAGCAAATTGCCCGCGCTGAAGGCTACAATTACGGTCCCGCCCGTTGCCTCATGAATGGATGCGCCGGTCGCGTATCCCTCGCACAAATAGTGCCGGCCGTCGCCTGGGATAGTGAAGCTGGCCCCCTTCGCCCGTCCGCCCCGGAGAAACAGTTTGTCGCCCGACTCATTTACGAGTTGGAGCGTTGCCAGGCTCCCGTCCGCCCCGAAGCCTGGCACAATAAGCCGCCCGTCGGCCGCTTGCCGGAGCCCATGTGCCCCCACCTGTTTTCGGACAAGATATGGATGCCCAGGGTCCGCCGGCCGCGCTCGCTCCCATATCGTGCAAGCCCGCGTCGCCGCCTTCTGGTGCTGTACCCGTTCCTCTTCTCTGCGCCTCTCCTGTCGGGTCTCCGTGGGCAGGTCGCCGCCCAGCTCCGCCAAGGCTTCCCGGTAGGTGAGCCCCCTCAATTGCCGAAGGAAGTCAATCGCATCACCACCCAGGCCGCACCCGAAACAATGCCACCTGCCTTCCTTGACAGTGAAGGAAGCGGTCCTCTCTTGGTGAAACGGGCAGAGCGCCCACCACCGGTTTCCGCGCTGTTGAAGCTCGACGCCGTGTGCCGCTACCACAGAAGCAAGATCGACCGTTGTGGTGCTCACTTGCGCGCCTCGCCGTAGGGACGCACTGTGTTTTCCGAAAAAAACCGCTCGACTTCCGCCATGGAATAGCGAACCGCACGGCCGGCCTTTGAGTATGCCGGTCCTTTGCATGCGTGTCTCCAATTCCGGAGCGTGAAAACCGAAATGCTGTATAGTCTGGCAACCTCTTGCTCGCGAAGATAACGTTTGTCTTGCTTGTCTTCCATAGAAATGCCTCCATTCTTTTTTGGTTTTCCATCCCGGCTTCTTGAGAACTGCTTCGCCGTTCTTGGAGGCACTTTAAGGCACAAAAAGAAAAGGCGTAAGTGAGAACCTTATCGCCCACTCACGCCCTCAGTGATACTTTTTACAACGCTCTATGTTCTCAGTGAGAAGTTACATCCCCGAACAAGTTCTCACCCCCCCCCCCCACCTTTCAATAGCTGCCAGGGAAAGACCCGACTTCGGCGTTCCTGATGATGCGCCTTGCCTTTGATAGTTTGTCCTGAAGGTCCCGTTTGATGTCCCAGTCGGCTCCTTTGTTTCCGATCTGAGTTTGTTGATGACCGCTTTCCAGGGTAGCTTCTCGCGTTCTTTCGCGTCAAAAACGGTGAGATAATCCTCCATTGCGCAGTTTTTCGGTAAGACATCAATTGTTGGCCACATTGCCGACAAACTGTATCTCTCAAGCTTCTTGTGGATCGGGTCGGACTTGACCTTATCAACAACGCTTTTGAAGGAAGCCACTATGTCTTTTGCAGTATGGCCTATGAAGTTGACGGCGTAAAACCCAACTCCAAGCTGTTGGCGAGTATTGATTTCCTGCACAAGACGGGTCTTCAGCTCTTGAATAGTCGGTTGCCGGCCTTCTTCCTGCTCGAATAAACTTACAGCTCCGTCAATGTCTGACTCGATCATTTCGGCATAGTCGCTAATGATACCTCGCGCCTGCTTGCGTGCTTCAAGCTCCGATAGCTTAGGTGAGAATTGGTCCCACCACCGGTCAAAAGGTATAGAGAATACGTCCGAAAAACATAGATACACCCTGACTGTTGGATGCAGAAAAACGTCTTCTTCGCGGGAAAGGCCCGGAGGGTTCCGGAATTTATCTGGCAATTGCGTTGACGGGTCTTGCTGGCGTCGTCTGAAATAGTCGCAAAGATCCCTGTAATCGTTGCTGCGTTTCAAATACTCGCGCCACAACTTATAAACCGGTTTGAGCCTGTCGATGCGTTCTTGATCCATGTTCGCCCTCCCGTCGGACGCCCCGGTGCGTTATCCCAGGGAAGGCCCGCCGGGTTACGGGCTTTTCGGTGCGTCCACCTATCCCTGGGAAGTCTCGTTTACTTGCCGCTGTTCTTACCTTTGATGTTGACAACCTTTGCAGCACTTCCGTTTGTGTTTGCCGCCGCACTGATGATGTTGTCGGCCACCTGGGAAGCACGCTTGAGGGTGTCGTCTCGCAAATGAGCATAGCGCTGAGTCATTGCCGCGCTCTTGTGTGTGAGAAGCTTTTGCAGGGTATACATATCCACCTGCCCGCTCGATGCGAGCATGGAAGCGTAGGTGTGCCGGAGCCCATGCAAAGGCCGGAAGTCCTTGGGAAGGCCCGCAGCTTCCTTGATGGCGTTCGCGTGTCTGTTGATGGTCGTTCGCTGCTTCCCGTTTCGGCCCGGAAAGACATGATCACTGTCGGTCCTGGGACAAGTATCAAGCACCTGCCGTGCGCCGTCGCTCATGGGTACTGTTTGATCGGGTCCGCCTTTAGGGTCTCGGAGCCTTATGAAGGCGCGCTCAAAGTCGATGTCCACCCATTTCAACTTGAACATTTCCCCGCGTCGCAAGCCGGTGAACAAAGCAAGCTTCATTATGTTTGCAGCCTGGATGTATGGTGAACCCTCGATGGCCTCAAACAAACGCGCCAATTGGTCCGGGTCAAGGTCTTCAGTTTTCAAGTTGTTGACGCTCGGCATGGTGATCTTGAAGGAAAGGCCGTGACAAAGGCGTTTGCGTTCCCCGAAGTTCACGATACGCCGAAGAAGCTCAAGGACGTTACGGACCGTCGCCGGGGTTTTCTCTTTCAGGAGTCGGAGCCGGAGCCTGTCCACATCCAGAGGAAGGATGTCGTGCGGTTCCTTGTCCCCGAATTCAGGCAGTAAGTGTTTGTCAAATCGGTTCGTGTCGGCCACCACGCCCCTCAAGTCCGGATTGTTCGTGAGGTATGCGGCCCATAGCCTGGCAATGGTCCATCGGCCTTCCTCGGCCGCCTTGCGTGCCTGCTCGGCCTCTCGAAGCTCTTTCCGGGAAGCACGTTTGCCCTCGATGCGTTCGGCCCGGATTCTTGCAGCCTTCGCCGGAGTCATGACGTCCGCATATTGTCGGCCCACCTTCTCTTCGATCATCTTCCCGTCCCTCTTGAAAGTGATGTAGTACACTCGTTCCACCCCTTTACCACCGATGCGATTCACATCCCTGTAGTAGACGCCTAAGTAACTGGTTTTTATCCGCTTGCTGCTCATGTCGCCGACCTCCTTTGATGATAAACCCGAAAACTTTATAGCCCGTCAGCCCATTTTGCCACATGCAACCCAAAAACTTAATTTTCCAACCGCATTTCCAACCTGGAAAGCAAATATCAGGGTATCAAAAAGTAAGTCAAGAAAAAAGGGACCGTGAGAAATGCTTTGAAAACAAGGGGTTTTAGATGCGTTCTGGTATGGTGAGGTAAAATGGAGGAAAGCCGAGTCTTTGGTTCGGCAACCCGAAGCCGGAAAGTAGGCCATCGAACAGCAAAAGGAAAACATTTAGTGTTGCTCGCGGTAAATTGTCAAGCCCTGAAAGCTCATGAAAAGCCGGCTATTTCGGAGGGATGATAGGAGGGGCTTCATAGGGTTCAGTGCGAGGGAATTTCTTACCGAAAGGTTCGGACGGTCTTCTCGCTCCACACGTTTTTACACCTCCTTTACTTCGATTGTCTCCCGGACGCGAAGGATCACGGTGGGGAGGCACGAGGGCCCCCTGCATACAATGGTTCGCGCCTGTTGCCTGAAGCTTGTGGGCCAGGTAGTCTATCCGCACAAGACCATCAGATGACCCCTGGCCACACCGGATGTTCGGCGGAACACCCGCTGCTTCTATGGTTTTGCGAATCTTTCCTCGACGGCCCTGGCATGCATAGGCAGGCCTTCGGCACGGGCGAGGTCGGTCACCGTCTTGCGCAAGGCTGCGAGCCCGTCCTTAGTCAAGTACTGGAAAGTGGGACGCTTGACGAAATCGTCAACGGACAGGCCGCTGAACATGCGCGCGCACCGGCCCGTGGGCAGGACGTGGTTCGTGCCTGAGGCGTAATCCCCGCAGGGCACAGGTGAATATGGGCCGAGGAAGATCGAGCCGGCGTGACGAATGCGGGGCAGATCCGCCATGGGATCCGCCGTGAGCACCTGAAGGTGTTCGGCGGCGTATTGGTTGGTGAAAGCCAGTGCGTCTTCGAAGGTATCCGCCACAAGGAGGGCCGAGTTGTTGCGCAGCGCACTCTCGATCGCGTCACGCCGCTCTACCTCCTCGAGAATGCGATCGAGCTCCTCGGCCACCGCCGCTGCCAGCGCCGCAGACGTCGTGACCAGCACCCCGGCCGCATCCGGGTCGTGTTCCGCCTGGGCCAGGAGATCCACGGCCACCAATCGTGCTTCCGGCGAACCGTCTGCAAGTATCAACACCTCGCTCGGGCCCGCCGGGGAGTCGATATCGACCTTGCCGAACACCGCAAGTTTGGCCGCGGTCACGTATTTGTTACCTGGTCCTACGATCTTGTCGACCGACGGGATGGTTTCGGTGCCGAAAGCCATGCTGCCGATGGCCCAGGGCCCGCCGATCTTGTAAACGGCCTCCGCGCCGGCGATGTCAGCGGCCACCAGGGTCGCCGGGTTCGCTACCATCCCTGCTTTGGGCGGCGTGCAGGCCACCACCGACTCGACACCGGCAACCCTTGCGGGAATGATGTTCATCAGGACGCTCGACGGGTACGCAGCGGTGCCCCCGGGGACATAGCACCCGGCGCTCTCGACGGCGGTCAACATCCGACCGGCGATGATACCGGGAGCGATCTCTATGGACCACATTTCGCGCTCGAGCTGTGCTCTGTGGAACTTCTCGATATTGGCGGCCGCGAGCTTCAGGCCTGCGATCACCGATTCCGGGACCTGTTCGTAAGCGTCGCGAACCTCCTGTTCGGTAACGGTGATGTCGGCGACCGTTATATCAGGCTTGTACTTGCGGTAGTGCTCTATGCTGACCATGTCGCCGCGGCGGCCGATATCCTCTACAATGGCACGCATCTCGCTGTAAACGTCGCCCACGTCGGTCATGGAACGGCCCAGTATCTCCGCACGTCGTTCATCAGACAACTCACTGAGGTTCTCTACTCTCAGAATACTCATAGGTCTTCATTCTCCATTGCATGACGGCAATATGGTGTAATGCAGGGTGGAATGGATTCGAGAATCAGGCTCGATTGCGGATGATCGCTTGGGGTATGTCCCGTCAAGTATCTGGACCTGATTTGGTCCATGTACCTCCGCCTTACAAAGATAACCCCGTAACGCACATCCCCCCCAACCTCCTGTCCTCATTGGCACTCCTTTGCACTCTTGTCCGATAGGTGCAAAGAGGGCTCGAGCCCGGAAGTAACGACAAGATCAATCCCGTATCGAGTCATGAACACGACTGTACTTCGTATCCAAAGTATTTGTAGCTCATCCATGCATAGTGCATCGATCGATCTACCAATCTTGTACGGAGGCAATGAGCATAGATATACCACAAAAGCTGCGCCAGGCAAGCAGAGTACCTTCAAGCTCCATCCGTAACGCTCCTGCCATTCCAACCCCCTATCTTGCAGCGACGAGCTTGTCAAGGCTTTATACCTCGCGTGTCCACAAAATCAGGCTTTTCATGCCCTCACCCCTGACATCCCTTCATTCATCCCCCACATCCCAGATTAGGGTCCGACGAGGCCATTCCTTTTCGCACACGTTTTTTCTTTTTCACCTCGCAAAGCAGGGTTTTGTAGACCGGAAACCCGGAAATGGGATCATACTGTCCGTCATCGGTGATCTCATTGATATTGGCCTGCTGCCATTCGGCGGTACCCAAGGGCCCGCCGCCGCCCACAGGGGCATACACAAACCCGGGCATAATCCGGTCGGTCACGTCTGCCCGCATGACCACCTCGCCCCGGGGAGTCTTGATGCTGACCCCGTCACCGGTCTTGATTCTCCGTTTTTCGGCATCAACCGGGTGGATCTGCAGGGCCGGATACGGATATTTCTTGATGAAATCCGGGATGGCCCGCAGACACGATTTCATGTCGGGCTTGAACGGTCCGGTTCCGAGGATCAACGGATAGCGCTCGGCCAGATCCGGCCGGCTCACCGGGGTTTCATCGGATTCTTCATATTTGGGCAGGCCATCGTAGCCTAACTCGTTCAGAATTTCGGAGAAGACCTCAAACCTGCCCGAAGGGGTGTCAAATCCGGGCTGACCGTCTTTTCGCAGGAGGCCCTGCTCCCATTTGCGCCAGGTCATGGGTGCTTCTTGCAGAGACAGGGTTTTGCGGTCTGCGGCCATGAGCTCGTCCATGGTATATCCGGATTCACGAAGGATGGCCGCCAACAGATCATCCGGGTGCTTTGGAAACATGTGTCCGTAGCCCATGCGATCGGCCAGCCCGGTGAGGATCTGAAATCCGGATTTGGATTCGCCCACCGGCTCGATGAGTTGCTCGCGATACCGGACGGCGTTACCGTAATAGCAGTACGAAGCATGCTCAAACGCAGTGGCTGCCGGCAACACGAGGTCTGCATAGGCCGCATCCCTTGTCATCTGAAGATCCATGCAAACCAGAAGCTCGAGTTTCTCCAGGGCCTGCCGCCACATGGCGGCATTGGGCCAGGCTGTGGCCAAGGAAGCCCCCAGCACCAGCAGGGCCCGGATGGGATAGGGATCTTCTTCAAGAATGGCTTTGGGCAGAAGACTGGCATGGGGTTCACCCCCGCAGAAACGGGCGTATACGGGAAACCGATCCTTACCGATGGACTTGTCAAAACCCGGCGTGGCCAGCCGATGAGCATCCGGCAGGGGAAACACACGGTCCGGGCCCAGAAAACACCGCCCTCCTTCCACGTCGAGCTGGCCGGCAATGGCCCAGAGCACCATCACGGCCCGGATGTTCTGCACTCCGCTCTTGGTGTACTCCAGGCCCGTGTACATGATGTATGTTGCGCCTTCGGCATCTGCTATACGTTCGGCCAGATCCTCGATGGCCTCTTCGGAAATACCGGTCAGCCGGGACACCCGCTCAGGTGCAAAATCCTGCACGTACCGGGCAAAATCATCAAATCCCCGGGTCCAGTTTTCCACAAATTCCCTGTCGTAGAGATTGTTGCGGACCAGCACATGGGAAAGGCCCAGGGCTAGGGCCCCATCAGAACCCGGGCGAATCGGGACCCATCGGCTGCCTTCCAAATCGGCGCACCGGGTTTTTCGCGGATCGATCACGATGATTTCCGCACCTTCCTCAGCGGCGGTTTTGAGGCGCTCGAACATGGCTGGCGGTGTAGCCGTGGACGGATCGGTTCCCCAAACCAGGATCAGGTCTGCATTGTCCACATCGGAGAACATGTCGATGTGCCGGCATCCCATGGTGACCTTGGGCGCCAGCACCCCCAGAGAAGTATAGCACGGGGCGCCCACCCCAAAGGTATTGGGCGAGCCATAGGGGAACAAGATGCTGGAAGCCAGATAAATCTCCGAATCCTTCAGTTGAAAGGCATCCTTGAACGACCGCTCGTAGGACCCGGTTCCTGCGTAGAAGCCGGCCGCCTCCGGGCCATATTGATCCTTCATTTCAGCCAGTTTTTCGGCAATGAGGTCATAGGCCGCATCCCAGGAAACGGGTTCGAACTCATAGGTGCCCTTGGGCCCCACACGCTTTTGGGGACGGGTGATCCGTTTTTCCGAGTAGACGATCTGCTCTACGCTTCCGGCAATGGGGCACAGCACCCGGCCCAGGGGAGCGCCGGGATCCGGTGCCAACCCAACGATCCGGTCATTTTCGTCAAGACGGGCGATCACCCCGCATCCCGGGCTGTGAAAGCATAAACCGCAAATGGCTTGCCGCTGTTTCAAAACCAATGCTCCTTTGCTTTTTCAGGCAGAAACTTCTTGTCTGCGACCCACCAGAAACTGAGAGGTGATGTGCTCCCAGAGATTTTCGGTTTTCCGGATCTTCCAGGACACATCGCCCTGGGCCGCAATTTCAAAGGGCGGGTCAAAGACCCCGAATTCGCCGGCAAACATCCGGCGCATGGTATCAATGCCTCGTTTGCTGTACGGGCTGCCGCCGTTGTTGCTTCCTCCCAGCCAGCATTTTGGCGGCGAAAAGGTCGGATCCCAGGAAAACGGATCGGAAAACAGAAACATGGCCGCCTGTTTGCGAAGCACCCGGTTGACTTCCGCCAGATGCTTTAAGGGATCCGGCACTTTTTCCAAAACATTGATGGCTGCCACACCGGAAAAATCGTGTCGGGCAAAGGGCAGGGCCAGGGCATCGGCTACCAGAAAATCCACATTTTCCAAATGCCAGCCGTTTTCCAGAAAAAGGTGCTTCTTTTCCGTGAGGTTGCCCTCGACTACCAAATCGAAATCAACCTGTTTTTTCAGTACAATTTCCCGGGCGTTGGCAATAAAGGCCGCGGACGTGTCAATACCGATCACCCGCTCGTGGCTCCTGGAAAGTTCAAACGTCAACCGCCCCACAGCGCAGCCCACATCCAGGGCGTCGCCGGAAGTCGGGCAGAAGCTTTGAGACCACACACGATAGGCGTCCGTGGCCCGGGGATCGGCGAGCAGGTCCCCGAAATGGCTCCACATGTAAGCCGACAGCATCACCGGCTCGTTATACCCGTTATTGGGGCTTTCGATTTTGGCTGTTCTTTCCGGCCGCACCACAGCGATACCGTCAGCGATCAGATAGGCACGTTTGCAGTTCAGGCAATGGAGTTTACCCTCGACAATATCGTCGCAAGTCTGCCTGCTGATCTTGGTCTTTAGACGGTATTCTGCCGGCAAACAGTCCGGACAGACAAGTTTTTCTGCCACCCAGTGCTTCATTGATTCACCTTCAATTGTCGATTTTCATCTGACAAACTAAAGCTAACAAGTATTTTCGAACGATTCTTAGAAAAATGCAGGCGGTTGGAGCCGCCGCAGCCCACCCTCGCAGTCCGACAGAACCTCAGTGCCCATCGACTCGCTTCCTGCAAAACAGCTTATCACCTCACCCCGGCCCTCTCCCAGAGGGCGAGGGGCCGGCGCGCTGGAATTGGGTTTTCGTAGGGTGGCCACCGTCCACCAAAAAGACTCTTCCGCACTTGGTCGGATGTGGCCGAAACGATGATCAAGGCCCTGCGTCAGATAGGCACCGAGCAGTTTCCACGCGCAGCGGCCAAGCTTGGTCACAAGCCTTCGGTCCAGCATGAACCATGCATGAAATGGATGCGAAGCCGCATGGGAATGCTGAACACCCCACTGCCCCGGTGGGCGACATGCTTGAGTACGTGCCCGCAGAGCCATTCCCCGAACTCAATCACCCGCTTCTGATGATAGGACGGGCAAAAACGCGGCCGCTTGCACGAAAATGGGAGCCGCAACTCATGGCCGCAATCCATGCATCTCACGCCGGCCAATCCGCAATGCAAATCCCTGCAATCCAGGTACCGATCGATCCCATCAGACACATAGGGCCGCCGGGCGGCATAGCGATCTTCCCAAATCCCTCGGAGCTTTTCGAAGTGCGCATCCACGCACCGGCAGCAGCGACCGGCCTTGGGGTTTCGGGGCCGGTAGGCCCAGGAATGCAGCGAGCCTGCCTGAGATTCCGACGCGGACATCGCTTTTGTCCTTTAACAAGAGTAATCGGGCAGGAAAATCATGTCACGATATTGATAATCATATAAAAGGGAGAGTCAAGGTGTCTGCCGGGGTGCCGAGTGCAGACCTTGTGGCAAGGTTAATTGGCGGGCCGGGCCGCCTGTTCGCAACAGGTGACCCAATAGTTGTGAAGCCCGGCGGGCGCGCTGACTGCCAAGAGCCTGTTATAGGCGCGCAGCATGGGCTTGATCACAACTTGCGCCTGCCTGATGGGACCGTCTTCCGCCCTCCTGCCACCGTGCAGATAAAAATGCCGTCATTTCGGGCTTGACCCGAAATCCTGTTTCAAGGGATCAATGAGATTGAAAATCAATTCCTTCAGGTCTATAGTATTAACGTTACGCTTTGCAAGGGTTCCGGGGAGGAGGATGGATTTTCATTCTAACCCCCACGCCCGGCGCGCGCACAACGTAGCACGAAAATCCACCCTTGCCGCTTCTTGGATAAGGGGGGAGAGGTGAAGCGGTTTTCATATAAACTCCTGTTTCAGAGGGGGTGGAGTTGGTGGTTTCGGAGCAGATAATCATAGACACCATGAAAAAAGTAAGGCAATCCCATGCGACCGGGGCGATATCCCGACAAAGGCCGAACTCGATAAGGACTAAGGACTAAGGACTAAGGACTAAGGTCTAAGGTCTGGAAGGCCATCGAAAGACTGAAAGGGAGGGGAAGGTTTCCTCTCCCAAGCGATGTTTAAAGACGCCGATATGAAAGACGACACCCCGCACACCCTATGGCACACGTTGGACCCCCGGGAAGTTCTGGAGCGGCTGAAGAGCACCGATCAGGGCCTGGATCCGGAGGAGGCCCAAACGCGCATCGAGAGTTTAGGAGCCAACACCCTCGGGCAGGACGTGGAACCAAGCCGCATTAAGATTCTCCTGGACCAGGTCAAGAACCCCCTCATATACATCCTCTTTGCCGCTGTAACCGTAACCGCACTGCTGGGCCACTTCAAGGATTCGGCGGTCATCCTGGGGGTGATCGTCATCAATTCCGCCATCGGTTTCTGGCAGGAACTCCGGGCTGAGCAGTCCGTGCGCGCCCTGCGGCAGTTGGTCAAGGCCAAGGCATGGGTGGTGCGCGGCGGCCGGGAGTTTCAAATCGAGAGCGCGGAACTGGTGCCGGGCGACCTGGTGTTGCTCACCTCGGGCGACCGGGTGCCTGCTGACCTGCGGCTGCTCGCCACCACCGAACTTAAGATCGAGGAGGCTGCACTCACAGGGGAATCCGTGCCTGCGGATAAGGATCCGGCGGTTTTGGAGGACCCCGACCTCCCCCCCGCTGATCGCACCAACATGGCCTTCATGTCCACGATCGTGGTGGCCGGCCGGGGCCGTGGAGTGGTCACTGGCACAGGCCTTTCCACCCTCATGGGTCAGATCGCGGAAGACGTGCGCTCGGTGCGCATGGTCAAGACTCCGCTTCAAGAGCGCTTCGATCGCTTCGCCAGGCGTCTGGGCCTGACAATCCTGGGCCTCGCCTTGCTCGTATTCGTGCTGGGCTTTGTGCTGGGCCTGGAACCCTTCGATCTTTTCATGACCGCCGTGGCCATGGCTGTCGCGATTATCCCCGAAGGCCTGCCCGTTGTGGTCACCATCACCATGGCGATCGGGGTATCGCGGATGGCCCGGCGCAATGCGGTCGTCCGCAAGCTGCACGCAGTAGAGACCCTGGGATCCACCACCGTCATCTGCACGGATAAGACCGGCACGCTCACCCGCAATGAGATGACCGTCAGGGCCCTTTATTCCATGGCCAAATACTTTGACGTAAGCGGCAGCGGCTACGAACTGCACGGCTCATTCGTGGAGCGCGAAACCGAAAAGCGCGCGGAGATCCTCCCCGGGTCGGACATGGAGATGGCCCTGCGAATCGGGCTTCTGTGCACCGAGTCGAGCATCGAGTGGCGGGAAGAACGCCACATTGTCAAGGGCGACCCCACCGAAGCCGCACTCATCGTGGTTGCGCAAAAGGCCGGGCTGCGGTCCGAAGAGGAAGGCGCAGCATGGCCCACAGTGGCCATCATCCCTTTCGAGTCCCAACGCGGCTACATGGCGAGCCTGCATAAGCGCGACGGCCGCAACATCGTGTTTCTCAAGGGCGGTCCTGAAAAGCTCCTCGACATTTGCGCCATGGAACGTTCCCAGGTGGAGTGCAGGCACGATGAAGTGCTGGCCGCGGCCGAGCAACTGGCCAGGGAGGGTTTGCGGGTGCTGGCTCTCGGATGGAAGGAACTTCCTCCCGGTATTGCCTTTGACAAGCTCACCGAGGAACTGGCCTACGGTGTGACCTTCGCGGGTCTGGCGGCCATTATCGATCCGCCGCGGTCGGAAGCGGCTCAAGCCGTTCAAGGCTGTGCCGAGGCCGGAATTCGCACGGTCATGATCACTGGAGACCATGTTGTGACGGCCAAGGCCATCGCGGCCCAGATCGGCATCGGGGGCCAGGAGCCCCAGGCTCTCACGGGCCGTGACATAGAAATCATGGGCGACGAGGATTTAGAGAAGCAGGTGGAGGCGATTTCGGTCTTTGCGCGCGTCTCCCCGCGCCACAAGCTGCGCATCGCCCAGGCATATATGGCCAGGGGCGAAATCGTTGCCATGACCGGTGACGGCGTGAACGACGCCCCGGCCCTCAAGGCGGCCCACATAGGCGTGAGCATGGGCATTAACGGCACCGATGTGGCCAAGGAAGCCTCGGACATGGTGTTGGTGGACGACAACTTTGCCTCAATCTTCCATGCGGTG